>WBZU01002004.1_pt1 | contig 14560 bp, 14 predicted proteins | sample 5204311 | NCBI WGS metagenome assembly WBZU01 (sample SAMN12344359, study PRJNA552823) | activated sludge metagenome | biome: Activated sludge suspended growth; feature: Nitrification reactor; material: Wastewater; isolation source: activated sludge from nitrification reactor of wastewater...
CCCAGAACCGTGACAGACCCGGTGGAGGGGTGCAGGTACATCGAGACCACGTTCAGCAGGGTCGTCTTGCCCGAGCCGTTGGCCCCGAGCACCAACCAACGCTCGCCGGGCAGCACCCGCCAGGTCAACGGCGCCAGGATCACCCGATCGCCGGCGACGACGGAGACGCCGGCGAGGTCCAGCACGGGCATCGGGCTCACGGCATCGACCGCCGCGGCCGCGGCTCGGTCAGCGTGACCGGCCGCCCGGCGGCGAGCTGCCCGCAGGCCGCGTCGATGTCGGTTCCCCGGTTTCGCCGCACGGTGGCGTTGACACGCAGCCGTTCCAGGAGCTCGCGGAACTCGTGGACGCGCGTGGGCGACGACCCCACGGTCGGGTATCCCGGTGTCGGGTTGAGCGGGATCAGGTTGACGTGGGCCGGGAGGCGCAACCGGCGGCACAGCCTGGCCAGTTCCTGGGCGTCGCTGTCGCGGTCGTTGACCCCCTTGATCAGGGCCCACTCGAAGCTCAACCGGCGACCCTTCTTGGTCAGGTACTCGGCGCAGGCGTGCATCAGCGCGTCGAGCGGATACCGGCGGTTGATCGGCACCAGGTCGTCGCGCAACGCGTCGTTGGCGGCGTGCAGCGACACCGCCAGGTTGACCGGCAGGTTGCGGTCGGCGAGGTGGCGGATCCCGGGCACCAGCCCGACGGTGCTGACCGTGATCGCCCGCGCCGACAGGCCGATGGCGCCGTGGATCCGCTCGATGGCGACCCACACGGCGGCCTCGTTGGCCAGCGGTTCGCCCATCCCCATGAACACCACGTTGGCCAGGCGGCGGCCCATCGCCTTGGCGTCACGCCCGGCGCGCACGACCTGCTCGACGATCTCACCCACGGTCAGGTGGCGGGTGAAGCCCGCCTGCCCGGTGGCGCAGAACCCGCACGCCATCGCGCAGCCGGCCTGACTGCTGACGCACACGGTGACCCGGTCGGGGTAGACCATCAGCACGGTCTCGATCCGTGACCCGTCGGTGAGCTCCCACAGGTACTTCACCGTGTCGCCCGTGGCGTTCACCTGGCGGACCACCTCGACCAGCGCGGTGGGTAGGCCGTCGGTGATTCGCTGGCGCAGCGAGTTGGGCAGGGTGGTCAGCTCTGTGGGCAGGGCCAGCTGGGCGTAGAGCCCGTCCCACAGCTGGTCGAGGCGGTAGCGCGGCTCGCCGGCCAGCGTTCCCGCCAGCTCGTCGCGATCGACGCCGTACAGGGTGGTCATCCCCCGGCCAGCTCGCAGTACTGCTCGATGCGCCCACGAACGACGTCGAGGCTGGCGTCCCAGAAGCCCACGTCGGTGATGTCGAAGCCGAACAGCCCGGCGAGCTCCTCGGCCTGGTCCATGCCCGCCCGGGACAGGGCGTCGTCGTACACCAGGCGGAACCGCTCGGGGTCGTCGCGGTACTGGGCGTACAGCCCGATGCCGAAGAGCATCCCGAACGTGTACGGCCAGTTGTAGAACGACGAGCCGTAGTAGTGGGACTTGACGGCCCACATGTACGGGTGGGCGGTGGTCTGGTCGAGGCCGTCGCCGTACGCCTCGAGCTGCGCGGCCAGCATCAGCTCGTTCAGCTCGGCCACGCCCAGGGTGGTGTGGCGGCGCCGCTCGAACACGGCCGACTCGAACAGGAACCGGCTGTGGATGTCGACGATCACCTGACTGGCCCCCACCAGATCCACGTCGAGCAGGGCCAGGCGCTGCTGCCCCTGCGCCGCGGCCAACCCGGCCTCCACCGTGATGGTCTCGCAGAAGATGCTGGCGGTCTCCGCCAAGGTCATCGGCAGGGCCCGCTGCAGCATCGTCCGGCGGTGCAGTTGCGTGTTGTGGTAGGCGTGGCCCAACTCGTGGGCCGCGGTCTGGGTGCTGTCGGCGCTGCCGCTCCAGTTCATCAGGATCAGCGAGCGGTCGTCGATGAACCCCATGCAGAACGCGCCGCCCTGCTTGCCGGGTCGGGCGCCGGCGTCGATCCAGCGCTGGTCCAGCGCCTGGTCGAGCATTCCGGCCAGCCGCGGGCTGTAGGACGCAAAGGCCGAGCGCACCGTGGCCATTCCGTCGGCCCAGGCCACGCTGCCGGTGACGTGGGGGAGTGGGGCGTCCAGATCCCACCAGCGCAGACCGCCGTCGTAGCCGTGCAGGCGGGCCTTGGCCCGCATCCACCGGCGCAGGTCGGGCAGGCTGCGCACGACGGCGTCCTGCATCGCCTCGAAGGTGGCCGGCTGCACGCTGTTGGCGAACAGCGACGCGGCCACGGGCGTCGCCCAACGGCGCCGCTCGTTGACCGCGCAGGACTCGCCCTTGACCGCGTTCAGTGCTGCGGCGCACGGCGTGGTCACGGTAGGCCAGGCGCGCATCTCGGCGTCGTAGGCGGCGCGGCGCACCGCCGGATCGGGCGAGGTCGACAGGCTGCGGACCGCGGCGATGGGCAGTTCCGGCATGGACCCGTCGGGAAGCTGGACGACGGCGGACAGTTGCGAGGTCACGTCGGCGTGCAGGCGGTCCCACGCGCTGGAGCCGGTGAGCCGGAGCGTGGCGTACAGGTGCTCCTCGGCCTCGGTCATCTGGTGCTGGGCGCGCGCCGCGAGGCGGCGCAACGGGCCGACGTGCTCGCCGACCTCATGGCTCACCGCGGCCAGCGCATCCACGCCCAACGCAGCCACCCAGGCGGCGAGGCGGGCCAGTAGCGGCCGCTGGCGGGCTTCGAGCGCCGTCAACTCGGTGAGCAGCGCCTGGGCGTGGTCGTGGTAGCTGTCGGTGGCCACGATGGCGTAGACGTAGACCGACTCGATGTCGGCCGCTGCGGCGGCCTCGTTGAAGGCGGCGATCACCGCGTCGGCCGCCTGGCCGTCAGCGGAGGTCACCGGGCGGGGTTCGACGGCGCGGATGCCGTGCTCGTCGAACAGCGCCTCCAGCCGCCCGGCATCGGCGCGCAGCCTGTCCAGCGCATCGAGGAAGGACCGCGCCGTGAACGACTCGTGCAGGTCGGTGACGTCCCAGCGCGGCAGGTCGTCGGTCAGCAGTCCGGCGCTGGCCGGCTCCTGGCGGGTCATGTTGGCTCCAATCGGGCGGTGTAGGCCTGCTCCGTGCGGGCGGTGGTGAAGCCGAGGCTGCGGTACAGGCCCACAGCCGCGGCGTTGTCCAGGTCCACGAACAGCATGCCGTGACGGATGCCGCGCCCGGACAGCGACGCCAATCCGGCCACGGTGAGCGCCCGGCCAAGCCCCCGGCCGTGGGCGCCGGGGGCGACGCCGATGACGTAGATCTCGCCGTGCGGCGGCGTGATGTCGCGATGGATCTTGGTCCAGCAGAAGCCCACCATCGCCCCGTGCTCCTCGTAGATCAGGAACCCGGCGGGGTCCCACCACGGTTCTGCCTGGCGCTGGCGGAGCGTGGCCAGGTCCCACCCACCCTGTTCGGGGTGGGTGGCGAAGGCGGCGGCGTTGACGGCCAGCCACGGGACCTCGTCCGTGTCCGGGCGGAACGGTCGGGTTGCCAGGGTGTCGTCCACGCCGGCCAGTGGCAGCTCGACGCGCAGGTGCAGCAGGCCGCGGCCCGGCGTCAGCCCGGCGTGGGCCGCCAACGACGGCGCCGCCGGGGTACTGGTCCACCAGGTGACGCTGCCGCCGCCGCGCCGGCGGAGCTCGTCCAGCAGGCCGTCGAGGGCCTCGGCCGAGGTCTCCGGCACGACGGCGATCTGCCACGCTGCCGGCCCGACGGTCGACGCCTGGGCGTACCCGCGCAGCGGGCCGCCGTCCTCGCCCACCAGCACGGCGACGAATCCGGGTCGCGGCGCGGTGAGGTCGGCGGTCAACTGGTCGGGGAGGTGTGCGCCCGTGCGACCCAGCAGGGCGTCGAGGTCGGCGAGCTCGGAGGTGCGCAACCGATCACGGATCCGGGGTCCTGCCATGGCCCGATCACGCTACTGGGGGCCACGGTAACGTGGGCGCGATGGGCCTGCCGCGAACGTCGAAGGGCCGGGCCCGCTTCGTCGCCGAGCAGCTGGCCCTCGACTACCCCGAGCCATGGTGCGAGCTGGATCATCGCAACCCGTTCGAGTTGCTGGTTGCCACGATCCTGTCGGCGCAGACCACCGACGCCCGGGTCAACACCGTCACCCCGGAGTTGTTCGCCAGGTATCCCGACGCCGCTGCGCTCGCTGCCGCCTCGCCCGACGACGTCGAGCGGATCGTCCAGTCGACCGGGTTCTATCAGGCCAAGACGCGCAACGTGCTGGCCATGGCCAGCGCGCTGGTCGAGCGCTTCGGTGGCGAGGTCCCCACGGCGATGGAGGACCTGGTGAGCCTGGCCGGCGTCGGCCGCAAGACCGCCAACGTGGTGCGCAGCGTGGCCTTCGGACTCCCTGGACTTCCCGTGGACACCCATGTCGGCCGGTTGAGCAGGCGTCTCGGACTCACCACCGAGGAGGACCCGGTGAAGGTGGAGGCCGACCTCGGCGCCCTGCTGCCGCGCTCGCAGTGGGGTGATTTCAGCCTGCGCCTGATCCTCCACGGCCGGCGGGTGTGCGACGCCAAGCGACCGCGGTGCTGGGAGTGCAGCCTGTTCGCCGTGTGCCCGTCACGGACCGCGAAATGATGGCGGCGCGCCTTGCGTTTTGCGAGGTCGGTCGCCAGAATGGTCCGACCGACCAGGTTCCCGCCACCTGGGTCGGTTCGTGACGCCGGGATCCGCCGCCCAGGCGTCGCCACCGACGGCCCCTCCGTGGGGCCGTCGGGCGTTTTTCGACCGAAACTGATCCATCGGTCAAATAGCTCTGGCGCGGCGAGCCGACCGGACGGCTCAGCCGATGAGCTGGGCGGCCCGGCGGAGGGTTCGCGCCGCCAGCCGTAGGTTGCGGTCCGCCTCGTGGAGAACGGCCACGGCATCCTCGTGGCGGCCGCCGGCGAGGTCCCCGGCGATCGCCATGACCCGCGCCTGGTACTCACCCAGGTGTTCCATCATGACGGTCAGCGTGGCCACGGCCGAGGTCGACATCCCCGCAGTCTGCCACCGCCGCCGGCCCGCCCCCCCGACCGCTCGGACAATGGGGCGGGTGCCGGGTGAGGGTGCTCGGTATCGTGGCCCGGTGCCTGTGGTTCCGGTTCGAGACGATCTGCGTGCCCTGGAGGGGTATCACTCGCCGCAGGTGCGGGTACGCGTCCGGCTGAACACGAACGAGTCGCCCACCCCGCCCCCGGCCGCCTGGCGTGATGCCTTCGCCGCCGAGTTGTCCCGGGTGCAGTGGCATCGCTACCCGGATCGTGCCGCCGCCGAGCTGCGCGCCGCCATCGCCGGGCTGCACGGGGTGGACCCGGCGCAGATCTTCGTCGCCAACGGCAGCAACGAGGTCCTCCAGACCTTGCTGCTCACCTACGCCGGTCCCGGCCGCACCGTCGCCACCTTCGAGCCCACGTACCAGCTGCACGGGCACATCGCCCGGCTCACCGGCGCCACCGTGGTCGAAGGGGAGCGGCGCGCCGACTTCACCCTCGACACCGACGAGGTGGCGCGCGTCATCGGCCAGTCTCGGCCAGTGGTCACGTTCCTGTGCTCGCCGAACAATCCCACGGGCCTGGAAGAGCCGCGAGCCACCGTCGAGGCCGCCCTGCGGATCGCGCCCGGCCTGGTGGTGGTGGACGAGGCCTACGGGCAGTTCGCCAGCCGGTCGGCGCTCGACCTGGTGACCGAGGACGTTGCCCTGGTGGTCACCCGCACGTTCTCCAAGACCTGGTCGATGGCCGGGGCGCGGCTCGGCTACCTGATCGGGCCGTCCTGGCTGGTGGCCGAGCTGGACAAGGTGGTGCTCCCGTACCACCTCGACAGCGCCAAGCAGATCGCCGGGCGGCTGGCGGTCCGCTTCGTCGCCGACATGGAACAGCGCGTCGCCCAGATCAAGAGCGAGCGTCAGCGGATCAGCGCCGCCCTCGCCGCCCTCCCGGCCGACGTGTTCCCCAGCGGGGCCAACTTCGTGCTCTTCCGCCCACGGCGCCTGGGAGGGCGCGAGGTGTGGCAGGCCCTGCTCGATCGCAGCATCCTCGTGCGTGACTGCTCCGGCTGGCCACGCCTGGCCGACTGCCTGCGCGTCACCGTCGGCACGCCGGAGGAGAACGGGGCCTTTCTCGACGCGCTGGAGGAGATCCTCCGATGACCCGCACGGCGTCGGTGCGGCGCGCCACGAACGAGACCGATGTCAGCGTGTCGATCGACCTCGACGGCGCCGGGGCGGCCACGGCGCGCACCGGGATCCCCTTCTACGACCACATGATCGAGCAGGTCGGCAAGCACGGCGGTTTCGATCTTGCCGTTGCGGCAACCGGCGACCTGCACGTCGACACCCACCACACCGTCGAGGACGTGGCCATCGCCCTGGGCGAGGCGATCCGCGAGGCGTTGGGCGACAAGGTTGGCGTGCGCCGCTTCGCCAGCGGCCTGTACCCACTCGATGAGGCCCTGGTGGAGCTGGCCCTCGACCTCTCCGGGCGGCCGTTCGTGGTGTGGGACGTGCCCATGCCCGAGTGCCTCCCACTGGGCGAGCCGGCGTTCGATCCGCAGTTGGCCGAGCACGCCGTGACCTCCCTGGCCACCTCGGCGGGTGTCACCCTGCACGTCACCCTGCGCCACGGCCGCAACGTGCACCACATCATCGAGGCGGTCTTCAAGGGTCTCGGCCGCTGCCTGCGTGACGCGGTGCGCGTGGAGGGCACGACGCTGCCGTCCACCAAGGGGACCCTGTGACCGGTCCGCTCGTTGCGGTGCTGGACTACGGCATCGGCAACCTGCGATCGGCGCAAAAGGCCCTCGAACGTGTCGGGGCCGACGCCCGGCTCACCGACGACGCCGGTCTCGTCGCCGATGCCGCCGCCGTCGTGCTCCCGGGTGTCGGGGCCTTCGGGGCCTGCATGAGCGCCCTGCGCCGGGCCGGCCTGGAGGACGTGGCCCACCACGCGGTGGCCAGCGGAAGGCCGTTCCTCGGGGTCTGCGTGGGGATGCAGATGCTGTTCGACGGCAGCGAGGAGGATCCGGCGCACACCGGGCTCGGCATCATCCCCGGGCGGGTGTGCTGGCTGGGAACCTCGCTGCCCCGCCCGCAGATGCAGTGGAACCGGCTGGACATCCGCTACCCCGAGGCGCTGTTCGACGGGCTCGGTTCACACCCGTGGATGTACTTCGTGCACTCCCTGCACGGGGTGCCCGCCGATCCCCGGCACGTCGCCGCCACGTGCCAGTACGGCCAGTCCGTCAACGCCGCCTTCCGCCGCGGCAACGTCTTCGCCACCCAGTTCCACCCGGAGAAGTCCGGTCACGACGGCCTTGGCCTCTTGGCCAACTTCGTCCGCCAGGCGGGTGCGGCGTGACGGTCGAGCTGTACCCGGCCATCGACCTGCGCGGCGGGCGGGTGGTCCGCCTGCGCCAGGGCGAGTACGCCGACGCGACGGTCTACGGCGAGGACCCCGAAGCCGTCGCCGACGACTTCGCCGAGCAGGGCGCCACATGGATCCACGTCGTCGACCTGGACGCGGCCAGGACCGGGTCCCCGCAGAACCGCGCCGTGGTGGCGGCCATCGCCGCTGCCGTGGCCGGGCGGGCCCGTGTCCAGACCGGCGGCGGGGTGCGCACCGCGGCCGACGCCGACGCCCTCGCCGCCGCCGGGGTGGCCAGGGTTGTCATGGGTTCGGCGGCGGTGGCCGATCCCGGCCTGGTCGGGCTCGTGTCAACCATCGTCCCCGTGGCAGTTGGGCTGGACCACCGCAACGGTGAGGTCGCGGTCCACGGCTGGACCGCGGCCAGCGGGGAGACGGTGACCGATCTGCTCCCACGATTCCCCACGGCCGCGGCCTTCGTCATCACCGACATCAGCCGCGACGGCATGCTCGACGGCCCCGACCTGGACGGTCTGGCCGCCGCCGGCGCATCGACCACCATCCCGGTGATCGCCAGCGGGGGAGTGGCTACGTTGGGCGACGTCACCGCCCTGGCCGCCGTGCCAGGCATCGCTGGGGTGATCACCGGCAAGGCGTTGTACGAGGGGCGGTTCTCGGTGGCCGAGGCACTGGCCGCGCTGGCGGGCCGGTCGTGAGGGTCGCCCGGGTCATCCCGTGCCTCGACGTCACCAACGGCCGGGTGGTCAAAGGAGTGAACTTCGTCGGCCTGCGCGACGCCGGCGACCCGGTGGAGCTGGCCTCGCGCTATGACACCGAGGGCGCCGACGAACTCGTCTTCTTGGACATCACGGCATCCTCCGACGGGCGCGACACGATGGTCGACGTCGTCTCGCACACCGCCGAGCAGGTGTTCATCCCGCTCACCGTGGGAGGCGGGATCCGCGGCGTTGGCGATGCCCGGCGGATGCTGCGCGCCGGCGCCGACAAGGTCAGCGTCAACACCGCCGCCGTCGACCGCCCGCAGCTGGTGGCCGAGATCGCCGCCGAGTTCGGCACGCAGTGCTGCGTCTGCGCCATCGACGCCAAGCGCCGCCTCGACGGACCCGGCTACGAGGTCTACGTCCACGGCGGCCGCACGCCGACGGCCATCGACGCCGTCGCCTGGGCGCAGCGCGTCACCGCCCTCGGGGCGGGGGAGATCCTGCTCACCTCGATGGACCGCGACGGGACCCGCGAGGGGTTCGATCTCGGCCTCACCGCGACGATCGCCGACGCCGTCGGGGTCCCGGTCATCGCCAGCGGCGGTGTCGGCACGTTGCAGCACCTGGCCGACGGGGTGACCATCGGCCACGCCACCGGGGTCCTGGCGGCCAGCATCTTCCACTTCGGCGAGCACACCATTCGTGAGGCCAAGGCGGTCCTGGCCGCCAACGGGGTGCTGACACGCCCCTGACGAGCGGTGCCCGGGTACCCTCCAGCCATGACCTCGATGACCTACCGGCGCCTCGGGCGCAGTGGCCTGCAGCTGTCCGTGCTGTCCTTCGGGAGCTGGGTCACCTTCGACAACCAGCTCGACGACGACCTGGCGCTGCGCTGCATGCAGGCCGCCTGGGATGCCGGGTGCAACTTCTTCGACAACGCCGAGTCCTACGCACAGGGTGAGAGCGAAGCGATCATGGGCCGGGCGCTGGCCCGCCTCGGATGGCCGCGGCACAGCTACGTGGTCAGCACCAAGTTCTTCTGGGGGATCAACGGCGCCATCCCCAACATGCGCAACACCCTGAACCGCAAGTACCTGGCGCAGGCCATCGACCGCTCGCTGGAGCGCTTCGGGCTCGACTTCCTCGATCTCGTCTACTGCCACCGCCCCGACCCGAGCACGCCCATCGACGAGACGGTGTGGGCGATGCACGACATGGTGGCCAGCGGCAAGGCGCTGTACTGGGGCACCAGCGAGTGGAGCGCGGCCGAGATCCGCGCCGCCTGGGAGGTCGCCGACCGTCATCACCTGCACAAGCCGGTGATGGAGCAGCCGCAGTACAACCTGCTGAACCGCGCCCGGGTCGAGCAGGAGTACGCCCCGCTGTACGACGAGCCCATCGGCCTGGGCGCCACCATCTGGAGCCCGCTGGCCTCCGGGTTGCTCACCGGTAAGTACCGTGACGGGATCCCCGCCGACAGCCGGGCCAACCTTGCCGGGTACTCCTGGTTGGCCAGAGAGCTCACCGGCGCCGAGCGGGTGGCCAAGGTGGAGCGCCTGCGGGTCATCGCCGACGAGTTGGGCTGCTCGCTGGCGCAGCTGGCACTGGCGTGGTGCACGCTCAACCCGCACGTGTCCACGGTCATCACCGGGGCCAGCAAGGTCAGCCAGGTCGTGGACAACTTCGGCGCGCTGGATGTGATTCCGCTGCTGACCGCTGACATCGTCGAGCGCATCGAGGCTGCCGTCTGCTGATCCCGACGTTGGCCCGGCGACGCCGCCCGCTTCGTCGCTTCGGAGGATTGTATATATCATGCAATCTTCATGGGGCCTGATCGGGACGAGATCGAAGCGGCATTCATCCACTACTGGCGCACCGGTCCGGTGGGCGAGAACTGGGTCGAATGGGTCCGCTGCTTCACCCCGGACGTGACCTACGTGGACCACTTCTGGGGACCGCTGCGCGGGCGTGAGGAGGTCGCCGCCTGGATCGATCCGGTCATGATGGGTGTGCCGGAGATCTACACCGTGCTCGACTGGTACGCCATCGAGGGCGACAAGGTGATCTTCCGCTGCGAGAACCGCCGCGACAACCCGCACTCCGAGGGGCCCGAGTACTTCGACTTCCCCGGGTTGTCGGTGCTCTGGTATGGCGGAGATGGCCTGTGGCGGGCCGAAGAGGACTACTGGGATCGCGACGGCGCCCGTCGCACCAGCATCGACTACGCCGACGCCTGCCGCCGCGCGGGGGTCACCACCTGGGAGGAACGAATGACCCGCAACCACTGGCCGTCCTCGCCCGAGTGGGCGGCACTGGACACGCCCCCCAACCCGTCGTGGGTGGGGCGCACCGATCTGGCCGGCATCACCAAGCCGCGCGAGCTGGCGGCAGTGCTGGCGCCGTTGCGTGACGGCGGCGCCCGATGAGCGCCGACACCTACGTCGTCACCGGTGGCACCGGGTTGATCGGCTCCAACGTCTGCCGCCGGTTGATCGAAGCCGGGCACGGGGTGCGTGCCCTGGTGCGTGACGTCGACGTCGCCGCGCCGCTGGCCGACGCGGGCGTGCAACTCGTCGCCGGCGACGTCCGCTCGCTCGACGACCTGACCACCGCGTGCGAGGGCGCCACCGCGCTGATCCACTCGGCGGCGCTGCTCGGCGGCGCGGCGCAGCAGATCGACGAGCAACGGGTGACCAACATCGAGGGCTCGTTGCACGCCTACGACGCCGCGGCACGCCACGGCATCCGCGTCGTGGCCCTGTCGTCGACACCGTTCCTCGACCACCGGGACACGCTGACCGAGCACTCACCGGTGGCCGAGCACTGGAGCGACGACCCGTACACGGTGACCAAGGGCCACGCCTACGTCGAGGCCAAGCGGCGCGTTGCCGAGGACGGCGACGACATCGTCCTGCTGATCCCCGGCGGCACCTACGGTCCCGGCCTGGTGCTGTCCAGGGCGATGAGCGCCACCAGCTTCAACCGGGCCATCCGCGGGGCGGTCAACGGCAAGATCTCCCGGTACCTGACCTACCGCTCGCCGTTCGTCTACGCCGAGGACGTCGCCGATGCCTGCATCGCTGCCGCCCAGCGTGGTGTTCCGGGGCGGGCCTACCTGGCCTTCGGTCAAGAAGACGCCCAGTCCACGGCCTCGTGGCTGAACGTGGCCTGCGAGGTGGCCGGTGTCGCTCACCGCATCGACGAGCTCGCCGTCGATCCCGACGATGCCGCGGCCCGGGCCACCTACGGGGACACCTTGATCGATCTGGCCACGCGCACCTGGCCGGTCCCGTGGTTCGACAACTCGGTCACCCGCGCCGAGCTCGGCTACGCGCCCCGGACCCAGCGACAGGCGATGGAGGCGACGATCCCGTGGCTGCGGGCCAACGGGCAGATCGGCTGATCGGCGCGCTCAGGCGATGCCGCCGTCGAGGGTCGCCTGGAACTCGGCCAGCACCTGCTCGTCACCCGAGCGCTCGATGCCCTCATCGCGTCGCGTCCACACCAGCAGGTCGAGCGCCTCGGCCGTGCCGCTGACGACGGCCTGTGCCACCCCGCTGTCGTCATCGGCAGGCACGCACGATGCCTGGTCGGTGAACGTCTGGCCCCACGCCTCGCCAGACCAGCGGATCGTCGCCAGGCGCCAGACGCGGCCGGTGTCGGTCGCTCGGAGGTCGACTCGCCCGGTGACGCGCCGCGCCGCCGAGGCGGGGGCCCAGGCCCACATCACGTTGACGACGTGATCGACGCCGTCGGCGGCGATGGCCGCGGGGATCGGTGACAGCGCGACGCCGGCCGTCAGCTCGGCGTCGACGCGGTGCATCGTCGCCTCGTGGGTCTGCATCCGCCAGGTGAAATCGACCGTCTGGTCGGGTTCGACCAGCTCCACGCGGCCTCCTCCGGCGCCCGGGCCTCGAGCGCGGCCAGCATGGACGCGGTCGCCCGGCGACGCGTGTCGAGCAGGTCGTCTCGATCGGTGGGCGGCGAGTCACGGCGCTCCTCGAACTCACCGACCTGGGCGGCGGTCAACCGCTCACCGATGACCGCCGCCCAGAAGCTGTGTACCTCGGTGAGATGGGCGAGCAGGTCGTGCGCCGTCCACGCCGGGCACGTGGGCACGGGCGTGGACGGCTCGACCGTTCCCAGCACGCTGGCGAAACGAGCGGACTCGGCGTCGATGTGAGCGGCGCGCGCGGTGGGGCTTGTCATGCCTCCCGAGCGTAGGGCACACCTGGCGCGCGATGCTCCTGATCGGCGACGCCGTGGCCGATCAGGGAGCGCTGGATCTTGCCGATCTCGGTGCGCGGCAGCGCATCGAGGCGCTCGAATCGCACCGGGATCTTGTACGGGACGAGCGCCACCCGGCAGGCCGTGGCCAGTTCCTCGTCGGTCATCGGCGCCGTGGTGACCACGTAGGCGACCGGGACCTCGCCCAGGCGATCGTCGGGCTCGCCGACGACTGCTGCCTCGCGGACGGCCGGAAGGGCGACGAGCACCTCCTCCACCTCGGCGGGGAAGATCTTGTTGCCCCCGCGGTTGATGAGATCACCGACACGGCCTTCGATCCACACATAGCCGTCGTCGTCGACGCGCGCCAGGTCCCCGGTTCGGACGTGCCCGGACTCGGTCACCCGCTCGCCGAGGTCGTCACCGCTGGCGTATCCCGTTGCCCGGTTCGGTGGGCGCACCAGCAGCTCGCCGACGCCATTGGCGTCCGGGCTGTCGATGCGCACGTCGACGCCCGGGTGGGGGCGGCCGATGGCGCCCACCTTGGCCGGGTGCTCCCTGGCCATGGCCGCCGTCCAGCCGATCACCTCGCCCAGTTCGGCCTGGCCGTAGCTGTTGAGCACCGTGACGCCGAACCGCTCGGTGAATCGCCTGGCCTGGAACGGCGACAGCGGCGCGGTGATCGAGCGGACGAAGCGCAGCGGCGCCAGTGACGTGACGTCGCTGTCGTTCAACATCGTCATCGCCGCCGGGGGCAGCACCGTCGAGCGGATGCCGTGGCGGGCCACGGTCTCGGCGAACGCCACCGGTTCGAACCGGTCCATCACCACCAGCGCGGCACCGGCTCGCAGGCCGAACAGGGCGTTGTAGATACCGGCGTTCACCGCCATCGATACCGGGATCAGATTCGGTGACGGCCGCGTGGTTGCGTTCGCCGCCGAGCCGCGCAGCGGCAAGAGCACTCGGTCGATCAGTTCCACGTACGCCTCGTGGGTGTGCAGGACCGGCTTGGGCCGCCCGGTCGTCCCGGAGGTCCACAGCACGAACGCCGTCCCGCTGGCGAAGCGGCGGTCGTGTCCGGTCCCGGCCGGCCCGGCCTCGGTCAGCACCAGGCTGGGCTGGACGGCGGCGATGACCTCGTCCAGCGCCGCCGGTGGCAGGCGCGGGTTGATCGGCACGAACACGCCACCGGCAACCCAGATCGACATCATGGCGATCACCACCGGGGCGCCGTCGAGCATCACTCCCACGCCTTGACCGGCCTGCAACCCGGACGCCGTGAGACGCCGGGCGCCCTCGGCGACCGCCCGGCGGGCCTCACCAGCGGTCCAGGTACGAGCGGCGCCGAACAGCACCGGTTCGTCGTCGGCGAACGGGTGCTGCGCCAGCAGATCGGCCAGACTGCTCATGACCGCGGCGTGTCCTCCCACGGCTTGCCGTGGTACGGATCCGGCTCACGCGCCAGACCGAGGATCTGCTCACCGACGATGTTCTTGTTGATCTCCGTGGTGCCGCCCTCGATGGTGTTGGCCAGGCTGCGCAACATCCCGGCGACCTCGTAGGGCAGATCGGCGGCCCACGACGCCGGATCTCGGTGCGTGGACTGCCGGGTCCAGGCCAGTGCAGCCGCGCCGAGCAGGTCGGCCGCGGCGATCTGCATCCGCTGGTTCAGCGCGCCCTGGTGGAGCTTGCCGATCGAGGCGCCCGGCCCAGGCGTCCCACCGGCCTTCACGGCGGCACGGACCCGGTCGTTGGTCCAGCGGCGGATGCGCTCCTCGCTCAGCAGGCGGATGAGCCGTTGGCGGGTCAGAGGCTCGTCCCACCGACCGAGCCGGCGGGCGCTGGCGATCAGTCGCTCGGCGCCACTCCCGCCGATGCGGTCCACCCCGCCCGAGCCGGCGCCGGCCACCATCTGGCGCTCGCCGGCCAGCGTGGCGTTGCCGACCCTCCACCCGTCCCCGACCGCGCCGACCCGGTCGCGGTCATGGACGCGCACGGCGTCGAGCCAGACCTCGTTGAAGTCGACCTCGCCGCCGAGGTGGCGGAGTTCGCGTACCTCCACGCCCGGTGCGCGCAGATCGACGATGAAGAAGGTGATGCCCTGACGCTTGGGCGCACGCGGATCCGTGCGCGCCAGGCAGACCCCGAACTCGCTCTCGTGCGCCCACGTCGTCCAGACCTTCTGCCCGGTCAGCATCCACTCGTCGCCATCCCGCTCGGCG
>WBZU01002007.1_pt1 | contig 14537 bp, 20 predicted proteins | sample 5204311 | NCBI WGS metagenome assembly WBZU01 (sample SAMN12344359, study PRJNA552823) | activated sludge metagenome | biome: Activated sludge suspended growth; feature: Nitrification reactor; material: Wastewater; isolation source: activated sludge from nitrification reactor of wastewater...
CTCCGTGGGTCGGGCTTCAGTAACCGACAACTTTCCTTCGCACGGCTCGGACCCCGTCGGACTGAAGTCCGACCCACGGCAGCGTGGCCTCCGTGGGTCGGGCTTCAGCCCGACGACTTTCCTTCGCACGGCTCGGACCCCGGTCGGACTGAAGTCCGACCCACGGCAGCGTGGCCTCCGTGGGTCGGGCTTCAGCCCGACAACTTTCCTTCGCACGGCTCGGACCCCGTCGGACTGAAGTCCGACCCACGGCCTCCCCCATTGGGGTAGTGGGGTCTTACCCGCTACGGTTATAGACTGGCAGATACCGCTCCCCGCCTAATGCACGATACATTGGACGGGTCATCGGCCTCGCCACGAGGGCGCGACCGGATGGCCCGCCGGCGCCGGGCAGCCACGAACCCGCCGCCGAACCCGATACCGAACAAGGAGAAACGACCGTGACGACCCAGAACCACGACAAGGAGCTGGACGCCCGCGGGCTGTCCTGCCCGCTGCCGATCCTCAAGACCAAGAAGGCGCTGAACGACCTCGCCTCCGGCCAGGTGCTGAAGGTCGTCGCGACCGACCCGGGCTCGATCAAGGACATGCAGGCGTTCGCGAACCAGACCGGCAATCCGCTGGTGTCGCAGGCCGAACAGGGCAAGGAGTACGTGTTCTTCCTGCGCAAGAAGTAGCGCGAGCCCGTCCCGTTCCCCGCCCCGACCCCGGAAGGACTCCCATGGCAGACGCCAGCCCGAAGAAGATGGCCATCATCGCGAGCAAGGGCACGCTCGACATGGCCTACCCGCCGTTCATCCTCGCGACCACCGCCGCCGCGCTCGGCTGGGAGGTGCAGATCTTCTTCACGTTCTACGGCCTGCAGCTGCTGCGCAAGAGCCTGAAGCGCATCAAGATCAGCCCGCTCGCGAACCCGGCGATGCCGATGCCGGTGCCGATGCCCGTCCTCCTCGGCTCGCTGCCAGGCATGCAGAGCATGGCGACGACGATGATGAAGCAGAAGATCAAGAAGCACGGCGTCGCGTCGCTCGAGGACCTGCGCAATCTGTGCCTCGAGGCCGAGGTCAAGATGATCGCCTGCCAGATGACGATCGACCTGTTCGAGTTCAAGAAGAGCGAGTTCATCGAAGGCATCGACTACGGCGGCGCCGCGACGTTCCTCGAATACGCGGGCGGGGCCGACGTTACGCTGTTCATCTGATTCACGACGACGGCCGCACGCCGGCGCGGGCCGACGGCGGACCGAAGAGCATACCCAGGGAGGAACCATGAAAGGCCAACGCATCACGATGCTGGGGCTCGCGCTCGCCGGGCTCGCCGCCACGGCGCCGGCGCAGGCGACCGACGGCTACTTCTCGCACGGCTACGGCATGAAGTCGCTCGGCATGGGCGGCGCGGGCGTCGCGATCGCGCAGGAGCCCTACGGCGGCGCGCTGAACCCGGGGGCGATGACCTTCCTCGACGGCAACATGTGGGAAGTGGGCCTGACGTGGTTCAACCCGCAGCGCAGCGCGTCGCGCACCGGCTCCGGCCCCTACGGCCTCGACGGCAGTTCGACGAGCGGCAGCGAGAACTTCTTCATTCCCGAGTTCGCGGTCAACTGGAAGTACAGCCCGACGATCGCGTTCGGCGTCTCGGTCTACGGCAACGGCGGCATGAACACCGACTACGGCGGCGGCGAGGTGTCGGCCCAGTCGGCCTGCGCCGGGTTCAACCCGCAGCCGGGCCCCTACAATCTGCTGTGCGGCAACGGCAAGCTCGGCGTCGACCTGATGCAGCTGATGATCGCGCCGTACGTGTCCTGGCAGTTCACGCCCGGCCACTCGGTCGGCATCGCGCCGATCATCGCCTACCAGCGCTTCGAGGCGCAGGGCCTGCAGGCGTTCGACAACCCGATGCTGTCGACGAGCCCGGGCAACGTGACCAACCGCGGTCACGACGACGCGTGGGGCGTGGGCGTGCGCGTCGGCTACATGGGCCAGATCAACCAGTACTTCGCGGTCGGCCTCGCGTACGCGAGCAAGGTCGACATGGGCGAGTTCGACAACTACAAGGGCCTGTTCGCGCAGAGCGGCGGCTTCGACATCCCGTCGTCGCTGACCGCAGGCGTGACGATCACGCCGGACACCCGCTGGACGATCGCGCTCGACTTCGAGCGGATCTTCTACGACGATGCGAAGTCGGTGAGCAACCGCAGCGCGCTCATCTACAACTGCGCGGGCGGCCAGGCCAGCAACTGCCTGGGCGGCAGCAACGGCGCGGGCTTCGGCTGGCAGAACGTCGACGTCTGGAAGCTGGGCGTCCAGTACAAGCTCAACGACGCGTGGACGGTCCGGGCCGGCTACAACCACACCGACAACCCGATCGAGCCCGCCGACGTCACGTTCAACATCCTCGCCCCTGGCGTGATGAAGAACCACTACACGCTCGGCGCGACCTGGAAGCCGGACAAGATGTCCGAGGTCACCGGAGCGTTCATGTACGCGCCGCGCGAGGAGGTCACCGGAGCGAGCCTGCTCAACGGCTTCGTCAACATGCAGCTGCCGCCGGGCGCCCCGCCGATGAACGCGAGCGAGACGATCGGCATGCGCCAGTACGAGCTCGGCGTCGCCTACATGCGCCGATTCTGATCGTCGCCTGACCGCAGCTTCGCCCGACGCGCCCGGCCTCCCCGGGCGCGTCGCGTTTCGGGGACCGCCGGCCGGGCCCTACAGCACGACGCGTTCGGCGAGCGAGAGCGCCTCGACGGCCTCCTCGCCGCCCCGCGCGAACGCGTCGAGCGCCTCCGCGCAGACGCCGCGCCAGTGCGCCGCGCCGGCGCCGGCCGCCGCGAGCAGCGCCGCGCCGCCGTCGCCGTCGCGCCACGCGCGGTACGCCTCGATCGCGCGCGGAAACAGCTCGCGCCGCATGCCGTCGAGGCTCGCCGCCCACAGGTGGAGCGACGCCCGCGCGTCGCGCGCGACGAGCGCGGGCAGCGTCACGAGGCAGTCGGCGAGGTGGTCTCGCGCCGCGCGCATGAACAACGCGGCGCGGCGGCGCTCGAGGTCGCACAGCGACCGCTCCCAGGCGGAGCCCAGCAGCCCGGCCGCCTCGCGCTCGCCCAGCTCGTGCAGGATCAGCGTCTCGGTCTCGTCGGCGACCATCCGCTCGAGCGCGGCCGCGCGACCGGCATCGAAACCGTGCGCGTCGAGCGCGGCCTTGAGCGCGCCGTCGCTCTGCCGCATCGTCCACGCCTCCGCCTTCTCGTGGAGCAGCCGCGCGAGCGACTCCTGCCGCACGTAGATCGTGTCGCCGCGCATCGCGGCCGGCGCGGCGTCGAGGTCGCGGGCGTGCTCGCGCCCGGCGACGAGCACGCGCGAGCCGGCGCGCCGCTCGTCGCGCGCGAGCTCGGCGACGAAGAACTGCGGCTTGCCGAACCGCCCGATGCCGGCGCCGTAGACGAGCCCCTCGGGCACCAGCGCCTCGTTGACCGCGGCGGCGTCGAACGGGTCGACCAGCGCGCCGTCGAGCGGCAGCGGCCGGTAGTCGGCCTCCTCGAGCGCGGTCCATTCGGCTTCGCGCGCGACGATCCACGCCCCGACGTCCGGGCGCGCCAGCGGCTCGCCCAGCGCGATGCGCCGCTCCCAGCGGTAGTACTCGCGCATCGCGAGGAGGTACGTGCACAGCGTCAGCTCACGCGCGTGGCGCGCGTCCGAGATCGCGCAGTTCTCGCGCACCGCCGCGACGAGACCGGCCCGACCGTCAGTCACCGCCGCCTCCGCGCTGCCGGCGCCCCTGCCAGTGCGCGACCGACGCGACGATCGACGGCCACGGCAGCTCGGCGAGGCTCCCCCGCCGCGCGATCTCGCCCGCGACCAGCCGGCGCACGTCGCCTTCCTCGCCGCCCGCCGACTCGCGCAGGCCCGCGAGCCCCCCGCACTGCAGCTTCATCGCGGCGGCATGCGGCAGCGGCGCGCCGGCCGCGAGCTTCAGCGCGAACGCGGCGCGCTCGCGCAGCATCGCCTCGAGCGTCGTGCAGTTGGCGTGCGCGACCGGCGAGCCGCAGCCGACGGTCTCGCGCTCGGCGAGCGCGTGGCGCGCGGACGTCGCGCACGCGGCGCAACCCGAGAGAATCGCCTTCGCGAAGGCGCAGGCGAGCGGCGTCGCGGCGATGCGCGCCTGCCGGTAGGCCGTCTCGTCGACCACGCCGCCGCACCTCCGGGGCCCGCGCTACTCGTCGCCCTCGAGGCCGGGCTTCGGGGCGCGCTCCTGCGTGAGCAGGTCGAGGGCCTCGGCGTCGCTCGCCGCGAACACGACCTTCACCGTGACATCGGGCGGCAGGTCGGGGCTCGTCCGCAGCGCCTTCGCGCGGGCGGAGGCGTCGCGGTAGGCGGCGGCCTCGTCGACCTTCTCGAGGCCGCCGTAGCGGTGGATCCGATAGACGTAGTAGGGCACGACCGACCTCCCGCGACGCACGGGGCGTCACTCGACGTAGCGTTTCACCGACCGCCGCCGGCCGGGCCGGCTCTTCTGGATCACGACGCCGCGCACGCGCGCGAGGTCGGCGATCGCGACGACGGGCCAGGCGGGATCGAGCGTGGAGAGCTCCCAGCCGTCGCCGGCGCGCGAGAGCCGGCGCAGCGCCCAGCCGTCGTCGAGCTCGGCGACGACGAACGAGCCGTCGGTCGCGAGGCCGTCCGGCTCGACGACGATGATCTCGCCCTCGACGAACTCGGGCGCCATGCTCGCGCCCAGCACCATCAGCGCGAACGACTCGCCGCCGCTGCAGCCGCCCTCGTCGTCGGGCGCCGCCGGGACGATCGGGATGGTCCGTGCGCGCTCCATCGCGATCACGCCACCGTGGCGCGGAGCTGCGTCGCGGGAACGCCCGCGGCAGCGAGCGCCGCGCACGCCTCGCCCACGAACGGCCCGGGGCCCGCCACGTAGACGTCGTGGCGCGACAGCGGCAGCGACAGCGCGCCGGCCATCGCGCCGACGACCGCGCGCGCGCCCGACGCGGGATCCGCGGCCGTGTGCGGCTCGTAGCGGAAACCGTCGAACGCGGCCGCCCAGGCGCGGCACTGGTTCGCGTGATAGTGGCCGTCGGGCCTCGTCGCGAGCCAGTCGAGCGACATCGTCGGCGCCGCGTCGATCGCGATCGCGTGCTCGATCAGGCTCTTGATCGGCGCGTAGCCGTGGTCGCAGGCGAGGAACGCGAGCGGGCGCCCGCCCTCGGCGAGCACGAAGTCGCCGGTCGGGCCCCAGAGCGTCAGCGCGTCGCCCGGCACGAGTGCGCCGTCGAAGAACATCGTCGCGAGCGCGTCGCGCGCGTCGCGAGCGACGTGGAAGTGGAGATTGCGGTCGTCGCAGGGACAGCTCGCGATCGGCCAGGTCGCGCGGGCGTCCGCGCCGGCGGCGCCGCCATAGAGCGTGGCGCTCTGGCCGGCGAGGAAGCGCAGCCGGCTGCCGCGCGGCGTCTGCAGGTGCACGAGCAGCGTGTCCGGCGCGAGCGGCGCCGCCGAGCGCAGGCGCACCTCGACCTCCTGCTCCGGGATCTCGGACGGGCCGTGCGCCTCGAGCGTCTCGATCACGATCTCGCCCGACCCGGCCGAGTGCGCGCACAGGAGCGCGTGGCCCTGCAGCCGCTCGGCCTCGGAGAGCGGGTAGTCGAACGGCATCGTCTTGACGACCTCGCCCGAGATCACGCGCGCCTTGCACAGGCCGCAGGTGCCGTTGCCGCAGCCGTACGCGAGCTTGAGCCCGGCCTTCAGGCCCGCCTGCAGCAGCGAGTCGCGGCCGTCGACGAAGTACACGTGGCCGCTCGGGCGCACGGTGACCTGCGCGGAGACGATCTTCAGCACGTCGTCCATGACGGTCAGCTCGTCGACCGGCCCGGTCGCGAGCACGCGCGCGAGCCCGTCGTCGAGCGCCGCGTGGAGCTCGTCGAGCGAGATCGACGGGGATTCACCGGCGAGCTCCTCGATGCGCTCGCGCAGCGCGACGACCAGCTCGTGGTAGCGCGAAAGGTGCGACCGCGCCTCGGCGAGCTCGCGGCTCTGCGCGAACAGCCGCTGCGCGAGCACCTCCTGCGGCGGCAGCACGCGCTCCTGCACGCGCCGGCCGAACGCCTCCTCGCGCACCTTCGCGGTCCGTTCGAAGGCGCCGGAATCGTCGGGGCGCCAGTCCGGGTAGAGCTTCGCGATCCCCTCGAGCGACACCATCCCGTCGTTCGACGCGAGCCTTCCCTCGGCCACGTCGCGCTGCAGCGCACCGCGCGGCACGCCGAGCAGCCGCGCCGCGCGCGAGAGCGTCACCCATGGCGTCATCGCATCTCCTCGAGCTCGCCGCGCGGTCCGGCACGGGGACGGCGCCTTCCGTCACGGCTTCCTGGCGACGCCTTCGAGCATCTGCATCGTCGTGTCCGGGTGCCGCATGATCCCCATGAACTGTCCCATCCCGAGCTCCGGCCAGCCCAGCGCCGTCCGGTAGCGGCCGTAGAGCGCGTGGACCTTACGGTCGACGATCCAGATCTCCCACGGAAGCGCGGCGGCGTTGTCCGGACCGATCTTGTTCACCCACCAGCCCTCGCCGTAATCGGAGCCGTTGAACGCGACGCCGAACACCGCGAGCTTCTTCCCGGGCAGCACGATCTCGTAGACCTTCGCGGTGTCGCCCACGCCCTTCGCGAGGTTCGCGCGCACGGTCGCCACCGCCTCGTCGAAGCTCGCGTGCTCGGCGAGCTCGGTGCGGTCGCCGAAACGCTCCATGCCGAGCATGTAGCGATAGCCGGGGAGCTCCGCGGCCGGCACGTCGCCGCCGCCCGGCTTCCCGGCGCCGAGCGCCGCCGCGAGCTTGCGCGAGGCCCCCGCGACCGCGGCCTCCGCCTTCGGATAGTTGCCGCGCAGGTACGCGCGCGCCCAGTACTCGGGGTTCGCGTAGCGCACGCTGCCGTCCGCCCGCACGTCGACGCGCAGCGGCGCCGCGACGATCGCGTCGCCGCCGATCGCGGCCACCGCGTCCTGCAGCCCGGCGTCGCCGACCACCAGAATCGCGTGCTGCGGCAAGCCCTTCGGCGTGTACCGGCCGAGCGGCGTCAAGCCGGCGCCCGCGAGCTTCCTCTCGACGTCCGCGGCCGCGGCGTCGAGCGTGCCGCCGGCCGCCTTGTCGGCGTCCACGTACGGGCTCAGCGCCTGCGCCGCGACCGACCATGCGACGAGCGCGGCGCCCACCACCAGCGATGCTTTCATGCGTCTCCCCCCTGAAGGATGGTCGAAGCCCGCGCCGTCATCCCGACGCGTCGATGCGGTCGTGAAAACGCGCGCGATAGACGAGCCGCGGCCGCGCCGCATCGTCGGTGAACGCCGAGCGGTCGTGCAGCACGTTGTTGCAGAGAATTCCCATGCCCGGCTCGAGGGTGATCCGGTGGATCCACGGCGAAGGCGTCGCGAGCAGGTCCTCGAGCGCGGCGACGGCGGCGCGGACCTCCGCGTCCGGGTGCCACTCGATGCTGCGCGTGCGCGCCGTGTAGCGCATGTGCAGCGCGCCGGTCGCCTCGTCGACCGAGAACACCGGTCCGGACTGCGCGGGCCGCGCGACGCCGTCGTCGTCGGTCCGCTCGGGAATCGTCATCGCGTCGGGCCGCATCAGCGCGCGCACGAACGCCGGGTTCGCGTCGCGCAGCGCCAGGTACGCGATCTCCGGGTCCATCAGGGCGTTCGCGCCGCCCTCGGCCGCCTTGCGGACACAGTGGAGCACCATCGCGCGGATCGTGCGCCCGGGCGGGTTGTAGTAGCCGTCGGTGTGCCAGCGGATCGCGCGGTTCGTGTACGGGATGAACTCGCCGCGGCCGGCGCCGCCCTCCGCCACCGTCACGCGGCTGATGCCGTCGTCGTCGGCGAGCCAGTTGCGGTCGAGCCGCGAGAGCCCGAACTGCGCGGCGAGCGCGCGCGGCAGCGCCTTGTCCGCCTCGAGACGCGCGCTCGCGTAGATCGCCATGTTCGCGATGCGGCAGCGCGCCGCGATCGCCGCGTGCTCGGCGCGCGTGAGCGCGCGCGGATCGCCCACCTCGACGACGAGGTCCGCGACGTCGGCCGGGTAGCCGCCGAGCTTGCGCGCGCGCCAGTCGCGCCACGCCCGCTCGTCGTCGAGCCGGAACGGGGAGCTCGCGGCGGCGGGGGCCTGCGCCAGTGCGGCCATCGTCATTCGCCCATCGCGCCGGCGGCGCGACGCGCCCGCTTCGGCGCTTCGCCCAGGAGCCCGGCCATCGCCTTCTGCAGCATCTCGATCGCCTCGGGCGCCTCGACCTCGATCACCTGCGAGATCGCCCAGCTCCGGTCGCCGGCCTCGGGCAGCGTGTCGGAGACGAAGTGCCCGAAGCCGCGGATGAAGCCGTACTCGGGCCCGGCCTCCGACCAGCCGTGGTCCGCGTAGTCGGTCGCCCGCTCGTTCACGAGCGCGATGAAGCGGCGCTTGGCGGCGTCCGGATCGGCCCCGAGCAGGTCGGCCTCGTTGCCCGCGAGCGTCTCGCCGACCCGGTTCGCCGTCGCGGTCGTGAACTCGACGCGCCACGCCGCGTCGCGCTTCAGGTAGGCGATCCGGTCGGCCGCGGCGACCAGGAACGCGAGGAACTCGGCGAGGAACGCGAAGTAAGGCGGTCCGGGCGGCAGCCCGTAACCCGCCCTGCGCATGTTCTCGAGCGCGTTCTTCGCGACGCGCCAGACGATGAACGCCGCGGCGCTCGCGATCTCGGCTGCGCCCTTCTCCGCGCCCTCGCGGAACCACTGGCTCTTGATGCGCATGGCGGTGGAGGGTCAGGTCCTCGTCTCGCGGCCGGTCGGCGCGAGCTCCGGGGTCATCGTCGAAACGAGGGTCGGACCCTCGTTTCAGGGTTTCCCGATGTAGAACTCGTACTCGCCGGCGCCGATCTCCTCGGTGCGCACGAGCTTCAGGCCGGTCGCGCGCACCCAGTCGCCGACGTCGGCGGCGACGCCCGGGCAGTTGCTCACGAGCTTCAGCACCTCGCCCGATCGCATGCCGTTCAGGAGCTTCTTCGCCTCGACGATCGGTCCCGGGCACACGGCCCCGCGCAGGTCGAGCACGGCGTTCGCCGCGGGCGTGCCGGCGCGGCCCCGCTCCAGGTAGTAGCCGTGCCCGCGGTCGGGCAGCCGCTCGGTCCGGACGACGTGGTTGTCGGTGTGCCGCGACCACGCGAACAGGTCGTCCTGCGTGCCGGGGCAATCGGAGAGCAGCAGCAGCACCTCGCCCGGCTTCATCGCGTCGATCAGGCGCTTCGCGCCGATGAGCGGCGCGGGGCAGCTCGTCCCGCGCATGTCGAGCGTCATCGTCGGCTTCGAGGGGGAATCGGTCCTGGCGTTCATCGGCGTCTCCGGCGGGCTGGCCCAGCGCCGCTTCTCAGTATCCGCCCTTGCCGTAGGGCTGTGTCAGGCCGGCGACCTTCACGGCCTGCTTGGCCGGCCCCATCGGGAACAGGTCGTACAGGTATTGGCTGTCGGCCTCCGGCCGGATCGCCTGGAAGCCCTTGACCATGTTGCGGAAATTCGGCGTGTGGCCGCTGGCCGCGAACTCGTCGCGCAGGTAGCGGATCACTTCCCAGTGCGCGTCGGTCAGCACGATCCCCTCGGCCTCGGCGATCGCCTGCGAGACCTCGTCGCGCGCGTCCGCCTCGAGGACATAGCCCTGGTCGTCGCACGCCACGTCCTGCCCGTTCACCGTGTAGCCCATCGTTCGCCTCCCGCCTCGTTTCCCGCCGTCGCCGCGCCGGTCACTCGGAGACCGCGATCGCCTTGTGCGGCACGAAGAGGCCGCATCCCAGGCGCCGGTGCGGCCCGCAGCCCTCGCCCTGCACCCTGAGCGACTCGGCGGGCGCCAGTCCGTGCAGCGCGAGCCCCCAGGCGAGCGTCGTCGTCCCGCCGGCCGTGCAGGGCTTCGGCCGGCCCGAGATGAACTCGCAGCCGACGCCGCTCGCCGCGAGCCAGCCCGCGATCTCGTCGTGGAACGCCCGGTCGTCGACGGCCGCGCTCACGACGCGCCCCGCGTACACGGTCGGGCTCGGCATCAACTCGCGCACCTCGCCTCCGGACGTCGCGAGCCCCTCGCCGACGTCGAGCCGCCGGCCGGCGAGCACGAGGGCCGCTTCGGCGCGGCGGGCCGGCACGCGCAGCAGCAGCCGCGCCCGGCGGGCGAGCAGCACCACCCCCTGCGTCGTCGGCGCCGTGCGCAGCGGGTGGATGCCCGCCGCCGGCTCGTCGTCGAGCCAGGGCAGCCACTGTGCCACCGCGCGGGCCAGCGCCTCGGCGTGGTCGGACGGCAGGCTCGTGCCCTCGAGCCCGAACACCACGTCGACCGCCGGCATCGCCTCGTCCCGCACCTCTGCTCCTCGCCCTCCGGCCCGCGTCCGCACGGCGGTCAATCCGCTCCGCCCGCGCCCGCGTCGCTGCGGGCGTCCGCCCAGCGCAGCATCGCCTCCGCCCAGCGCCGGGCCGTCGCCGGGTCGATGTCGAAGATCGTGAACCGCGTCCGCTCGCGCACGCGGATCCGCAGCAACGCCATGCCCCCGGCGTCGTGCACGAGCTCCTGCAACTCGATCTCCTGGCCGCCCAGCGGCACGGTGAACCGGTCGACGCTGGTGATCTCGGGCATGCGGACCTCGGCTGCGGAGCGGGATCGCGGCGCGGCCGGTCCGATCGGCCGCGGCGGGACGCCCAGCGCCGCGAGCGCCCGCGCGCCCTCGCCGCAGCGCACGCGCTATTGAGCGTGCACGGACGCACCGCCGTCCATATCCACGGCGAAGTATGGACCCCTACCCATCCGGGTAGTTTCCACGCTCCGCCTTTGGGCTTATTCAGGATACCCGGCACGAGGAATGGCGGCGCCCCCGCGTCGCCTTTAGCATGCCCCGACGTCCGGGCAACCGAGCAGCACCGGACCCGGCGGTTCCAGCGAGGAGGCGAGGACATGGCGAAGGAAATGCACAAGACCCCGAATCTCGACGAGCTCGAGAGCGGCCCGTGGCCGAGCTTCGTCACGGGTCTCAAGCGGCTCGCGAAGGACAAGGACTACGTGGTCGACCTGCTCGGCCAGCTCGAGCACTCGTACGTGACGCGCAAGGGCTACTGGAAGGGCGGCACCGTCGGCGTGTTCGGCTACGGCGGCGGCGTGATCCCGCGCTTCACCGAGGCGAAGGACGAGGCCGGCAAGCCGATGTTCCCCGCGGCGGCCGAGTTCCACACGCTGCGCGTGATGCCGCCCGCCGGCATGCACTACAACACCGACGTGCTCCGCAAGATGTGCGACATCTGGGAGAAGCACGGCTCGGGGCTGATCGCGTTCCACGGCCAGTCCGGCGACATCATGTTCCAGGGCGCGACGACCGAGAACGTGCAGCCGGCGTTCGACGCGATCAACGAGCTCGGCTTCGACCTGGGCGGCGCCGGCCCGGCCGTCCGCACGTCGATGTCCTGCGTCGGCGCGGCCCGCTGCGAACAGTCGTGCTACGACGAGGGCCGCGCGCACCGCGCGGTCATCAACACGTTCCTCGACGACATCCACCGCCCGTCGCTCCCGTACAAGTTCAAGTTCAAGTTCAGCGGCTGCCCGAACGACTGCATGAACTCGATCCAGCGCGCCGACATGGCCGTCATCGGCACCTGGCGCGACAACATCCGCACCGACGAGGCGCTCGCGCGCAAGTGGTTCGCGAAGCACGGCATGAACGAGCTCGTGAACGACGTCGTCGCCCGCTGCCCGACCAAGGCGATCCAGCTCAAGGAGGTGAAGGCGCTGAAGGCGGGCGGCTCGGTGTCGACGGTCGCCGTCTCCGACACGCACGGCCTCGAGATCGAGAACCGCGACTGCGTGCGCTGCATGCACTGCATCAACGTGATGACCGGCGCGCTCGCGCCCGGCAAGGACAAGGGCGCCACGATCCTCGTGGGCGGCAAGCGCACGCTCAAGATCGGCGACCTGATGGGCACGGTCGTCGTGCCGTTCATGAAGCTCGAGACCGACGAGGACCGCGAGAAGCTGATCGAGCTCGGCCAGAAGATCATCGACTTCTTCGCCGAGAACGCGCTCGAGCACGAGCGCACCGGCGAGATGATCGAGCGCATCGGCATCGTCAACTTCCTCGAGGCGCTCGAGATCCCCATCGACGCGAACATGGTGTCGTCGCCGCGCACCAATCCCTATGTCCGCACCGACGGCTGGGACGAGGAAGTGGCGAAGATGAAGGCGTCGAAGAAGGTCGCGTAAGGAGAGCCCCATGGCACAACCGCAGATGCGACGCGCGATCGAGAGCGGCGTCCCCGACAACCAGCAGTACCTGCACCCGCTGCTGAAGAAGAACTACGGCGACTGGAAGTACCACGACCGGCCGCGCCCCGGCGTCCTGCACCACGTCGCGCACAACGGCGACCAGGTGTGGACGGTGCGCGCCGGCACGCAGCGGCAGATGGACGTCTACACGATCCGCAGGCTGTGCGACATCGCGGACCGGTTCGCCGAGGGCCACGTCCGGTTCACGATCCGGTCGAACATCGAGTTCATGCTGTCGTCCGAGGCGAAGGTCGCCCCGCTGATCGCCGAGCTCGAGAAGAGCGGCTTCCCGGTCGGCGGCACCGGCAACTCGGTGTCGATGATCGCGCACACGCAGGGGTGGCTGCACTGCGACATCCCGGGCACCGACGCGTCCGGCGCGGTGAAGGCGCTGATGGACGACCTGATCGACGAGTTCCGGCGCGAGGACATGCCCAACCGCGTCCACCTGTCGACGTCGTGCTGCGAGATCAACTGCGGCGGGCAGGCCGACATCGCCATCATCATCCAGCACACCAAGCCGCCGAAGATCAACCACGACCTCGTCGCCAACGTCTGCGAGCGCCCCGCCGTCGTCGCCCGCTGCCCGGTCGCGGCGATCCGCCCGGCGCTGGTCAACGGCAAGCCCTCGCTCGAGGTCGACGAGAAGAAGTGCATCTGCTGCGGCGCGTGCTACCCGCCGTGCCCGCCGATGCAGATCAACGATCCCGAGCACTCGAAGTTCGCGATCTGGGTCGGCGGCAAGAACAGCAACGCGCGCGCGAAGCCCACGTTCATGAAGATGGTCGCCGCCGGAATCCCGAACAACCCGCCGCGCTGGCCCGAGGTGTCGGAGATCGTCAAGAAGATCCTCTACACCTACAAGGAGGACGCGCGCCCGTGGGAGCGCCTGTCCGACTGGGTCGAGCGGATCGGCTGGCCGCGCTTCTTCGAGAAGACCGGGCTGCCGTTCACCAAGTACCTGATCGACGACTGGCGCGGCGCGCGCGTGAACCTGAACGCGTCGGCCCACATCCGGTTCTGATCGCGGGGCCCTGAGCATGAAGTTCGGCATCCTCGTCAACGAAGGCCCGTACCAGCACCAGGCGGGCGACACCGCGTACCTGTTCTGCCGGGCCGCGATCGCGAAGGGGCACGAGATCCACCGCGTGTTCTTCTACCACGACGGCGTCAACAACTCGTCGCGGCTGACCGAGCCGCCGCAGGACGACCGCAACGTCGTCGCGCGCTGGTCGAAGCTCGCCGCCGACCACGGCGTCGACCTCGTCGTCTGCGTCGCGGCGGCGCTGCGCCGGGGCATCAAGGACGAGAACCTCGCGCCGGGCTTCCGGATCTCGGGCCTGGGCCAGCTCGTCGAGTCGGGCATCCAGTCCGATCGCCTGGTCGTCTTCGGGGATTAGATGGCCCCCCCGAAGCTCACTTCGTTCGCCGCCCCCCGACGGGGCGCTCGGCGCCCTTCGGGCGGCCGGGCGGGCGCCGAGGAAACCTTCCGATGACCGAATCGACAGCGAAGAAGTTCATGTTCGTCAACCGCAGCGCGCCCTACGGCACGATCTACGCGCTCGAGTCGCTGGAGGTCGTGCTGATCTCGGCGGCGTTCGACCAGGACGTGTCGCTCGCGTTCGTCGACGACGGCGTCTGGCAGCTCAAGCGCGGCCAGCAGACCAAGGGGATCGAGACCAAGAACTTCTCGCCCACCTACCGCGCGCTCGAGGGGTACGACGTCGAGAAGCTCTACGTCGAGCGCGAGTCGCTCGAGGCGCGCGGCCTCGCCGAGGACGACCTCCTCGTCGACGTGACCGTGCTCTCGTCGGCGGAGATGGGCAAGCTCATGGACGAGCAGGACGTCGTCCTCTCGTTCTGAACCGGAGGAGCGCGTGCTGCACATCGTCAACAAGTCCCCGCTCGAGCGCCCGTCGCTCGACGCGTGCCTGCGGATCGCCGAGCCCGGCGCGATCCTGCTGATCGAGGACGCGGTCTACGCCGCCGCGCGCGGCAGCGTGGCCGCCGCGCGGCTCGCGGACGCCGCGAAGCGCCACAGGATCTACGTGCTGATGCCCGACGCCGAGGCGCGCGCGATCGCCGACCGCCTGATCGAAGGCGTGGCGACCGTCGACTACGGCGGCTTCGTCGACCTCGTCGCCGAGCACCGGAACTGCCAGTCCTGGCTCTGAACCGTCCCTAGCGCCACCCGACCCACCCGAGGAGAACGCGATGCCCACGAT
>WBZU01002008.1_pt1 | contig 14536 bp, 14 predicted proteins | sample 5204311 | NCBI WGS metagenome assembly WBZU01 (sample SAMN12344359, study PRJNA552823) | activated sludge metagenome | biome: Activated sludge suspended growth; feature: Nitrification reactor; material: Wastewater; isolation source: activated sludge from nitrification reactor of wastewater...
TCCTTCGTGTCCGTCGGTTGACCGACGTCGTGGACGCATCCGCAGAGCAGGGCGGCGAGCGCGGCGACGGGCATCGCCTGTCGCGCCGCTCCGACCACGTACGACCGACCTCGCGGCCTCATCCTCGCGGGTACCTCATGCTTCATACCAGAGTGAACGTACCCGCGGTCCACCCGCGTGTCACTTGCCGAGCGTGCCAAAGAGATGTCCCCGGGCGCCAGCCGCCGCAGCCGCGAGCAGGTGCGGGCGACGAGGGCGATCCTGCGCCTTCGGCCCGGATCCAGCGCTCCGTGTTGCCGAGCGCGTCACGGAGATTGACCGAGCACGCCAGTCGCCTCTACCATCGACGACGGTGAGTCAGGACTGCCCCATCAAGACGATCCTGGCCATCGTCGGCTTCGCCGCGAGCGCAGGAGTCCCGCCGCCGGAGCTCCTACGCGCCGCCGCGCTGGACCCGGAGCGGCTCGTCGATCCGGACGCGACGCTGCCGCGCTCCCAGGAGATTCGGCTGTGGGACGAGGCCGTGCGGTTGACCGGCGATCCGGACTTCGGCCTGCATCTGGCCGAGTGGGTGGCCCGCTTCCCCCTCGACCACTTCGACGTGCTGGCTTTCGCGGTGCGCAGCAGCCCGACGCTCGGCGAGCACTACCGGCTGATGGGGCGCTACATTCGCCTGATTCACGAGGGCGTCTACCTGTCACTGGAGGAGGATGGGGACGTGGCGCGTCTCGTCCACGGCCACTCGCCCGAGCAGGCCGGACCGCGACAGCCGGTGGAGGGCATGCTGGCGCTGCTGCTGTTACACGGGCGCATCGGCGTCGGGGAGGACTTCGCGCCGCGGGCGGTCTGCTTCGCGCACGCCCGGCCGGCCGTCGTGAGCGAGCAGGAGCGCGTGTTCCGGGCGCCCGTGCGCTACGGCTGCTCGCGCAACGAGATGGTGCTGGATCGCGCCCTGCTCGGCCGAGCGCAGCGCCACGCCGACCAGCGATTGCTGGCACTCCTGGACCGCCAGCTCGGCGTCCTCCTGTCCGAGCTGCCCGAGAGCCGCAGCTTCCGCGACGTCGTGGCGCGCTGCATGATGGACGAGCTGCCGGAGCGCGAGCCGGCCGTGGCGGCGATCGCAGCGAAGCTGCACATGAGCCCGCGGAGCCTGCAGCGCCGGCTGCAGAGCGAGGGCACGAGCTTCGCCGACGTCCTCTCCGACGTGCGCCGCGACCGGGCCCTCCACTACCTGAAGGACCGCCGGCTCTCCATCGGCGAGATCGCATTCTCGCTGGGGTTCCGCGACGTGACCGCGTTCCACCGGGCATTCAAGCGATGGACGGGGAGCACTCCCGCGAAGTACAGGAGCTCCGTCGCCGACAGCCAGACGCACCCGACCTGATCGTCGACGACGGACACCGCCCCCGGCGGCCGCTCGCCGTGGAGCCGCGCCACGTCAGCCTCGCGGATCGTCCAGGCCCACCGCCTCGAGCATCTCCCACGAGGGAAACCCGAGCTCGTCCGCGAGGTCGAGCCAGCCCGCGGCGCGCTCCTTCGTCCCGTCGATCTCGTGCTGCAGGATCATGACCCCGAGGGTCGCGGCCGCGCGGCCGTTGCCGCGGTTCGCCGCGCGCTCGTAGTAGGTCGCAGCCTTCGCGAGATCGAGCTCGCCGTGGCTTCCCGTCGCGAGCGCGGCGGCGAGGTTGTACAGCGCGCGCGGATGGTCCGCCGCAGCGGCGCGATCGAGCCATGACTTCGAGGTCGCGGCGTCGGCCGCGACGCCGAGGCCCTGGGCGTGGAGGATGTACAGCTCGAACATCGCGTCGGCGTCCCCAGCCTGCGCGGCGGCGAGGTGGCTCGCGTGGCTCGCCTCGAGCTCGCCGAGCCAGTGCAGCACGAGCCCGCGCTGGTACAGCTCCGGGCCGCTCGGATCGCGCAGCCGCTCGAGCATGGCCAGCGCGCCCCGCTTGTTCGCGTCGCTCGAGCTGCGGGTGAGCCGGGCGAACTGTGCGACCGCAGGTCGGTGACCGCATCGCGCCGCCTCCGCGAGCGCGCGGAGCGTCGCCTGCAACGCCGGCTCGTCGTCGACGATCGCCGCCGCCTCGGCGGACCAGGGGCGACGTTCGGCGTCCGCCGCGTCGACCCCCTCGAACGCGCCGATCGGACGGAGCGCCGCGAGGTAGCAGTCGGACAGCGTGGCGAACGCGGCCGCCGAGCCCCGACCCGCCGCCGCCCACAGCGCGTCGAGCATCGCGCGCTCGGTGCCCGGGACGTCGGCGATGAGCCCGATCATCGCGTCGCCCCGCACGAAGTTGTCGAACGCCTCGCGGCCCCGGAGGAAGTCGATGTCGTCGGTCATCGCCGTGATGATGCCAAATTTCGGGCCACGGCGGCGCACCGCGGCCGGGCCGCGCATCAGCCGACGACGATGTCGCCGCGGGTGCTGCCGAGGATCGTCAGCAGCTCCTCGCGCTCGCCGCCGTGGACCCCGAACTTGTCGAGGGTCGCCAGGAAGTCCTCGGCGAACGCGTCCCACTCCTGCGCGGTGATCTTGAGGTGGGCGTGGCTGTCGCGCATCGAGCGACCGGTGTACGTCTGCGGGCCGCCGGTCGCCCAGCACACCATCTCGGTGACGAGGTACTTGAAGCCGGCCGGCGGGACGCGGTGGTGCGCCTCGTCGACCAGCGGGTTCGCGTTGAGCCGCGGGTCGGCCATGATGCGGTCGATGAAGTCGTCGACGACGGTAGCGATCGCATAGACGCCGCCGAGGCGCTGATACAGGGAAGGACGCTCGCCGGAGGGCTCGTGGGACATCGACGACGAGGGGAGCAGAGCCGGCCCGCGATGACAAGCGCCAGGCAGACGGCGGGCCAGCCCGGCCGCGACCGCGCGCCGTGAGATCCGTCCGGGCCGACGCCCGGGGCCGACGCATCGCAGGCCCTCGAGCTCGCGCCCGGAGCTCCGCTCACATCTTGAACGACGGGTCGATCGTCTGCACCCGGCGCTGCAGCCTCCACGCGCCGTCCTTCTTCGTCAGCTCGTCGGTGTAGTCGCCCGAAGCCACGATCGCCGTGCTGTCCCTGGCGTCCACCACCCAGTACGACGAGTGCGAGGACGCGCGGTCGCCGTCGACGTCGATCCGCCACGCGCCGATCATGTGGCGCTTGCCGGCCGTGATGCCGCCCTGATGCCACTGGTGGATGGTGGCGAGGATCTGCTCGCGGCCGGTCGCCGCGCCGAAGGGGCTCACGTACACGGCGTCGTCGTGGAAGTTGTCGGCGAACTGCGCGTCGTCGTGGGTGTCGATCGAGAGGATGTAGCGATTGAGCAATTCGAGGATCTCGAGCTTGTCGGCGGTCATGGGTGGTCTCCTGGGCTTGTGGGTGCGTCGAAGGGGGTCGGGGTCAGATCGCGCCGCGCGCGACGGCCTGGGCGACGGTCTCGGGCCGGATCTCGGGGAACAGCCCGTTGTGGAGCTCGCCGAGCAGAGCCTGCCCGCCGAACACGCCGCGCGCGTACATCAGCGGCAGCCACGCGAACATGTCGTGCGGCGCGGCGGCGAGGCGGCGCTGCGTCTCGGCCGCGAGGTCGTCGAGCGAGCCGAGCCGCTCGAGCGTCACCGCGCGGCCGTGGCCGGCCTCCCACGCCCTGGCGAACGCGAGCACGTCCATCCGGTCGCCGGCGACGAAGAGGTGCGCCGGCAGCGGCCGCTCGTCGAGCGCGGCGGCGGCGACGAAGCGCGCCGTGTCCTCCCAGGTGGTCCAGTCGATCGGCGTCGTCCCGTCGCCCCAGTAGCGGACGACGGCGCTCGGCTCGTCGAGCAGCCCGAGGAAGCCGAGCACGGCGTGGTCGGCGAAGATCCCCTGCAGCACGTGGACGACCTCGAACGACCCCGTGACCTCCGTCGCCGCGGCGCGCGCGAGCGCCCGCCGCCAGTCGGAATTGACGTTCACGCCCTCCGGCAGGTCGAAGATGTTGTACGAATAGTCGGACGGGATGAACCGGCGGGCGCCCGCCGCCTTCGCCGCCCGCAGCAGCGCGAGCTGTCCGTCGACGATCACGTCCGGGCCGCCCTGCAGCGTCGACACCACCGCGTAGGCGCCGCGCACCGCCGCCGCCCGCTCCGCGTCGGACGCCCCGACCGCGTCGAAGGCCACGAGCTCGACGCGGTCGCCCGCGAGAGACGCCACGTCCGGCCTCGATGGGTCGCGCACGAGGACGCGGACGCGCGCGGACGGGCTGGTCTGCAGCGCGTCGACGAGGAGTCGGCCGAGCTTGCCGGCGCCGCCGGCCACCACGATGAGCTTGTTGTCGAGCTTGGTTTCCATGGCGCCCACCATGCCGCCCGCGTCGGCCTCCGACAATACGCTTGCAGCGTGACAGATTGTCAGGCAGTGATTGACAATCATGATCCCGCCCGCCGACATGCTGCTGTTCGCCGCCGTGGTCCGCGAGGGCAGCTTCACCCGCGCCGCGCGTCAGCTCGGGATCACCAAGCAGACCGCGAGCGAGCGCGTGAAGCACCTCGAGGAACGGCTCGGCGTCCGCCTCCTGGAGCGCACCACCCGACACCTGCGCCTGACCGATCCCGGCGCCGCCTACTATGCGCGTTGCGCCGCGATCGCGGCCCAGATCGACGAGGCCAACAGCGAGGCGCAGCAGCGCCAGGCCGAGCCCGTGGGCCTGCTGCGCGTGTCGGCGCCGGTGCTCTACGGCCGCCGCTTCCTCGCCCCGGTCGTCGCCGACTACCTGGGCCGATACCCGCGCGTGCGCGTCGAATTGACGCTCGCGGATCGGCGCATGAACCTCATCGAAGAGGGCCTCGATCTCGCGATCCGGATCGGCCCGCTCGACGACTCGTCGCTCGCGGCGCGCAAGCTCGGCGAGGGGCACGTCTATTACGTGGCCAGCCCCGACTACCTCGCGCGCCACGGGACGCCCGCGCCCGACGCGCTGCGCGAGGCGCGTTGCATCGGGATCCGCGCCTTCGAGACCTGGGAGATCCTCGGCACACGGAACAAGATCGATCCGGTGCTCGTGGTGAACGACCTCGAGGTCGCGTGCGAGGCCGCGTGCGCGGGCGTCGGGATCGCGCGGTTGCCGTCGCTGGTGTGTCGAGAGGCGGTGATCGGCGGCCGGCTGCGGGTCCTCTTCGGCCTCGATTCGGGGCTGCGCCAGCCCGTGCACGCGGTCTACCCGAGCCGGCAGTACCTGCCTGCCCGCGTCCGCGTCTTCCTCGACGCGCTCGCCGAGATGGTGGAGCCCATGGCGCCGCTCCCCTCCGCTCGCCGGTGACGGCGGCCGCCCTCGTCGTCAGGCGCGAGCGGGACGCGGGCCGCACAGCGGGCGCAGCGCGTCGCGCTCGGCCGGCGACAGCACCGTGACCGGGTACCTCGGCGAGCCGCTCGCGCGGTCGAAGAACGGGTGCGGCCAGGTCTTGCCGCGCAGCTTCCAGCCGAGCACCATCCGGAGCGCGCGCGCGAGCAGCCCGAGGTTCGGCTTCAGCGACCCCGGCGGCGGCTCTCCGATCGCGTACTTGCCGAAGCTGCGACCGCGCGGCGGGCCGAACACCTCGTCGCACGGGCGCGCCCCCGGCACCTGCCGGAACAGCTCGGTGACGACGCCGACGAACGGCACCGCCGGCGTCAGCGTGTTCCCGAGCGGCGTCTTGCAGCAGCGCGCGTACCAGCGGTGGAGGCCCTTCGCCGACAGCCGCACCCCGGCGATCTGCTCGCCGCCGCGATCGAACGCGACCGTCGACGGCGCGACCTGCACGATGTCCGACCCGCCGTGCTCGTCGAGCAGATCGGCGCGGCCGAGGTGGTGCAGATACGCCTGACAGTCGCGGCAGTAGCAGACGACGCGGTTCACCGCCGCGGGCGACGCCTCGCGCAGCCACCCGTGGACCTGTCCGCAGCGACACTGGAGCTCGATGTCTCTCGACATGGCGCTCGCATATCACGTCTCGCCGCCGCGCGCGCCTGCGCGTTGCCCCGCGGAAGCGCATCTCCCGCGAGTTGTTCTCGCGGGCCTCGAGATCTTCCGCGACCTGACCGCGGCACGGGACGACCAGCCGCGGCCGGATCTGGGCCTTCGTCGGCGACGGCCGCTTCGTCTCCGACGCCTACGCGCCGAACTGGCGCGGCGAGCACCCCCAGAAGCTGCTCTTTGGTCGCACAGGCTGGCTGCAGGGTGACGGCTACGCCGGCTACGCCGAGCTCTACGCGCGCGAAGGCGGCCCCGTCGAAGTCGGCTGCTGGATGCATGGACGGAGAGGGCTCAAGCGACGCCGCCGGCGCGCAAGGCTCGGCCTCGTGCGGACCTGTCGCCGCAACTGCAGCGACAGGCAGCGGGTGCCCTTCTCTGGCCCGACTATACGTTACACCTATAGATCATGCCTTCCCGGTTCACGCACCACACGGTGCCGTCGGCGGCGACGGAGACGTTGACGGCCGCGCCTGGAATTTGCGTCCACGAGTCGCCGCCCTCCCACCGATAGATCTCGTCGCCGCCATTGACACCCCACACGAGGCTGGCGCTGGCGGCCGAAACCTGCTTGAGCGAACCTTGGATCTGCAGCCAACTCGCCGGGGATCTCGCCGGGAGGCCAACGGGCTTGGGAGGTTGGCCCCGGACGGGGTCGACGACCGAGTTGGCGGGCCACGAATCGGGCGAGGTGCTGGCGCCGTCGCCCTTGCCTCTGATCGCTACGCTCATATCAAAGTTCGCATCCGTCCAGTGGAAGGCAATGCCGCCCCTCGCCTTGACCGCGACGCGGTACTTGTGGCCGCCGCCGGCGCGGAAGTCCCAATCGCCCCTCTTGCCGCCGATGTAGATCCAGGCGTTGGCGCCGCTGGTTGTGATGTCGGTGACGAGGTATCCGCGCGCGTTCTCGTTCTTGTCTGCCGACAAGGGGTCCAGGTAGATCTTTGGATCATCCGTATCGATGATCACCTGGACCCACGACTCGCTCACGTCGAGGATCGCGTACCCCCCGGCATTGATCGTGCCCTTGATGTCCCGCAGCACGAAAGACTTCGACTCATCGTGGTTCAGGTAGACGCCGTACCATCGTGGTTCAGGGCTGCCATTGTAGATGATCAGGCTCACGTAGCATCTCCTCGGAACCGCCGTGACCGTTTACGTGCGGCAGTTGATGGAAAGCGGCTGGGCGGCGCTCGCAGCGCAGCGCGCATCGATTCGGGCAGCGCCTCCGCCGGCGGAAGCGGCGCGGCGCAGCTCGGAGCGTGAACCGCCCCGGTCGCCCGCATGTTCAAGGCTGCGCACCCTGTTCGGCGAAGTACTCGTAGTTGTCGGCGTTGTCGATCGCCCAATCGGGCTTGGTCTCCGCGAGTGTCATGCACGCCGTCAAGCCATGGTCCCAGTCGTTGGTGCTAGCGACGGCGTTGAAGTGGCTGAACTCGTGGACGATGGTGCCGCCCAGCGAGTCCCAACCGAGCATAGGCGCCGACCAGAAGGCGTTGCAGAGGTAGACCGTGTAGGGCTTGTTCGGGTACACGTAGGCGTAGTAGTTCTCCTTTGCGCAGCCGCAGTCGAAGGTCATCGGCTGGGTGTCGAGCGCGTCCGCGATCGCCGAGAAGTGCTGCTTGACGAGCGCTTGGCGCGCGGCGGTATAGGCGCCGAACCACGTCTTGTAGCGCTGCGCCGCAGCGGGCGCGTTTGCGAGGAACGCGACCGCCTCGTCGGACATCTGATTCGCGGACGCGGTCGCCTCGATGATCGTGGACTGCTGCGTCGCATCGCAACGCGAGAACGAGAGGGCGCCGACGCTCGCCGTGACGTTGACCGAGTCGCCCAGGGGAAGTTGATGCTGGTCGACCCACGCACCCGTGGCCTTCGCGGACAGCAGGCGCGAGCGATCGTTGCGCATCGGGATGTCGATGCCGATCTGGTAATTTCCCGACGCCTCGAACTCGTAGAAGCGCGCGAGATCGACGGAACGCACCAGCGAGTCGCCCGCGCGCAGCGTCACGTAGTTGGAGGCGTCAGGACTCCCGCGCTTGAAATGCCGGCCCAAGAACCTCGCCGGCCGGCCCTCGCGCGTCACCGTGAAGAGAGGCTCCTCGAGATCCGCTTCGGGCAAGCGCCACGACAAGAACCGAACCGCGCGCGACGACAGGTTGGTCATGGTGACGGTGGCGGTCACCGCATCGCCTGCGCCGAACTGCGACTTGTCCATGCTCAGCTCGACGACGAGCTCTCCGTCCGCGAGCGCGTCGGCTTCGACCGCGTCGTCGTCGTCGCTGGTGTTGGGATCGCATCCGGTCTGGGCGACGACAAGAGCAAGAGGGAGCGCCGCAACGAGGGCGAGCAAACGCATGACGGATCTCATGAAATGAAGGCGAACATACCACGACGCCCCGGCGGCGGTCGACGAACGGCACGAATCCCTGGGCCGTCGCGTCGGGCGGGAGCGCGAGGCCGCACGAGGTCGATCGGGAACCTTTCGCGAGGCGCCACGTGACACGTCGGCGATGTACCGCTCGCTCCTCGCCATCCTCCTCGCCGGCTCTGGGCTCGCCGCCTGCGCCCGCCCTGCGGCGCCGCTCGTCACCCCCGACGCCGCGGCGCCGGCCGCGACGGCGAGCCGCTGATCTCCCTGGTGCGCACCTCCGACGACCCACGCACGCCGATCGAGCTGACCGTCGACCGCGGCGGCGAGCCTGTGATCCTCAGCTATCGCCCGCTCGGCACGTCCGGCAAGTCCGAGGCCTGGCGTCGCCGCCCCGGCGCCGACGACCGCGACTGTCCGCGGTGACCCGCCGCGAGAGCGCCGATTCACCACGCGCGCGGCACGGATCCCGTGTGTCACCGCGCATGGCCGGGCCGCTCCGGGACCCCTCGCTCGTGAGACCTTGCGAGGCGGACGCACATGCAGCGAACCATCGTCGGTCGGCTCCTGATCCTCGCCCTCGCGGCCGCGTGCGGCCCGCCCCGCCCGAGCCCGCCGGCGGCGCCGGACCCGGCGACTTCGCGACGAGCGTCCCCCCCGGTCGCGCCCCGCCGGCCGACCGTGACGCACTTGCACGGCGAGCGACGCGTCGACGACTACGCGTGGCTCCGCCAGCTCGACCACCCCGAGGTCCGCGCCTATCTCGACGCCGAGAACGCCTACACCGACGCGACGATGGCCGACACGCGGGACCTCCAGGGCGCGCTCTACCGCGAGCTGGTCGGGCGGATCGAGGAGACCGACGCGTCTCGCCGGTCACCCCGCCCTCGTACATCGATTACGACATGGACACGCGCCGACGCGTCGTGGTCAAGCAGCACGTGGTCCACGGCCACGATCCCGCGGCGTACGTCGCCAGCCGGATCTTCGCCACCGCGGCCGACGGGGCTCAGGTGCCGATCTCGCTGGTCCACCGCCGCGACCTCGATCGCAGCGCGCCCCGGCCGCTCCTCCTCGACGGCTACGGGGCCTACGGGGTCAGCGCCGACGCCGGCTTCAGCGCCGCCGCGCTCTCGCTCCTCGACCGCGGCTTCATCCTCGCGACCGCCCAGGTCCGCGGCGGCAGCGAGCTCGGTCGACGCTGGTACGAGCAGGGCAAGATGCTCCACAAGCGCGCGACCTTCACCGACTTCATCGCCTGCGCCGAGCGGCTGATCGCCGCCGGCTACACCAGCCCCGACGCCCTCGCTATCACCGGCGGCAGCGCGGGCGGCCTCTTGATGGGCGCGGTCGCCAACATGCGCCCCGACCTGTTCCACGTCATCGTCGCCGACGTGCCCTTCGTCGACGTCATCAACACGATGCTCGACCCCAGCCTCCCGTTGACCGTCAACGAATGGGAGGAGTGGGGCAACCCGACGGACCGACGATACTACGAGTACATGAAGTCCTATTCGCCCTACGACAACGTCGCCGCCAGGTCCTACCCGCACATGCTCATCACCGGCGGCCTCCACGATCCGCGGGTGGGCTGCTGGGAGCCCGCGAAGTGGGCCGCCAAGCTGCGCGCCCACAAGACCGACGACAACACCCTCCTGCTCAAGACCCGGATGTCGGGCCACGGCGGGGCCTCGGGGCGCTACGAGCAATACCGCGAGGCCGCGTTCCAGTACGCGTTCATCCTCAAGTACCTCGGCCTCACCAACGGAACCGGACGCCCCGGCCCCGCGTCCGCGCCGCCGTGAGCGCCAGCGACGGCGCGGGCGACCCCGATCCGCTCGCGTCCACGGTGCGTTCGTGAGCCTCGTGCCGGCCCCACGGCCAGCCTCGGGCGCCGAGACCGCGCGCGACCCGGGTGGCGGTCATGCGCACCCGCGAGCGTCGCCGCGCGCGTGGATCCGCGCACGGAACGGACCCATCGATCCTTCGGGATCAACGCGCCGCCACGGACGACTCCCTCTGACCATCCCCCCATCGCCGAACCGTCGTCGCGCTCGCGCTGCTCGCCGGGTGCCACGAGAACGTCTATCCTCTGGACTCGGCGACCCATGCGGTGTCCATCACGTCCGTCAGCGTCGGCAGCTCGGCGACCCAGAGCGGGACCACCGGCCCGCAGACCACGGGCGGCGAGACCGACGCCACGACCGCGGAGACCGTCACGACGCCGGCGACGTCCGGGCCGATCACAGGCCGACTCCGCGACCGACACGATAACATCATCCCCGGGTTCGGCGGGTTGTGCGGCGAGTGCTTCGTCGATTCGGACTGCCCCGCCGGGCGTGTCGGCCGCAGGCGGTGACACCCGCGGCCCGCCGCGCGCTCTCACGCCTCGCGGCGCCGGCGCTCGCTCGGCGAGAACCCACGGACCGCGGAATACGAGGCTGGCGAGACCGCGCGTCGCTTCCCTCGGTCTCGTGGCGCGCCGCCACGCCTCACCGCTCAGCGGTTGAACGGGTACTCGTTCACCCAGTGAAACCCGCGGCGGACCAGCAGGAACTCGTTCACGTCGACTCGCTTCAGGCGCACGTCGATCGGCCCGCGCCAGTACGCGCCGCGCAGGATCAACGTGTCCTCGGCGGGACGCTCGTAGGTGAGCTTGAATTGCGGCGCGTCCTCCTCCCAATCCCGAGCGATCCGCAGCGTCCGCGTCGCGGCGTCGTGTCGGGTCGGGATCGGACTCCACTCTCCGGTCATCCCGCGGACCTGCATCACCCTCGGGGAGTCGACGATCACCTCGTCCCAACGGATCGGATCGGTCTTGAGCGGCGGGAGCTCGACGCCGTGGAGCGAGAACCGCTCGACGCGGTACAGCCCGTGGAGGTCCGCCTTGATCGCCCCCGGGCCCCACGTCTCGTAGGTCTTCCATGTGTCGAGGACCGTCCACGTCAGGCTGGCGGCGATCACGAGCTTGACCGCGAGCCGGACGAACCGCAGCGCGCCCGTGATCGGCGGCCCGTCCTCGGGCAGCGCGGCCGGGCGACGCAGCACCAACAGGGTCAGCAGCGGCCGCAGCGCCGGCGCCGCGACGAACACGGCCATCAGCAATAGCGTCGCGCTGAACAGCTTGACCGGGATATCGTAGCAGAAGTTGAGGGCGACGACGTTGGCCATCACCCCGATCGCCACCAGCGCGCCGAGCGGCGCCGTCCGCCGGGACAACAGGAGCAGGCCCGCGAGCAGCTCGGCGCCGCCGGTGAACAGGTTGTAGCCGGTCGAATAGCCCATGAACGTCCACGCGAGGCCCATCGGCGACAGGTCACCGACCCGCTGCGAGAGCGTCGAGAGCCCGGGGAACATGAATTGCGTCTGGATCACCTTGACGATCCCGTAGGTGCACAGGGTCGGCCCGAGCGCGTAGCGCGTCATCACCACCAGCCACTCGCGCAGCGCGCGGTAGTCGTGCCGGCGACGATCGACGAGCGCCAGGGCGACGCCGACGATCAGCGAGATCGCGACCATCAACGCCATCTGCACGTAGTTCCACGTCGTGTCGCCGCTGCCGTTCGGCAGGATCGTGATGGGCTCGCCGAGCACGGCCTCGCCGAGCGGCGCGACGAGCTTGTTCCACAGCGCCTGCTCGTGGGACAGCAGCTCGTAGCCGCGGACCGGCACCGCCGTCAACAGCTGCGGCTCGCTGACGAGCACGAGGAAGCAGCCGAGCGAGAGCAGGCCGAGGCGGCGGGGGAAGCTCCAGCGAACGTCGGGACTCATCCACGCCGACTCTATCACGCGCACGTCCGAACCGAGGACGTGCGACGTCGCGCCGGCGGGGCCGCGGGCGCCTCGCCGCCGAATTCCCGCGTCCATGGGATCCGCGACGGTTACAATCGGGGCGTGGCGGCCCTTCGATCCCTCCGCGCGCTCGTCCCGGCGCTCCTCGCAATCGCCTGCGGCGCCTGTCCCTCCGGCCGTCCCGGCGGCGACGAGCCGGTGCAGTTCGCGCCGCCCGGCGCCCCGGACCCGCTCGCCTGCGCCAGCGACGCCGCGTGCGTCGCGGGCCCCCTCGTCGACCCGAACAACGGGTGTTGTGACAGCGGCGTCGCGCTCGGCGTGTTCAACAAGGATTACCTCGAGTGGCGCGCGACCTGGGTCCGCGAGCAATGTCGAGAGGTGAAGTGTCCGCCCCAACCTCCGCCGGCGCCCCCGATGGCCTGCGCGCTCGAGGGGCGCTGCGTCTCCGGGCGCTGTCAACATCGCTGCCCGCCGCCGGGCCCGCCGTTCGTGGCCGAGCGCACGACGCTCCCCGCCGAGGTCGCGCGCGCGGTCGGGAGGAGCGAGGACCCGGTGCCCTGGTCGCCGAGCGCCGTCGACCTCGACGCCGCCGACCGACTGCTCGTCGCCTGCGTCCCGACGCTCGAGCCGGCGGTCGCCGATCACGCCGAGGCGAGATCGAAGATCGTCGCCGGGCTCGCCGAATACCGCCGCCAGTTCGTGCCGTTCCGCGACTCGCAGGGGCACAGGCTGCTGTGGATCAACCTGTTCCGCGATCGAGCCGGCGACCACCACCCCGATTGGCGCACCGAGCTCGTGTCGGTGCGCGGTGGCGGGCACGGCTACTTCTCGATCCTCGTCGACCTCGACGGCGGCCGCTGCTCCGACCTGCGCATCAACTCGCCGCGCTGAGGGCACCCGCTCCGCGAGCGCGATCCCGCCCGCGGACCCGCGCCGCGCGAGAGCTGGCGGACGTGCGCGCACGCGGACGCGATTGCGACGCGCACGGACCTGCGGTACGAGACGCGGGCGCATGAGCCCACGGAGCGCCTCCCTCACCCGCCTCGCGGCCGTCCTGCTCGCTGTCGGGTGCGGCGGCCGCCACGGCGGCGGCAGCCGCAGCGCCGACAGCCACAGCGCCGCCCCTGCCATTCCCCCGCTCACCGACGGCGCGACCGTCGTCGAGGCACCGCGGTTCGAGCCGGTGGGCTGCCGGCCCGGAGCGCGAGAGGACGCTCAGCCGAGCGTCCCCGGCGGCGCGCGTCTCCTCGACAGCGAGGAGGCCTTTCAGGCCCTCTATCTCTGCTTCGACGAGCAGGGAGCCGTCGTCCCGAAGAGCTCCGGCGTGGACTTCACGCAGAGCGTGATCGCCGTATTCTCGAGCCACGGGCAGGCGGTCGCCCCGAGGCTCGAGCGCCTGGAGCGCCTGGGAGACACGCTCACCGCAGTCTTCGGACAGACGGCGTATTGCGGCGGCGCCCCGCCTCCCGAGATCGCCACCGTGCACGCCGTGGTGGTCAAACGAGAGCGGCTCACGCTGGCGACCACCCATTTCGTCTACCCGCACGAACCATGCCCCAGGGACCTCCCCTGAGCGCGGCGAGGCCCCGCCGACGATTCGCGCGCGGACGCGGGCTCGACGTCGAGCACGGCTCCCAGCTTGCGCGCGCGCGGCGGCCGCCTTGACACGCCTCTCGGCGCCGTGCTTCCTTTCCGCGGAGCGAGGTCTTCCGTCGGTTGACCCTACGCATGACCCGCGCCGACTCGGAATTCGCGCCGACCCTGGCCGCCGCGGTGCGCGAGCGGCTGCGGGCGGGCGCGACGCTCGACGCGATCGACGCGCTGGGCGTGAGCGGCGCCGCGTCGCTCCGCGGGCTGAGTCGAATCTCACGCCTGAAGTCGCTGACCCTCGAGTGTGCGCCGCGACTGCCGGACCTGGGCGGACACCCGGCGCTGTCTCGGCTCAACGTCGTGGCGCGCGGAACGTCGAGGCCGCGCGCGTCACTCCAGCCGCTCGCGCGGCTCCCGGCGCTGCGAGAGCTGCTCCTCCACAACCTCGACCTTCCAGACCTCGCGCCGCTCTCCGCGAGCCGGCTCAAGGTGCTGAAGATCAGCCATTGCGACCTCCGACCGCGGCGCCTGCGTCTGCCCCCGTCGCTGGTCGAGCTCGACCTCGACGGCTCGCCCGGCCTCACGCTCCACGGCGTGTGTCCGGAGCTGCGCCTCGTCGATCTGTGGGGCACCGCGATGACGCCCGTGCCTTGGGTCGCGCAGCAACCGGCCCTCGAGGAGCTGTGGCTGGTGGGCTGCCGCGTGCCGACGTTGGCGCCGATGCTCGCCATGCCACGACCGCCGCGGTGGATCTTCATGGACGGAGCCACGGAGACCGACATCCGCCGGCATCGCCCCTTGATGGCGCAGCTCGAGGCC
>WBZU01000200.1_pt1 | contig 14519 bp, 24 predicted proteins | sample 5204311 | NCBI WGS metagenome assembly WBZU01 (sample SAMN12344359, study PRJNA552823) | activated sludge metagenome | biome: Activated sludge suspended growth; feature: Nitrification reactor; material: Wastewater; isolation source: activated sludge from nitrification reactor of wastewater...
TGTTAGCCGCAGTTCTGAAGCTCTCGAATGGTGAGATAAAGTTGACCGTTTTGCTATGCTGAAAAAATATGGCTATCAAGATGAAAAAAAGCCGTGGAAATACCGTCCATTAACCGATAAAGGAATATACCTAATGTGGTGTCGGGAGAATGGCGGCTAACGTTGAAGCATTGGCGAAGAAGGGGCTTTATTTTATCCTCCCAAGTTTAACTGCAGAAATAGAAGACTGCTTAACGTTTAGCGCACTTGCAAGATCAGTTTGCGTCAGTCGCAAAAAATCTAATATGGCTTGAATATCAATCAATTATATATTATTGTTAAAAATATACTAAAAAATATTATAAAATACTATCTTTATATAAGTAATACTATTTATATTTGTACCACAATCATTAAAACAACAACAAATATAATATAAATCAAAAAAAATGAGAAAGACAGCTAAAACTATTGACGATATTAAATTACTTGAATTTGTCAGTCTGCCTGAACTCGCACTTCTGTCGGGCCTTAACTACGTTCAGTTAAGAAAGGTATCCGATAATCTTCCAAAATTGGAAGGATCAATAAGGTATCATAAGGCCAGGTCTCTGCAAATTTTAGCAGATATGGCCAAGCCAGCGAAACAAAGGTAATACGTAATATTACTTATATACGTCTTTATACGTATATTTTTTAAAAATATAAGTTAATATAATAATATATGTGGCGCAAAGGTGTCGCACGGAAAATTATTTATCTGTCTTTTAGGGCTACCAACCGGCCCTGCCAATCTCATGGTTTAGAACAAGACGCTTACCGCTCTAATGGGCGGTAAAGGTCTAAACGTAGATCTACAAATTGGCCTTTTAGCTTCTTTGGCGGCACTGACCATGCCGCCTATTTTTTGAAACAATAAAATAAAATATATCATGGGCGTAACATTAACAGAGCTTGACAAACAGCTTGATCTCTTAAAGATAAGCATGGAATTTCTTGACGAATCGCTTAAAGGAGTCAGGCAAATACTTACAAATTCAGGTGTTATAATAGACTACAAACCAACGAAACATGCTGAATTAATTGAAGATTTTAAAATTGGGGATTACTATTACTACATATGGTATTCTGCTGATGTTAAAGTCACGGATGACGTTGAAGAAGATGGGCCGAATACGAGATTTTCAACAGAAGTTTCAATTAATAATCTCGAAATACACGCTCTTGAGAGATGCCACATTTTAGAAGAATCGGAATACTCAAAAATAACTTTCTTGGAATATGACGAATATCAAGAACTAATAACTTCATTGAATAAATACATTGAAGAAGAAGCATTATTATCATAAACAATAAAAATAATAAAAATGAGCAAGGAAACAGCAATTTCAAAAGTACCAACGTGGGATGAACTATGCCAGGCAATTCAATCTAATGATGAAAATAATATATTTAAGCTTGATGCAATGCAGGTTATATTAAACCGGCCGCCAAAAAAAGAATGGGTTTTAGAACATCCTTTTGGAAAAGTAAAGGGCGATAATAACAAAGACGTTGCGGCAAAATATTTACCGATAGATAAAGTAGAGTTTCTGCTCCGTGCAATCTTTAAAAGAATCAGAATAGAAGTAAAAGAAAAATCCTTAATTGCAAATAGCATATGCGTTACGGTTAGATTGCACTATTTCAATCCAATATTAAGCGAATGGGAATGGCAAGATGGTGTTGGAGCTGCTGCATTACAAACAGATAAAGATACCGGCGCAACGGATTTTAATAGAATAAAATCGTATGCTGTACAAATGGCACTCCCTGCTGCGGAAACATATGCAATAAAAGACGCTGCCGAGCATATTGGTAGAATATTTGGAGGCGACCTTAATAGAAGGGAATTAGTTGCCTATGAAACAATCATGACAAAGTACAGCCCAAAATCAGATAACACAGATAATTTAAAAGACATTAAAGAAAGCCTTGAGCTAATGCACGATAAAGAAGAACTAAAATCTTATCATAGCCAGCTTGTAAAGGCAGGATTAGTTACCCCAGCAGTTACTTCATTGTTCACGGAAAGAAATTCACAACTAAATAAGTAAAATGCAAAAATCAGAACTCATAGATAGGATCAATTCTGGAAAAGAAAAATTAAGCTTTACGTCTCTAAAAGAATTTAGTAAAAGTCCTGCTTCATTTATATCATATAAATTAAGAGAGACAAAAGAAGAAACATCCGCAATGCGTGTAGGCAGTGCATTTCATTGCGCTGTCTTAGAGCCTGAAAAATTTGAACACACGTATTCAGTTTTACTGAAATCAATGCTTCCAGTTCCAGATTCGGATATTAGAAATTCAGAAAATAAGAAATTTAAAGACGCATTTTACAAAAATGCAGAGACAGAAGGTAAAACAATTCTAACTGAAGAAGAATATAATGAGTGCATATTATATAAAACGCTATGCAACTCGAATCAAATAACTAAAAGGTATATTTCTGTATGCAACAAAATGGAAAGTTATCAGCAGTTTGAATATAATGGCCTCAAATTTCATGGTTATATTGATGCTTTTGGGCAAGGCACTATCATTGACTTAAAAAAAGTGCAAGATGCAAGCCCATTAAAAATATCACGCTCTGCACTATTTGATAAATGGCACTTACAAGGCGCACTATATTTGCTCTCCCCTATTGCGGATGAATTTACACAGTTTTATAATTTGTGTGTTGATAAAATTAGCCCTGCAATTTATGAGTTATCAGAAAGTTCAAAGCAAATAGCTTATTCACAGCTTAAAACTTTAACAGACGAATTTAAAAGATGTACAGATGATGAATCGTGGGATTGCGGGTATGAATTTTTTTCAAATAATTTAAGAGGGATATTCACGATATGACTTCAATAAATGAAACTTTTGTGTGTTCGCCAATAAGAGATGGCGAGTTAAGTGGTTACACAAAATCGGAATTTAGGCGAATAATTCGCAATATGAGGCAGCATGAAAACTACCAAGTAAACATAAGAAGGATTGGACATATATCAAATAGCAGATATAAATATTACTTTGGCCATATTCTAACTACTGCGGTTGAATTTTACAATAAAGCTGGAAAATACCAGATTTATATTACTTCAACAGGCGAAACTGTACCTCTTGATTCTTCAACGCTGCATGAGGCTTTAAAAAGAAAGTATAATCCAGAAATAGTAGAATTTACAGGCAACACAGTAGTTGTTGCTGGAAGTACGACTAAATTATCAGACAGCCAATTTATAAATAATTTCCAGGACCAAATACTTGCTGACATGTCCAATGACGGTATTCAATTTCTCGACAAAGACGAGTACTACATACTTTTAAAGCAAGGAACAAGCAGTAAACATATTGCAGAAATGTTAGTAAACAATTAGAATTATACATACATCAAAACTCAAAACACATGAAAAACAAAAAGAAAGGAAGGAAATTTGTAGAGGATGAATTTGAAGATGAATTTTTGGGCGCATCCGAAAATACATCGGCAAATAAAAGCTACAAAGGAAAGAAATCAGCTAAAGGAAAATCTATTCAAAAAAGCACTAAGGGTAGAAAAGAAAATTGGCAAGGACATATTAATGTGTTTGGGCTGATTATATCGAGAGAAGGTAATGAGCGACAAACAAAAGAATATTTTTCAGAAAATGCTTCTTTTGCATTCTCTGAAAATCCTGAAACTGTCATAAAGTTGACAGATCATGAAAGAGAAAATGCTGAAATGTTATTGGCCGAATGTGAAGAAAAAATAAACTATTCAAGAGCATTGCGGAAAAAGTTAATAAACGTACTGATTAAAAACAAAGCACGACTTGAAGGAAAATTCGTAATTGTAAAAGTAAAAGGAGATTCTGGAAAATTTGAAACAAAAAAGATTTACGATTTTGAAACTGGATTTTTTTTAGAGGAACAAAAAATAGAAAACGGCGAAGAACAAATTCCAACAATATTTAACAATCAAAACTTGAACGATGAAAACTAAATTAACGAATCTTGAAAATCCATTCAGAATTGGAACGCACAACTACAATGTGTTTGATAGGCTATTTTTTAAAAAACTACCTGTTAATCATAGAATTGCAGTCGATAAATGGGATTGTAATAGGCTCCCAAGTCGCATTCAAAACATAGAAGATAAGCTTAAAGAACTTGGGATTAAAACAAGAATTAAGACAAAAAGCATATTTATTGGCGGAAAAATGTTCACGGAATATTATTTATAGTATGCTTATCAAAAACCAAAACGGCGAAGTATTCGGTGCTTTATCGAATAACATTCTCAATATAAAGTTCAGGAGCTATACGACAGGAGAAATAAAACTTGTAAGGTTTGAACTAAAAAATGGGAAAGATAGCGATGGCAATTCATATACAATTGCAAGCAGTAATGATTTAAAATTACTTTCCGAAAATGAAAATTAGCTTCAATAGTGAAAAAATAAACATGGTGACAGTCGAAGAAATTATGGAAAAGAATGGAATAACTAATGAAAATGGATATTCATCTAATCAACTTGATTCTATCAAAGAGGCGATAAAAGAATTTAAGCTTTTAAATCATGTAAAAACTGCGTCAAAATTTAAGAATGAAGTTCTTGAAGAAATCGAGAATATTAAGCAGACTATGATTGACAACGGTCATAATTCGGACACAGTTTTAAGGATAAGTTATGTAAAAAATATTATAAATAATATAAAAGTTCACTAAAAACCACAACTAAAACTCAAAAAAAAATGGCTAAACGATTCACAGATACTGAAAAATGGAAAAAGCCTTTTATAAGGGGCTTACAAGCCCCATACAAGCTGCTTTGGCTTTACATCTGTGATGACTGTGACCATGCTGGGATTTGGCAGGTAGACATGGATGTAGCACAGATCAGAGTAGGCGAAAAATTAAACGAGCAAAAAGCACTAGAATTTTTTTGTGACAAAGTTATTCCTATTGATGGTGGATTAAAATGGTATATAGCATGATTTATTGAATTTCAATATCCATCAGGACTGAATGCAAATAATAAGGCACATGTAGGAATTATAAAAATTTTGGAAAAATACAAAAATCAAATTGATAAGTTTAAGCACCTTGTAAGCCCCTTAAATGGGGCTATGGATATGGATAAGGATATGGATATGGATAAGGATAAGGATATGGATAAGGATATGGAAGAAGAAAAAGAAAAAGACGAAAAGAAAAATTCTAAAATTAAAAAATTAGCAACTCACCAAGAAATGGGTGAGCAGTACAAGAAATGGTTTTACGATAATAAGAGGGTTGATCCAAAAATTTCAAAGGTTGATTATGCCAAACTCACGGAAATTAAAAAAGAAATAATTAGGCAAATAAGGAGAAATGGAAGGGATGCAACTGAAAGTGAAGTGCTTGAAGGATGGAAAATTATTTTGTCAGCATGTGAGCTGGATGATTTTATCTTCAACAAGAGTGAAGCTAATTTAAAAGTAATCGCTTCGTCTCTAAACAAAATATTTTCACTCATAGTAAAGCAAAAGTCTAGTACAGCGGCGAACAGCAAAATTGAAAAAGGTGTTGAAAATATAACTTTGAAAGATGTCAGGCTTAGAAGTAGTTTTTAATTTAAAATTGGATCAGTTCATCAAAATTGATGAACGAAATGAAGAAGCAATATTTGAAGCTTTAAAAAAAATAACGATTGAGTATTTCAAATTCAGAAACACAACTCTTACAAAAGAAAATCATGAAGTTATACTGAGTACATTGATGAAAATGTTAAAACGAAATAGTTATTTTACTTTCGACTGCATAATCAAAGGAATTAGATCAATACCTGTAACAGAAAACAATATTAGTGCAGCAACAATAGAGCATTACATATTGCAACGTTATAGGAGCAATGATCATGCAGAATTTATAAAATCACACGAGCAGAATAAAATCAAGCAGCTTCCAGAAAAAACACCTTTCACTGAAGATGAACTTTATAATATTGGAATTGATAGGATGAATTCAATAAAAGAATTTTATCAAAAGAAGGGAGTTATAATGATGACTTTCAGTGATGAATTATTTGAAACGTTGTTAAAAAGAGGATATTTCAGCAAATACACAACAAAGGAAGCAACCGAAGAAATTACTAAGATTACTATTAAATCAATTCGCAAAGAATTAGAATCAAAAATATTAGTAAATTTCGACAGACAAACAAAATCTGAATTAGAAGTTTTTGAATCAGTTATAAAAAACCACTATCCAAATCATTCAAAAATAACTGAAAAGTACCCGAAATATAAAGTTGAATTGAGGAGGAATTTGTTAAAAATGATGTTCGATGATAGCAAGTAATGTTATGAATTTAAAGCAGTTTAAAATTGCAATTGGTATAGATACAGGGGTTAAAACAGGTATTGCAATTTGGAATAGGGATTTAAAAAATCTTACTTATGTAGATACTGTTCAGATTGATCTTGCAATGGAGATTGTTTCAGCGTTGATATTTTCAGAAGGCAAAGACAACGTATTTATAAAGGTTGAAGATGCAAGGCTACGTAAGAAGTACGGAAAAAATGCGTATAGAAATGATGTGCTGCAAGGTGTAGGAAGTGTTAAAAGAGATTCTAAAATTTGGGAGGATTTCTTAACGAGAATTAAAGCAAATTATAAAATGGTTTCACCATCTGCTGGAAAAACTAAATTGTGCGATGCGGCCTTCAAAAGACTAACAGGATACGAAAAAAGGACAAGTAATCATTCAAGGGATGCTGCAATGCTTGTTTATAAGTTGTTGTAAAAAACAAACAAGTTATATGTAATAAATATTAAATAATATAAATTGAAAGCAAAATAATGAACAAGAAAAATTATTACTCACGTCCAACAAAAAATGTATTTGCAATTCAAAACAATAAAAGTAAATTAATGTGCAGCAATAGATCAGTTCTAAACGCAAAGTGCATTAAAATGTTAGAGGAAGAAAGTGATGATCAGTACAAACTTATCACCGGAATAAGCCTGTACAGCTGTTTCAACGAAGTTAAAGGAAATTCAGGAACGACGTATTTATACAACTCAAATTAAAATAAATAACAAAATTTAATATTATAATTAGTTAATAACTTAGCTTAAACATTTTTATATGAAAAAATCAATGAAACAAAAGCAATCAAAAATCAAACAGTTCATTTTATTGCTGCACGCTAGCAATATTACAAGAACAGAAGCCGCAAAGAAATTAAAGACAACGCATGAGTACGTAAAGAAGATGGTAGTTCGTCTAAGAAAGAAGGGTTTTAATGTTAAGTCTGTTGAAGGTGTTTATTCTGCAAAGACTTCAGTTAAGGCTATTGAAAAGGCTTTTCCAGTAATTTGATTTTATTGTTTACTGGCCGTTAGACTCATGGCGGCCAGTTTTTTTATCACGAATTTAAAATTAAAAACAATAAAATTAAATATTTAACAACAAAAGAAGGAAGGATTGCAGAAATTGAATAAATTGAAAATAGTTTTTCGATAACATTAAAATGTAATGGATTTAATGTTGCTCCTGATGCAGTTTGTAGGAATATCAAAAGTAGTACTGAATTGTGAATAGCTGCTACTGGTGCTTACATTTGCAAATGTTCCAAAATGACTTTTGCACACGATATATAATTATACGCTTCCTAACCTGACAGTATTTCTTATTTGAATGAAAAAATACACAATAGAATTATCAGAGGAACAAATGCGTTTGGTTTCCTTTTGTTTGGAAGATTTGTCAAGATTTGCAAGCGGTCAATGGGAAATTAGATATACCATTGAAGAAATGTTGCGTGGCTTACCTTTTGACGAACAAATGAAAAGACGTGATGAAGTTGAAGAGTTATTGAAAAAAGTAAAAAGGATTTTGCTACCTGAATTACCTGATAACGCAAGCAAAGGTTATAATGGTTCTGATTTTATTGGTAACACCTACCAGATTTATAGAACGATTTTACACAAACTTGCTATTGATAACAACTGGAACAATGTTTATTCATCACCGTCTTTGCCATCTGGTAATATGGGTTCAATTAGCATTTCGGAGGTGTCGTCTTAATATGACAGGTAACGATTTGTATATGAAACGAACGGGTATTCGATGCGGCGGCTTTCAATCGAACATGAACAGCCGAATAGAGCGAAAACTGTTAAAACATGCACTTAGCCCCGTTTGTTTTATATACTTTGTTAGCAAACGTATTATATTAATAACTAAATAATTATAAAAATGGCAAACGAAAGAATTGATTTAGTATGGTTAGTTTCACAAGGAGAAGATGAAATTAACAATTATTTAGGCGATGTTCATTCATCAGATTTTATTGCAGATGTTATGGAATTAGCTAAAAAGAGAGTTGATAAACAATATATAGAGCAAACTATAAAAAAATTGCAGATGCTTCTTTAATATGTTTGCTAACGGTTCCGCAGCTTGGCGAGGTTGGGGACTTAGAAGCACAATCGCTAAAATTAATTACAAACTTTAATAAATAGAACAAATGAACAAATTAGAACAGTCCCCCCAATCTTGCCAAACCGATGTTGTGTGCAGTACGGGTAGTTACTTGGATTTTTTGGAGAAGAAAAGACACTCAATTGGTGACTTTGGATTTAAACCAAACTACATTCCTGAAATAGCTTTTGATTTTCAAAAAGCAATTATTGAAAAAGCTGTTAAAAAGGGTAGAATGGCTTTATTTTTAGATACTGGTTTGGGAAAAACTTTAATACAATTATCAATAGCTCAAAACGTAGTTTTAAAAACTAATAAAAGAGTTTTGATATTAACGCCTTTAGCTGTTGGATTTCAGTTTGTGAAAGAAGCAGAAAAAATAGGAGTGCCGGATGTTTATCAAACTTTAAAAGGCGAGTTAAACGGAAAAATAATAATTTGCAATTATGAAAGATTACATTTTTTAAATTCAAAAGATTTTGAATGCGTAATTTTAGATGAGAGTTCTATTTTAAAAAACTTTGACGGTAAGATAAAAAATCAAATTACTGCTTTTATTAAAAAGGTACCTTTTAGATTTTTAGCAACTGCAACTCCTTCTCCTAACGATTTTATAGAACTTGGTACCAGTTCAGAGGCTTTAGGATATATGGGTTATATGGATATGCTTGGTAAGTTTTTCAAAAACAATCAAAATTCAGTAGATAGTAATGATAGAAATATTGGAGAAAAATTCTATTTAAAACCACACGCTGAAAATGATTTTTTTGCTTGGGTAAATCAATGGTCAATAATGCTAAAAATGCCAAGCGATATAGGCTTTTCTAATGATGGTTACGAATTACCTAATTTAGTAGTAAACAATCATATCGTAGAAAATCAATCATTAGTGGATGTAAATGGTCAAATTCAATTATTTACACCTATTGCAAAATCTATGACAGAGGTAAGATTTGAACAAAAACAAACAGAAGAAAAAAGATGTGAAAAAGCTGTAGAATTGGCAAAAGATAAAACTTCCGTGTATTGGTGTAATACTAATCAAGAAAGTTCTTTCTTAAAAAGTATGGATAGTGATGCTGTTGAAATTATAGGAAGTCAGTCTTTAGAAAAAAAAGAAGACATATTATTGAATTTTGCAGATGGAAATATAAAAAGACTTATTACAAAGGCAAAAATGACTTCTATGGGATTAAACTGGCAACATTGCAATCACACTGTATTTTTTCCTACATGGAGTTATGAGCAGTACTATCAAGCTATTAGAAGATTCTGGCGTTTTGGACAAAAAAACGAAGTAGTTTGCGATATGGTAATTTCAGACGGACAAACCAGAGTTATGGAAGCTCTCCAACAAAAAACACAAAAAGCGATTGAATTATATGAAAATCTTACAAAGGCTGTAAATTCAGTATATGTACACAATCAAAAAGAATTTAACAAAGATATTTGTTTACCTAAGTTTTTATAATTACATTTGTAGGTATATATTAAAGACGTGCAAATGGAAATTAAAGAATGGTTAATAAATGAATACATTACAAAAAAAAGAACTTGTAATGATATTGCAAAAGAATTAAATAAAGATCCTAAAACTATTTGGAGTTTGTTAAGGAAAAACGAAATACCAACAAGAAGTAGAGGTGGTGATAGTTCCTCTGGAAGTTTTAAAAAAGGTTCTAATCTTTGGTTAGGGAAAAAACATAAACAAGAAACTAAAGATAAAATAAGAGACGCACGTATTAAAGATGGTCACGTTCCTTATTTGAAAAATGGAGTTCATTGGATGAAAGGGTTAGAAAGTAAAAACCACCCGAATTTTAAGGGTGGTTTAACTCCAGAAAGGCAATCTTTTTACTCTTCAATAGAATGGAGTGAAGCAGTTAAAAAAGTATGGCAAAGAGATAAGGCAATTTGCCAAAAATGCGGAAAAAACCATAATGAAGAAAAAAAAAGAGGCAATTTTCATATTCATCATTTAGTATCTTTTCAAGGTAGAGAATTAAGAAGCGAAGTTTCAAATTTAATTTTATTATGCAAAGAGTGCCATATATGGGTACATTCAAATAAAAATATTAATAAACAATTTATAAAAAATCATGAACAAAATTAAAGACCAAGTAATAACTGACAAATACAGCATATATAATGCTGATTGTGTAGATGTAGTTTCTATTTTACCAGATAGTAGTATAGATTTATCAATATACAGCCCCCCGTTTTGTGGTTTGTATAATTATTCAAGCGACCATAGAGATATGAGTAATTGTGAAAGCAAAGAACAATTTTTAGAGCAATACGATTTTTTAGTAAAAGAAATCGCAAGAGTAACAAAATCAGGAAGGATTACGGCTGTTCATGCTACTGATATTTTTGATAACACTTGTAGACTTTGGGATTTTCCTCACGAAATAATTAAAATTCATGAGAAACATGGTTTTGAATACCGTAATAGAATTACAATTTGGAAGGAGCCTCTAAAAGTTAGAATGCGTACAATGGTACAAAGTTTAATGCACAAATTTATAGTAGAAGACTCTACAAAGTGTTTTACAGCTATGCCAGATTATGTATTAATTTTTACAAAAAAAGGCGAAAATAAAGTACCAGTAACTCATTCCCAAGGATTAAAAAGATACTTTGGTGAAACTCCTATTTTACCAAACATTTTACAGGCTTGGAATAATGCGAATGATAGTAGTTTAACTTCTGAACAATTATGGGATTATCTAAACAAAAAATTTCAATTTCATGAAGACCCAAAAAGCAACAAATTATCTCATTATATATGGCAAAGATACGCTTCAAGCGTTTGGGATGATATTAGAATTGATAATGTATTGCCATTTAAAGACAGCAAAGAAGAAGATGATGAAAAACACGTACACCCTTTGCAATTAGATGTAATTGATAGAATAGTTGAATTATACTCAAATCCAAATGAAGTTGTTTTAACTCCTTTTGCTGGTGTTGGTAGCGAAGTTTACAGCCCTGTAAGTTTAGGTCGTAAAGCAATAGGTATTGAGTTAAAAGATAGCTATTTTAAACAAATGGTTTTAAATATGAAAGATGCAAAAAAACGATTTATGAGTGATGTTAAGTATGTCAGCTTGTTTGATGCAGTTCAGTAGTATTGCACACAACGGTCTGGTATATGCGAGGTTGGGATTTCGGAGACGAAATTTTCAATCGAAGCGATAAAGCCCCAATCTTGCATATACCTTGTTATAGCCAGTGCTTTTGAATTATGTGTAATATAGTCGTAATAAACAGAGGCGAAAAAGAAATAGAAACGCCACGTCAATTTTTGGAACACTTCGGTTTTGAAGCACCAAAAGAAGATTATTATAGAACGGTTGATATGGATTGTTGTTTGTGTCAAGTCGATATTGAAAAAGCATTGACAGAACACAACATACCTTTTAAAACCGATTGTGGTGATTTCTATGTCGGTCAATTAGATGAAGTTGTCGGTGATGCTGATTAGTATTGCTGCCAACCGGTAGGGCGGTTGGCGCAGTACGAATTTTAAAAACAAAACTTTAATATGAAAACAATACAAGAAATAGCAAAATGGGCGATTGATAACAGACGCACCAAAGAAGTAAAAGACATTGATATGTACAAAACTTTGACCGAAGCGATGAACCAAGTATTGCGCCAACCGCCTGTTATAGGTTCGGTTTGCGTTGCTTGCACTTGGGTTGATTTACCTGACAAAACATCAATTTGTAGCGTTTGTGGATTTGAAGCAGCACCATTTTAGCAAACTGACCTATAACGTCCAAATATTGCCGATGGTGGGGATTTCAAGGCACTACCGCCCAACCATTGCACAAAGTTTAATAGTAGTACAAATGATTGATAATAGCACAAAAGATAAATTGGAAAACGAAAACCCGCATTTTGCCAAACCCGTGTTATCGGCTGGCGTTCTCCGAGTGCTTGTTGCTTGTGAGGAAAGTCAAGCGGTTACAAAGGAATTACGCAAATTAGGACACGAAGCATTTAGCTGTGATTTACTACCTGAAAGCGGTGGACACCCTGAATGGCATTTACAGCACGATGTAACAGATTTGCTGAAATTAAAATGGGATATGATTATAGCGTTTCCGCCTTGTACCTACTTAACTGTAACCGGGAACAGATGGTTTAATATTGAACGCTATGGAGAACAAGCAATACAAAGGCATAAAGACAGAGAATTTGCAATTAAGTTCTTTAAAATGTTTGCTGATGTTGATTGCGATTTTATAGCGATTGAAAACCCAGTAGGTATAATGAGTAGCGAATGGCGAAAACCTGACCAAATAATTAACCCATATCAATTTGGCGACCCATTTGAAAAGAAAACATGCTTATGGTTAAAAGGATTGCCAAAATTAGAGCCGACAAATATTGTTGAGCCACCAAAAAGAACAGAGTTTGCAAGTGGTAAAAGTATGCCTACTTGGTATGCCGATGCTTGGAAGCTACCAAAAGATGAAAGAGCAAAATTAAGAAGCAAAACGTTTGATGGAATTGCAAAAGCCTTAGCATCGCAATTTACAGCATTTTTAGAAAGTGAGTACTCATTAGATGAGTGGAATAAGTTGCATATTTCTGAAAAAAACCGTATATTTGCAGTATATGTTTAATTAATAAATAATCAAAGCAATGCCAAAGAACAACAAGCCAGAGCTTAAACCAGGTCAAAAATTTAATAGACTTACAGTGATAAACTTTCATCATTCTGATAAAAGGTGGAGAAAGTGGTATAATGTAAAATGTGATTGTGGTAGCAATAAAGTTGTTATGGGGTCAGCGATGACCAGCGGGAATACTAAAAGTTGTGGATGTCTTTCAAGGGAAATTAAGGAAAGTAAAAGAATATCTAAAAATCATTCAGAAGTTACTGCGATTATTTTAGGTTATAAAAGACACGCAGAAAGACGTGGATTTAAGTGGCAGTTAACAAGAAAAGACGTGGAGAAATTAGTTAAGATGAATTGTTTTTATTGTGATTCTAAGCCTAATAACATTAAGAAAACCAAGAACAGTATAGGTGATGGTTTTATTTATTCAGGTATAGACAGAGTAGACAGCTCAAAAAATTACACTAAAGAAAACTCCGTTTCGTGTTGTAAAATATGTAATTACGCAAAAAGCGATATGAGTTTAAATGAATTTCAAGAGTGGGCTGTAAAAATAGGGCAACAAGCTATGGCTGTGCAGTGGTCGTCTTACGCTTGCCGATAACGGTTTGTGGCTTTGTGTCTGTTTGCCCCTTGCACAAAGTTTCAATTTTACCACAAATGTTGATGGGGCAAATAGCACAAAACCGCTGTTATACGCTGGCACGGTTGATTAAACGATAAACTTGAATTGGAACACGAAACAAAATTTTTATTAAAATGAGCGAAGGGAAAAAGAAAATATTGAATTTATATGCAGGAGTTGGTGGAAACCGAAAGCTATGGGGGAATGAATACGAAGTAACGGCAGTAGAGTATGAACAATACATTGCGGATGCTTATAAAGAACTTAACCCAAATGATGAAGTAATAGTTGCGGATGCTCACCAATATTTAATTGAGAACTTTCAAAAGTTTGACATTATATGGAGTAGCCCACCTTGTCCATCACATAGCAGGGCAAGCACTTCATTAAGTGGATGGGGAGTATTTAGATACCCCGATATGAAACTATACGAAGAAATAATTTTCTTGAAACACTTTTTTAAAGGAAAGTTTGTGGTTGAAAATGTGATACCATATTATGAAACTTTGGTAAAACCGACAATTGAAATTGATAGGCATTTATTTTGGTCAAACTTTTCGATAACACCATTAAAGGTTGAAAGAAATTATGATGTAAGTAGGGCTACAAAAGAAGTGCTTGCGGAACATCACGGGATTAATTTACCTGAAAAGACGAAAGACAAACGCAAACTTTTGAGAAACTGTGTAACCCCTGCTGTTGGATTGCATATTCTTAATTGTGCGATGGGAGATTTTAATAAAAATTTTGAAATGTAAACTCTTTTTGGAAACGAAATGTAGTGCTTGCGTATAACTGCTT
>WBZU01002012.1_pt1 | contig 14518 bp, 14 predicted proteins | sample 5204311 | NCBI WGS metagenome assembly WBZU01 (sample SAMN12344359, study PRJNA552823) | activated sludge metagenome | biome: Activated sludge suspended growth; feature: Nitrification reactor; material: Wastewater; isolation source: activated sludge from nitrification reactor of wastewater...
GGTGCGGCTGGCGGCGGTGGCCAGGCCGAGCGCCCAGATCCACCACGCCCCGGGGTGCAGGTCGCGCGCCGGCCGGTACCACCGGGCGCGTCTCACGGGTGCGGCAGCGGTCCTCTCGTCACGGACCCGATCGGTCGAAAGCCACCCGGCCGTCCCGGCTGTCCCGGTCGGGGCCACCGGATCGGCAGCCGTCCCGGCGTCGGCTCCGACGGCGGTGGTCACGACGGTGGCGCCGGCGCAGCGGGAGTGCGGTGGCGGCGCACCACGTAGGAGGTCGCGCTCAGCGCGGCGATGAGCACCACGGCGACCAGCACGCCCAGCGGAGACCCGGCGGTGCCCGATGAGGGGCCGGGGCCCCCGGCGTTGACCGCGATCTCCTCACCGTCGGCTCCGTCGGGGCGCCCGTCCGCGGTGCGGGTGCCCGCTCCCTCCTCCGAGGCCGTGCCGGTCGCTCCCGGCTCGGTGGCGGACGAAGGTGGCGGCCCGGTGGCCGCCGTCGGATCGGCGGGGTCCACGACGGTGGTCCCACCCGCGGCGTCGGTGGCGGCGGAGCCCGGGGGTGGGGGGCCGGCGGTCGGTGCGGGAGCGCCTGCGCCCGCCGCAGGTCCAGGGGCGGGTGCCGTGGCGGGCCCCGGTCCACCGCCGGTCGCAGCGCCGGTCGTGACCGGTGGCGACGAGGTCGGCGGTGGGGTGCTCGGCGTCGGGTTCGGGTTGCACGACGGGCCGGGCAGCGACGCGGGTGCTCCGGGAACGGCGGGCGGCGGCGCGATCCGAGGCGGCGGCGACGGAGAGCGGTTCAGCGAGAACGACCACCCCTCGACGGTCCCCTCGGGCGGGTTGCGGCTCGCCGCGCCGATGTTCGAGTAGCACCACGACCCGCCCCGGGGTGCGACCCAGTACGACCAGTACGCCGCGGTGGGCGACGGGTTGATGCAGGGGTCCCCGGCGGGGAGCTCGTCGATCCGGCACAGGAACCCGGGGGACCGCACCGCGGTGCGGTAGGGGATCCCGGCCCGTTCGAGCGCCTGGAACCCGGAGTCGGCGGATCCTTCGGTGCAGCGCAGCCACACCCCTCCGCCCAGGTCCTGGAAGTCGACGACCACGGTGACGCCCGCCGCCGTCGGACACGCTCCTTCGGTGCCGACGGTGGCGCCGCGTGTGGCCACCGGCGTAGGGACCGCCTCCGCCCGGTCGGCCCCGACGGCCCCCGCTCCGCTCGCCCCCGCTCCGCTCGCCGACGCTCCACTCGCCGACGCTCCACTCGTCAACGCGACCGCGGCGCCGCAGACGGCGACCGCCAGAGCGACGACGCGGGCCCGGGAGCCGGGTGTCACCCGCCCTCCCGCCGCTCCGCGGTCGCCAACGCGGCTCCCGCTCCGAGCAGCACCAGCGCGGCGGTCAGCAACCAGCGGCTGTCGGTCCCGGTGCGGGCCAGGGAGCTGCCCTGGACCGACGCCGATGTCGGGGAGGTGCCCGCGGCGGCCGCCTCGGCGTCGAGCTGTTCGCTCTGGACCGACACCGGGGCGGTCGCCTGGGTCGCCGGTCCCAGCTCCACGCCCGCGACGGTGCTGGACGGCGCGGTATCGGACGGTGTCGTGCTGGACGGCGTGGTGCTGGAGGGTGTCGTGCTCGACGGCGACGTGGTCGGAATCGTGGAGCTCGATCCCGGAGCGGAGGTGGTGGGGCCGGTCGGCGGTAGGGGTTCGACGGGCGGGCCGTAGGGCGCCAGCCCGAACGCCAACACCGCCTGGGTCGTCGTTCGCCGCCACTGGTCCGAGACGCCGGCACCGATCCCGTCGGCCAGGGCTGAGGTCCGCGCCGCCGGGTCGTAGCCGATCGCTCCGATGTGACCCGAGGCGGGCGTGCCCGTCGCGTTCTGGGCGCTGAGTTGGCAGCAGGCCGCGATCCAACCCGCGGCCCGGTCCGCGGCGGTCGTGTCACCCGCGGCACGCAGGAACTGGGCGATCATGCCCGTCGAGTTCGCGTTGGGCGCCGCGGTCGGTCCGGTCCCGCCGAAGGACCCCTCCGCGCCCTGTCGGGACCTGAGCCACGCCGTGCCACGCTCGAGCGCGGCGAGCACGTCGGGGCTGCGTTCGACGGCCAGCAGGGCCTGCAACGACACGGCGGTGGCGTCGGAGTCGGCTTCGGCGTCGGTGCCGCATCCAGCGGCGGTCCCGTAGTTGAGGCGGAATCCGCCGGCGGGGCACTGCTGGGCGAGCAGGAACCCGACCGCGGGCGCGGGGACGCCGCGGTCGGTGCGGGCCAGGGCGAGCATGGCCAACGACTGGCCGAAGCCGTTGGAGCCGTCCCATGTCGGGTCGGGGGCGCCGTCGGCGAACCGGCCGGTCTGCGGCCCGGAGCTGCGCATGAGTCCCCGCAGGGCGGCGTCGAGGTCGACCCCGCCGACGGTGGCGGACCGGCCGGTCGACAGCGCGACGAGCAGGACCTTGGCGGTCGGGCCGGCGACGCGGACGGTGACGCCGCCGCTGGTGTAGGTGGTGAAGTCGGCGGCGTGGGCCATGAGCTGATCGGTGGCCGCGACCGCGGCCGGGTCGGTCGAGCGGCCGGCGGAGGTGAAGGCGAGCACGGCGTCCGCGGTCACGCCCCAGTCGGGGGTGCCGGCCACCGGGCCGGGAAGGGCCCCGCCGTGGGAGGTGATCTGGCCGGCGAGCCAGTCGAGGGCCGCTGTGGCCTCGGCGGTGGGGCGGGGCGACGTCGGTGTCGCTGCGCCGCTGCGGACCGTGCCGAGGAGACCCAGCACGAGGCCGGTCCCGATCAGCATGGCGGCCGCGGCGCCCGGTCGTCGCCGGCGGGTCGTGGCGTTGGTCATGGTCGTCCTCCCGGCCGATGGCCCTGGAGGTCCGCGACGCGCAGATCGACCCGGGCTCCGGCATCCGCAGTCCTCGACGGATTCCTCGAAGCTGATCCACCGGGGGGAGTGATCCGACTCGTCGAGCTCCCGCCGGCTCCGCCGGGAACGTTCGACCTACGGCTGCGGGACAGCGCCGGGATTGGACCGGCTTTCCTCCCTCGCGGCGGGATTGGCTGGTTGTCGGCCCATCTGAGCACCAGCCTCTCCGACCTGCAAGCGCCGGTCGTGGCTTGTTGCCACAGTCCATCGTCGGGGAACGGGCCAGGCTCTCCGAGGGGTTCGTGGATCGGGGTGCATCCAGTCCGTTGCCCGTAGCGAAGGGAGGACGATGGGACTCGGGATCCATGGGAGGCTGCGGTAGATGTTCATCGCGCTGCACGAGATCCGGCGCGCCTGGGTCAGGTTCGCGCTGGTCGTGACGGCGATCGGGCTGTTGGTCTTCCTGATCCTGTTCCAGCAGACGCTGCAGTCCGGGCTGATCACCTCGTTCGTGGGAGCGATCGAGCACCAGTCGTCTCCCGTGCTCGTCTACAGCGTGGATGGTCTCTGCAACCTCGAGGGGAGCGTGATCCTGCCCGATGTCGAGCAGGACGTCCGCTCCGTCGACGGTGTGGGCGTCGCTGGTCGGATCGGACAGGGAACCTTCAGCGTGCGCGCCGGCGGACAGACGACGAGCGCAGCGATCGTCGGGTTCGAGGACCCCCGTGTGGGAGCGCCCACGACGCTGGTCTCCGGCCGGATGGCCGCCGCGGACGGTGAGGCGGTCGCCCTCGAATCGTCGGCCGACGAAGGCTTCGGCCTCGGAGACACGGTCAGGGTCGAACCGGGGGGTCTCGAGCTGCGCATCGTCGGCCAGGCGTCGGAGATCGGACTGCACGCGTCGCCCACCTTGTTCACGACATACGGGACGCTCGAGGAGGTCCTCGCATCCTCCAACCCGGCGGCCCGCGGACTCGCCCCCGCAGCGATCGGGGTGATCCCCGAGGGCGGGGTGAGCGATGCGCAACTCGTCGAGCGGATCGACCGTGCCGTACCCGATGCAGAGGCGCTCACCAGGGCCGATGCGGTGACATCGACTCCCGGAGTCGCACAGATCCAGCAGTCGTTCCGGTTGATCTTCCTGCTCTACGGGCTCGTGATCCCGCTGGTCACGGGCATGTTCTTCCTGATCCTGACGCTGCAGAAGGCGCAATCGCTCACTCTGCTGCGCGCCGTCGGTGCCTCGGCCGGCTACCTGATCTGGAGCCTGCTGATCCAGGTCGTCACGGTGATGGTCCTCGGCATCGGGCTCGCAGTCGCCATGTACACGCCGCTCTCGTCCCGCCGGCTCGGCGGCCTCCCGCTGACCTTCCAGACGGGCGCGGTGGTGTTCTGGGCCGTGGCCCTGCTCGTGCTCGGAATCCTCAGCGCCCTCGTGTCGATGCGGCGGGTCCTGCGCATACAGCCGATCGAGGCGATCACCGGTGCGGGAGTCACGGCATGAGCATCGAGACCCTGGAGCTTCGTCGTCGACCCGGCCGGTTCGCCACGGCCGCATCCATCCTCACCCTCCTCGCCGCTTTGCTCATGCTGCTGGGCGGACTCCTCGACGGGCTGATCGACGGATCGACCGGAGCTTTTCGTGCCCAGCGCGCCGACCTCGTCGTCTACTCCGCCGCTGCGGACCGGTCGCTTCCGCGCAGCAGGATCAGCGACGCCGACCGGGCGGCGGTGGACGCCGTACCCGGTGTGGAGAAGTCCGCTGCCCTGAGCGTGGTCCAGCTCGGGGCGAGGGTGCCCGGCAAGGCGCCCAGGGACCTGGCGCCGGTGGCCCTCGTCGGATACGAGCTCCCTCCCAATGGGGTGCCGGCCGTGCCGGCCGATGGCTCCGCCTTCGCGGACCGGATCCTCGAATCCGATGGGGTCCGGGTCGGTCAGACGCTCCTGGTCGGTCCAGCACGCTCTCCGGTGCGGATCCAGGGGTGGGTCGACGGCCTCACGTACGCCGGCCAGGGCACCCTGTGGGCCTCGATGGGCACATGGCGGACGGTGACGGCGGCCAACCGGCCCGACGCCGTCCTCGGTCCGAACGAGTCGCAGGCGCTTCTGGTGCGCGCCGATCCCGGTGTCGACCCGTCGGCCCTTGCCGCTCGCGTCTCCCGAGGCACCGACGGCGCAGTGGAAGCGCTGACGCTCGCGTCCGCCATCGACGCCATCCCAGGTGTCTCGGAGCAGAACAGCACCTTCAGTCAGATCATCGGGGTGACGCTCGTGATCGCCGTGCTGGTGGTGGCTCTGTTCTTCGCGCTCCTGACGATCGAGCGCCAGCCCCTCTACGGCGTTCTCAAGGCGGTCGGTGCAACCTCGGGTCGCCTGTTCAGAGGTGTGTTGGTCCAGGTGTTCGTGATCACAGCCATCGCGTCGCTCATCGGCACCTCGATCGCCGTCGCCATCGACCGGGCGCTGCCGCCCGGGTCCATACCGTTCGATCTGCGGCCCGCGAGGGCTGCGGGGAACCTGGTCTTCCTGTTCCTGGCCGCCTTCCTCGGCGGAGCGTTTTCGCTCCGTCGGGTGCTGCGCATCGACCCTGCATCTGCGATCGGAAGCTCCTCGTGAACAAGACACCGAACCCGCCATCGGCCACCGACGCCCCAGCCCTGCAGCTGCGAGGAGTCCGCAAGGTCTACGAGGTGGGAGGCCAACCCGCGGTCGCCCTCGACCACGCGTCCCTGACGGTCGAGCGCGCCGAGATCATCGCCCTCGTCGGGCCGTCGGGATCGGGCAAGTCGACGTTTTGCTCCATCGCCGGCGGCCTGTTGAACCCGACCGAGGGGTCCGTCGTGGTGGCGGGCGAGGACATCACCGGTTACGATCCGCGCCGGCTGTCCGAGTTCCGCCAGAGCACCGTGGGGTTCGTGTTCCAATCGGCGAACCTCGTCCCGTTCCTGACCGCCCGGGAGAACCTCCTGGTGGTCGACGAGGTCGGCCGCCGGACCGGCGCCGCCGCGCGCCGGCGCGCAGACAAGCTGCTCGACGAGCTCGGGGTCGGGGAACGGGCGAAGAACATGCCGAACCAGTTGTCCGGCGGTCAGCGGCAGCGGGTCGCGATCGGACGGGCACTCATGAACGAACCGCAGTTGGTCCTGTTCGACGAGCCGACGTCGGCGCTGGACACTGCGACCGGCGAGCAGGTGATGGAGCTGATCCGATCCGAGATCGGGTCGCGTGGGACGGCGGCGATAGTCGTCACCCACGACGAGCGGATCACCCGGTTCGCCGACCGGACCGTGCACATCGTCGACGGGGTCCTCGACGCCTGACCGGGGTTGAGCCATCCTCCAGATCTCTCCCACGGAGGCATCGATGTCGCGGACCCTCGCACGGGTGCTCTGTGTACTCCTCATTGTCGGTACTACTCATGGTCGCAGTGATCGTCGGGGTCGACGTGGCGTTCCTCCGTGAGCGCCTCTGGCTGCGTCTCGTGGTGAACGTCGTGATCGTCGCTGCCTTCCTCGCGATCTACATGGCGGTCCTGAGAGCTCGGTGACGACGCGTCGAGCGGAGGAGGGCTCAGGTACGGCGGGCGTCGAGGATCCGCTCGATCTGGGCGCGGTTGCTGCGCTGGACGACGATGAACGGCAGGTGAGCGGCGATCCCGAACGACACCATCGCTGCTCCGAGGCCGGGTGGACACCAGATGAAGAAGATCGGCCCTGCGACGAGGTTCGCCCAATGGACCAGCTCGGCACGGCGGGTCTCCATCGCGAACCGGATGAGCGACCGGTCGTCGCGACCCGGAAGGTGGCGCTTGGAGGTGCCTCCGGGGAAGAGCGCCCCGGCCTCCGGGAGCAGATCCTTCCACCTGTTGAGCCGGAGACGCCGCTGGTAGATCCGTCCGTGGTCCTCGACGTCGCGGATCCTGGTCAGCCAGGTGTCGTGATCGATCGCAGCATCGGGCAACCGGCTGCCCACGAACCCCGTGGCCAGTCCGATCACCGTCCACATCACCGTCGAGACGGCCACCGCCCAACCGGGGTCCAGCGGGAGGTCGAGCGCGTTCACCCTGCTCGGGGGCTCATCCGCGCCCCTGCTCGCGCACCCCGACGATCGGCGCGACGCGGATCTCGCGTCCACGCCAGGTGACGCGGCGACGGAACATGGTCCGCCACACCGATCTGCTGAACAGCGTCACGAAGAGCACCAGGTGGACCGGAAGCAGCAGGGCGTCCCACAGCCCGAAGCGACCGCAGCGCCGGAACATGGCCGCAACCTGGACGACGACCGCGACGTAGAGGACCACACCCGCCGACAGCGGTTGTCGACCGAGGACTCCGTCGAGCAGGGCGATGCAACCGGTCCCGAGGGCGGCGGTCCAGGCCACCACCGCCGCCAGCCGTCGCTTGGGGACCGCACCGGCGCCGATGGCGAAGTTCTTGGTCCACCCGTCGACGAGCTGACGCACGCCCGCGGGATACATCCGATAGGTGATCCTCGGATCGCAGCTCACGACGGCGGTCGGAAGTCCGGCGTTGCAGTAGAGGCGGGCGAGCGCGAGGTCCTCCACGACCTGATCGCGCACCGCTCGGTGTCCACCGACCGCCCGGTACCCGGCTGCGTCGGTGACCATCACCGGACCGAACGCAGTGCACGGGCGCGCGCTCCCGGCCCCTGCGCCCATCAGCGCCACCACGTTGAACAGGGCGGAGAGACGCTCGTAGGGCCGATCGACGGCATGCCACGGCTGTACCGAGACCAGTCCTCCGGTCCTTCGGTGTTGGCCGAGGACATCGCGGAGAGCTCCGGGCTCGAGCCTCACGTCGGCGTCCACGAACGCAAGCGTCGCTCCCCGGGCGGCCTCGGCTCCCTGGTGACAGGCCCAGCACTTCCCGGTCCATCCCTCAGGCAGGTCCGGGGCGTCCAGGAGGATCACGTCGGTGTGCTCTGCGACGATCGAGCGGGTGGCATCGGTGGAGTGATCGTCGACGACTATCACCTCCACGTCCGGGTCGCGGTCCCTGAGATCGTGGAGAAGGCGACCGATGCTGAGCTCCTCGTCACGCGCCGGGATCACCAGGGTCACCGTCCCGTCGGGTCGGTTGCGTGTCCGGCTGAGCCGTCGGGGACGGCCGAACACCCAGGACCCTGCGGTCATGCCGAGAAGGCAGACGGCTATGCGAACGACGGTGGTCGTCGTCACGTGGCGACTCCGGCCGTCATGCGACGTCGAGCCGGACCCGGCCGAGGAGATGGCGCAGGGCGGGTTCCAACGTGGCGTGGCGGAACTCGTGGCCGACCGCCGCCAGCGATGCGGGGTCCACACGCTGACCGGCGGCGACGAACTCGTGCACCGCTTCGGCGCCGAACAGCGCCCGTGGTCCGATCGACGGGACGGGGACCAGGGCCGGCCGCCGGAGCACGTGTGCGAGAACCTTCGTGTAGTCCCGGTTGGTGACCGGGGTGGGCGCGACTGCGTTCACCGGACCCGACAAGCGCTGGTCGACCAGGCATCGCAGGTAGATGTCGACCATGTCGTCGATGCCGATCCACGGCGTCCACTGACGGCCGTCGCCGATCCGTCCACCGGCCCCGATCTCGAAGATGGGACGCAAGAGGCGCAGGACGCCACCACGGGGGGATTGGACGATGCCGGTTCGCACGTGGGTGACCCGGCTGTGGGACTCACGCGCCGGATCGGCGGCGGCCTCCCAGTCCGACACCACATCGGCGAGGAAGCCGTCGCCACGCTCGCTGCGCTCGGTGAGGATCTCGTCGCCGCGGTCGGGACCGTAGATCCCGACGGCGGAGGCGACGACGAACGTTCGGCCACCCATGATCTCCGCCAGACGTCGGGTGGGTCCGATGCGGCTGTCGTGCACCGCTCGCTTGTGCGCAGCATCGAAGCGACCCGCAACCGGCTCTCCCGCCAGGTGGACGACAGCGTCGACTCCGTCGAGCAGGTCGGGCGAGGGGTCGTCGGGGTCCCAGTGCCGCTGGTCGATGCCGGACCCGGACGACGACCCGGGCGTGGAACGCACGAGCCGTACGACCCGGTGGCCACCGGTGCTCAGGAACGCGCACAGAGCCGAGCCGATGAGTCCGCTGCTCCCGGTGACCGCGACCGTCATCGGTACCCCGCCGGCGTCCGCAGCCGCGCGGTGCGCTGCCAGGTCGCCCGAGAGCTGCCGTCCCCGGTACGCCAGGTTCTGAGCCAGGACACCGTCCGGCACCCGGGTGATGACGCGATCGGTGACCAGGGTCGACGTGTCGGAGATCGGCTCGAAGCAGTGCTCGTGGGTCCACGGAACGAGGTTGCGCAGGATCGGCGTGTCGAGTCGATCGACGAAGCGGGCCCCGTCCCGGTACTCCGAGGGCAGGTGGCGCGCCGACCAGCGGATCCCCAGCGGTAGACCGAGCACTGCTGTGCCCGACGACAGTGACTGCGCCTCGCTGAGGACGTGCAACGGCTGCCACGGGGGGATCAGTCGCTCGATCGCGCCGGGCCGGCGGTGCCACTCGAAGACATCCGCGATCGGCGCGTCGATGACGGTGCTGTGCTCCATGGCGGCCTCCCTGGGCGATGGCGGTGCGGATCGCGAGCTCGACCCTAGGAGTCCTCTTCGGTCCCTGCATCCGGGCGGATGCGCCCAGGGTCCGGGGTCCGACCGATCGCGAACATCATGGCCTCCAGGGTGCATCCGGAGCCGGCGGATCGACGAAGGAGTGGACGTGCTGCTTCTCGAGAGCTCGTCCCCTCCGGCATCGGCGGATCGCCGGCTGTCGCCGCAGCGGCCGGACGTCACTACGATGCCGTCCGTGACGCAGCTCTCCGACGGCGACCTGGCGACCTCGTTCGTCGCCGGCGAACCCGAGGCGCTCCGACGGATCTTCGACGAAGAGCAGCGGGCGATCTACTCCTATTGCCGCCGATTCGTCGAGGACCACGCGGCGGACGTCACCCAAGAGGTGTTCCTGGCGGCGTGGCGCTCCCGGCACCGCTTCGATCCCGCTGCCGGTTCCCTCGGCGGCTGGCTGATGGGGATCGCCCGCTTCAAGGTGCTGGACCACGTGCGCGGCAGGTACCGCGACGGATCGACGCCGTCGGCCGACCTCGTCGACCACTTCGCCGACGGGGGCGCCGGTGAACGGGAGATCGACCTCGTGGGGACCCAGATCCTTGCGGCCCAGGTCCTGGAGGACCTCGACGAGCCTGCGGCCACCTGGGTCCGGATGGCCTACATCGACGGACTGTCCCACGCAGAGATCGCCGAGGCCGTCGGCGCTCCGCTCGGGACGGTGAAGAGCACCATCAGACGTTCCCTGCAGAGGGTCAGACGTGAGCTGGAGGCGTTCGATGACGGACGTTGATCTCACAGGCGGTGGATCCGCCGACGACGGCTTCGACGGGGAGTTCCTGAGGGAGGCGAGGGTTCTCGGCACGCTCGCCGGAGGAGCCCCCGAGCTCAGCGATGCTCCCGGGGACCTCTGGGAGCGGATCGCGGCGGCGATGGAGGAGACCGACCCGTCGGAGCAGATGCGGCTGCACTCCGTCGACGGAGACGGGGGCGGCGCTGCATCCTCTGCCGATGCCGGACCCACCCCTCGCGTCCGGAGGCTCCGACCCCGCCGCGACATCCTGCTGGCCGTCGCTGCGGCGCTGTTCGTGGTCCTCGTCGGAGCCGGCGTGGTCCTCTCTCAGCGCGACAGCGGTCCGTCGACTGTCGCGTCGGCTGTGCTCGAGCCCTACGAGGGCGCCCAGGTCGGCACGGCGCGGGGTCAGGTCGATCTGGTCGATTCCGACGGGCAGCTCCGGCTGCGCGTCGACATGCACGACCTGCCCGCTCCGGCTCCCGGCACGTTCTACGAGATGTGGTTGATGGACCCGGAGACCGGTACTCCGGTGTCGGTCGCCAGCATGAAGGACAGCGAACCCGACGTCGCTGCGGTCCTCGAAGTCCCTGCGGGCACCGATCCGTCGCGCTACGACGTCGTCGACGTCTCGGTGCAGCGCGAGGACGAGGGGCCGCAGCACTCCGGTGACAGCGTCCTGCGCGGGACGCTGGCGACCTGACCCATCGACAGCCCGTCCGCCGCGTGGGCGATGTGCACGGCGGTGCATCCGCACCGGTGTCGGACGCGAAGGTCATCACGTGAAGGCGTCGAGACGTTTCGTTCGCTGGGCGGTGGTCGGCGCCACCGCCGTGGCCGGGCTCGCCCTCGTGGTGGCGGTCGGGGCATTCCTGCTCCGTGGTTCACCCGCTCCGGTGCCCCTGGAGCAGGCCCGGCGTGACTTCGCGCAACTGGGCGCCGACGGCGGGGGGTCCGGTCTTGCTCCGGGCGTCTATCGAGCCGAGGGGAGCGGCGAGGGTGTCCTCGACCGACCGCCGACACGTCAGCAGGACGGCTCCGTCATGCCCGTCACGGTCCGATCGTCCAAGCCGGGCTGTTCGAGCTGGCTGATCGAGTACAACACCAGCCACTCGCAGGGCGTCGAGCTCTGCCGAGAGGACGGAACCGTCAGCGTGGTCGCCCGGAGCAACTTCCAGGCGTTCGACTTCGGGGTCGCCACGGTGTCGAACCGCAGCGAGTTCCGGTGCGACCCTGCGATCGCGGTCGGAGGTTCATCCGAGGGTGCCCGGCCGAGTCGGGTGCGCTGCCACGGCGACGACTCGGCCCTCGGCGGTGCTGTCACCACCGAGCTGGACGTCGAGTACCTCGCGCCGAGAGAGATCACCGTCGACAAGCGGCGTGTAGCCGTCGAGCGTCAGCGCTGGACCCAGAAGCTGGTCGGAGAACGGTCCGGCACGCTGGTGGAGGAGTGGTGGTTCGACCGCTCGAGCGGCATGCCGGTGCGCGCGTCGCGCCGATACCAGTTGGAGACCTCGACCCCCATCGGACGCGTCGGCTATCGGGAGACCGGCAGCTGGTCGCTGGCGTCGCTCGACCCGAGCTGAGCGCTTCGGTCGACCCGCGTCGATTCGCCCCGACGCCCAGAGCGACCCGATGCCCCGGCGGGCGTAGGGTCACCAGGATGGGCCGACCGAACGTGATCGTGGTCTTGAGCGACCAGCAGCGACCCGACTCCTGCGGCGTCTACGGCCAGCGGTTGCCGGTCACGCCGCGCCTCGACGCCCTCGCCGCCGACGGCGTCCTGTTCGACCAGGCGTTCACGGTCCAACCGGTCTGTGGGCCGGCGCGAGCGGGGATCCAGACCGGCCACTATCCGACCCGGACCGGTTGCTGGCGCAACGGAATCGCTCTTCCCGGGGGCGTCGACACGCTGGCGGACCGGATGGCGGCTCTGGGCTACCGGACCGGTTACATCGGCAAGTGGCACCTGGCATCGAACCGAGGCCGGAACCTGCCGCCCGACCGACCGGCGGCCCGCTTCGAACGACGTGCCGTGCCACCGGAACGGCGCGGCGGATACCGCGACGTGTGGGTTGCGGCGGACGCGCTGGAACACACCTCGGGTGCGACGCGTGGTCACGTCTTCGACGAGAGGGGTGACCGTGTGGAGCTCCACGGCTACCGGGTCGACGCCCTGACCGACGTCGCGGTCGACCGTCTCGGGCGCCTCTCCGGCGACCGTCCGTTCCTCCTCTTCATCTCGTTCCTCGAACCTCACCACCAGAACGACCGCTTCCGGGCCATCGGACCCGCCGGTTGGGCACGACGGTTCCGCGACTTCGACCGCCCTGGTGACCTCTCCGCGTGGCGGGGCGACTGGCGTTGGAACTACGCCGAGTACCTCGCCTGCTGCGCGAGCATCGACCGGAACCTGGGTCGGTTGGTCGACCACCTCGAGCTCATCGGAGGCCTCGAGGACACGTTGATCGTCTTCGCGAGCGACCACGGCAACCACTTCCGCACCCGGAACCTCGAGTACAAGCGCAGCCCCCACGACGCGTCCATCCGGATCCCCCTCGTCATCGCTGGGCCCGGCTTCCGCGGCGGCGTCCGACGCGACGACCTCGCCACCAACCTCGACCTCGTCCCGACGATCGTCACGGCTGCCGGCGGTGAGGCTCCCGATGTCGACGGCCGCCCCCTCCAGAGCGACGCGGGTGCTCCCGATGACGTGCTCATCCAGATCAGCGAGTCCCAGATCGGACGGGCCCTGCGCACGACCACCCACACCTACGCCGCGCGCGCCCCTGTTCGGAACCCTCTCGCCGGTCACCTGAGACCGGACGCCCACCGCTACATCGGCACCCACCTCTACGACAACACGATCGATCCGGCCCAGCACCGCAACCTGATCGACGATCCGGCGCGAGCCGAGCTCCGCCATGGGCTGGCGGCCCGACTCGCCGAACGCATCCACGACGTCGAGGGGTCGCGGCCGACCGTCACCTGATCGGCGCTGCGGTCGACGGGTGAGGCGGCCCGAGCGCGTGCAGTCCGGTGCATCCATCCGGTCGTCGGGGTCGAAGGGGGTAGCGACGTCGCCTGAGGCGTCACCCCGACCATCAGGAGGAAAGATGCGCAAGACCCTGCTAGGACTCATGGCGGTGCTCGCCGCCGTGCTCGTGGTCCCCACGGCTGCTGGAGCGTCGAACCGGAACGGCTACGGCTCGTCGCGCGAAGCCCAGGTGTACGTGGTGCACGGGCTTCCCCTCCCGGACTCGGCGACCGGTCCGGGAACCCCCGTCGACGTCTACGTCAACGGCGACCGCCTGCTCGACGACTTCACCTTCGGGAGGACCGTCGGTCCGGTGTCGCTGCCCGCAGGGGACTACGACGTCCAGATCCGGACCCCTGACGGGTCGACCACGCTGATCCAGCGGACCGTCGCAGTGCCGGCCACGGGCAGCTTCTCGCTGGTGGCGAGCTACGTCGATGCGGCCGGGACGCCCGGAATCAACGTGTTCGCGAACGACACCAGCCGCCCGTGGCGCGGGTTCGGGGCGATCGCCCTCCATCACGCCGCCGCCGCCCCGGCCGTGGACGTCGACCTCGGTCTGTTCCCCTACACCCGCAAGCTCCCGTGGCTGAAGCTCCAGGTCGTGTCCGGAGCGGCGAACGGCGCCCAGGCTCGTTTCGTGCTGCCGAGCGCTGCTGCGTACACCGCGGACGTGCGGGTGGCCGGCACCCGTCAGGTCGTCCTCCCGCTCGACGACGTGCGTGTGAAGCGGAACACGCTGACGAACGTCTACGTGGTCGGATCCGCAGCGGCCGGGACGCTCCAGGCCCTGGTCAGCTCGGTGCCCGTCAGCAGGTGACCGGTCTCTCGGCCGGGACCGCGTCGGTCCCGCCTGTTGCCTCACGTCAATACCTCCGGGAAGGGTGATTCGTTGCCTCATGTCAGGATCTCCGGCTGGCGGTCTTCGTTGCCTCACCTAAAAGCTCCGGACGGGGGTCTTGACGAAGTCGGTGTTCACGCGTCGGATCGAGGCAGGTTGTTTGGATAGGGCGAGTCGTTCGAGTTCGGCGCAGAGCTGGTCGATCTGTCGTTGCAGCTGTCCGGGTCGCATCTCGTTGAGAGCGCGGGTGAGCGCTGCTTTGCGAGCAGGGGTGATCATTAGACCTGCGCGGAGTTTTGAACCACCCTGGGTTCGTTGGAGGCTCCTGAGCTTGGAAGGCTGGAGTCATGCCACAGGAGAAGTCGCCGGGGAAGCCGACTACGCGTCGCTACTCGGATCAGGAGAAGGAACAGGCGGTCCGTCT
>WBZU01002013.1_pt1 | contig 14511 bp, 6 predicted proteins | sample 5204311 | NCBI WGS metagenome assembly WBZU01 (sample SAMN12344359, study PRJNA552823) | activated sludge metagenome | biome: Activated sludge suspended growth; feature: Nitrification reactor; material: Wastewater; isolation source: activated sludge from nitrification reactor of wastewater treatment...
GAGTGCGCCCAAACTCACATTTCCAATATCGCTATCGGCAGGGTCGGTGGCATTGGAAGTACAGTAGCAAGTGGTGAAGCTGTTGGTTGAAATGAACACAACTGTAGAAGTATCAGGTACGCCTAAACAAGTTACAATACAACGGTAATAATTATCGCTGGTTTGTGAGGTTTGATAGTTAATAGCAGTTGCTCCGGTAATGGCAGCCCAAGTTGTTCCATTGCTCGATTTTTCCCACTGATAACTTAAACCGGATGCGATAGAACTACCTGATAAATTTAGATTGTAATTAACCGAAGGACACACGGTTGAATCATTAGCATAAGCCATACCTGCAGTTGGAGGAGCAGTACAAGGCACAGCTGCTTGAATATTTATCATATAATCTTCTGTTTCGCCCCATGTATAGGTTCCGCATGGATTCATTGTATTGAAAAGTCCTTCTAATAAAACTACACGCATTAAGGTATTTCCGGGAGTTGAAGTTAAGGGAATTGTAACTGTTCCTGATAGTATGTTCCCTCCCACATTGGCATTTGTTACACCGGTATATATTTTTTCAGAAGTAGTGTCAAACACTCCGTTTTGGTCATAGTCTATAAAGGCAGCAATTCTACAGACATAAAAACCGGCTGAGTTTATTTGAGTTATAGATATAGGATAATTAATTCCTTGTAAAAATGTTTGTACAGGCAAATTGGTAAAATCTGTGTACGTATTTGTTGAGGTTGAATTTTGTGTAGCAGGTGTACCAACTCCGTTGTTGATTGAGCCGAAAGTTACGTTTCCGATATCATCATCAAAAGTACTGGTAGCTCCTGATGTACAATAGCAGGTAATAAAGGAATTGGTTCCAACAAAAACTTGACTAGAAGTATCAGAAGCTCCTAAACAAGTTACCACACATCGATAAAAGTTTGGCGATGATTGTGTCATTGATTGATTTAATGCGGTAGCACCTGCAATGTTCGACCAGGAAGCACCGGTTAGTGAAATTTGCCATTGATAGCTTAATGCTGATGCAACTGTATTTCCGCTAAGCGATAAAGCAAAAGGAGCACCGGGACACGAATTAATTACGGATGAAAGTGCCGTTCCAGCTGTTGGTGTTCCACTGCAAGGTAATGGAATTGTCCAAGTAAAAGTAGTTCCGCTTAGTGGAAATACGGTGCTTGAAAAGGCACAAAAGGCTGTATTAGAACTCCCTAAAACCGTAGCTCCCCAGTTGGTAGAAGTTTCTCGGTTATTGTAATCGTTTGGGTCAAGTCCTCTTAATCCTACTTGCGCATCTGCTGTATTTGAATTTAATAAAATACTACCATAAACGCATTGTATTGAATTGCTGGTTTCGTTTAATCGTATTTGAAAATTAATCGAATCGTTAGTTCCGTTGGTTCCATATTTCTTGTAATTATTCCATTGCACAACCAATGTTTGATTAGGAGCAATTCCTATGGTTTTAAATTCGATGCTAGCTCCGGTTTGAGACTGTATGTCACGAGCTAAGGCAGCGATTACGTTCGTTCCACCGGTTCCCGAAATTGGGCCATAGTTTGGAGCGGTTAAATCAACAAGAGCATTGTTACCAAGCACTATCCATCCATTGGCATTAACTCCAAATACATCATAAACAACTCCATCATAACTAAAGTTAAAACCAATAGGAAAACCAATTCCTGTTAAAATAGCTGTACTCCCTGTCAAGTTGTTGGTGTCAACAAAGCGTTCATCATCGGTGGTATTGGTACCTAAAATTGTTCCACCACTAATCGGTGAATAAGTTCCCGCAGTTGAACTAAACCCGTATGAGTTTATAAGTGCACTAGCAGTGTTGCTATACATCAAAAAAACAGCAAACAAAGAACATAAGATCAACTTAGTTTTTTGAGTATTCGAAGTGTAAATTTTTTTCATAAGTTAACTTTGGTAAATGATGGATGAAGTTGTAATAGCAATCAATTAAAAAATAAAACAGTGTTGAATTGGGTATAAAAGCAAAAAAGTCCTTAAAAATAAGGACTTTTTTGTAAAAACGAAGTTTTATCTGTTATTTTTGAATAATCAGCTTTTTTATACTCACAGATTTATCAGTAGTAAACTGTACAAAGTAAATTCCTGGAGCAAAATCATCTAAGGATAATTTGGTAGAGTAACTATTTTTAAATTTATCTGTAGTTTCAGAAAACACACAACTTCCAGTTGCGTTCAATAACTTTACCTGTAATGTTTTTGCCTCTTCAGCGTGATATTCCAAGGTTACATTTCCTGCGGCCGGATTTGGGTAAATACGCACATTTTTATCGTTACTTAATTCTTTACCGGTAGAAATCGCCTCAATTATATTTACGAAATAATCCTCAGTTTCTCCACTACCATAAGTGCTACAAGCATCTGCTGCCATGTTCATGTTACCGGCTTTGCGTGAACGAATTCGAAGTCCTGTTCCACCTAATGTTGCCCCGGTTGGTAATACTAAAGGCACAGTAGTAGCCACAGCCGAATCGGTTGCTTGACTAACCTGAATCCACTCTTTGGCATCAAAAGTTCCACTTTGATCATAATCTATCCATACTGAAATATTGCAGGAGCCCGAAGTTTTTACATATAAATCGTAGTAATTGCCTCTACCTAAATCAGCTGTTGTATTACCATTGAACGGATATTTTGAATATGCAAATCCGGCATTGGCTGCGCAACCAGTGTTGGCATTATTTAAGGTTGTTCCACCAATAGCCAATGAGTCAATAAAATAATTGGTACTGCAATTCCCATTGATAATGGAGTTACAATAATCACACTGAGTAACCGGTTTGTTCAATACTTTAGTTGCAATTGAACTTTCCATACTTCCTCCATTGCAAGTAACATTACAGCGATACCACGATTTAAAACTTTGTGTTCCACTGTATATTTGGGTAGTAGCTCCAACAATATTGCTCCAATTTATGCTGTCAAACGATTGTTGCCACTGAAAAGTAAAACCGGTATCTGGAGGCAAACTGTCAATTGACAACGTAAACACATCACTTGCACAAACAAGGTTAGAACTTGTTTTTGCAAAGCCGGCAATAAACGGTACTGTACAAGAGTTAGGTGCTAAAATGTTGATCAAATAATCTTCAGTTTCACCCCATGTATACGTACCACAAGGTTGAGCAGCAGGTGTTGCGCCTTCTTTCGTTACAACACGCATTCCAGTTATTCCGGTTAAGGCAGAAAGAGGGATTGTTATAGTTCCGCTTATGGTGGTATTACCCGCTGACGTAGTACCACTCAAAACCGATTCGGTAGAAGGGTCAAATGTTCCATCGTGGTCAAAATCAATAAAAATAGCCCCACTATTAACATAAAATCCATTTAAATTAATTTGTGTCATGGAAATAGGGTAGGTAAGTGTTTGAATATAGCTATAAGGTGGCAAATTCGTGAAATTTGAATAGGTATTTACAGAAGTAGGATTTTGAGTAGAAGGACTTGCAATACCATTACTCATTAATCCAAAAGTAACATTACCTATATCATCGTCTCCTGTGCTGGTGGCTCCACTGGTACAATAGCAGGTATAAAACGAATTTAACCCAACTAAAACAGGTGTTGAAAAAGATGAAACTCCTGAACAAATAACTTCGCATCGATAATAAGTTGCAGCAACCTGTGAATACGAATACAAAATGGAAGTAGCTCCGGGTAAATTTTGCCAACTAGTTCCATTGCTCGATTCTTGCCATTGATAGGTTAACCCGGAGGCATTGGCACTTCCTGATAAATTTAAATCAAATGGAGCATTAGGGCAAACAGAAGTAGCCGAGCTAATTGATGTACCTGCAACCGGTGGAGTTGAACAAGGTAATGGAGTTTGTATATCTACAATATAATCTTCAGTTTCTCCATTAAAATAAGTTCCGCACGGAGTTACAGTTGTAAATGTACCTTCAACTAATACAACACGCATTCCTGTTAAACCGCTGGTAGCATTGGCTGGTACCAGCAAATTACCACTCATTACATTCCCGCCAGCATTTGCATTTGACTGTCCATTAAATACTTCTTCAGTTGCTGTGTCATATATCCCGTCTTGGTTATAATCAATATAAACCTTTAGGTTGCAAGCTAAAAATGCAGCTTGGTTAATTTGTGTAACGGAAATTGGATAAGAAATTCCTTTTAGTAAAACTGGCGGTGTAACTGTACTATAACTAGTATAAGTTGCTGTTGCAGTCGTATTGTTTGTTGCCGGGTTAGGATTTCCATTATTTAATGAACCAATACTTACATTTCCAATATCGCTATCAGCAGGATCTGTTGCATTTGAGGCGCAATAACAAGTGAAAAATGAATTCGTTGTAATTAATAAAGTTGTTGATGTATCGGAAGCAACTCCGCAATTTACGATACATCTGTAATAAGTGTCAGTAACTTGTGAGGTGGTATAACCCACATTGGTTGCTCCACTGATAGAATTCCATACAACATTATTAGATGAGCTTTGCCATTGATAAGTTAAGCCAGAAGCTAAAGTATTTCCACTTAAACTTAAACTAAAAGGAACATTCGGACAAGCAGAACCAACGCTAGAAATGGTTGTTCCTGCAGTAGGTGTTCCAGCACAAGGTGTATTAGGAATAATGGTAATTACATAATCTTCGGTTTCACCACTTCCAAAATTGGTACAGGCATCGGGAGCACCATTCGTGTTACCCACACCTCTGCTTCTTATACGCATGCCTGTTTGGCCTAGGCCAGATGTAAAAGGCACAGTGATTTGAATAGTATTAGGAGTTCCTGCTGTTGAGGTAACAGCCACTTGCTGCCATTCGCTGGCGGCATAAATACCATCTCTATCATAATCTATCCAAACAGAAACTATACTGCTGCTAGATAAAGTAACATTTAAATCATAGGTAACACCTTGTATGAGTGTTGCAGTTGTTGCACCTGAAGGTGGGTATACAGTTAATGTATTGCCGGTAGTAAACGTACATGTATCTGCTGATACACTATTCAATGTTGTTCCGGTAATTGATACTGTGGTAACCAAGTTAACTCCACAATTTCCACCACCTAACCCGGTAACACAATAACACAAGGATGGTGGATTAATTGAAACTACCGCCGGTGTTGATGTTGCACTTTGCCCGTTACAAGTTACAATACAGCGATATTGTATGGAATTGGTAATAGTTGCAATAAAAAAGGTGGTAGAAACACCGGGTACGGTGGTCCAATTGGTTCCATTTGGCGAAGATTCCCAAACATAAGTTTGACCGGTACCAATTGAATTACCACTCAAGGAAATTGTTACTGAAGTGTTTGGACATACCGCTGCTAGTGAACTTAATGTTATACCTGCAGTAGGCGGAGCGGTACAAGGTGTACCGGCTGCGATAGAAACAATATAATCTTCGGTTTCTCCTGTCCCATATGTACCACACGGACTTTGTGTTGCTGAACCACCTGCTTGTAATTTTACACGCATGCCAGTTTGACCAACTAAAGCTGTAAAAGGAATACTAATGTTGCCACTTATGACGTTGCCTCCTGCTGCAGCAGTACTTGCTCCTATCGCAAAAGTTTCGGTTACCGGATCAAAAATTCCATCGTGATCAAAATCAATGTGAACTGTTGCAAAGTTCACTGTAAAACCGGCACTATTAATTTGAGTTATTGAAATAGGATAGCTTGCACCTTGCGTAAGGGTGGTAGCAGGTAAAGAAGTATAATCAGTATAGGTTCCGGTTGATGCAGGATTGTTAGTTGCAGCACCAGCAGTTCCATTATTTAAACTAGCAACAGCAACATTTCCAATATCGCTTCCGGCATTTGATGTAGGAAATGAACTGCAATAACAATTTACAAATGTATTGGTAGTAATCAATACACTGCTCGAAGTATCACTCACGCCATTGCAAGTCACGACACAACGATAATAGGTGTTTGCTAATTGACTAGTATTAAAATTAAGATTCGTTGCTCCGGTAATTGGAGTCCATGTGGTGTTGTTTGAAGATGATAACCATTGATAAGATAATCCGGAAGCAAGCGTGTTCCCTGTTAGTCCTAGAGTAAAATTCGAATTTGGACATACGGTAGAATCATTAGAAACCGTCAAACCGGCAGTTGGAGGAGCAGTACAAGGAATTGCAGGAATAAATGAAATAGAACCCAGCCAGCCACGAGGAGTATTTCCAGGAGCCGTTGGCGGTGCTCCGCCCCCATATCCTATGTTTGCACCTGTTATAATGTTACAACCACCGGCCGACATAGTCACAGTAGGAAGGTTAGGCGCAACAATGGTATGATAGCGTTGAACTCCGGCAGTTCCATTATAAGCCGATACAGCAAATCCGTACATTGCTCCTGCAGGTACAGTAAAATTTAATCCGCTAAAAAATGATTGAGTAGTAGTTGTTGTAGTATTGGCAATGCCGGTTATGGTGCCGGTTGCAACCTGTGTCCAACCATTAGCTACAGAAATAGCGCCAGGTGCCCCATTAATAGGAGTAGTTTTATACCAAAAATCAACCGAAAAGGTACCAGCAGTTCCCGTTATTCCTTCAATATCGGTAATAATAATATCGGTTGTATTGGTATTCTCAAAGTTAAAGGTTACAGTACCACTTCCATTGTTATTTGTAAAGGTGGAGGTAGTTGAAACTGTAATTTGACTTGATGCTTGCTTTATTCCAAGACACAAAATTAAAGCTAATACTAACTTTAGGTTACGATTAATTATTTTCATTGTGATGATAATTGATTAAACTGAAAAGTTTTTTGCATAAATTATTTTGACGATTATTCAACAACCAATTTTTTGGTTAGTAAACTAGAACTACCAATCAATTGTATAAAATAGATTCCTTTAGGGAAATTTCGCACATCTATAATTTTTGAATAACGAGTTTCTGATTTAGCAATAGCTTCTTCCATTACTAGTTTGCCATCCACACCAAACAATTTTAATTTCGCATCTTCAGCAGAAGAATTTAAAAAACTCACCTTAACATATTCATTTGCTGGATTCGGTTCAATGCTTAATAAGTTTGATGCAAGTGTGTTTTTTACGGCATTACCAATGTCAATAGTTACTAAATAGTCTTCCGTTTCTCCGGAACCAAAATTTAAGCAAGACGATGTTCCATTATTCGTATTGTTAACTGCACGACTACGAATTCGCATACCGGTTAATCCACCCGGAATTCCCCATGGTATGTCTACATTTATTGTTGTGGCAGTATTAGCAACAGAAGTAGTACAAACCTGATTCCATTCGTTTGCATCGTAAATTCCATTTTGGTCGTAATCAATCCATACCGAAATAATATTATTTGCACTTGTTGTAACACTTAGCGAATAGCTAGATCCACGACTTAACGTCGCAGTAGCTGAGCCAAGTGGAGGGAAAACAGATAATACACTTGCATTGGTATAAGTACAAATAGTGTCTGAATTATTTAAAGTGGTTCCCGCAATAGTTACATTTCTAATAAAATCAATTGAAGGACATACTGCACCGCCCAAATTATTAACACAGTAACAAAGCGTTGCCGGATTCAACAATACCTGCACACTGGTGGAGGTAGCACTTAATAAATTACATGTGAGTATACACTGATAATAGGTACTTGCATTTATTGTCGCCAAATAAGTTGAGTTGATTGCTCCGGGTATAGAAGTCCAGGTAATATTATCAGGTGATGATTGCCATTGATAGGTTTGACCAGATCCAACCGAATTTCCATTTAAAGAGAGTAAAGCAGTAGTTCCAAAACAACCGGCCGGAGTTGAAGATACGGTTGTTCCGGCACTCGGAGGTGCAATACAAGGTGTTCCGGCAACAATGGTCACTAAGTAATCCTCTGTTTCGCCATTTCCATAAGTACCACAAGCACTTTGTGTTGCTGATCCGGTAGCACGTAAAACAATTCGCATACGAGTAGTACCGGTCAATGCAGTATAGGGAATAGTAATAGATCCAGCAATAACGTTACCAAGAGCTGCAGAAGTTTGGCCAATCACAAAGGTTTCATCCACAGCATCAAATATTCCATTTTGATTAAAATCGATATACAAGGTAGTAAAACAAGTGGTAGTAGTTGCCCCATCATTTATTTGACTTACCGATATTGGGTAACTTACACCTTGTGTTAAAGATACTGGTTGCAAAGAAGAGTAGTCAGAGTAAGTTGCGATGGATGCCGGATTTGAAACCGCAGGTACAGCAATTCCATTGTTCAGAGATGAAAGAGTTACGTTTCCAATATCCGCACCGTTTGTGGCTGTTGGGTTCGAGCTGCAATAACAATTCACAAAAGTATTTGATAGCACATACAAAGCAGTTGAAGTACTGCTGTTTCCAGCACAAGTAACAATGCAACGATAATAAGTGTTGTTTGTTTGAGTTGTTTGATAAGCAATAAAAGTTGCTCCCGAAATTGGAGCCCAAGTTAAGTTATCTGACGACGATTCCCATTGATAAGTAAGGCCAGATGCTACAGTACTTCCTGCTAATATAAGTGTAAAATTTACTCCAGGACAAACTGTTGTGTCTGAAGCAGCGGTTGTACCGGCTACAGGAGTTCCGCTACAGACTACACCCGGATCAAGTGTAATGGTATAATCTTCAGATTCTCCACTAAAATACTGAGTACAAGCATCGGTTGCACCATTTGGACTTCCAACTGCTCGCGCGCGAATTCGCAATCCGGTTGGGCCACCAACAGCCGATAAAGGAATTGTGATACTCACAGTAGATGCAGTACCTCCGGTACTAGAAGCTGATACTTGTGTCCATTCACTAGCATCAAAGCTAAGGTTATGGTCATAATCTATCCAAGCCGAAATACTCAAGGTTCCGGCAGTAGTTACACTAAAGGTATATGTTTGGCCCAAAACTAAAGTAGCTGTTGTATTGGCTGTTGGAGCGTAAATAGTGTAAGCTTGTGAAGTACCTGATGTACAACCGGTAGCTGTATTACTTAGCGTTGTTCCGTTGATAACAACATCATTTATATTTGAATTTGCGCTACAAGCTGTACCATGTGTAGCTGGGCAATATTGAGCTTTTAATTCAGTAGCATTTGTAAACACTAAGAAGCTAAAAAGTGCGATTGCAATTAATTTCGAAAAAGAATTTCGTACAAATAATTTCATAAGGATTCTATTGATTTTAGGTTAATTAGAACGCAAATCTAAAAAAAGAAATCAGAGAATAAAAATCCCAAAGGCTTGTCAACATTAATCTACAAAAGAATAATAGGGCCATTAATTCCCTAAAAATTTTAAGTAAGCGTTTGCTTCCTAACCAAATGTCGCAAAGTTTAAGTACATTTGTCGACGAAAATTAGTAGTTGTAAAAGCCGATTCATCGGCTTTTTTGTTTTAAAACCTGCGTACCGTGTCAAATATTGTAGCTATTGTTGGTCGTCCAAATGTTGGAAAATCAACGCTTTTTAATCGACTTACCGAAACCCGTGCTGCCATTGTTGACGAAATCAGCGGTGTTACCCGTGATCGTCATTATGGAAAATGTGAATGGAATGGCCGCGAGTTTAGTGTTATTGATACTGGAGGCTATGTAACAGGTTCTGACGATATTTTTGAAGGCGAAATACGCAAGCAAGTTAAAATTGCTATTGATGAGGCTTCTGTGCTTTTATTTGTAGTAGATGTAGCAACCGGAGCAACCGACGACGATAGAGATGTTGCCAATTTATTACGAAAAACAAAAAAGAAAGTTTTTTTAGTAGCCAATAAGGTGGATAATGGCGACCGACAGGCATGGGCTGCTGAATTTTATGGGTTAGGACTTGGAGAAGTATACTGTATCTCCTCCATTAACGGAAGCGGTACAGGAGATTTACTCGACGATGTAGTAAAATCCTTCAAGAGTGACGAAGATGAAGAGCAATTAGATTTACCTAAGTTTGCTATTGTTGGCCGCCCGAATGTTGGAAAATCATCATTGCTTAATGCATTAGTAGGCGAAGAGCGAAACATTGTAACCAATATTGCAGGTACCACCCGTGATACCATTCACACCCGCTACCAAAGTTTTGGACACGATTTTTTATTGGTTGATACAGCCGGTGTTCGAAAAAAAGGAAAGGTACACGAAGACCTCGAGTTTTATTCGGTAATGCGCTCAATCAAAGCTATCGAAAGTTGTGATGTGTGCTTACTGGTGCTTGATGCAAAGGAAGGAATTGAATCACAGGATTTAAATATATTTCACCTGGCTGAACGCAACCGTAAAGGAATCGTTATATTGGTAAATAAATGGGATTTAATAGAGAAGGAAAATAACACCACCAAGGATTACGAAGACAAAATCCGAAAAAAGCTGATGCCATTCAAAGATGTTCCCATTGTTTTTATTTCTGCGCTAAGCAAACAACGCATATTTAAAGCATTGGAAGTGGCCACCAAAGTATATCAAAACCGCACACAACGTATAAAAACCAATGTGCTTAACGAGGTAATGCTTCCCATTATACAAGCTAATCCACCACCTGCATTAAATGGGCAATACATAAAAATTAAGTTTTGTACTCAATTACCCACACTTGCACCGTCTTTTGCTTTTTTCTGTAATCAACCGCAATTGGTGAAGGAATCGTACCGAAGATTTGTTGAAAATCAAATGCGGCTTAAGTTCGATTTTGAAGGTGTTCCACTACAACTGTTTTTCCGTTTAAAATAATCCGAAGTTTTTTTTAATACATTTGCCTACAATGGATTCTACACGTCAAAATAAGGTATCGCGCTTATTGCAAAAAGAGCTCGGCGAATTGTTTCAACGCGAAAGTGGAAACTTGTTTAACAGAGCATTCATAACAGTTACAACTGTGCGAATTAGTGCCGATTTATCGGTTGCTAAAGTGTATCTAAGTATTTTGATTGAAAAAGATAGGGAACCAACACTTAAGCTTATTAAATCGCAAAGCAAAGAAATTAGAAAACGCATTGGAGATAAAATTAAACAACAGGTTCGGATTATTCCAAACTTCGAATTTTTTATCGACGATTCGCTCGACTATGCCATGAAAATTGAATCACTTCTAAAAAAATAATTTATACTGCGCTTCATCAAATGTTTTACGACCCAATTAAAAGTTCATTAGGTAAAGTTTTTAACACTACCCCTTTTTTACGCATTGTTTTTTACAAATTGCTCGATTTACTTTTGCTACGTAGCTGGCATATTCATAAAGAAATTAAATTGTGGAATCGAGTAAATAGAAGCTATATTTCTATTCTCGATGCAGGAATGGGCTTTGGGCAATACTCGTATTACTTATCCGGGATTAACCCAAAATGGACAATAAAAGCAGTGGATGTAAAAGAAGAACAAGTTGCTGATTGCTCTCGCTTTTTTAAAAAAGTAAAGCGAAACAATGTTCATTTTAGCGTAGAAGACCTCACCGTTTTTAAACAAGAAAATAGTTTTGATTTAATACTATCTGTTGATGTAATGGAGCACATTTTGGAAGATGTGCAGGTTTTCAAAAATTTTCATGCTTCCCTTAAAAGTGGTGGTATGTTGTTAGTTTCAACACCTTCTGATCAAGGTGGATCTGATGTGCATGGTGATGGTGAAACTTCATTCATAGAAGAGCACGTAAGAGATGGATACAATGCGAAGGAAATTGCCGATAAATTAAAATCTGCCGGCTTTAGCAAAGCTGACGTGCGTTATTCTTATGGTTCTCCCGGTAAAATTTCTTGGAAACTTAGCATGAAGTATCCTATTTTAATGCTTGGAAAATCTAAACTCTTTTACCTTATACTTCCTGTGTACTATTTAATTACCTATCCAATTTCGTTTGTGCTTAATTATGTGGATACAAGTATGGATCACCCAACCGGTACAGGATTAATAGTTAAGGCCTGGAAATAAGTTTTCTACTCTCAGCCAAGGCATAAAAATGAACCCATGAATCTTTCACTATTCATTGCCAAACGCTACCTTATTTCAAAAAAATCGCACAATGCGATAAATGTCATTACAGCCATTTCAATTGTAGGCGTTACAGTTGGTACCACTGCATTAATTGTTGTACTTTCAGTATTTAATGGATTTGAAAATCTGGTCATGTCCTTGTACAATTCATTTGACCCCGATATTGAAATAACCGCAAAATATGGTAAAACATTTGAACCTTCTGATTACTTGTATCAACAATTAACTAGTGTTGAAGGAATAAAGGCACTAAGTCCTGTTGTTGAAGAAAATGCGCTGCTTAAATACAATAATCGTCAGTACATTGCTACCATCAAAGGAGTTAATAGCGATTACCTGCAACAAACCGGACTCGATACCATGCTCGCTGATGGTAAAATAACCCTTCAACGCGATAGCACTTACTTTGCGCTGGTGGGTCAAGGTGTTGCCAATAAATTGGGAGTAAATATTCACGATGTGTTGAGTTTTTTGCAAGTATATGTTCCCAGACGTGGTATTACTTTCAATAGTTTAAATCCGGAAAGTGCATTTACGAGTGAAGCGGTAACAGCCGGAGGAATATTTGCAATTCAGCAGGATTTTGATTCAAAGTATGTGCTGCTTCCTTTACCCTTCGTAAAAAAATTGTTGAATTACTCAAGCCAAGTAAGTGCAATCGAAATTATACTTAAGCCGGGAACTGATAGTAAAAAAATACAAGCACAAATTGAGCAAATTTCCGGAAATAAATTAATCGTGAAAAACCGCTTCCAGCAACATGCCTTGCTTTATAAAATTATGCGTTCAGAAAAATGGGCGGTTTTTTTAATTCTTGGATTTATCTTGATTATCGCTACGTTTAACGTAATTGGTTCTCTTACCATGCTAATAATTGAGAAGAAAAAAGACATGATTGTATTAAGAAGCATGGGTGCAACAGTTTCCTTTATTCGAAAATTGTTTTTAACTGAAGGCTTGATGATTTCCTTTATTGGAGGCATTTCAGGTTTGTTCATAGGAACAGCAATTTGCTTATCGCAGCTTCATTTTGGATGGATTAAAATGCCGGGCGGTGGCTCCTTTGTAGTGGATGCCTATCCAGTTAGAATGCAGATTAGCGATTTTGTTTTTGTTTTTGGAACAGTGCTTACCATTGGGTTTTTAGCTGCTTTTTACCCTTCTCAAACATTGATTAAAAAGGAGCACATTCAAATTAAATAGGTTTATTAACGGCCTCTTCATAAGCTCATAGCACTTTTTGAATATTCACTTACATTTATTTTATTTTCAAATTTTATTTGTAGTGTGAAATTGGGTCTATGAAAAAATACCTCAGCTAATTTCCTACTTTTGCAGCCAATTTTTTAATTCACAATGATTTCGGTAAATCAATTATCAGTACAGTTTGGGGGAAATTATTTATTCGACGAAGTTTCATTTTTAGTTAATTCACGCGATCGAATTGGTTTGGTTGGAAAAAATGGCGCAGGAAAATCAACACTTCTCAAAATATTAAGTGGTGCACAAGCATCAGAAACAGGCACTATAGCGAAACAAAATGAATGTACTATCGGCTATTTGCCTCAAGAAATGGTATATCAATCAGGCAACTCTGTGTTTGATGAAGCGGCTACTGCCTTCAAAGAGATTAGAGAGTTGGAACACGCTATCGAACATATCAACGAACAGTTAGCAACCCGAGAAGATCACAACAGCACCGAGTACTATAATTTAATACACCAACTCAACGATAAAAACGAGCGATTTCAGCTGCTCGATGGCTATTCAATTCATGCCAACATTGAACTTGTTTTATTTGGATTAGGATTTGAACGGGAAGATTTAACCCGTTTAACGGATGAATTCAGCGGTGGCTGGAGAATGCGCATTGAACTTGCAAAAATTTTACTTCAAAAACCAAGTGTGTTGTTGCTGGATGAGCCAACCAATCACCTCGATATTGAAAGTATTCAATGGCTCGAAGATTTTTTAAAAAACTATGCGGGAGCCTTGGTGTTAGTTAGCCACGATCGAGCTTTTTTAGATACCATCACCAACCGAACTATTGAAATTAGTTTAGGTAAAATATACGATTACAAAACCAATTATTCGCGCTATGTTGAACTGCGTAACGAACGTAGAGCATTGCAACAAGCTGAGGCTAAAAATCAAGAAAAGTATATTGAACATACCGAAGAACTTATTAATAAGTTTCGTGCTAAAAAAAACAAAGCAGCTTTTGCACAAAGCCTCATCAAAAAATTAGATAAACTCGAAAGAGTGGAAGTTGACGATGAAGAAACTTCAAGTATCCGTTTTCGTTTTCCACCGGCACCGCGTGCAGGAAAAGTGGTGGTGGAAGCGCAGGAGGTACAAAAAAAATATGGTGATAAGGTAATTTTTACTGGCGTTGATTTTATGATTGAACGTCAGGAAAAAATTGCTTTTGTAGGACGAAATGGCGAAGGAAAATCAACCTTATCAAAGTTGATTGTTGGTAAGGAATCCTATGAAGGAAAACTCATAATTGGACACAATACCGAAATTGGATATTATGCGCAGAATCAAGC
>WBZU01002014.1_pt1 | contig 14508 bp, 9 predicted proteins | sample 5204311 | NCBI WGS metagenome assembly WBZU01 (sample SAMN12344359, study PRJNA552823) | activated sludge metagenome | biome: Activated sludge suspended growth; feature: Nitrification reactor; material: Wastewater; isolation source: activated sludge from nitrification reactor of wastewater treatment...
TACAACGACATCTTCCGCGAATCGATGGAGCGGTGGGGCGGCGCCAACATGGTCGGCCAGGGCATGCGCGAGGAGCTGCGCTGACGGGCGCGGCGTCGCTGCGTCGACGTCCCAGCGTCGATTCCGCGGAGCTGGTCACACAACCGTCGTAAGATGGACCGATGTCCACCGACACGGGTCCGACCTGGCAACCAGACACCGCGGCCGCGACGGCCTCGGGCTCGGGCTCGGCCGACCCGTGGGCGGCGACCCTGTCGGCCTCCGGCGCCGCGGGGTGGACCGCGGACCTCGCCGACGAGCTCGACCGCGACGGGCGCTACGTCCTCGGGCCCGAATTCGCGCGCGGCGGGATGGGCTCGATCCGCCGCGGCTACGACCGGCGATTCTGTCGCGTGATCGCCGTGAAGGAGCTCCGGCGCGTCGAGCCGGGTAGCCGTGCGGAGCAGAGGTTCCTTCGTGAGGCGGCGATCACGGCCCAGCTGCAGCATCCGTCGATCGTCCCGGTCTACGACCTGGGGTATCGCCAGGACGGCCTCCCGTTCCTGTGCATGAAGCTCGTCGAGGGGCAGTCGCTCGAGCGGTTCGTGCACGCACGCGCGACCGCGGTCGAGCGGCGCGAGGCGCTGCCGCACGTGATCGCGGTCGCCGAGGCCGTCGCCTTCGCCCACGATCGCGGCTATGTCCACCGCGACCTCAAGCCGCACAACGTGCTGATCGGGCCGTTCGGCGAGACCGTCGTGATCGACTGGGGGCTCGCCAAGGCGATCCGCGGCGCCGACGTCGGCGAGCCGGCGAGCGCCGCGGACGAAGCCGGACCGCCCGATCTCACCCAGGACGGCGCCGTGGTCGGCACGCTGCCGTACATGCCGCCCGAGCAGGCCAGCGGCGAGCGGGTCGACGCGCGCTCGGACGTCTACTCGCTCGGCACGATGCTGTATCACGCGTTGACGGGTCGCCCGCCGTATCAGGCGAGCACCCCGATCGCCGTGCTCAACGCGCTGCTGGACGGGCCGCCGCCCGACATCCAGGCGATCGAGCCGCAGGTCCCGGCCGAGCTCGCCACGATCGCCCGCACGGCGATGGCCCGCGACCCCGCGCGGCGCTACGCGAGCGCCCAGGAGATGGCCCGCGAGCTGCGGCGATTCCAGGCCGGGCAGTGGGTGACCGCGCACCGCTACTCGCCGACCGAGCTGCTGATCCTCTGGGCCCGTCGACACCGCACGCCGCTGCTCGCCGCAGGCGCCACGATCGGGCTGGTGTCGATCGCCGTGGTCGTGTCGGCGCGCCGGATCGCCGCCGAGGAGGAGCGCGCCGCCGCGGCGCAGCGCGACGCCCAGGCCGCCGACGAACGGGCCGCCCGCGCGGCCCGCGAGCGTGAGGTCCTCGCGTTCGCGGAGCTGGCTGGCGAGGTCAAGCGCCTCGCCGCGACTCCCGGCCGCGAGCGCGACGCGCTGGTGCTCGGGGTCCAGCTGCTCGCCCCCTTCGGGCCCGGCTTCGGCGGCGGGCCCCGGCTCGCCTTCGACGGCCTCGCGGACGCGGTGCCGGCCCTGATCCCCGCGTTCACGCGGACGGCCCACGCGGGCCCGATCACGCAGATCGAGTTCTCGGGCGACGGCTCGACGCTGGCGACCGCGAGCGAGGCCGAGATCCGGATCTGGGATCCGCGCACCGGTGATCTGCGGCGCGCGCTCGCCGGGCGGACGCGCCGCGCCCTGCGCCTGTCCTTCAGTACAGACGGCGCCTCGCTGTGGACCTGCCCCGGCCCGGTCGAGCTGTGGGACACCGCGAGCGGGGCGATGCGCGTGGTCTCGGACGGAGAGGTCGAGCAGGTCGCGTGCGAGGTCGCCGGCTTCGTCGGCGACGGGCGGCAGGTCGTCGCGCTCGAGTCGCGCGCGGACGGCCCGCCGCGGGTCGTCGCGTGGGACGCCAGCAGTGGCGCTCTGCGCTGGCGCGTCGACGTGCCCGAGCGCGCGGTCGCGCTCACGCTGCACCCGTCCGGGGCCGGCGTGTTCGTCGGCCGCAGCGATCGGACGATCGAGCTGCGCGACGCCGCGACCGGACAGGTCACGGACACCTGGACCCCGAACGACGCAGCCGACCCGAAGACCGGCCAGCCGATCCGCATGGCCGCGTCGCACGACGGCAGGTTCCTCGCGCTCGCCGAGGCCGGCAGGTCGATCCGCGCGTGGGACCTCGCCCGGCGCGAGCTGCTCCCGCCGCTCGGCCGGACCACCAGCCCGCTGCTGATCGGCGACCTGTCCTTTACGCCAGGGAGCGCGCTGCTGGCGGTCCTGTCCCCGCGCGAGCGGACGCGGATCTTCGACGTCGAGAAGGGCGAGCTGATCGGCGCGCTCGTCAGCAACGACGCCGCCCGGGGCCACGCCGCCCAGAAGTTCAGGCTGCTCGACGGCGGCCGCGCGGTGCTCACGACCCACGGTGACGGCACGATCCGGATCCACGAGTTCCCCGACGGGACCACGATCGCGCAGGCGCGCGGCGAGGGCTCGATCGACGCGGCCGCGCTCGCGCCCGACGGCGGCCGGCTGGCGACCGGCGGCTCCGACGGCGCGCTGCGCCTGTGGGACCTCCGCGATCCGCGGGCCCTCGGCGACTGGACCCGGCCGCGGGACCACAAGCTGTTCCACGTCGAGGACGGTCTGGCGTTGACCACCGACCCCGGCTTCGCCATGTGGATCCACGAGGTCGATAGCGACGCCCCGCCGCTGCGCCTCGGCGGCCTCGACACGTTCAAGATGCTCCGCGCCGACGCGATCGACGGCGCGCTCTGGACGGCGGAGATCTGCTACGACGTGCCCTCCGGCGGCGAACTCTCGCTGTGGGACCGCGCGACGGGCACGAGGTTGTTCTCCACCGAGCTCGGCAGCAGCATGCCGCGGACGATCGCGGTGCCGCGGGCCGCGAGCGACGCGGCGATCGTCGTGGTCGACGACCGCCGCGGCGGGCTCGAGGTGATCGACGCGCGCGCGCACCGGCGGCTCTGCGCGCTCGCCGGCGACGCGGCGCCGTTCGTCGACCTCGCGGTGAGCCCCGACGGGGGCGCGGTCGCGGCGCTCGACCGCCAGGGGACGGCGACGATCTGGGACACCGGCACCTGCCGCGTGCGCGCCCGCTTCGCCGCCGAGCACGCGGGCGGCGCGACGTGGTCGGCGCCGATGGACCCGGGCAACCTCGTGTTCTCGGGCGACGGCGCCGCCGTGTCGCTCGTCCGTGACGGCACGACCGAGGTCTTCGACCTCGCCCGCGGGGCGCGTCGCGCGAGCCCCTGTCCCGGAAGGCCGCAGCGCGGCCTCGACCTCACGCGTATCGCCATGACCTGCGCCGGCAACGGGAAGACGTGGCTATGGGACGGCGAACGCGACGAGGAGGTCGCGCTGCTGCCCGGAGAGATCGCGCGCGGCGTCTCCGACGACGGCACCCACCTCTTGACCAGCTCCTTCGACGGATGGGTCGTCACCGACACCACCGCCGGCGACCCCGTCGTGCGCGTGCGCGACCACGCCCGCGGGGTCCGCCTGCGCGGCGCCTGGCTCGAGGGCAGCGGAGAGCAGCTCCGCGTGCTCGGCGGTGATCGTCTGTCGCGCGTCTCGCTCACGCGCGCCGGCGTGTTCGCGGCGGCCTGCCGCGCGCTGCAGGCGACGGAGGTGTTCGCCGAGGTGTCCGACGCGTGCGCGCCGTACTTGTGACGGGGACGCGTCAGCGGCAGCCCTCGGCGCGCGTCCAGTCGAAGCGGTATTCCTGCACCTCGCGGCCGGTGCGCGTCAGCTCGCCGTCGTGGACCGCGACGAAGACCTCCATGCGCGCGCGGTGCGGGCGGAGGGTCCGCGGATCCGTGTCGACCGCGAGCGAGGCCTCGCGCCGCAGGCCGATCCGCGAGAGGTCGCCCTGCGGGACGCGCAGGTCGTAGCCCTCGGCGAGCCTGCCGAAGGCCTCGGCGAGCGCCGTGTCGACCCCGCTCGTCAGCTCGAAGCGGCTCGTCAACGCGAGCGCCACCCGCGACGGCGCCTCGGCGATCGATCCGCGATGCTCGTAGCGCTGCGTCACCGGCAAGATCAGCGCGCCGAGCTTCAGCGCCCCCGGGAACTCGGTGACCTCGCCGGGCGCGAGCTGCAGGCCGATCCACGCCCCGACCCACAGCGCCCACAGGTCGCGCATGTCCGCCGCGAGCTCGTCGCGCGTCGTCGGTGAACGCAGCGACGCGGCGAGGCGCGCGTGCTCCTCCGGCACGTCGCTCGTCGCGCGGTACGCCAGCACCTGCTCGATCGCCGCGTCGAGCTCGCGGAGGCCGAGGTACTCGCCGCGCGCCGAGACGCGGAGCCCGGGCGACAGCGTGGTCGCGGCCATCACCGGCGCGAGCGCGCGCTGGGCCTCCGGATCGCCGACGTCCTCGCCCATGACCTCGAGCACGCGCTGGTCCTCCATCCGCAGGTCGAGCGCGCCGGAGGGATCGCGCCGTACGACGAGATCGAAGCCGAAGCGCACCGACGTGCGTCGCTGCTCGCTCCGTACTTCCACCGGCACCCGACACGGCGCGCGCCAGGCGAACGTCAACGGCTCGGCGTTCGGCGCGGACGAGCCCTGAGACGGAGTCGTCGACTCGCCGAGCGGCGCGGCACGGCATCCGGCGAGCAGGAGCGCGGCGAGGCAGAGGCCGCGCACACAGGGGCGAAGGAGGCGAGGAGATGAGTTCACCGTCGTCATGTCATCGATGACAGTGACCGACGAGCCCGACGCCGACCATTTCGCCGTATTTCACCGCGCCGCAGGCCGCTCGCGGATCCGCGCGACCCCTGCTGGTCCCTCCTCGCGCCGCTGTGTACGCTCTCGCCGTGGGGATCCTCCGCGCTCGCGACTCAGGCCGCACGCAGGTCCTGCCCGCGCGGTGCCTGATCGGTCGCTCGCGCGCCTGCGATCTCGTGCTCGCCGAGCGCGACATCTCGGCCGAGCACGCCGCGCTCGCCTGGAGCAGCGACCGCTGGGAGCTCCAGGACCTCGGCAGCCGCAACGGCACTTTCATCGACGGCACGCGGCTACCTGCCGGTACGCGTGCCTCCGTGGCCTCGGGGGCCGAGCTCCGGTTCGGCCGGCTCGCGCCGGGCTTCGTACTCGTCGACACCGCGGCGCCGCAGCTGATGGCGCTCCGCCTCGACGACTCGCGGGTGCGGATCGGCGAGGGTGGATACCTCGTGCTCCCCGACATGGACGACCCACAGTGCTGCATCCTTCTCGCTCCCGACGGCACATGGCTCGTCGAGCAGCGCGGCGCGTCGAGCCCGCTCGCCGACCGCGCGGTGCTCGCCCTCGCGGACGGGCAGCCGTGGCGGGTCCACCTGCCCGCGGCCTGCCCGAGCACCTGGAATCACGACGACGCCGAGCTCGTCGTGGCCAACCTCCGGCTCCGCTTCGCCGTCAGCCGCGACGAGGAGCACGTCGAGCTGCGGGCGATCGCCGGCGAGCGCGAACTCGACCTCCAGGCCCGCGCGCACCACTACCTGCTCCTCGTGCTCGCCCGCCGACGCGTCGCCGACGAGCGCGCCGGCCTCCCCGACGCCGCCCAGGGATGGATCCATCACGACGAGTTGCTCGCCATGTTGCGGATCGACGACGGCCACCTCAACCTCAGCATCCATCGCGCTCGCAGCCAGCTCGGCCGCCTCAGCGTCGCCGACGCGGCCGCGCTCGTCGAGCGGCGCCAGAGCACCCGGGAGCTCCGCCTCGGGGTTCGCCACATTGAGATCGTCCCGCTGTTCTGAACGCTCGACGACGGCGCGACCACGGCCTCACGGACCTTACGGCATCGGGCAGGGGATGTAGCCCTGGCAGGTCGCGCCGTCGGCGAAGACGCCGACCTTGGTGTCCATGCAGAGCTCCGCGACGACCGCCAGCGAGGCCGGCGAGAGCGGGTTGTCGGCGAGCTCGAGCGTCCCGCAGCTATCGTCGGGGACCAGCCACGCGGCGGCGAGGAGCGGCGCGAGATCGACGATCGCGTTGTCGCGGAGGTCGATGTATCCGGGCGTCGGAAGGCTCGCAATCGGCGTGACGTCGGAGATCTGGCAGCCGTACGCCACGAGCGTCTCCAGCGGGAGGGCGGACAGCGGCGAGAGATCGGCGACGTCCGTGAGGGGCAGTGCGAGCGTCCGGAGCTGCGACAGGCCGGCGAGCGGCGCGAGGTCCGTGACCGCCGTCGTCGCGAGGGTGAGCCATCGCAGGCCGGTCAGACCGGCGAGCGGCGCGAGGTCGGCGACCGCGGTCGTGTCGACATGGAGCGACTCGAGCTGCGACAGGCCGGCGAGCGGCGCGAGCTCCGTGATCGCGGTGCTGCGCAGGTTGAGCGTCTGCAGGTTCACCAGGCCGGCGAGCGGCGCGAGCTCGACGACCTCCGTGAACTCGACATCGAGGCTGGTCAGGGCCTGCAGACCGACGAGCGGTGAGAGGTCGACGACCGCGGTCTCGCGCAGGTTGATCGAGCGCAGCTCGGTGAGGCCGGCGATGTGGGCGAGCTCGCCGAAGTGCACCCGATCGAGGAAGAGCTCCTCGAGCTGGACGAGGCCGGCGATCGGGGCCAGGAAGTCGCCGCCGAGGCCGTGGTTGCCGCTGAGCCGGAGCTTCTTCAGGCCGACGGCGCATTCCAGGCCCTCGAGGCTGGAGATCAGGCCATTGGCGTTTCCGGCCGCGACTGTGTCGAGGGTGGCCAGGAGCTCGCCGGTGATCGGCCCCTGGGGGAGTCCGAGCGCGTCACGCACCTCGATCTCGAGCACCGGATCGGGGAACTCGACGACGGCGCACCCGGGCGGCGTCGTGGTCGTCGACCCGGGATCGGTCGAGCCGGTCACCTCGGTCGAGCCGGTCGACGCGTCCGAGGTCGGAGCCGTCGTGTCTGTGGCGCTCGTGGCGTCGGTGAGCGGGCCGGCGCTCGCGCCCGTCGTGCTCGTGGCGCTGTCCGTGGATGCGAGCGGATCCGTCGCGCCCGTCGGGCCCATGGCCTCCGGCGGGGGGCAGGCGACGAGAGAGGCGGTGAACATCGTCGAGGCCGCGATGCGTGGGAATGTCCTGTTCAACATGATACGCACGTGCTCCAAGGGAAATGGGGGCGCCCGCAGGCCGCCGGACAACACGGGAGTTCGGGCCTGGCCCCCGCGCGGGCACCCGGCGGGGCGAAATCGCCCCGGAGGGTCTCGTGGGTCGCGTGACTGTCGTCCTGGCGCGCGCTGTCGCGGGTCATGGTCTCCTCCCGGGTGGGTGGTTCCCGGCCCGCGAGTTCTGCTCGCCCTGTCCGGCAAAAAATCTTGCGGGCGAGCGCGCCCGCGTGTCCTGCCCGTGCGCCGAGGGTCCGGCGTGCGCGCCCGCGGACGGGCCACGCCCGCTCACACCGGCTTCGCCTCGACGAGCTCGCGGGCCCGAACGAGCCGCCGCCTGACGCTGCCACCGGGGATCTCGAGCACCTCGGCGATCTCGGCCGTCGCCAGCTGTTCCCAATTGTAGGGCTCGAGGAGCACTTGATATTCGAGCGGGATCTCGCGGAGCGCGGCGAGGAGCAGGCGACCGGCGGAACCGCGAGCCTGTCGGACGCCCATGACCTCGGATCAGATCTTCACCGAGAGGACGTAGCCGCGGTAGGCCTTCGTATCGGGCTGGGCGCACGCGGAAGCCATCGGCACGCCGACGCCGCCCTCGTCGAACAGCACGGGCACCGCTTCGTTGCACGTGTAGTCGCCGGTGAGCAGCAAGCTGAGTCCGTTCGAGCTCAGGTACCCGGCCGGCAGGCCCGCGCCGACCACGCGGGCCTCGACCGCGTCGCCGTCGGCGCCGATCCGCAGCAGCACCCGCAGGTCGAGCGCCGGGTCGAATTGCAGCGAGGGCAGCGGCACCTGCTTGTCGCCGATCTTGACCGTGGTGGCGGCCCCCGGGAGCGTGCCCGCGATCCACACGTCGCCGCCCGAGGGCGCGATGATCGTGCCGCTCTTCAACCCGAGGGTGCGCATCCACAGAACCGCGCCGGCCGGCGTGATCCCGGCGACGATGACGTCGCTGCCGCTGGTCGTGATCGAGGCAGCGACGCCCTGCTCGTCGCGGATCTGCAGCTCTCCGTTGAGCCGGGCGACGATGACGGCGCTGTCGTCGTCCCGGGTGACGACGGCGGGGGTGAAGCTCCCCCCGATCCCGACGAGCCGCCGCACCCAGGTCGCCTTCGCTGCAGGGTCGACGCGGACGAGCGGGAACATCCATTTCGTGTTGTCGTCGTCGAGCTCCTTGGGGATCGCAACCTCTCCGGGCGAGCCCTTGAAGAGGGTCATGCCCTCATAGGACAGCGCATACGTCGCGCCGCCGGGGCCGCTCGCCAGGCCGCGCCCGCGGACGAAGTAGCCGGTGCACTCGTGGACCCACTTCGGGACGCCGTTGGGATCGAGGCGGGCCATGTACGAGCTGTTGGTGCCGGTCATCGTCTTGGCGCCCGCGGTGCCGGAGAAGGCGACGAAGCCCGGGCGCTCGTAGGCGCCGGTCGTCAGGAAGTCCCCGTCGGGGAGGGCGACGATGCCGCGCGGCTGGTTGAACCAGGTCGTGTTGAGCGGCCCCGGCGTCAATCCGCGCCGCAGCCACGCGACGGCGCCCGCGCTGTTCATCCGCGTGAAGAACGGGTCCTCCGCGCGGTGGTACTGGTTGTTGATGATGAGGCTCTCGCTCTTCATCACGCTCTGGTAGGGCGTGTTCTGGTGGAAGTAGTTCTCGCCCCACCAGTAGCCGGCGACGACGATGTCGCCGCCCGGAGCGTGCGTAATGGCGTCGCCGAACCCGTAGGTGCCCATCGGCGCCTTGGTGGTCGTCAGCATGCGGGAGTGCAGCCGGTGACCGTCGGCCCCGTCGAGCCATTCGGCGAACGAGCCGATACCGTTGAGGTTGTAGGTGATCTCGTCGGGGTTTCCGGGCGAGAGGGTGATGTACTTCCCGTACAGGCCGCCGCCCCCGGTCACGAACACCTGCCCGTTGGTGAGTCCCTCGGCGAACATGGGCTCGAGCGCGATGTGGCCGGTGACGTAGTGCAGCCAATCGTAGCCGGACAGCGTGACCGCGGGTTCGCCGCCGGTCGTGGTGTCGCCGGTCGTCGTCCCCGTGGTCGTGTCGCCGGTCGTCGTCCCGGTGGTCGTGTCGCCGGTCGTGCCCGTGGTCATGACGCCGGTCGTGCCGGCGGTCGTGTCGCCGGTCGTCGTGCCCTCGGTGGCGCCGCGAGTGGCGGAGATCGCCGAGGTCTCGCTGTCCCCGGTCGACGAGCTGGTCGTCGGACTCGCAGTGGTCGCGTCGGTCGTGCTCGTCGTCGGCGTGGCGTCGGTGACGCTCGTCGTCGGCGTGTGCGTCGTCGTCAAGGTCGCCGCGCCGGTCCCGCCGCCTCCGTCGGTGCTCGTCGCTCCAGCCGTGACACCCGGATCGTCGGCGGTCGTGCCCGCGGTGGTGTCGGGGCAGCCGGCCATCACCACGGCGCCGAACAGCGAGAGGGTGGCGGAGATCGTAGGACGCGGGAGAGGACTGCGTGCGGGCATGTTGAGGTCTCGCTTGGGCGACTGCTCGGATGAGCAGGCCGCGCCACGACGCGGCTCCACGAGACAGTCGTCGCAGCCAGGACTTTGATCCCCCGTGTTCGAGGCGCGCGTCGCTATTCCAAGGCCAGCTCGAGCGCGCGCTTCTGCACGGCCTCGAACACCGCGTCGACGTCGCCGTCGGAGCCGTTGACCAGCAGCACGACCGTGACGTCCGGCGCGGGAAAATAGAACATCTCGCTCAGGTACCCGTCGATGTTGCCGCCGTGCCCCCAGGCCTCGAGGCCCTGGATGTCCGGCCACCGACTGATGCCCAGCCCATAGCTGTCGCCCTCGCCGGTGGTGACGAGCCCGGAGGTCGCGAGCGTGAAGGCATCGGTCAGCGGCGCGGCCCGGGTCGCAATGGCGCGAACGTAGGTCGAGAGGTCGCCCGCGGTAGCGACCAGACCGCCGTCGGGCAGGCCGTATCCCGTGTTGACGGCGAACATGTCCTGCGCGTCGCCCGTCTCGAAGCTGTAGCCGTGGACGATCGGCCCCGTCGGCGCGCCGTGGCCCTCGATGAAGCTGCCTTCGAGCCCGAGGGGCACGAGCACACGGGTCGCGACGACCTCGGCCCACGTCTGCCCGGTGGCCGCCTCGAGCACCTTGCCGGCGAGCAGGTAGTTGGTATTCGAGTAGCTCCACCCGTCGCCCGGCGCGAAGGTCGCCGGCTGGTCGTGCGCGTAGGTCAGCGCCTCGTCGAGCGTCCAGGCGTGCGGAGGATCCGCGGCGACCACGTCCCAGAAGCTCTCGTTGTCGAGGTACTCGAAGATCCCGCTGGTGTGGTTGAGGAGCTGGCGGACGCTGACGTCTTGGGCGTTCTCGATGTTGCCGAGGACCTCGGGGCCGAGCCACGTGGCGACCGGATCATCGAGCTGCAACACGCCCTCGACCTCGAGCTGGGCGAGCGCGAGACCGACGAAGGTCTTGGTGTTGCTGGCCACGCGAAAGCGAGCGTCGGGGGTCAGCGCGAGCCCGGCGTCGATGTCGGCCGAGCCTCGCGCGCCGAGAAAGTCGTTGTCCGTGCCGGGGCGGTCGACGAGCAGGATCACGCCGGGCAAGCCCTGTTTGACACCCTCGTCGAGGAGCTCGTCGAGGGTCTCGGCCTCGAGCCTGGCGGTGCAAGCGGAGCACGCGAGCGCGGCGAGCCCGAGCGTGACGGTGAGGGTGACGTGCTGACGGGTCATCATGCGTCTCCTGGGGCGTAGCGGCACCGCTGGTTCGTCGTCGGCGTCATGGTGGAGCGGGCAGCTCCGCGAGGGCGGCCTCGAGGCGCTCGATCTCCTCGATCGTGTTGTAATGGACCAGGCCAATTCTGAGGAATCCGCCGGTCGCCTCGACGTCGAGGCGCTCCGCGAGGTTCAGCGCGTAGAAGTTCCCGTCCCAGCAGCAGATCCCGCGCGCGGCGAGGTGCCGCGCCACGGCGGCGGGCGCGTGACCGGCGATCCGGACGCTGAACGTCGCGGTGCGCGCCTCGAACCGCTCCGGGTCCGAGATGCCGTAGATCGTCAGCCCGCGGATCCGCTGCAGGCCGGCGAGCAAGCGCTCCGACAGGCGACGCTCGTAGGATTGCACGCCGGTCATCGCCGCCAGCAACGCGGCGCGCTGCGACGCGGCCTCCGGCGCGAGGCGCCGCCCCAGCGCCGCGAGGTAGTCGATCGCGGCGACGAACCCGGCGAGTCCCTCGTGGTTGAGCGTGCCGGTCTCCCACTTCTCGGATCCACGGTCGGGGGTCGGTCGGACCCGGTACGCCTCGAGCTCGTTCAACAGGCGGCGGCGGCCGTACAGGAGCCCGAGGTGCGGGCCGAAGAACTTGTAGGCGCTGCAGACCAGGAAGTCGCAGTCGAGGCGACGGACATCCAGCGGGCCGTGCGGCGCGGCGTGGACGGCGTCGGCGAAGACCAGCGCCCCGACGGCGCGCGCGCGCTCGGCGACGCGGGCGACGTCGGTGCGGCTGCCGGACGCGTTCGAGGCCATGCCGACCGCCACGAGGCGGGTGCGCGGGCCGAGCTTGCGCTCGAGGTCGGCGAGGTCGAGCGTGCAGTCGCGAGGGTCGACGTCGACCACCTTCACGGTCGCGCCGCGGTCCCGCGCCATCATCGCCCACGGGGTGAAGTTCGCGTCGTGGTCGAGGCGGGTCAGGAGGACCTCGTCTCCTGGCCCGAGCGTGTTGCCGAGGGCGCGGCTGAGGGCGAACGTCAGGCTCGTCATGTTCTGGCCGAACACGACCTCGTCGGCGTCGCAGCCGAGGAAGTCGGCCGCGGCGCGGTGCGCGGCGGCCAGGATCGCGTCGGTCCTGCGGCTGGTGGCGAACGCGCCGTGGGTGTTGGCGTTGCTCGTGCGGTAGTAGCGGGCGACCGCGTCGATGACCGACTCGGGGACGTGCGTGCCGCCGGGACCGTCGAAGAAGACGAGCGGGCGGCCGTCGTCGCCGGTCTGCTGGAGCGCCGGGAACTGGGCGCGGATCCACGGGAGGTCGAGGGAGGGTGCGGTCATGGTGTCGCTCATGTTGGCTCGGCGAGGCGGAAGTGCGCTACGGGATCGGGCACGGGTCCTCGGTCGGCAGGAAGTGCCGGACCATGTCGGCCTCGAAGTTCGCCTGGACCTGCATCTCGAGCCAGGTACCAGCATCATCCTTGTAGAGCGTCCCGGCGAAGCTTCCGACCAGGTGGTTCGGCGCGGTCTCCATCACCTCGAGCACGACATCCGACGGCGGCGAGATGCCTTCCCAGTCGATCCAGCTCTCGAGCACTCCCTGTTCGACGAAAGCCATCGAGATCAACGCTCCGTCGACGGTGCCGTCCTTCTCGATCACGAAGTTGAGCTTCAGCGTCTCCGGGTCGCCGTTCGCGGTCGTCACGCCGTACAGATCGACGCTCCGGGCCCCCGAGGCGGACGGCACGTAGTGCGCATGCCCGAGCCCGTCGAACGGGAACGACTCCATCCGCGTCTTCCAGGTCGCGGAGATCGATCCAGCGCCCTTCGCGTCGTTGTCGGCGAGGTCCTCGAGCGCCGTGAACGTGCCGAACAGGGTCGTCCGGATGCCCGTCCATTCGGCGTCGCGGTAGCACGTCTCCTGCACCCCCCAGGCGCCGAATTCCTCGAAGTGGCGGCCCATCCACGTCACCTGGGCCGATGCCGTGTGCGGCACGTGGAGTGTGGCGTACGCGGCGAGCTCGAGGTTCGGGTCGTCGGTCGCGAGCCGGAACACCGGAGAGCTCTGCACGAGCCCCTCGGCGGTCGCGGCGTCCAAGGCCGGCTGGGTCACGGTCACCGTCGCCGGGCCGGCCACGGCGCCCGGCGGGAGCGACAGGCGGATCCCGCACGCCGTCACGGTCCCGCCTTCGGGCACGAGCTCGAACGAGCACTCACCGACCGCGCCGGTGCTCCCCGCGGAGTCGGTCACCGCCTCCGTGCTGCTGCTCGCATCGCCGCCGGTCGTGCCGCCGCCGGTCGTGCCGCCGCCGGTCGTGCCGCCGCCGGTCGTGCCGCCGTCGGTGTTGGCCGGCTCGTGGATCGGGCAGGCGGTCGCCAACAGAAGGAACGGGACCCACGCGCGAACGACAGTGACCATGAGACACTCCGGAGTCGAAGAGTGGGCAATGCTAGCACGGCGCCGACGATCGCCCGCGCGCTCGTGGCCTGCTGCGGTGGACCGCACCGAACATGCCGGCCGGAGCGATGTCTCACAGCCACAGCGCGCAACCGCTCCGCCGCGATCAGCGCCCGAAACGGGCCGGCGGCCCGTCGCGCCGCGCCATCGCACGGGCGGTGCTCGCGGGCGAACGCGAGTTCGTGAACGGCGCGAACGCTCGGGAAGTCGCATCGCGGCGGGTCACAGGGCCCTCGGCTCCGTCTCGCGCTTCCCAGCAGTCGCCGGGAGTTCCCGCGGCAGAGACGCGATCGGCCTGGAGTCACCTCCTCGCGGCGAGTTCGGCGAGGGCGAGGGAGCTCGTGGGATTTCAGCTCGCTGAGCTCTCCCACGAGCTCGTGCGCGCCCATGGCACGCCGATCGCGCCGTGTCCGAACGAGCCGCTGCCCGCGTTGCGCGAGCTCTCGAGCGTCGCGGCACCGGACGAGTGTCGCGCCCGATGTGGCCATCGACCGTGGATCGGCGGAGCGTTCCGACCGCCGGTGGCGTGATCGGGTGGCCGGGAACGTGATACATCCTGCGGCGTGACGCGCGACGCGACGAACTTCGCCACAAGTACGGACCGTGGGCGGTGGTCGCCGGGGCCTCGGAGGGGCTCGGAGCCGCGTTCGCGCGGGCGCTGGCGGGGCGTGGGCTCAACCTGGTGCTGCTGGCTCGCCGCGAGGTCGCGCTTGCGGAGATGGCGGCGTCGCTCGCCGGGGTCGAGGTGAAGATCGTGGCGCTCGACCTCGGCGCGTCCGACCTCGCGGAGCGGCTGCAGGCGGCGACAGCGGGGCTCGACGTCGGGCTGTGCGTGTACAACGCGGCGGCGTCGCACGTCGGGCCGTTCCTCGCGCGTTCGCTGGCGGAGAAGCAGGCGATCCTCGACGTCAACTGCCGCGGGCCGCTGGTGGCCGCGCACGTGTTCGGCGAGCGGATGGTCCGACGCGGGCGCGGGGGGATCCTGCTGATGTCGTCGCTGACGGCGTTCTGGGGCTCGCCCTTGATTGCGACCTACGGGGCGACCAAGGCCTTCAACCTGTCGCTCGGCGAGGCGCTGTGGTACGAGCTCGGGCCGCAGGGCGTCGACGTGTTGGCGTGCTGCGCCGGGGCGACGCGCACGCCGGGGTTCCTGCGCTCGCTCGGCGGCCGCCGCGGGCCGTGGTCGATGGCGCCGGACGCCGTCGCCGAGGAGGCGCTCGCGGCCCTCGGCGGGCCGCCGAGCATGGTCCCGGGGGTCGCCAACAAGCTGGCGTCGCAATTGCTGCGGCGATTGCTGTCGCGGCGCAG
>WBZU01002016.1_pt1 | contig 14506 bp, 20 predicted proteins | sample 5204311 | NCBI WGS metagenome assembly WBZU01 (sample SAMN12344359, study PRJNA552823) | activated sludge metagenome | biome: Activated sludge suspended growth; feature: Nitrification reactor; material: Wastewater; isolation source: activated sludge from nitrification reactor of wastewater...
TGCGGATTAAGAAACCGGCGCTACATGGCGGTGGCGGATGCCGGGTAAGAATCCGGCGCTACAACTCTCCCGTGGTATAATCAGGTCAACGATGACCGACCCGAAGGCCCTCACCCCCGAAGCCAAACAGCTCATCCGCGAGACGCTCGCGGGCTACGCGGTGGCGGGTGAGTACATTAAGCAGGAGAAGATCCGGTGGCTGCGAGCGTTGTCTCCCGCGGAATCGTGGGCCACTTTTGAGGAACTGGTCGCTTTGGGGCGTCAACTTCAGGGCGATCCGGCGACGCTCCAGGTCTTCGAACCACGGCGGATTGCCGACCACGTTTACATGCGGCAAGTCTTTGAAAAGCTGGCAAAAACGCGGGGACTGATATGAGCACCGTCAGTGAGCAAACTTGGGAAGTTCACAAAATCCTGACGGACCTGCATCTGCCTTACGCCATTATCGGCGGCACGGCCGTTCAGATTTGGGGTGAACCCAGATTTACAAAAGATTTGGACTTGACCATTCTGGCGCCCATCGAGGCATTTTCGGAGACAATCAAGTCATTGTTGATGCGACTCCCTCCTCGGGTCGAGGATGCGTTGTCGTTCACATTGCGTAGCCGAGTCTTACTGGTGCAGACAGTATCCGGCTATCCGGTGGATATTTCCTTTGGCCTGCCCGGTTACGAAGAGGAAGTGATCAGTCGGGCCATCGAACAGGAAATAGCTCCCGGCAGAAAAGTGTCCTTCTGTTCGGCCGAGGATTTGATCATCCACAAGTCAACTGCCGGGCGCGTACAGGACGTGATTGACGTTCAAAATATCATAGCCAGGCAGAAAGGCCAGTTGGACCTAGCCTATATCCGCTACCGGCTTAAAATATTCTCGGACCTTCTGGAAACCGACGACGTCATCGACCGCTTCGAGCAAGCCTGGCGCACATATGGGCCGGACGCCTGACCTGCTGAAACCCGCATGACCCAACCACTGCCCGCTTCCTTTTATATGCCCTCCGCCCTGACCGTTGCCCGCGCGTTACTGGGCGCGCGGCTGGTGCGCGTGTTGCCCAACGGCGCGCGGCTGGCCGGCCGCATCGTCGAGACCGAGGCCTACACCGGGCTGCACGATCTGGCCTCCCACGGCCGGGCCAAACCCACCCAGCGCAACCGCCCCATGTATGGCCCACCCGGCCACGCCTACGTCTATTTCACCTACGGCAACTACTGGATGTTCAATATCGTCTGCGAGCCGGAGGGCGACCCCGCGGCCGTGCTCATCCGCGCCGTAGAGCCGCTGGAGGGGCTGGACGAGATGGCCGCCCGCCGGCCGGGGCGCGTGCCCTCGGAATGGACCAGCGGCCCGGCCAAGCTCGTCCTGGCCTTCGGTATCAGTGGCGCGGACAACACGCTTGATCTGACGACCCCGGCCAACAACCTGTGGCTGGAGCCGGGCGAGACCGTGCCCGACGACCGGGTGCGCACCGGCCCCCGCGTGGGCATGGGCCAGACGCCGGAGCCGTGGCACTCGATGCCCTGGCGCTGGTGGGTGGCGGGCAATGAGTTCGTCTCCAGGGGCGCGGGCAAACGCGGCTGAACGTAACGCCGGACCGGGTTAGTGATGCTCGTGGGCGTCGCCCACGGCCGGCAAGGCTTCATCGTAGGTCAACAGCCGCCCGCCGAAGCCCGCGCTATACCGCTCGGCATCGCCGCGCGTGGCGAAACATAGCACGCTGGGCACACAGCACAAACCGACGTCGGAATCCATCACGTAGGTCGCCTGATAGGCATTGACCATGCGCCCGTAGAGAAAATCGGTCGCCAGCGCTACCCGATTGTCTGTCGCCTGGCGCAACAGCAACAGGCCGCAATGGGCGCAGCAAGCGTGGAGGGCATCGGCCCCTTCGGCGGTGATGACCCAGGCCGTGCGCCGAGGCGCGCGCTTGCCACACATAGCGCAGCGCGCGCGAGAGGGTAAGTCTCCGGCGTCATCGTCCACGGCCACGACCCCGCCGCGCACCTTGCGGGCCAGTCCCTCGGCCGTCAGCTGGTCCAGGTCGCGGTGGATGGTCATGGTCGAGACGCCCAGACGCTGCGCCAGTTGCTCGATGGACAGCGTGCCCGTCTGCGCCAGCCAGGCCATGATCTTGTCGCGCCGCATTTGCGGCAGAGTTTCGCTCATCATTGTCTCCCGCCGGTCCGGCTGGTTATTTGAATGCCCGGCCTCATAACTTGCCGAACAAGGTTATCGTTTTGTATAATCCCGGCATGTGATATCAAACAAAATATAACAGATTATCACATAAAGGGGAAGCCATGACGCGAAATTTAGTAGTAGCGGTGATCCTGCTGGTAGTTTTGGCGGCCGGTTGCGGCGGCGGCGAGGAAACGATGACCGCGCCGGAAACGGCCGGCGAGCTGACCGTCGATAACGTGACGGCCAATCTGGCTCTGCCCTCGGACACGGGGGCGGTCTACATGCACATTACCAACGGCGGCGACGTCGACGACGCACTCATCGACGCCGCCATCGACGGCTGCGGAACGATCGAATTGCACGAGATGATCAACGAGAACGACACGATGATGATGCGCCAGGTCGAGGGCAACCGCATTCCCATTCCCGCCGGAGAGACGGTTATACTCCAGCGCGGCGGCCTGCACGTCATGTGCATCGGCAAGACGGGCGAGTTCACCATCGGCCAAAGCGTGCCCGTGACGCTGACGTTCGAGAAAGCGGGCACGATGGAAGTGATGGCCGGTGTGCTTGATCCGGCCGAGTTGGGCATGGACATGAGTGGGGGTGGGATGGGAACGGATGAGACCCCCTAGGTCGCGGACCGTGGGCGCGTCCCGGAAGGGCCTCTCGCGGCGGGCGTGGCTATTGTTGATGGTGGGCCTGACGGCGGCCGGCCTCCTGGCCGGGTGCCGTCACAGCGCGGATACGTCGCCGGATGACACGATCCGCATCGAAGTGGTCAAGCCGGTGTTCCCGCCGCCGCGCGGGTCGGGGCATTTGACGTTCCGCCTGAGCGACGAGAACGATGAACCTATCGACACGGCTACGCTGCAAATCCGGGGGGACATGAGCCACGCCGGCATGACCCCCCTCCTGGTCACCGCGGAGGGCGGCCAGTCGGGCGTCTACCGCGTGCCCATCGAGTGGACGATGTCGGGCGACTGGATCGTGACCGTGGAGGCCACGTTGAGCGACGGCCGCCGGGCTGCCCGCTCGTTTGACTTTACCGTGACCGGACAAGAGGCCATATGTACCGACGAAGAATAGGACGAGGGGGGGCGGCCGGCTGGTGGGCGGCCCTCATGGTTGTGGCGGCGGCGGCCGTGTGGCTGGCCGGTTGTTCGACCCCAGAGGCGCACGAGTTTGCCGGGGCGGCGCTGGAGGACCCCCAGCCGGTGCCGGATTTCACGCTGACGGCCGCCGACGGCCCGGTCAGCCTGTCCGATTTTCGCGATCAGTACGTCTTCCTCTACTTCGGCTACACTTATTGCCCCGACTTCTGTCCCACGACGCTGGCTAAGCTACGGCAAGTTCGCGGCGAGCTGGGCGACGACGCCGACCGAATGCAGGTCATCATGATCTCCGTTGACCCCGAACGCGACACGCCCGACTTATTGGGCCGCTACGTGGCCGCCTTCGATCCCACGTTCGTCGGCCTGACCGGCACGCCGGACGAGATCGACGCCGTTGGCGACACCTATGGCCTGTTCTATGAAAGACACGAGGGCAGCGCGGCCACCGGTTATTTGGTCGATCACTCCACCCGCACTTATCTCATTGGCCCCGACGGCCGGGCGCTGGTGGCCTACCCCCACGACGCGACGGCCGAGGCCATCCTGGCCGACCTGCGCTGGCTGCTGGATCGGGACTCCTAAGCGGGACAACCCGCCCGGTCATAATGAACAACCATTGAACAGCTATTGAACAGGAGTTACCCTTGTTTTACGGGGGGTTTATTACTATGCTCTGTTCATGGCGTATGACAGGTTATCGGACGAGAAGCTGGTGCAAGCGCTCGGCCGCCGGGATGCCGCCGCCCTGGCGGCCCTTTATGATCGCTACGCACCACGGGTTCATGCGGTGGCGATGCTGATCACCCACGAGGCGGACATGGCCGCGGCCGTCGTTGAAGCCGTATTCTGGGAGTGTTGGCGCGGCCGCGCCCTTATGGATGGCCGCTCGGTCAGTCACAGCCTGACGTTGGCGGCGCGCCGGATGGCCGAGCGCATGGGAGCCGGCCCACAAGCGGGTCGAAACGGGCGCAGCGGCGATTAGACGGACTGGGGCGCGCGCCGCTCCATGAAACGCTCCGGCGGGACGGGCGCAAAGCCGTACGGCGCGTACAGGCCGTGGGCGTCTTTCGTCGCCAGCAGCCAGCGCCGCAGCCCTCGCAGGTCGGGGTGGTTCAGCACGGCGGCGACCAGCGTCTTGCCGTAGCCCCGGCCGCGATAGTCGTCCAGGATGAACACGTCGGCCAGCCAGGCAAACGTCGCCCGGTCGGTGACCACCCGCGCGAAGCCCACCTGCCGCCCATCGACGTAAGCCCCGAAGCAGATCGAGTGGTCGATGGCCCGTTGCGTCACCTCGCGCGCCCGGCCGCGCGCCCAATAGGACTCCTCGGAAAGAAAGCGGTGGATCAGGTCCACGTCGAGGCGTTCGACCTCGGTCGAAATCTCCAGATGCTCCATCGGCTTTACTCCTGCGCCAGCGGGCTGGTGATGACGATCACCGCGCCGAGCGGCGGGTCAACAAAATAGGAGCGGCGATAGGTTGCGTAGTCCATCGGCACAGGATAGCCGAAAGTACCATGAAGGGCCAGACACCGGAATGTGGCGCCGGATTCTTATCCGGCAGCAACGGAGCCGGTTAGAAAACTTCCGTAGAAACCGAGTTTCTTCCGAGAAACTCGGTTTCTGAGAATGGAACCCTCCGGCCGCGGACGGTGTATGATAAATAGATGCAGTCATTGGAGGCGACCGGCGAGCGCGACCCGGCCGCCGATACCGAGCTTGTGCGGCAGGCGCGACAAGACAGCCCGGCGGCCTGGGAAGAACTGGTCGGCCGCCACCAGGAGCCTGTCTTTCGTCTCGCCTATCTGATCCTGGGCGACGCGGCCGACGCCGAAGACGTGGCCCAGGAGACGTTCATCCGCGCCCACGGCGCGCTGGCGCGGTTCGACGACGCGCGGCCGTTGCGTCCCTGGCTGCTCAGCATCGCCGCCAATCTGGCCCGCAACCGGCGGCGCAGCCTGGGCCGCTATTGGGCGGCGTTGCAGCGCGCCTTTCGTCAGAACCCGGAGCCGTATCACGCCCCGCCGGAACGGACCGAGGCGGCCGACGCCCGCCGCCTGCGCGAGGCTGTGGCCCGGCTGCGGCCCAACGCGCGCGACATCGTCTACTTGCGCTATTTTCTGGGCCTGTCGGAGGCCGAGGCCGCGGCGGCGCTCGACATCCCGGCGGGCACGGCCAAGTCGCGCCTGAGCCGGGCGCTGGCCCAACTGCGCGAGCTGATCGAGAGTGAATACCCCGACCTGCGCGATGCGCTGGGGGACGGATAAATGGAACAAACACACGCAACCAATTGGGAACAGGCCGTGGCCGCGCTGGCGCAGCGCTTTGAGTATCCGCCGACGCCTGATGTACGACGGCCGACCGCCGATGGCCGGCCGCGGACCACAGACGGCGGCCGGCCGTCGGCCGTCGGCCGTCGCCTCGCCTGGGCCGCGATCATCATCGCGCTGGTCGCCGCCGCCCTGGTCGCCGTGCCGCAGACGCGCGCCGCTCTGCTGTCGCTCTTCGCCCGCATCGGGGCCATCGACATTTTCATCGACGAGACCGCGCCAACGGCCACGCCGACGCCCCCCGCCACGGCTCACCCCGTGGGCCTGAGCGCCCCGCCGCCCACGGCCACGAGCGCCGGCCCGGTCGGCCACTCGCTGGCCCTGTTCGAGTTAGGCGAGCCGGTGGGACTGACGGAAGCGCGGCGTACGGTCGATTTCCCGCTGCTTGTGCCTGAGGCGCTGGGCGAGCCGGATGAGGTCTACGTCCACCGCAACGTCGATCTGCCGGCGGCCACGCTGGTGTGGCGGGATGAGGCCGGCGCGACGCTGTCGCTGACCGAGATCGGCGTGGGCCAGTTTGCCATGAAACTGGCCGCGGAGCAGAACGTGAAATCGTTGCGCGTCAACGGCCGCCCGGCGGTATGGTTGGCCGGGCCGCACACGCTCCAGCTGTTGGGCAACTGGCAGGGCGACGACCTGCTCATCACGTCCAACGTGCTCATCTGGACGGCAGGCGACGTGACCTATCGGCTGGAGGGGGATTTAGGCGAGGAGGAGATGGCGGCGATTGCCGAGTCGCTGCCGCCTGCGGACGCAATGACGCCTACGCCCACGGATTGAAAACGCGCGCGCCGCTGTCGGCGAAATCTTTCTCGTTGCGGGTGACGAGATCGAGCCGGTGGTGGAGGGCCAGGGCGGCCATCAGGGAATCGAGCAGCGGCAGCGGTCGCCCGCGGCTTTCCAGCCGCGCTGTGAGTAGGCCCCATTCCAGCATAACGGGCGCGTCAAAGGCCAGTATCCGGCCCTGAAAGCGGGCCAACACGTCGCTTTCGAGCCAATCGCTGAGCCCACCGCGGCGGCGGGCCTCGACCGGCAGCTTCTCGATACCCCGCTTGATCTCGCCGATGGTGAGCGCGCTGATGTAGAGTTGTGATGAACGCACCCCTTCCAGCCAGGCGACTACGCCACGGTTCGGCCGCGGGACGATCAACTCCGACAGCACGCACGTGTCCAGCAGGTAGCTCATGGGGCAAATCGATCCGGGATAAGACTTTCACCCCGGTCAAGCTCTATTTCGATCCCTACCAAAGGCGAGCGGCGGAAGAATTCGTAGAGGCTTTCGTCGCTATTCGTCAACCGCTGATATTCCTCGTAGGCCAGAACGATGACCACCTCTTCGCCGCGGCGGGTGATGAGTTGCGGCCCGTCGGTCAGGGCATCTTCGATAACCGCGCTCAGTTTGTTTTTGGCTTCCTGCAATTGCCATCGATGCATGTGGTTCACCTCCCAATAGCTAGACTGTCTAGATTGTAGAGGCTGGGCTTACGCTGTCAATATCCTCTCAAGAACCCAATCGAGGGGTAATGGAACCCACTGGCCTGCGCCGGTGTATTACAAGCAGTTACCGGAACAAATGGCCGACAGCGGCCTCGACCGTCATGGTCGACCTATGCCGGCCGCCATCGGTCGGCTTACAAGGAGAAACGACATGCGTAAATTTGGAATTCTGTTGACGATTGCTTTGCTGCTGGCCCTGGCGCCGGCCGTGTTGGCCGGCGGGTGGGCCGTCATCACCCTCGACAACGCGCCGGGCGACATCCACGCCGGGGAGCCGTGGACGATTGGCTTCACCGTGTTGCAGCACGGCCAGACGCCCGTCCACACCGTGTTCGAGGGCCAGCCGGTGGAGCCGACGCTGATCGCCCGCAACCCCGCCACCGGCGAGCGCGTATCGGCCGTGGGCACGCCGACCGAGGAAACCGGCCACTTCACGCTGGAAGTCACCTTCCCCAGCGAGGGCGAGTGGACGTGGACGATTGAACCCGCCCCGTTGCTGGGCGAGACGCAATTCGAGCCGTTGACCGTGCTGCCCGCCGCGGCGGTTGCCCCGGCCCAGCAACCGGTGGCGGCCGAGGCGGTCGCTCCAGCGTCGCCGACTCTTGAGGGCGGTTTCGCGCTTTCGTCGTTCCTGCGTTGGGGCGCGTTGCTGGTCGCTCTGGCCGCCGCCGTGCTGTTGGTCATCCAGAACCGGCGGGCGCGGCCGGAGCCGGGCGCGGAGCCTCGCTGATGACGCGAGCCGCCTCGCTGGGCGCGGCGCTGTTGGTGGTGGCCGGGCTGCTGCTGGCGCTGTCGTTCGCGCCGTGGGCGTCGCCGGAGGCGGCGATTGCTCCCACTCTGGCTCCGCCGACGCCCACCAGCGACCCGGCCGACGTCGGCCGCGCGTTGTTCACCTTCAAGGGCTGTGCGACTTGCCACCGCCATGATGGGCTGGGAACCGAACGGCTCACCGGCGATGGGCAGACAGTGGCCGCGAGCCGGTCGTTAGCCGGCGCAAGCGGCGCGCCGGACCTGACCGATTACGACCCCGACCCCGATTTCGTGCGCGTCTGGCTGCGCGATCCGGCGGCCGTGCGGCCGGGCACGCTCATGCCTAACCTGGGCCTGAGCGAGGACGAGATCACCGCGCTGCTGGCCTTTCTGAAAGAATGAATTGGCTACGGATTTTCACGGACGATACGGATTAAGAGGGAATTGCGCGCTCCATTCGTTCGTTTTTATCCGTATCATCCGTCCTTAATCCGTAGCCAATTCTTCAAAACGCCCACCCACCCCACAACGTCGGCGGGGCCAGCTCGATGCTGTTGCCCGCCGGGTCGCGGAAGTAGAGCGACGTGCCGCCCTGCTCCCAGTTGACTTCCATCTCGATGGCGACGCCATGCGCGGTCAGATGGTGGCGCCAGCCGTCCAGCTCGTCGGGCTGCGCGGCGAAGGCCAGATGACCGGGGCCGCGCGCGCCGTGGCTGGGCACGTCGCGGCCCGGCAGGATCGCCTGGGCGGGGTCGAAGATGAGCAGCACGCCAAAGGCGGTGCGAAAGGAGATCGCCACGCCGAAGCCGCTGTACTTCTCCAGCCCCAGCACCTCGGTATAGAAGCGCTCGGCCGCGGCCAGGTCGTCGGCATAGATGACGGTTTCGAAGATGCGTGTGACTTTCATGTGTTGTCTCCTGACCGGCTGTTGTACCACCCACCACCCGCGATGACGAGGGTCAAACGGCCGGTCGAACCGTCCTATAGGCGACAGACGCCGTTCCGGCCCTGGTCAGTGGCCGGCTCGGCCGCCACGATTTGCCGCCGCTCCGTTTCGTCGTTAAAGTATTACCTGATTGCCAGCGCTTGTTTTGGCTCAATCATGGTGTGCATCCGTGGACGATTTTCCGACCGGCACCGTCACATTTCTTTTCACCGACATCGCGGGCAGCACGACATTGTGGGAGCGATTCCCCGGCGATATGCCCGCGGCCATGAGCGAACACGACCGGCTTGTCGAGGCGGCGGTGGCGCAGGCCGATGGGCGGGTGGTCAGGCCGCGCGGCGAGGGGGATAGCCGCTTCGCCGTCTTTTCCCGCGTCGACGCGGCCGTCGTGGCCGCGGCCGGCATTCAGCGAGCGCTGGCCGCGGGCCTGGCCGGCTTGCCCGCGCCATTGCGCGTGCGCATCGGCCTCCACACCGGCTCGGCCGAGTGGCGCGCCGGCGACTACTACGGCTCGACCGTCAACCGCTGTGCTCGCATTCGCGGGCTGGCCCACGGCGGACAGGTGTTGCTGTCGCAGGCCACGGCCGAACTGGCGCGCGATACGCTGCCTGCCGGGTTCGACTTGCGCGAGCTGGGCACTTTCCGGTTAAAGGGGCTTGGCCGGCCCGAAACCGTCTACCAGCTCTGGTTGCCCGATCTGGTCAACGAGTTTCCGCCCATTGACGCCGGTGATGAACCATCCGCCGGTTTGCCCGTGCCGCCGACGGCGCTCATCGGCCGCGAGCGGGAGCAAGGTGAAATCAACGATCTGTTGCAACAGGACGACGTGCGCCTGGTCACCCTGACGGGGCCGGGGGGCACGGGCAAGACGCGGCTGAGCCTGGCCGTCGGTGCGGCGCTGGCCGATGCGTTCGCCGACGGCGTCTTTTTCGTCGATCTGGCCCCGATCACGGAGCCGGGCCTGGTGATGACGACCATCGCCCACACGCTGGGCATCCGCGAAGGCGGCGGGATGCCGCCGTTCGAAAATCTTAAGTCGTTTCTGGCCGGCCGCGAGCTGTTGCTCATCCTCGACAATCTGGAGCAGATTATCGCCGTCGCGCCGGACGTGGCCCGCTTGCTGGCCGCCGCCCCACGGGTTAAGTTGCTCGCCACCAGCCGCATCCCGTTAGCCATTCGCGGCGAGCGGGAATACCCCGTCGAGACGCTGCCCTTGCCCCCGGATGACCCGTCCCTGTCGCCGGCGCAATTACTCGATTATGAATCCGTGCAGCTCTTTGTGCGGCAGGCTCAGGCGGCGCGGCCGTCGTTCGAACTCGCGCCGGACAACGCCGCGGCCGTGGCCGCCATCTGCCGCCGGCTCGACGGCCTGCCGCTAGCCATCGAGATCGCCGCCGCGCGCATCCGCCTGTTGCCCCCACCGGCGCTGCTGAAGCGGCTCGATCAGAGCATGAAAACGCTGGTGGGCGGCGCGGTCGATCTGCCGGCCCGCCAACAGACGCTGCGCGGGGCCATCGACTGGAGCTTCGACTTACTCCGGCCCGATGAGCAGACGTTGTTCCGGCGGCTGGGTGTGTTCGTCGGCGGCTTCACCCTGGAGACGGCCGAGGCGGTTGGCAATCCCGACGGCGCGCTCGACGTCTTTGCGGCCCTCGACGTGCTGTTGCGCAACAGCCTGGTGCGGCCGGTGACCTGGGACGCCGACGAACCCCGCTTTGACATGCTCCAGACCATCCGCGACTATGCGCTGGAGAAGATGGCCGAGGCCGGCGAAGCGGACGTGCTGCGAGCCGCCCACGGCGAGTACTTCGCCCAGGAATCGATGGCGAACTGGATGGACATGATGGGGGCCTATGCCCTGGAACGCCTGGAGTACATGGAGACCGAGCACGACAATTACCGGGCCGGCATCGCCTGGTCGTTGGAGCCGGGCCACGACATCAGCGTGGCCGCCCGCATTTGCGTGTTCCAGACCTGGTTTTGGTATCGCCACGGTCACTTCCATGAGGGGCGAGCGTGGAGCGAGCGCCTGGTGCGGGCCACGGAGGGGACGGAAGGGATTCCGCGCGGGATGAGCCTGATGGCCGCCGGGTTCATGGAGATGTGGCAGGGGGATCTTGATATCGCCGCCCACCATGCCGAGGGGGCGTTGCGCCACTTTGAGGCCGCCGGATTTGAGATCGGCGCGACCCTGGCCCATCTGAGCTTCGGCATCATCCTGATCAACCAGGGCCGCGACCGCGAGGCGTTTGCCCACATCACCCAGGCGGCGGAGATGTTCGATCAGGCGGGCGATGAATGGGACAAGGCCACGGCGCTGGTGCATCTGGCGAACACGTCGCTGGGCATGGGAGCCTACGAGCAGGCCCGAACGTGGCTCAGGACGGCCTGGCCGGTCGCCCAACGGCTGGGCGACCCCTGGCTGGTGGCCTTCAATCTCAACAATTTCGGCGAGGTGGCCCGGGCGCAAGGGGATTACGAGCAGGCGCGCGGTTACTATCAAGAGGCGCAGGATTCCTTCCGGCGGGCCGACGCGGTGGGCGACCAGGCCCGCCTGATTCACACGATGGGCTACATGGCCCTGCACGATGGCGACACGGCGCGGGCCGAGGCGCAGTTCCGCGAAGCGCTGGCCGCCTTTCGCAAGCTGGGCAACAAGCGCGGCCTGGCCGAATGCCTGGCCGGGTTGGCGGCCGTCGGCGCGGCGACGGCCCGGACGGCCTGGGCGGCGACGCTGCTGGGCGCGGCCGAGGCCCAACTGGCGCTGTCGGGCGCGGCCTGGTGGCCGGCCGACCGGGTGGAGGTAGAGCGCACGCGGACGCGGCTGCGGGCGTTGCTCGATGAGCAGGAATTCGCCCGCGCCGACGCGCAGGGCCGGGGGCTTAGCCTTGAGGGAGCGATTGCCCTGGCCGAACGACCGGCCGCTTAGAACGGACGACGGCCGAGTCTCAGAAGCGTTTCAGCCAACGACCGACAACCACGCTCATCCCGATCCCCTGCGGCCGATACCCCAGACTGCGATAGAATGCCTCGGCGTCATCGGTGAAGAGATAGATATGCTGCCCGTCCAGCTGCTCTTCCAGCAGCCGCATCAGGCGCGAGGCGATGCCGCGCCGCCGGTAGTCGCTGTGCGTCCATACGTCGACGACGTAGGCGTTGCAGACGCCGTCGGACAGGGCGCGGGCCTTGCCGATGATCCGTCCATCGAGCCGGGCAAAGGCCACCACGGCGCTGTTCTCGAAGGAGCGGCGCAGTTCGTCGGGCGTGCGGCCGTTGTCGAAGTCGTCGGCCAGCAGGTCATCCTTCAGGCGCGCCCAATCGATGCCGTCGGTGGTTTGGGAGAAGGTGATGTCGTACATGGTGAAAATGATAGCACAACCTGTCAGATAGCATCTGCTATGGGGGCCTTTCAGTTGTCAATCGATTAGAAATGTAGCGCCGGATTCTTATCCGGCGACAGAGCGCGAGCCGAGGAGCAAGCCGGTTAAGAAACCGGCGCTACGGCGAACGGGAGACCACTGAAAACCCCTCCTCTCCAGGGTAATCGCATCACCTGAGGCCGATAGAGCGCCGCGCTGTACTAAGTATGCGTGTGCCCTGTGCCTCATTCGGGCTGGACAACGTGACACTACATATGGTACTATACTCGTATGACTAAGCGCGAGAAGCGCCTACGTCAAGCGCGTCTTGAAGTTCCTGGATGATATGCTGGATGAATGACAAAACGGTTGATTACTATCTGGGTTTACCCTACACGATCGAATTTGTGCACGACAAATCCGATCCCGACGAATCGGTGTGGTTTGCCGGCGTGCGCGAATTACGGGGCTGCATGACGGAGGCCGACAGTTTCGACGAGGCCGCCGCGCAAATTCGCGACGCCATGCGCGTTTGGATTTTGGATGCCCTCGAATCGGGCGATCCCGTGCCGGAGCCTAAACGAGACGATGAATTTAGCGGCAAGTTCTCCGTCCGATTGCCGAAGAGGCTGCATCGCGATTTAGTCGCTCATGCGGAGCGAGAAGGCGTAAGCCTTAATCAATATATTACCTCTGTTCTGAGTCGGGAAGTGGGTTCGAACTAAAGAATTTGGCGAGAAGGTGCGTCCGGCAAAAAAGCCGCTTCGCCCAGCAAAGCCAGGAGGGCATTGAGTCCCGCCTCGTCCACGCCGGCCACACCCAACGGCCGGTTGACCCGGTCGTGGCAGTCGGAGCCGCCGGTCTGAATGAGGCCATACCGCTCGGCCCATTGCGCCATCAGTTCCCGGTGTTCGGCCACGTGGCCGGGGTATTGTACCTCCAGCCCATCCAGCCCCAGCAGGTCGTCGTCGAGAAATTCGGGCATCAGCACGTCGACGATCTCGATGGGCGGCAGCACTTCGTTGTAGAGGCTCTCGCCGGGGTAAGAGCCGGCCGCCGGGTGGGCAAAGACGCGCACCAGTTCGGGGTAGGCCTGGAGCAGCGGCGTCAGCGTGGCCGGGTCGATGCCCGACGGGATGTAGGCCCGGCTGTCGTTGCCGATGAGCAAGTTGACCTGTTCCTTGTTCAGCCCGTGGTTGGTGGACAGGGCCAGGGCGAAATGGCGGCGGGTCACGTTGTCGGCCAGAGCCTCGATCTCCTCGGCCGTCAGGTCGCGCGTCAGCAGCGGCGTGGCTCCGTTCGGGCCGAACTCGGCGTTGATGGCCGTCACGCGGGCGCGCACCAGGCCCCCGCCGCGCCCCTGACTGAAGATCGACTCGGCCATGCGGCGGAAGCCGGCGTCGGCCAGCAGCTCATAGGGGATGTAGAGCAGATAGTGGAGCGTGCCGGTGAAGTAGGGGCGCTTGAAGCGCAAGGAGACTTCGACGCCGGGCACGACGCGCAGACCGGCCGCGACGCCGGCGGCCAGCGCTTCGTCCAGGCCGTTGAGCGTGTCGTGGTCGGTCACGCCGAGGGCCTGCAAGCCCAGCGCGGCGGCCCGGTTCACCAGTTCCGTGGGCGTGTATTCGCCATCGGAAGCGGTGGTGTGGTTGTGCAAGTCAGCGATAAACGTTCGTTCCATGAGTTAGCTTCTCCTCAAATAGGGTCGCCGGCGGTCACCATACCCCGTGGCGGCGATCTTGCCCAGCATACGACGCTAAAATGTCGATCAACCTTAAGGTGGGGGCCGGCGCAAAATGTACCCCGGCCTATACCCGGCTTTGTATCGGGACATATGGAGGTCAGCCCCCATCGCCCGTAAACTGGAAATCGTAGCCGACCATACACGCTGACCTTGGTGATGGACAGGCGACCCAAACCCTTTATGAAACATGGACAAGGTTAATTGTTTACGGAGGTAAATAATGAAAATTAAGTCACTCGATCAACTACTTGAGCATGAACTGGAAGATTTGCTGAGCGCGGAGCAACAGCTGGTGGAAGCGCTGCCGAAGATGGCCGACGCGGCGACGGATAGTTCGCTGAAGGCCGCCTTCAAGGATCATCTGAAGCAGACCAAGACCCACGTCACCCGCTTGCAGAAGGCCTTCAAGGAGCTGGGCATCATTCCCTCGTTCTTCCCGATGCACACGTTCTACTGGGGCGACTGGCACCGCGACCACACGGTGGGGCCGGAACTCGCGGACAACATTTCGCCGACGGGCTGGGCGCTGAAGCGCGGCATGCGCTTCACCTCGCATCACGACGCGCCGGTGGCGTTCCCCGATTCGATGC
>WBZU01002017.1_pt1 | contig 14491 bp, 13 predicted proteins | sample 5204311 | NCBI WGS metagenome assembly WBZU01 (sample SAMN12344359, study PRJNA552823) | activated sludge metagenome | biome: Activated sludge suspended growth; feature: Nitrification reactor; material: Wastewater; isolation source: activated sludge from nitrification reactor of wastewater...
TGCTGCCGCTGGAAAAAGGGCGCCTGCATGCGCGTCAGTTGATCGAACTCGGCGACGTCATTTGCGGTCGGCAGGCAGGGCGTTCGACGCCTGACGAGATCACCCTGTTCGAGTCACAGGGCATGGCCGTTCAGGATCTGGCCGTCGCCGTAACCCTTGAGAATTTGGCACGTGAGCACGGTTTCGGTGTCGAACTGCCTTATGGCGGATAGTCCTGGCAGAGGGTGTCAAGGCTGCCGCTCTGCTTGAGAGATGGAATGCTGATGGCCGTCTGGATTTGCTGATCAGTGATGGGAGTGGACGTGGCAAACAGTCTGTTGGGAGCGCTCGAAATCGCTGCCCGTACCGACCCCGGATTGGTCAGGGGGAAAAATGAGGATTCGGTCTTTGCCGATGCCAATCAAGGACTGGTGATCCTGGCTGACGGAATGGGCGGGTACAATGCCGGAGAAATCGCCAGCAACATGGCGACCAAACTCCTCTCATCCAGGCTGGCCACCGCTTTCAAGGCGACTGCCGCGTACCAGACCGACAGCGGTAGCGGACTGCTGTTTGCGCATCGTTGCCTCAAGGAGCAGATCGCGGCGGTGAATTTGGCGATCTATCAGGCGTCGGAGCGTCAATCGAAATTTGGCGGGATGGGCACCACGCTGGTCGCTGCCGTATTCTGCGATGATCAGGTGGTTGTCGCCCACATTGGCGATTCGCGTCTGTATCGACTGCGGGGCGATCAGTTCATGGCCATGACCCACGACCACTCGGTCCTGCAGGAGCAGATAGATAGCGGTCTGATTTCAGCGGCAGAGGCGCGTTACTCATTGCAGCGGAACCTGGTGACACGCGCTGTCGGCATCGAGGCAGAGGTTGAAGCGGAGATTCATGTTCACCCGGTGCGTCCAGGGGATGTTTACCTGCTATGTTCCGATGGTCTTTACGACCTGGTCGAAGAGGTGGAAATCCATTACACCCTGGAAATGCATGCTGTCAATCTTGAGCGCTCGGCAGCGAAACTGATCCAGATGGCCAACGACAATGGTGGGAACGACAATATTTCGGTGGTGGTGATCAAGGTTCTGCATGCATTCCCGGCCGCCAAAAGAGGCTGGTCCAAACTCTGGTCATGGCTCAATTAAGGACGAAGAAGGCGATGGCAAAGCTCATACTCAGCATGGATGGTCTGGTTCTCAAGGAAATCCCGCTGCTCAAGGAGCGGGTGAGCATCGGCCGCAAGGCACATAACGACATTCAGATCGACAATATGGCGATCAGCGGCGAACATGCGGCGGTGGTGACCATCCTCAATGATTCCTTCCTTGAGGATCTCAACAGCACCAACGGAACGTTGGTCAACGGCCAGCCGGTCAAGAAGCATTTCCTGAAGGACGGCGACGTCATCGAGCTTGGCAAGTACAAAATGAAGTACATTCTCGCAACGGTGACTCAGCACGAGGTTTCACCTTATGAACAGACGACGCAACCGCCGCGGCCAGCAGTCGTGCACAAGGTTCCGAGTGCTGCGGATGCGACGCCGGCCAGTACATCGCAGCCCGTGGGGTTGGCGCCTGCCTTCGGCACGGCTGCGATCCGCTTGCTCAGTGGTTCCAACGCCGGACATCAGTTGCAACTGACCAAAACCTTGACCACTCTCGGCAAGCCCGGCCAGGTGGCGGTGATCGCCAGAAGGCCGCACGGCCACTTCCTGACCCACGTCGAAGGCGCCTTCCCGGTCTTGAACGGCCGGGTCATCGACGCGCAGGCGCGTCTTCTGGAGAACCATGACCTGATCGAGATCGCCGGGGTGAAGATGGAATTCCTCATCAAGCCGTGATGAACGATCGTATGCTCTGCGGGCGAGACCGCACGGCTTCCCTGCCGATCACGAAGAGCAGACTCGGAAAGCGGATGAATCCGGCTGCACCGCCATGAGAGTCAGGATCCTCGGCTGTAGTGGCGGTATTGGCGGGCGTCATCGGCGAACTACGGCGATGCTCGTCGATCATGATCTGCTCATCGATGCAGGGACGGGGGTCGCTGATTTATCGCTTGCCGAACTGGCGCTCATCGACCATGTGTTCCTGACCCACTCACACCTTGATCACATTGCCTTGCTGCCCCTGCTGATCGATTCGGTCAGCGACTTGCGCGATAAACCCCTAACGGTCTATGCAACGGCCGCGACACTCGAGATCATCGGCAAACATATCTTCAACTGGGCGATCTGGCCGGATTTCAGCGTGATCCCGAGCCGCGAGAATCCCATCATGCGCTACCAGTCGATCCACCTCGGCCAGTCGGTGCGGCTTGGTGAGCGAACGATTACAGCGCTTCCTGCCGAGCACACGGTACCGGCGGTGGGCTATCAGCTCGACTCAGGAATGGGCAGCCTGGTCTTTACCGGCGATACCACCGCCAATGATGTCTTCTGGCCGGTGGTCAATCGCATTGCCAACCTGCGCTATTTGCTGATTGAAACGGCCTTTCCGAACTGCGAACAGGGGCTTGCCGAAATCTCCAAACACCTCTGTCCGAAGATGCTGGCGAATGAGTTGAAGAAGCTGTCAATTGCTCCAGAAATCTATATCAGTCATCTGAAGCCCAGCCAGATCGAGTTGACGATGGCTGAAATCCAGGCCTGCGCAGGTGAATTCAAACCGAGGATGCTACAGAGCAATCAGGTCTTCGAGTTCTGATGAACTGCGCGCAGTAACTACCCGGAGTCTTCGTATTGGTGCCGCTGGACCTCTTCTCACTACGTGTCAAGGGGCCTCCCCAAGCACGGTTACGCAGCATGGCAGGCGTCATCCTGGGTCTGCTGTCGATCGTTCCCCTGCTGGGTGTGGGTATTGTGTACCTTGAGAATCCGCGCCTGAAGCAGCAGTCCTTCGCAGATCTGAGTGCCATCGCTGCCCTGAAGGCAGGTCAGATCGAAGCATGGCTGGACGAGCGACGTGCCGATGCGATCATTCTGGGCGCCAGTCCCGGCTTCGTTGAAGACACGATACGGGTGGCGCGTGATGAGGATATCGATGCACGACGGCGTCTCGTGGAACGTCTCCAGACGTTCAAGCAGGCGTACGCTTACGACGGATTCGTGGTGATCGATGACCGTGCCCGACGAATCCTCGCCCTGGGCGTGCACGACATCATTGCCGAGGCGCCTGTCCAGAAAGCGCTCCAGAGCGCATTTCAGACCGCCCGAGTGACGATGACCGATCTGTATCAGAGCGAGTCGGGCCGCGTTCACCTGGATTGGGTGGCGCCACTGGTAAAGGAGATCGACGGTGAGCGGAAAGTGGTGGGCGCGGTCATCCTCGATGCGCCGGTCGAACGCATCGTGTTCCCGTTGATCCAGAGCTGGCCGACGCCGAGCCCGAGCGCCGAGACGCTGCTGGTGCGCCGGCAGGGAGACACCGTCCTGTATCTCAATGAATTGCGCCACCGCATGGCAACGGCGCTGGTATTCAGTCAGGATCTCGATAATCCCGAGCTGCCGGCTGCCCGAGCCATCCTGACCGACGCGGAGCAGGTCATGGAAGGGGTAGACTACCGCGGGGTCGGGGTATTGGCGGCGACCCGCCCGGTCAAAGAGACGTCCTGGCATCTGGTGGCGAAAGTCGACCGCGACGAAGTGTTGTCTCCGCTGTGGAATCTGGTGTTCTGGGTCAGTCTGGTCGCGACGTCAGCGGTCGTGGTCGTCGCCCTCCTGATCCTCCTGCTGTGGCGTCAGGAGCGACGAACCCATCAACTCGAGCTGGCCAGCCAGGGCGTCGAGAAGGATCGCCTGCTCCGGTTCTTTTTTGATCTTCCCTTCGTCGGCATGACCATCCTTTCGACAGACAGCCTGCACTGGCTGCGCTGCAACGATCGTCTTTGCGAAATCCTCGGTTATTCCCGCGAGGAACTGGTCGACCTGACCTGGACACAGCTCACGCATCGCGACGACCTCGCCGCCGACTTGAGCCAGTTCGAGCGCGTGTCGAGCGGCGCGACGAACGGCTTCCAGGCGGACAAGCGCTTCGTGCGAAAGGATGGCAAACTCATCAATGCAACGATCGATGTGCGGGTGGTTCGCCAGGAAGACGGCCATGTGGACCTCTACGTCGCGACCGTTCAGGATATCACCGCACGCCTGCAGGCCGAGGGTTTTGCACAGGAGGTACTGGACAATGTCAATCAGGGATTTGTGGTCTGTGACCAGGCGGGCAGGGTGGTCGTCTGGAACCGGTTTCTCGAGCGCGCGCTCGGGGTGGCGCGCGAGGCAGCGATCGGCAAGCCTCTTCACGAACTGTTTCCGCAAGCGCGCCACGGTTTGGAAGCTTACCTGAGGCGCGCGTTGGCAGGCGAAATGTTCATGGCCGACGAGTTCGTGCCGCGCCTGCGTGGCACGACGGAACTTCTGGCGCCCGAGGACGCCAGGGCGCGTCGCGATGATCCGCTTCTTCTCTGGACCTTATCCTCCTACGCGCCGCACCGGAACACCAATGGTGACATCGACGGCGTCCTCGTGAACGTGGTCGATATGACGGCGCTCAAACACAGTCAGGATTCTCTGGTCGAGTCCAACGAAAAGCTGCGGCAGCTCACCCAGTATCTGGAGCGGGTACGGGAAGAGGAGCGGGTACGGATTGCGCGAGAGCTGCACGATGACCTCGGCAGTACGCTGACGGGTGTCAAATGGGCGGTCGCGATGGCCATCGATCGCGCTCGGGAGGCCGCGTTGCCGAGTGACGAACAACTGGTGTACGCGTCGCAATTGCTGGATTCGGCTGTCGATACGATGCGCCGCATCATCAGCGATCTGCGGCCGAGTGTCCTCGACCAGCTCGGGGTATGGACGGCGATCGAGTGGTACGCTGGGCAGATTCAAGAGCGAACCGGACTATCATGCAGGATTTCGATTGCCGCCGAGGTTGCTGCAATCGATGTCGATTCGGAGCGTGCCACGGCATTGTTTCGCATCGTTCAGGAAGCGTTGACCAACGTCGTCCGCCATGCCCAGGCATCGTGCGTCGAGATCGTTATCCGTCGTGAAGCCAGCGCCGTGATGATCCTCGTGGAGGACGACGGAGTGGGCATTGACAACGAGGATCTGATCAAGGCCGAATCCTGGGGCCTGCTGGGTATCCGGGAACGTGCTGCCCGCTTTGGCGGCGACATCACGCTGTCGCGCGGTGTGAAGAAGGGGACGGTCATTGTTCTGCGCATGCCGGTTTGAGAAGTGATGAGCGGGCGCAAGCTCCAGGTTGTTCTGGTGGATGATCACGCCGTGGTCCGCGGCGGTTTGCGGCTGTTGTTGGCGCAGTCGAACGATATGGAGGTGGCGGGCGAAGCGGAGGACGCCGAACAGGCGATTCACCTGATCCGCCAGAGCGAATTCGATGTCGCGCTGGTCGATATCGGCTTGCCCGGCAAGGGCGGCCTGGACCTGTTGAAACAGATCAAGTCGGAGCGGCCGCGGCTGGCCGTGCTGATGCTCAGCATGTACGCTGAAGAGGTCTATGCCGTGCGTGCGCTGAAAGCCGGCGCATCCGGCTACCTGACCAAGAGCAGCCCTCCGGCCACGCTGCTCGCGGCGATACGCAAGGTCGCTGGCGGCGGCAAGCATGTCAGCCCGGCACTGCTGGAGCGGCTGGCAATCGAGGTGGGGCGAGGCCGGAAATCCGCTTCCGAAGCACTCTCTGACCGGGAGATCGAAGTGCTACGGCGGATTGCCTCCGGCGAGAGCTTGAACCAGATTGCCGAGGCACTGCATCTCAGTCCCAAGACGGTGACCACTTATCGAGCCCGAATCGTTGAAAAGACCGGCCTGCCCAGCAATGCGGAACTCACTCGTTATGCCCTGGAAAAGGGCATGCTATCTTGATACGGCGTAGTCGGAAGCCAGCGCCAGCAACGTCCATGGCCGGTCGCGCACCAACGACGTGAGGCGTGCCCCTCGTCGGCGCGCGCGTGCAGGGCGATGGCACGTCGGCTGTGTAGGGATTCCCTGACGGGTGCAATGTCGGCCATTGCCTACAGGAAAATGACACGGGCTGCCGCTAGTCGATGGTTGGTGTGTGCGGGATGATACGGTCTGGAAATCGATTCGCGTGAGAAGGCGTTTCTTCTTGGCGCAGCTCGATTACCCTGGAGATCATGACCATGGATGCCTGCGCATTGAGCGCCCTGCAGGACGGACGCACCCGATTTCTTCTGGTGGACACGGACAACCTGTTTCTCGACGGTGTGGGAAGGGCACTGCGAACGGACGAAAAAATCGAGGTGGTGGCGATCGCTCGTTCCATTGAAGACGCCTACGATTGCACGGCGAAGCACCAGCCCGATGTGATCGTCGTCAGTTGGGGAAAGGCGTCGCGGGCTTTTGTGCATGCCGTACTGGCCAATCCTTCCTCTGCTCACACCAAGCCGTTGATCGTCATCGTGTTGCCCCGTGGAATGACCAGCATTCCGGGTTTGACTTCGCTCAGTCTCCTGCCCAACGTCGCGCTGCTGGTCCATGAGCAGATCGAGAAGTTACTGCTCCGGAACCGCTCGCCGAAGGCCCCAGGGTTCCTGACTGACTCGTATTCTGCCGAAAGAAGCCCTTTTTAAGTTGTAGGAAATCCCGCGCTGCATGCAGGCCAGAAGCACGCGGCCAGCGGGCGTTTCTTCAGGCCAGATTCTTCTTCTTGTTTGTGACCGACCTTGATGTCAATCCTGATCGTCGATGACTCCGCCCTTGTCCGCCGCATGTTGCGCGAAATGCTCGCGCAGATCGAAGGTGCGGAGGTGGTGGGCGAATTCGAAAGTCCCGCTCCAGCCATCGAAAGCATTCGAAGTCACCCGCCGGACATCGTACTGCTCGATATTCAGCTGGCCAATGGTAGTGGTCTGGAGGTTCTCCGTGCGGTGAGAACGGAACATCCGGGCGTCAAGGTCATGGTATTCACCAACTTTGCGGAGCCCGTTTACCGCAAGCGATGCCTGGAAGCTGGAGCCTATGCCTTTTACGACAAGAAAAGCGACCTGCACCTCCTCCGGCAGTCGCTGCATGGTCTTGCGTCGGCCGCACGGGTGGAGTCAGGAGACGTTGAGGTCAATCATCAGCGTCCCTGGCCGGAAACCGGCAACATGGGCCAACGGTCCTGACTGTTCGGGTATCCATCCTGCCGCGATCATTCCGGCCTCGCCCAATATTCAGGCAACAGAAAGTTTCCCTTGGCAAAGAATGCCTTGCGGCAGATCTCCACGCTCGACCCACAGCTTGCACACAGTGTTGTCCGTGCGTTTTCGGGATAGCGAAAAGCGGTTCCGATTTATCCACAAGGTCATGGGAGAAAGCCGTCGACTCGACGGCCTTTGGCTTCCTCTGCGGAGAAACAGGAAAACTACAGGGGAAGACTACAGAGCCGCGAGTTCGCGCAGATAGCGCTGCCAGTTGGCCACGTAGTGATCGGCACTATGCTGCAGCCGAGCGACTTCTTCCTCACTGAGCCGGCGGATCACCTTGCCGGGTGAGCCGACGATCAGCGAATGGTCTGCAAAGACCTTGCCTTCCGGGATCAGCGTGTTGGCGCCGACGATGCAGCCCTGGCCGATCACCGAGCGGTTGAGCAGCACCGAGCCGATGCCGATCAGCGATCCGTCGCCGACGGTGCAGCCGTGCAGCATCACCAGGTGGCCGACGGTGACGTTGCGGCCGATCGTCAGCGGTACGCCTTCGTCGGTGTGCAGGACGCAATGGTCCTGGATGTTGCTGTTCTCGCCGATCGTGATCGGGTCGTTGTCGCCGCGCGCCGTTGCGTTCCACCAGATAGAGGCGTTTCTGGCCAGGCGGACGTCACCGATCACGGTGGCATTGGGGGCGACCCAGCTTTGCGGGTCGATCTGGGGGCGCCGGGCGCCGAGGGTGTAAATGGGCATGGGGGGTTCTCGCTGAGTGGGCTGAAGAAAGATTGTAGCCTGTCGCGCTACTGATGGCGCAGCGCCTCGATCGGATCGAGGGCGGCAGCGCGGTGCGCCGGGTAATAGCCGAAGAAGATGCCGATTCCGGCCGCGACCCCGAAGGCCACCAGGATCGAGGCACCGGAGATGACGATCACCATGTCGGTCAGCGCATTGGTCAGCAGCGCGCCGCCGATGCCGAGAAAGAGCCCGATCAGACAGCCTGCGACCGAGATCATCAGCGCTTCGAGCAGGAACTGCGCGAGGATGTCCTGCTGGCGCGCGCCGATCGCCATGCGGATACCGATCTCGCGCGTGCGTTCGGTCACCGAGACGAGCATGATGTTCATGATCCCGATGCCGCCGACGAGCAGCGAAATCGAGGCGATGGCGCCGAGCAGGACCGACATCACGCGGGTCGTCTCGGCCGCCGAGTCGGCAGCCGCAGCGAGGTTGCGCAGATAGAAGTCGTTGTCCTGCCCTTCACGAATGCGATGGCGCTGGCGGAGCAGTGCGGTCATGCTCTTTTCGACTGCCGGCATCGCTTCGGCCGAAGTCGCCTGCACCATGATCAGGCGCACCGAGCCCGGAAAGGGATTGCCGAAGACCTTGCGCTGCGCGGTGGTCAGCGGAATGATCACGGTGTCGTCCTGATCGCGGCCGTCGAGGTTCTGCCCTTTCTTGCCGAGGACGCCGACGATCACGAAAGGGCTCTGGCGGATGCGGATGGTCTTGCCAAGCGGGTCGTCGTTTCCGAACAGATTGTCGGCGGCGGTCTGGCCGATCAGCGCCACCCGCGTTGCTGCGCGCACGTCCGAATCGCCAAAAGGGTATCCGCTGACGATCGTCCAGGCGCGTGCGTCGAGATATGGCGGCGTCGTGCCGACCACCGTCGCACTCCAGTTGTTCGCACCATAGACCAGTTGCTGCGTTCCCTGTTGCACCGGCGCGACATTGCTGACGCCGTCAAGCTCGGCGATCGCCTCGCCGTCGGCGACAGTCAGCGTCGGGCCGCCGCCGCCGCCGCTGCGCAGGCCGCCGGCACTCGTCGAGCCGGAAATCAGGATGTACAGATTGCTGCCCATGCTGCTGATGGTCTGCGCCACGGCGTACTGCGCGCCCTGGCCGATGGCCATCATCAATACCACCGAGCCGACGCCGATGACCATCCCGAGCATCGTCAGCATGCTGCGCATGCGGTTCGCACCCATCGCCTGCCAGGCTTCGCCGAGCATTGCTTTCAGCATGCGGCGATCGCTCTGGCGGGGGTCGGCAGGTCACTGACCAGACGTCCGTCGCGGAAACGCACCTGTCGCGCGGCGTACACGGCAATGTCCGGCTCGTGGGTCACCAGCACGATGCTGATTCCTTCACGGTTGAGGGCTGTGAACAGCGCCATGATCTCTTCGCTGGTCTGGCTGTCGAGGTTGCCGGTCGGTTCGTCGGCAAGGATCAGTTGCGGCGAGTTGATCAGCGCGCGCGCAATCGCCACGCGCTGCTGTTGTCCACCCGAGATGCGACTCGGCAGCGCGTCGGCGTAATCGCCGAGGCCGACCCTGGTCAGTTCGTGGCGCGCCCGCTGTCGCCGCTGCTCACGCTCGATGCCGGCATAGACCAGCGGCAGGGCGACATTATCGGTCAGCGTCATCCGCGGCAGCAGGTTGAAACCCTGGAAGACGAAGCCGATGCTGCGGTTCCGGAGTCGTGCCAGCTCGTCCTGGCGCAACTGCGCAACGTTGCGGCCGACCAGAAAGTAGTCGCCGCTGCTCGGCGTATCGAGGCAGCCGAGCAGGTTCATGAAGGTGGATTTGCCCGACCCCGAGGGTCCCATGATCGCCACGAACTCACCTGCCGTGATGCACAGATCGACATTTTGCAGCGCCGGGAAGCGTCCGGCCGCGGTTTCGTAGGACTTGCCAAGACCGGCGACGCGAATGACCTCCTCGGCCATTAGAACAGTCTCATCCCGACGCTGCTCGGCTTGCCGTTGTTGCTGGCGATGTTCTCGCCAGTGACGACGATGTCGCCAGCCTTGAGATCACCGCCGAGCACTTCGGTGTTGCGGTTGTCGGTGATCCCGAGCGATACGCCGAGCGCCTTCAGTTCGCCATTCTCGACGCGATACACCGTGCCGCTGGCCGTGTCGCGTTTCCTGCCCTTGCCCTTGCTCTCGCCGCTGCTCTCACTCGCCGTTTTCTGTCCGGCGGGCGTGCGCTCGCTGTCGCTGCTCTCGCTGGGTTTGAAACGCAGCGCCGCGTTGGGCACCAGCAGGACGTTCTGGCGACTGGCGACACCGATGCTGACGTAGGCTGTCATTCCGGGCAGCAGGATCTGTTCGGGATTGGAGAGCGAAACGCGCACGTTGTAGGTGACGACGTTCTGCTGCGTTGTCGGGTTGAGACGAATCTGCTGCACTTCGCCCTGGAAGCTGCGGTTCGGGAAGGCGTCGACGGTGAAACGTACCTTTTGTCCTTCGCGGATCTTGCCGATGTCGGCCTCGGCAAAGCTCGAATCGATACGCATCTCCGAGAGGTCCTGCGCGATCTTGATCAAGGTCGGCGTCTGCAGGCTGGCAGCGACGGTCTGCCCAAGGTCGACGACGCGGTCGACGACGACCCCCGACACCGGCGAGCGAATCGTCGTGTAATGGAGGTTGACCTGATCCTTTTCGGCGGCAGCTTTCGCCTGGGCAAGTTGCGCCTCGCTCGAGCGGCGCGTCTGGACGGCCTGCTCGAGTTCCTGCCGGGAGACATATTCCTGTTCGAACAGGGCTTTCATCCGTGCTTCGCTGGCGCGCGCCAGATCGAGCGCGGCAGCGACGTTCTGCACATTGGCCGCTGATTGACGGGCTTGTGCGGCGAGCAGCGAGTCGTCGAGTTCGAGCAGTGCCTGGCCTTTCTCAACCTTGTCGTTGAAGTCGACATAGAGCCTGGTGACCGTCCCGGAAACCTGCGTGCCGACATTGACCAGTACGATCGGGTTGAGCGTGCCGTTGGCCGAGACGGTCTGGGTGACATCCCCCTTCTCGATGGACTGCAGTTTGTAGCGCTGTTCGAGCGACTGGCTGCTGCTCTGGCGATACCAGTACACAACGCCGGCCGCGAGTGCGAAGAAGAGGAGGGCAAGGAGACTGTGCGAGTGCTTCATGGATTGCGGGCTTTCTGCTTGCTGATCGAGAGCAGCAGCGTGCTGTCGAGGGCGCCGATGGATCTGGCCAGTGTGGCGCGCGACACGTGCCAGTCGAGCATCGCCTGGATGCGTTGCAGGCGGGCGTTGGCGAGCGCACTCTGGGCGTTGAGGACATCGAGGATGTTGCCGACGCCGGCCTTGTAGCGTCCGAGGGCGACACGCTCGGAATGCTCGGCGCTGGCCAGCAGGTCGGCAGTGGTACGAAGGGTCTGGGTCGCCGTGCTGAGGCTCTGATAGGCTTCCCAGACATCGAGCGCGACCTGCTGGCGGACGTTGTCGCGACGGGCGCTCTGGACCTCGGTCTGGGCGGCGGCGGCGCGAACCCGGTAGGTGGTGTTGAAGCCGGAGAAGATCGGCAGGTTAACCGTCAGCCCGATCGAGTTGCCGTGGGCCGAAGCACTGCCAAGGTCTGTCCACTGCGGGCCGGCGCTCAGTGACAGTGTTGGCAGGCCGGTGGCGCGGGCGTAATCGACGCCGGCTTCAGCGGCCCGGAGTTCGGCTTCAGCGGCCTTGAGTTCGGGGCGGCGTGCGCGTGCTTCATCGATCAGCGCCGCGACGTCGCCGGTGAAACTGGCGTCGGGGGTGGCTGATGGAATCTCGTCGAGCAACAGGCTCTGATTGGCGTCGAGCCCCATGACATTGGCCAGGCGGCCGAAGGCGTTCCTGAGCACGCCTTCGGCGCGGATGCGGGTGAGCGTTGCCTGCGACCAGGCGGTCTGTGCCTGCAGGCGGTCGGCGGGGGTGCCGGTGCCGACGCGGTAGCGGACTTCGGCGGCGGTGAGGCTCTCGCGGCTGGCGTTTTCTGATTCGCGGGCGGCGGTCACTGCCGCGCGCGCGGCCTGGGTGTTGTAATAAGCCTGCACGGCATTGAGAAAGACGCTCTGGACGGTTGCGTCGAGCGTCGAGCTGGCGGCGCTCAGCACTTGCCGCGCGATTTCAAGATTCGCCGAACGCGCGCCGAAGTCATACAGCAGCCAGGAGAACGTCAGCGAAGCGTTGCGCTGTCTGGTGGTCTGCGAGTCGACCCTGGCCCGGCTGGCGCTGACCTGGCCATCGAGCCCCGGCAGGAAGTCGGACTGCGCGATGCCGACCTGGGCGGCCTGGACGCGTGCGTACGACCAGGCCTCGCGGGTGGTCGGGTTGCGACACAGGGCGAGATCGACGACTTCGAGAATGCCATAGGCGGCGTCGGCTGGCAGCGGCTGACAGGACAGTGTACTGCCGGCCAGAGCCGGGCGCGGCGGTGTGAAGGTGCGTGTGGCGAAGGGATCGCTGATTTCCAGGGCCGGCAGATCGGCTGCCAGCGCCGTCAGCAGGGTGGCGATGGCGAGGCGGCAGCCGTTGGCGATGCGTCTGGCGCACCGGGCGCGGGGCGGTCGCGAAGTCGGGTGCGAATGAAAGTGTTGGGCGGATACCTGACTCCCCTCCCCCCTCGCGGGGGAGGGGTTGGGGGAGAGGGGGAGTCCCTGTCCTCGCAGAGGCAGCCAGAGCAGACCTGGCTCTGGCCAGATGCTTTCGCAAGGATTTGATGAAACGAACTGGTGTGTAACGATTGCCCTTCTCCCCAACCCCGGCCCGCGCTGCATCGCGGGCCGGCTGCGACGGCGCAGAGCAGTGCTTTGCCAAACCCCGCCTTCGCCCCCGCGCGGGGGGAGGGCGATCACCGATGCCAACGTCTCTTCATCGGAAAAAGTCCTTCGACCAACACTGTTCATTCTCACCCCGAGAAGTCGGTCGGGATGTGGTGTAAGCCATTTTTCGCTAGTATAGCCAGCCTGGCCGCGGTTTCGCGCGCTTACGGGCTGGCGGGGTGTTCTGCAGGGATTTTATGTGTGAACAAATGTTTCCGGCCAGGAAGGTAAGCGTCGTGCGTCGCTGACGCAACTTTGACATTCACAGGACCCGGACGATGCCCTGGATGGAGATGATCAGCCTGTTTGTGCTGCTGGCCGTCGGCTGGTTCTGGTACGACAGCTTCCAGGCGCGCGAGGCCGGCATGCGTGCCGCGCGCGCGGCGTGCGCGGCAGAAGACCTGCTCCTGCTCGACGACACCGTCGCGCTCGGCTCGCTGCGCCCGGCGCGCGATGACGAAGGTCGGTTGCGCCTGCGCCGGGTCTACCATTTCGAATACAGCGATACCGGCGACAATCGCCGGGATGGCCGGGTCACCCTGCTCGGCAGCGAGTTGCTGATGCTGCACCTGCCGCAGGCGCAACGGCCCTGGCGGCATCTGATGGCGAACGGCAGCGAGGGCGAGTAGATCCGCCAGTATTGCCGATGATTGTATGATCTGATTCGGGCCAACGTTCAGAAATCTCGCTCAACTCGCTCAATACGAGAGGAAACCACCATGCGCAGCAAGATCGTGACTGCCGATGAAGCCATCGCACTGATCCGGGATGGCGATACGCTGGCCAGTACCGGGTTTGTCCAGACCGGCTTCGCCGAGGCCCTGTTGTCGGCACTGGAGCGTCGCTTCCTCACCACCGGCAGCCCGAAGAACCTGACCTTGTTCGCCGCCGCCGGCCAGGGTGACGGCAAGACCCTGGGGCTCAATCATCTGGGTCACGCAGGCCTGCTGCGCCGGGTGGTGGCGGGCCACTGGGCGCGCATGCCGAAAGTGGCACAACTGGCACTCGGCAACCGCATCCAGGCCTATAACCTGCCCCAGGGAATCATCTGTCAATTGTTCCGGGATCTGGCCGCCGGCAAACCGGGGTCGTTCTCCAAGGTCGGACTGCATACCTTCGTCGATCCCCGCTACGGCGGCGGCCGGATCAATGCTGCCACCACCCGGGACATCGTCAGTCTCGTCGAAGTCGCCGACGAAGAGTGGCTGTTCTACAAGGTCGGCAGAGTCAACGTCGCCTTCGTGCGCGGGACCACCGCTGATACCTTCGGCAACATCACGATGGAGCGGGAAGCATTGACCCTCAACAACCTCGCCATGGCGATGGCGGCCAAGAACAGTAACGGCATCGTGATCGCCCAGGTCGAAAGGATTGCCGAGCGCAGCGGGCTACCGCCGCGGCAGGTCAAGATTCCAGGGATTCTGGTCGATTGCGTGGTTGTGGCCGAACCCGCGCAGCACATGCAGACGCTGGTGACCCCGTACAACGCGGCTTACGCCGGCGAGTTCCGGGTTCCCCAGGCCAGCCTGGTGTCAACGCCACTGACCGATCGCAAGATCATCGCCCGCCGTGCCGCTTTCGAATTGCCGCCCAACGGCATCATCAATCTCGGGGTCGGCATGCCCGAAGGCGTGGCGACGGTCGCCAAGGAGGAGCGCATCTCGCACCTGCTGACCATGACCGTTGAATCCGGCCTGATCGGCGGGATTCCCGCCACCGGGGGTGACTTCGGGACCGGCGTCAACATG
>WBZU01002018.1_pt1 | contig 14487 bp, 10 predicted proteins | sample 5204311 | NCBI WGS metagenome assembly WBZU01 (sample SAMN12344359, study PRJNA552823) | activated sludge metagenome | biome: Activated sludge suspended growth; feature: Nitrification reactor; material: Wastewater; isolation source: activated sludge from nitrification reactor of wastewater...
GGTTCATCAGATTGCAATGTTGAACCAGGTTATGTTTTAGCAGCTACTGTTTCAAGCAATACAACTCAATATATTGACTATGAAGTAACTTTACATGATCCGAATTTTGATCAGAATCCGATATGTCCTCCGACTATTGCAACTTTTTCTTATAAAGTATTAGCAAAAGATAATCGCGGATTGAGATCATTGAACTCGGAGAGAGGATTAGTTTCAGGATATCAAAGCGGTTGCACGGAAGCTGAAGGACCGGATTCACAAACAGGCAATAATATTTCAACTGATAAATTTTCTTTAAGTAATTATCCTAATCCTTTTAACCCTAATACAAAGATTTATTATTCACTTCCGAAAGACGGAATGGTCAGAATTAATGTTTACAATAATCTCGGACAAAAAATAAAAGAAATTGTGAATGAATTCAAAACGACCGGTAAATATTATGTTGAATTTGAAGGAAGTAGTTTGTCAAGCGGAATCTATTATTACAAAATAGAAGTTGACATTTCAGGTCGTGCAAATGGTTTTATTCAAACTAAAAAAATGTTGCTTATAAAATAGATATATACAATTATTAAAAGAAAAGCAGAGCTTAGATTATAAGCTCTGCTTCTCATATCCATCCAAACATTTTAATTTTTATTCTTAGAAATATTCCTATTTCCCTAACTTGATTCATAATATCAGATTTTAAGATTTTTCAGGCAACTTTTTGGAACACAAACAACGGCGAAATTCCATTTTTTATTTTAAAAGAAGCATTCTTTTTGTCTGATTAAAATTACCCGCTTTAATAGTATAAAAATATACTCCGCTCGGATAATTGCTTCCTTCGAATTCTTTAACATAATTTCCGGGTGAAAGCTGCTCATTTACCAAAACCGCAACTTCTTTTCCAAGCACATCAAATACTTTCAAAGAAACAAATCCCAAATCCGATATTCCAAATTCCAAATTCGTAACCGGATTAAACGGATTCGGAAAATTCTGTTTGAGATAATAATTATCCGGCAAAATATTATTAACTTCATTTAACCCTACGAGATTATCTGTTTTTAAAATTACGCCATCATCGCCGATAGCCCAGCCGGTGTTCGGACTTGTAAAAATAATAGAATTAAATGCGGTTCCGGCATCTACAATATAATTGACCCAGTTCTGACCGCCATTGGTAGTTTTTCTTATTGCCGCTGTATCGTAATACTGAGATCCCGCGCCCCATCCTGTATTAGCATCTGTAAAATAAATTGCATAAATCCCGTCTGCATCGTTCTGTCCCGCATAATTCAGAAACCAGTTTATGCCGTCAGTAGTCTTGTAAATTCTGTTGCCTCCAGCCGTTATCCAGCCCGTATTATGATCAATAAAGAAAAATGAACCGAAATTATATGATGAAGTAACCTGTCTGATAGTCCAGTTCAAGCCTGCGTTAGTTGTCCTTAAAACATTTCCGCTTTGTCCCAGTATCCAACCTGCTGCGCTGTCTATGAAAAATACTGATTTAAAGAAATCTGTGGATCCGGCTGATCTGAAATTCCAGTTATCACCGGCATTAGAAGTATACAGCAATGTCCCTCCCTGACCTGTGATCCATCCTACGGAATTTGAAGTAAAGCAGATTGAACTTAAAAAAGGAAATATCCCGCTGTCCTGTGTATGCCAGCTCTGACCACCGTCAACAGACCTTTTAATGAAAAATTTACTACCAGAGAAAATATCTTCGTATCCTCCTACAACCCAGCCGGTATCTTTATTTATAAATTCAATGTCAGCAAGATCAAAATATGTTCCGCTCTGCTGTCTCAGCCAGTTATTCCCGCTGTCTGTGGTTTTTACAATAGTTCCTTCTCTGCCGGCGCACCATCCTGTGTTGTCATTTAGAAAACAAGCTGCGTTCAGAGAATGCTGAACTCCTTTAGACAAGCTAATCCAGTTATCGTTATCACCGGTTGACTTCAGAAGTATTCCTGTGCTTCCAACCGCCATGCAGACATTATCCTTATATTCCACTGAAAGCAATGTAACTTCACTGCTGTTAATCTGCGGTATCCAGTTCGCTCCGCCGTCAGTAGTTTTCAGAATTGCACCTTTGGTGTTATATAGATATAAGGAATCAAAATAATATTCATATCCCACAGCCCAGCCGGTATTGCTGTCTTTGAAATCAACTCCGTACAAATTAGCTATATTAGCAGTTCGTGTTATTACCCAGTTCACTCCTGCATCTGTTGTCTTCAAAACTAATTTGTTATCTCCGACCACCCATCCTGTATTTTCATTTATAAAACTAACTGATCTCATCACTTCATAATTATTCAGTGTCTTTTGTTTCACCCAGTTTACGCCGCCGTTAGTTGTTTTAATTATATGAGCTTTGTCATCTTCGAAACCTCCAACAGCCCAACCTGTGTTTTTATTGACAAATTCTATTGAAAAAAGATCTTCGACAACATTTGAAATCTGCCGGTTCCAGGTCAGACCTCCGTCAGTAGTATTGATAATAACTCCAAAATGTCCTGTTATCCATCCGTTATTACTGTCTGCAAAGTAAGTTGAAATATAATAAGCGTTTAATGCTTCCTGAAGTGTCCAGTTTACGCCGCCGTCCGTGGTTTTCATTACTGTTCCCTGATATCCAGCTGTCCAGCCTGTATTTTCATTTACAAAAAAGACTGAAGCAAGATATTTATACGGTCCAGCAATGCGATACTTAATGTCCCAGTTCGCTCCGCCATTGTTCGATCTCATCACAGTGCTTAAACCTCCGACGGCAATTATTTTATTTGAATTAATTATGCAGACATCGTTTAATGTATTTCCCTGAGGAACTGTGCTCTGCCAGAACCACGCAGACTGAGAAAAGGATATTTGATTATTAAATACTAGAAGAGATAATATCAGCGAAGCAAATATTAATTTTGATTTTGTTTTCATAAGGATATAATTTTTAAATTCCTTTATGATATATGTTACTTAACCAATTTACGGTCACGCATTTGAAATTGAAATGCAATTAATTTGATCAAACTCGTACGGTTATTATCTCACAAGGATTACACAAAAAATCACTGATGATAAAATTAAAGCATTCCAATAATTAAGGTAACAGATAATCCTGAGCAGCGATTATCTGCCATTCGCCGTTTTTTTTGAGCCAGATATCCGTGTACCTGTATTTTCTCTTAAAACTTGTTCCCGAGCTCTTTCCATTTATATACAACCAACCTGTAACGATGGCGGTATTGTCATACAAATGAACCTGCATATCCTCATTAAATGCATCTTCCACTACATCCGTTACAGAAAGCAAAGACTGCAAGACTTCTTCCCTGGTATATAAATTTTCATTTTCCATATAAAAAAAATCAGCAGCCAGATATTTTTTAAATGCTTCTTCATCTTTTTTTATCAGGGCTTTTGCCCAGTTGTTTTCAAGCTGAATAATAATGACTGAATCACTACCGTTATATTTAGTTTCCGAATTGGAATCTTTACTGTATGAATCATTCATTATGTAAAAAGAAAGCGAAACTGACAGTATTACAATGGAAAGCATTCTGTTCATGGTTTTATTTATTTAAATTTTTAAAATGTTAATAAAATTGCGGTAAATTCAATTAGATAAAAATGTTAATAAAATTTTTATAGAGACTTCTGAAAAATCAACTCTCCTCGGATTGTCATTCCCGAGTGCTCTAATCGGGGGGTACCCTCTGGGTCATCCATTTTTAAGTTAGTTTTCAATGATTGGATCCCCGCTAAAAGCATGCGGGGATGACAGTATTGGTTTTTCAGAAGTCACTATATACTATTTTAAAGATAAAAAAAATGCTGCATAAACATCTATGCGTTTAAAAAAACCGGAGTTAAAGTACAAGTCATTCACTTAAAACGGTGTTATATGCAAAGAAATTAAGTGATATAATTTGTTATTAAAACAAAAAAAGCCGGATGACTGTGAAGTCACCCGGCTTGATATTAAATGAACTTATGATTAATTATCGCCTTCTTTTTTAGGCTCTTTTTTGAAAGATTCCTTTGGTTCGGAATTCTCAGATCTTTTATATTCTCTGCTGGTATTTTCACTTCCGCTGTTGCTTTCGTAAGTTTTAGGGGGAGTATAAGTACCGGTATTATAATTACTTTTTGAATTGTAGTTTCTGCTTGTATTTCTTTTTTTGCTGCTTCTTTTCTTTCCGTTTTTCTTAGATCCTTTCTTTTTGGAAGAATTCTTTTTTCCGGAAGATTTTTTCTTAGAGCTTTTCTTTCCGGAAGATTTTTTCTTAGAGCTTTTTTTCCCGGAAGATTTTTTGTTGTTTTTCTTTGTTGATTTTTTACCTTTGGACTTTTTACTTTTTTTCCTTTTATCGGTTTGTTCTGATTTTGTCTCAGGGCTTGCATTCAGAAATGACAAATCGCTAATCGTACCGCCAAAAGTAAAAACAAATAAAAAGGACATTACCAACAATGTTCTTTTTGACATGCTTTTCTCCTATGTTAATTTTAGAATGGATAAAGTTAAATTATTTAACTTTAAAATACAATTCTTTTTTTACTTTTATTCAATAATTAAGTTTAATATTTTACATTAAACAAATTTATGAAAAGTAATATAAATAAAACAGTTGTAGTAGCGATGAGCGGGGGAGTAGATTCATCAGTTGCAGCGGCATTGCTGAAAGAACAGGGTTATAATCTTATTGGTATTACAATGAAAACCTGGGGATTTGATGACTTCCCCGAGAAAGATTCCGGCTGTTGTTCGCTCGAAACTATTTACAGCGCTAAAAATGTGGCTCATAATCTTGGTTTTCATCATTACACGCTTGATTTCACGGAAAAATTCAATGATATAGTTATAAGTAATTTCATTTCCGAATATCTTAAAGGCAATACTCCTAATCCCTGTGTGTTGTGCAATAAAGCCATTAAATGGGGAGCGCTTCTTGAAAAAGCTGAGTCTCTTGGCGCTGACTATATTGCCACCGGGCATTATGCAAAAGTTAGTTATAATGAAAATTATAAAAGGTTCATTGTTTCAGCGGCTAATGACAGTCAAAAAGATCAGTCATACGCTTTGTGGAGAGTTTCGCAATATGCACTGAGCAAGACGCTTTTTCCACTCAGCAATTATACAAAGTCAGAGATCAGGAAAATTGCGAGGGATATGGGACTTAAACCTGCCGATACTCCCGATTCACAGGAAATATGTTTCGTGCCTAATGATGATTACAGGGAACTGATACAGATTAGACTTCCGGAGCTGTCTCAGAAATTATCCGGAGGAGATATAGTTTATCATGATAAAAAAATCGGATCACATAAAGGATATCCTTATTATACAATTGGTCAGAGACGAGGTCTGAATGTTTCTATCGGAAAGAGAATCTATGTCTCCGGAATTGATCCTGAAAACAATAAGGTCATCGTTGATGATGAATCAGGACTTTTTAATTCAGGATTTACGGCTAATGAAATTAATTTAATGATGTTTGATAAAATAGAATCTCTGCTAAAGGCGAAAGTCAAGATCAGATACAATGATAAGGGAAATGAAGCTTTGATAGAGCAGACAGGCGATGATTCTATAAGAGTTACTTTTGATTCTCCGCAAAAGGCAATAACACCCGGTCAGTCAGCAGTTTTCTATTCGGGAAATGATCTTATCGGCGGAGGAATAATTGATAAAGTATTTTAACTAAAATTAAAAAATAAGGTTTAACAGATGAGTTTATATTCAGCATTAGAAAAAAGAGCGGGTAAAACTCTTAAAACAATAATTTTTCCCGAATCTGATGATCCGAGAGTAATAAAAGCTGTCAAAACTATTTTAAGCAAAAAATCTTCAAAGGTGGTTTTGATTCAGAAGGAAAACGCAGAGGAGATTCAGATCAAAGCGGATAAAAATCTGATTGTAATTGATCAGGGTTTCAGTTTGCAATTTCTGCAGGAATATCATTCTATGAAAATAAAAAAGAATCCTGCTTATAAATTATCCGTTTCCGAAAAAGAAATCAGAGATCCTCTTACATTTTCATGCATGCTTTTAAAAAATAATTTTGCGGACGGGATAATAGCAGGGAGTGTTTATTCTACTTCCGATGTGCTGCGAAATGCAATTTCAATAATAGGCGTTTCCAAAGGAAATAAAACTGTTTCATCATTCTTCCTTTTTAATTTTCTTTCTTCAGGAAGATTCAGGGACAGAGTTTTTGCTTATGCTGATTGCGGAGTTATTCCGGTGCCAGACGCATTGCAGCTTTCAGACATTGCAATACAGACATCCGCTAATTTCAGATTGCTTACAGGAATGAAGCCGAGAGTTGCTTTTATTTCGTTTTCCACAAAAGGAAGCGCGAAGGATGAATCGCTCGATAAGATATTTGAAGCGTATAAAATCACAAAGATGAGAATTCCCGAACTGATCTGCGAAGCCGAGCTGCAGTTCGATGCCGCATTTGTTCCTGAAGTTGCAAAAAGAAAAAATCCCGGCGGAATAATAAAAGGCGATGCAAACGTATTTATCTTTCCGGATCTTAATTCCGGAAACATTGCATATAAAATAACCGAAAGAATCGGTGGAGCCATTGCAACCGGACCTGTCATTCAGGGACTTGCAAAGCCGGTAATGGATCTTTCAAGGGGCTGCAGAGAAAAGGATATTGTCAATATGACAAGTGTCTTAAAAAATCTTATTAATTAATTTTAAAAAAAAATTATGTCAAAAACATTTCATGAACTCTGTGATGGATTAAAAAAAAATGTTAAAACATGCTCAGTAAACGATGTAAAAAAAATGAAGGAAAGCAAAGAAGATTTTTTGCTTGTTGATGTCAGGGAAGATAATGAATTCAATGCCGGAAGCATAAAGGGATCCGTGCATATCGGAAAAGGAATCATTGAAAGGGATATTCATCTTCACATAAAAGATCACAGTAAAAAAGTGGTGCTATACTGCGGAGGAGGCTACAGATCGGTACTTGCCGCGGACTCACTTCAGAAAATGGGTTATACAAATGTAATATCAATGGACGGCGGATGGAAAGGGTGGAATGAAGAGGGCGGGGAAGTGGTCTGATTTGGAATTTGGAAATTCGGATTTGGAATTTTGACAATTTAGAAATTGGAATTTAGAAATTGGAATTCCGGGATTTGGAAGTTGGAATTTCGGATTTGGAATTTCAGATTATGGAATTTGGAATATGATTTTACCAATATGGAATTAAAATTGACTTAAAAAAATCCCAAATTCGAAATCCCAATTTCCAAATTGTCAGATTCTCTTATCCGTTCTGTTCAAAAAATCCCTGATAAGCGTATCATTAGTTTCAGTTAGTTCTTTAGGAGTACCTTCAAAATAAATTTTTCCTTCGTGCATCATAGCGACTCTGTCTGCTACATCATACACGCTGAAAATATCATGAGTAACAACGACTGAAGTTACTTTTAATTTATCCGACAGATCTTTTATCAGATCATCTATCTGATCGCTCATAACAGGATCAAGCCCTGTTGTCGGTTCGTCATAAAGAATATATTCCGGATTTGTTGCAAGTGATCTTGCAAGCGAGACTCTTTTTTTCATTCCTCCGGAAAGATCAGAAGGTCTCATTTTCTGAATACCTGGCAGACCGACAAGCTCAAGTTTTTCAGCTACAATTTCATCAATCTCTTTTTTGGTCATCTTTGTATTTTCTTTTAATGCAAGTCCGATGTTTTCTTCTACGTCCATTGAATCAAACAATGCAGATCCCTGAAACTGAAAACCAAATTTCTTCCTTATCTCAAATATTTCTTTTTCATTCATTTTAGTTATGTCATTTCCTTCAATACTTACGGTACCTTCATCGGGTTTTAACAGTCCGATTATATGTTTTAACATAACAGATTTTCCGCAGCCGCTTCTGCCTATTATAACAAGAGTAACTCCGTTTTCAATTTTGAGATTAACTCCTCTGAGAACTTCTTTGTCGCCGAATTTTTTCTTAAGATTTTTTATTTCTATCATCTGTAATTTTTATTGAAGCAAAATTAACTTTAATCCTTAACAAATGAAATTGTATAATATATTACTGAAGTTAAGCAAGTGTCAGTTTTCATTTCAAAATCACTTCAAACCCCGATTAGATTAAGTTAAGAGAGTTTTCTAATCCTATACACTTTACCATAAAAGAAATTTGCTTCAAAGACGCAAAGACTCTAAGAAAAAATTAATAGAATTAAAGAACTTCGAGACCTTGCTCGCCCGCCTTGAGGAGCTGGCCAAGTGAAGCTTGAGTCTTTGAGGCATATTTGAAGTTAATGTTTTTGGACATCTCAGGAAGTTGCATTAAATGAAAAAGATTTTGTCAAAAAATATTTTTTGTTAAATGATATCAACATTTACAAAAGCGGTTCCATAAATTGACTCGCTTTTTTTATTAAAATAAATATTATATATTTGTAAGAATTTTTTTTCTTAAACTAATATCATTACTTGCAGAAGCGGGTCATTTAATTGACTCGCTTTTTTTATTTGAGGAAAATACTTTCAATTGTAAAATGAAAATATTTTTTGACAAAAATTAAATTATAATGTTATGAAAAAATTAATTTTAATATTTTTGATTTTCATAAATTATACTGCCTCATATTCGCAGCAGGATTTTATAAACTGGAATACTGTAGGCGGAAACAGTAACCGCGACGGAATAAGTAAAGATCTTTTTGATTTTAATATAGGTTTTGAAAAAACATTCATAGCTCCTAATACTATCTGGGGAATGCCTGTTTTCTGTAACGGAAATAAATTCACTACAACAAGATATACTTCACTCAGCCCGCTGAGAGCGCTGATCGTAACATTTAATTTCAACAGTGTGAATCCTGCATGGACATACGGCGCAACTTCAGGCGTGAATGTCATAATGGGTTTTAATGACAATGTAATTTATGCAAGGGATTTTCAGCAAAACGGAAATGATACGATCTTTGCTTTGAATGCAGAAGACGGTTCGCTCTTATGGAAATCAAGATTCACGGTTGAGCGCGGAATAATATGGACAGCAGCATTCACCGATAACGGTGATTTAGTATTGCCCGGATCAGGTAATTACAGAATAATGAGAATCAATCATCTCAACGGAGATACAGTCTGGACAAACAACCGGATAATTCCGAATACAGGTGCAGAGACAATGTGCATAAACGGAAATACACTTTATTCCTGGGAAGGCGGATTGACAACTCCCAAAAAAATTATTGCAGTTAATGTAAATACCGGAATAACAAAATATTCATCAGCTGCATTGCCGGGAGACGGAGATCAGGAAATTCCGTTTACAGTTTCAAAGAATGGAGTTGTATATTGCATCAGAGACGGCGGGTTAATGTATGCTCTTAAAGATAACGGCAGCGGATTTACGGAGTTATGGAGCAGGGGAGTTTCGCAACCTGTCGGAACTTATACACAGATCGCAACAGGAAAAGACAGTTCAGTATATATTCCCTTTGGCAGAAAAATATACAGACTGAATCATCTTACTGGAACTGCAACGGACTCATCAATAGAATTAGTTTCTTCAGGAACTATAAATCCAAGATTTGCTATCGGGAGTTTCGGTTATGTAAATATAGGAAACGGAGCATCTGTTCCATCAGAAGGTAAATACTTTACATTCAGTTCTGATCTTCAGACAGTTTATAATCAGGTACAATTTAGTTATAATTATTACTGCGGACCGACACCCGGAGGATTTAAAACAGTTCCTCATATATTAATGGCTGGAGCTGGAACAGATATAAAAGCGCGATACATTATTATTGATAATGTATTAAGCTCTTCTTCAGAGAACCCGGAGTTATTCACACTTTCTCAAAACTTTCCAAATCCTTTTAATCCTTCAACGAAATTCAATTACACAATTCATAAAGAAGGTTACGGATCATTAAAAATATATAATGTTCACGGTGAAGCAGTTAAATCTTATTTTGAAGGATTCAGAAAAGCGGGAGTTTACAATGAAGAATTTGATGCAAGCGGACTTACTTCAGGTATATATTTCTGTAAATTAATACTAAACGAAATAAACATCACAAGGAAAATGATACTATTAAAATAAATATTAAGAAATTCCGGATTTCAATAATTTAATCTTGATTCTTTATAATATCTAAACTAAGTTCAAAAAAATTTAATAATCCAAAAGGAGAAAAATAATGAAAAGAAAAAATTTACAGCTTTTTACATTCATGTTAATTGCAGTATTCCTGATTTCCGCAAGAAGTTCGTTTTCGCAATGGACACTTGCCGGAGCAGTTTCAGGAGTAGGAACATTCCCTTCAATTTCAGTAGTTGATCAGAATAATGTCTGGGTTGCCGGTGGCGCAAATACACCGTCCATATTCAGAACAACAAACGGAGGCACAAACTGGGTTGCAGTTCCTACTTCAGGAATAACTCTTGATGTTTTCTGCGTATGGGCAGTTGACGCAAATACAGCTTATGTCGGTGACGGCGGATCAGCAGGCGGACAAGGTGGAAATGCAAGTTTCTATAAAACCACAAATGCCGGCGTAAATTGGACAACTGTTGCATCAACAGGAGGAACACTCGGTTTCATAAACGGAATTGTTTTCTCAAAGACAGATCCCAATTTTGGCATAGTTCAGAGTGATCCGCCGACAGGCACAGGACAGGCTTACTGGATTGCAAAAACTTCTAATGGGGGAGCTAACTGGACTGTTACAAATCCTCCGGGAGTAGCCGGAGCTGCTTCAGCGCAAAATTCCATTTTTGTTGTTAACAGTCAGATCTATGGCTTTGGCAGTAATGCTACTGCAACAATAATAATGACTACAGACGGCGGAACTACATGGAATGCAAGAGCGACAGGAGTAGCAGGAACATTTAATTCAGGCGCTGCTTTCAATGGCAGCGGACTTCTTGGTCTCAGCGCATCAAGCACATCTTTACCAAATATTGCAAGAACAACAAACGGAGGTACAACCTGGTCATCAGTAAATGTAGGTACCGGCTTTACCGGATACTGTACCTGTAAATGGATAGAAGGTACTAATACATGTTATATTTCTGCAAATGTTGGGGCTTCTGGAGTTGTTAAAAAAAGCACTGATGCAGGATTAACCTGGACAACAATGACAACAGCAGGCTTAACAGGTATTACTCACATGGAGTTCAGAAGATCAGGCACAACAGTATATGGATTTGCTGCTACAGCAAACGGAGCTATACTTAAACTTACAGATGCTGTTACTGATGTCACAACCTTAAACAGTTTAGTTCCTTCGGAATTTGCGCTTGAACAAAACTTTCCGAATCCGTTCAATCCTTCTACAACGATTAACTTCTCAATTCCGAAATCATCAAATGTATCATTAAAAGTTTATGACGCTCTCGGAAAAGAAGTTGCAACACTTGTAAATGAATTTAAGAACGCTGGAAATTATTCTGCTGATTTTACAGCTACATCAAATCTTACTTCAGGAATATATTTCTACACACTGACATCAGAAAATTTCACTTCAACCAAAAAGCTGATGCTGGTTAAGTAATATTTAGTTTCAATTTAAATTAAACCCGTTTTGAAAATATTTCAGAACGGGTTTTTTTTTAATTATTATTAATCTTAAAAATAATTATATTGAAACACAATACAAGACTCATCATAGTTTTACCGTAATTTAATCCCACATATTACTGTATTATATTTTTCGCAATACATTTAATTATGAAATGTATTCGATTTAATTTATACAGGTCATTATATTTCAACTATCTATAATAAACAGATAAAAAAATTATTTTTAAATCAAATTCAAAAGGAATAATCCATGAAAAAATTAATTTTACTTTTAATTGTTTTCACTTTTTCAAATGCACAAAGTCAGTGGACTGTTATAAGCACCATCCCCGGAAGTCCGAATATAAACACTATATCAGTTGTAAACCAAAATCTTATCTGGGTATGCTGTGATACAAACAGGGTTTACAGATCAACAAACGGAGGTGTCAACTGGGTGTTGAGAAACAGCGGAATACCGGCAGGTAATTTACACGGGATTTCAGCCATAGATTCTTTAAACTGCTGGATAGGCACTGCAGCAGGAAGTATATACAGAACGTCAGACGGCGGATTAAGCTGGATAAATCAATTTTCAATATCAAACAGCTTTTCAGACGGAATTAAGATGTTCAGTTTGAATTATGGAATATATATGGGTGATCCGACAGCGACATCCGGGCAGCCGTTCCAGTTCAGATATACTACAAACGGCGGATCAAACTGGCTTCTTTCACCAAATTCACCAACAGGAACAAGCGAATACGGTTTAGTAAATTCATGGGATTGGTTAGATACAGGAACAATATGGATCGGCATTGCAAATACAGTTGCTAATGCATCTTCATCAAAAGTATTTAAGAGTTCAGGTTTTGGCGGAGGCAACTGGTCAACTGCAATATTAAATGGGACAGGTACTTCACAGGGTTTATATTATCAGGGTGTAGCATTTACAGATGCTAACAACGGAATGGTGGGATCAAATAACGGAAACTTCAGGAAGACCACTAATGGTGGACTTAACTGGAGTCTCGTTACAAATCCTCCGGGAATCACGTCTTTTTCAGTAAACGATATGGAAGGATTCAAGAACGGAAGTAATCTTATTAGAGTAGCTACGCTTAGTTCCGGTACAAGTACAAACAGATGTTTTACAACTACAAACCTTGGAGCAACGTGGACAGAAGAAACTCTCCCTGCTCAGGGAACAGTCTCAGGAATAAGTCACATGGATTATGTAAATCCTTCATTAGGTTTTTCGGGAGGTAAAGGAGGATTAGTTATGAGATTCGGAAATCCTTCGGGAGTTAGTAATTCTGATCTGGAAATCCCCGGAGACTTCAATCTCGAACAGAATTATCCTAATCCGTTCAATCCGGTAACAAAGATCAGTTTCTCAATACCGAAATCTTCACAGGTAACTTTAAAAGTTTATGATGCACTTGGAAAAGAAATTACTACACTTGTAAATGATTTTAAACAAGCAGGAAATTATTCGTATAATTTTAATGCTGCATTAAATCTGACTTCGGGAGTTTATTTTTATACATTAATTTCAGAAAATTTCACAGCAATGAAAAAAATGCTTTTGCTGAAATAGTATAGCTGTAAAAATTTCATAAAGCCCTTTATTAAAAATTTTAATTAAGGGTTTTTTTATTAATTAAATTTATTTGTTCTAATTGTTATATTTATGAAGTTAAAAATCAAAATAACCTGAAAGGATTATTAAATGAAAAAGCTATTATTACTTTTTATTATTCTTGCATTTTCAAATGCAAATAGTCAGTGGGCTCTGATAAGCACTGTTCCTACAAGCCCGAATATCAACTCAATATGCGTAGTTAATCAGAATCTAATCTGGATCGCCTGTGATGCAAATAAAGTTTACAGATCTACAGACGGTGGACTTAACTGGGTTCTCAAAAACACAGGTATTCCTTCCGGAAACTGTTATGGTATATCAGCGCTTGATTCTTCCAACTGCTGGGTAGGTACTGTTAACGGAAGTATTTACAAAACGACAAACGGCGGAACAAGCTGGACGTTACAGTTTTCTCTTGCCGGAAGTTTTACAAACGGAATAAAAATGTTCAACAGTAATTACGGAGTATATTACGGAGATCCTACAGGAGCAGGTCAGCCGTACCAGTTCAGATATACAGTAAACGGCGGAACCAACTGGCTTCTCTCTCCCGGTTCTCCAATCGCAGCAAGTGAATTCGGTGTTATAAACGCCTGGGACTGGATTGATACCAGTACTTTCTGGATCGGCTCTGCAAATACAGTTGCAAGTGCTACTTCTGCAAAAGTTTACAAAACTGTTAACGGATTTGGCGGCGGCGGCTGGACTGCAGCTACATTACCCGGAACAGGCGGAACAGCCGGTTTGTATTATCAGGCAATTGCATTCTCAAATGCTACAAACGGTATGGCAGGATCTAACGGTAATGACATTAAGAAAACTACAGACGGCGGAACAACCTGGACAACAGTAACTCCTCCTTCCGGACTTACGGCATTTGCGACAATTACAATGAACTCAATCAAAGACGGTTCAGGCACTATAAGAATGAGCGCAAATGACGGAACATCATACTTTTGTTACAAAACAACAAATCTCGGTGTTGTCTGGACTCAGGAAACACTTCCGGCTGCAGGAATAACAAACGGAATTCAGCACATGCAGTTTATTAACGCTACTTTAGGATTCTCAGGCGGAAACTTAGGTACATTTTTAAGATTCGGAAATCCGTCAGGTATCTCTCTGAATAATAATGAAGTCCCTGAAGGATTTGAACTAAAGCAAAATTATCCGAATCCTTTTAATCCTTCAACAAAGATCAATTTTTCAATTCCAAAAGCTTCCAACGTTTCTTTGAAAATTTATGATGCACTCGGAAAAGAAATTTACACACTTGTAAAT
>WBZU01001327.1_pt1 | contig 14484 bp, 11 predicted proteins | sample 5204311 | NCBI WGS metagenome assembly WBZU01 (sample SAMN12344359, study PRJNA552823) | activated sludge metagenome | biome: Activated sludge suspended growth; feature: Nitrification reactor; material: Wastewater; isolation source: activated sludge from nitrification reactor of wastewater...
CTTTTTAAATGAAATATCAACTTTGTTTTCAGCAGCAAATTGCCTTGCAGTCTCATTCACATCAAATGCAAAATCCCATCCGAGAAAATCTATTCCGTTTGTCTTTGCAGACTTTTCCTTTCCGACCAGTTTCCAAAACTCCTTGATTGCAGCTTTAATGTCTTCGACAGTTACCGGAGCGTCTACACTTCCTACATGAATCATTCTTCCTGCTTTTGCTCCGTGAAGCCAGGTATAGCCATCCAGAGGTTTCGCATGATATAGATCACAGATAAAATGTTTATAGTTTCTTTCTATCTGCATACGCTGCGCTAAGTCTTCATTGGTTTCTTTTTCGCTGACTTTCGTAGTTTTCTTTTCATCACTCGCATCATAGTTCAGACATTCTTTTATCATCCACTGCTGCCGTTCATACTTGCCAAGATTCTGTACAATGAACGGCTTCACACCTTCAATTCCCAGCAATCTTTTTCTTGTAGTGTGAATAGCAAACCTTCCAAGATCACAGGTAATCCATCTGCGGTTTAGTTTCTCTGCAACTGCTGCTGTTGTTCCGCTTCCGCAAAATGAATCAAGAATTAAATCTCCTTCGCTACTACTTGCAGAAATTATTCTTGATAAAAGTTCTTCGGGTTTTTGAGTTTCATAAGAAACTCTTTCAGGGTGATTACCTCTTAGAAATTGTATGTCATCCCAGACATCATTTAAAGCCCCACCCTTATCAAGATATTCATCTAAAGATCTCTTATACGATTTAACTCCATGAGCTTGTCCTCTAGTTTCCCAAAACCATTCTTTACCATCTTTGCCTTTATGAATTTTTCTCCTCATTGCTTTAATCCTTTCTTTTCTGTTCCACTCTTTTCGTATCGGATTGAGCTTAGATTTGTGAGATTTCCCATAGAAATAAATTAAATCATGCTTTGATTGGAACTTATTTTCACTTACTCTTTCTCGTCCGGGATAATACCAAATAATTTCATTTCTAAAATTCTCGTATCCTAATACTTCGTCCAAAATCGCTTTTGCATAATGCCCGACATGCCAATCCAAATGCACATAAATACTTCCGTCTTCAGCAAGCAGTTCTTTTAAAAGCAAAGCAGTTTCATAAAACCATTGCATATAACTATCCAAACCTTTTCCCCAGGTATCTCTGTAAGCTTTCTGCTCGATTATACTTGGCTCTTTTACGAACTGAGTGGTTTCATCATATTCTGTATCAGGATGATCTGCTATAGTAGCTGTAAAAGAAAAATCAGAACCGACATTGAAAGGCGGATCAATGTATATCAGATTCACTTTCCCTGCAAACTCCGGAAGCAAGCTCGGAAGCACATATTTCTTATCACCCCATATCAGCCGGTTACGCCATTCAGAGTTTTGATTCGCCTGCTGAGCGAACATATCAATCGTCCGTTTACGGTCTTCAGCGCTTTCATTTACAGTTTCGATAGTTTGAAAAGGCAGAGCGATCCTTACGGGAGTAACTTTCTTTCCGTCTTTATATTTTCCTTCCCAGGTGAGTTCGGTCATGTGTGATTATTCTATAATAAGTTTTAATGTGTCTTCCGTTATACTTACTTTTGTAAAAGGTAAATGGTTTGAAATATTTTCTCTTGAATTATTTAAAGAAATGGTAAAATCACAATCACCATTTTTAAAATATTCAAAGTATCTATTTTCATTTAGAATTTTACCTTTAAAGTTTCTGGATTGATCTGATATTAATGAGTCTATTTCATTCATATTCTGAATTTCGTATTCCGCAGTTTCATAGTTGCGATCTTTTCCAGCGGGTAACCAAATTTTGAGTTCATTTAATTTATGTAAATCTATTTTATTTTTTGTTTTGTTAATTATTTTGAAATCAAAAACCGGAATAATTTTTTTTTCTTTACAAACCATCGGTTGCAAATATAAGAACCAAAAAGTTAAACAGCCTATTAATAAAGTTAGGTAACTTATTAAAGATTGTCTTCCTTTTTTTAAATTTTCCTTATAATATTCTCGTCCCTTTTGAGCTATTCTTACTCCTGGCTTTACTTTAAGTTCAGGAGGGTAATCTATCCCAGGCAACCTTCTGTTTGTTTCAACATATTCCCTACTTTCCAAATCATCAATTATATTATCAATATAAATTTCTTCGTTTGAATTTAATTTTTCACTAATTTCATCTTTATCAATAAAGTAACCAGTATCATTTTTATAAAGATATTTAATAATTTGATCCGTTGGATTTTTCCATTTGTTAATAAACATTAGAAATATTATCTCTTTAATTTTGTCAATTAAATTAGCCCTCTTTACAACTGAAAAGTTTTATATTATTCAGTTTTTTTTCAGTTGATAATGTTTGTTATACTTCGGAATTAAAAAATCCGCTCTTTATTTGCAATTCTTCAGCTTTTGTGTCCAATTCTTCATCCCAATGAGGAAGATCAAGATAACACAATTCATAATACGCCCCATTCTCTCTATTGAATTTATTAGTTCATATTCCAATAATCTTAGATCCTTCTTCAAAATGTGATCGTATAATAAAGCATCTTGTATAAAGTTCATCAATTAATCGTTCTCTGTCTTCATAATCAGCCGCAAGAAATACATATCCAATCAGATTATTTGTTCCGGATTTAACAGAACGGGCTCTGAGTTTCGGATCTTGAATTGCTTCAATTAATAATTTACTTAATTCCGTTCTTGCAATCCTTGATTCTCTGTTCATTTATCTCAAGCATAACTCAACTTCATTTAATGAGTTTGATCCTGTTAATACGTTATTCTCATAATCAGAATGAAATAGTTCAATTATTCTATCCCAATTATAACTAATTTCATTCTCATTCTTTATTTCTAAATATTCCGAAGACTTTGAAAACCCCTCCCATAGATTACCTGTAGTAATCAACGTTGTAACATTTTCAGGAAAATTAAATCCATTTTGAAGATATAATGTCAAATAATCCTCTTCTGAATAAACAATGTGTTTCACTTGAGAATTGATAAAGGTTTCTTTTGCTTTAAGAAATTCTATAAAATCTGTTATTGTGTCAAGTTCTTTTAAAACAATTTGAACTGATTTTTCATCAAAAACATGGACAAAACCTTTGTTCAATTTTAATTCACCAAATTCTAAAGAAAAATTATCACCTCTGCCAAATGCTACCGATACTCTGTAAATATTTTTTATATCTTTTTTAGGTAAACAAATCTCGGTTTGCTTATCTTTAAGTAGAATCGAATCACTTTTCATTAAAAATCTTTCCGCACCATATATTTGACCAGAAGACTTTTCAATAGCTTCTCTAATCCATCTTTTCTGGTTGTAAGTACTAATATCTTTTACAGAAATGATAATTATGTCAGGGGAACATACAACGAGAATATCACATAGTTCATTATTGTTTTTTCCAATAGGATTTGGGAAACTCCAAAAAGATAAAAAAGTTTCTTTACTCAGTTCAAATGTGATTTTTTCTGTTTCTGTCATTATGTATTTATCTGCAATAGTCTTGTAAAAACTTAAAGGCTTGTTCATCACCTGAGATTGAATATGCTTTTTTCATATCTTCACATGCTTTTGACATCATATTAAGATTATAATAAGCATTTCCTCTCATATAATATGCAAAAACGTCTTCAGGATTAATCTCAATAACTCTGTTGAAATCTAATATTGCTTTGCTGTATTCTTGTAGATTTCTATGAGCAAACCCTCTCATATTATAACATGCACTAGCGTCTTCAGGATTAATCTCAATAGCTTTGCTGTAGTCAGATATTGCTTTGCTGTATTCTTGTAGATTATTATAAACATTTCCTCTTTGAAAATATGCATTATCGGCTTCAGGATTAATCTCAATAGCTTTGTTGTAGTCAGATAATGCTTTGCTGTATTCTAGTAGATTTTTATAAACATTTCCTCTTTGAAAATATGCACTAGCGTCTTCAGGATTAATCTCAATAGCTTTGTTGTAGTCAGATAATGCTTTGCTGTATTCTAGTAGATTTTTATAAACACCACCTCTATTGAAATATCCTGCTTTTTTATCAGGAAACAGATTAATGAATTTTGTGTAATAATCAATTGCATCCAGGTAATTCCCATTTTCATCTGCATTGTATCCTTTATAAAAATAATTATTTGCTTCAATATATTTTTTGCTGTTATAAGTACCGGTAGATATTTTTAATATTTCCCCTGAAGGAAATGCAAAATTTAAATTCTGACCTCCTTCTAATGAGCTTGTACTTATTCCAATTAATTCGCCCTTTGAATTAACTACTGCACCTCCGCTGCTGCCCGGAGAAATTTCTGCCGTTATTTGTATATAGTCTTTGTTTTTTTTGGTAACATTTCTCAATCCGCTTATTAAACCTTCCGACAATGAATTTTCCATACCAAGCGGACTTCCTATGGCATAGACTCTTTGTCCGACTTTTAGATTTTCACTGTTGGCAATTGGAATAGAAGGGAAAACATTGTCTTCTATTTTCAGGATCAGGATATCTTTTTCGATATCTACACCGATGATGTCAGTATAACTTATTATTTTATCGTTATGCCTGATCTCCATTTTTTCACATTCAGCAAACACATGGTAATTAGTTACAACCCAGCCCTGATCACTAATAACTACACCGCTACCCTGTTTCGATAATTTCCCGTCGAAATCATAAGATAAAATTACTACAACGCAGTTATTTACTTTTTCATAGATTTGTTCCGGAGTAAGATCCTGTGAGTTGACATTGGAATGTAAAACAAAAAATAAGACAATAATAAATAAGAAATGTGAGTAGAGTCGTTTCATATCCTTCCCGGTTTTTTTCTTTTTACAATTTAATTTTAATGTATTTGATAATCAAAATAAAAAGAAATATTTGGAGTATGATAAAACTTTCATTAGATGTATTTATAAATTATCGTATTTCAGACATACAGACATTTATGGTGATTTCTTTACCACAGCCCTTCAGTCCACGCAATGACATTCCATTGGAAAAGTACACTTTGATTCGAATGGAAGTTGAGGCTGAAGGCTGTCATATTTAGTTAATTTTTTCCGCATAAAAAAATTAAGAGCTTCGATGAGTTCTTAGTTTATTTTATCACAGAAATTAATAGTATTTCTTTTATATTATTGTAAATAGTACTATGTTTTTTCTAGTATTAGTGTTAAATAATTACGGGTGAAGATATTGAAACATCTTCTTAATTATTTTAAATAGATGTGTTTTTGTTATCGTTGGTATTTTTAGACCTATGACAAAAATTGTATATACGTAGTTTATATAATTGTCTAAGGCTATAAATATCTTTGTCCACTTTCATTACTTCAATGATCTTCTTTCGATATATAAATGGAAGAAAAAATAAGCTTATAATAAATAAGAGTACCGTCAAAATCCATACAATCGTGAGAGTCCAATCAATATGAGTATTAAATCCAACACAAATTGGGTTGACTGTTTTACAAAACACGTAACCTAAGAAAGCCTGAACAGAAAGAAATAGATAGAAAAATACTTGTAGAAAATCTGGCATCCATTCAATAAAACCTTTACTCTTTAATGAAACTTCTGGATTGTAACTTTCTGGGAAGATTTTTTCATCACCTAATAGTCCACACTCTTTTCTTATTTTTGCAATGACAAACTGGTCACGCCGAAAATTATTTGAAATTGTGATAACAATCCAGGTTCCAGCAAAAATAAGAAGAGTAGCAATGCCTTGAATAAGATACAATTCATTGATTTCAATTTTTAATTCTCCGTTTGGAATGAGGAAGTAATGATAAACATAAGCGTATGCGCCAACTGGAACGGCAAGAAAAGTGAGAATTCTTAGAAAAGATTGTTCGCGACTTCGCTGGTTCTCTGCAAATTGGGTATGAAAGCCTAAAAGGATCTCTCGGGTGAGTTCTGATTTATCTTCTGAGTTCATTTCCATACATTGCTATCAATATTTTACTAAAATAAATAAAATTCCTCTTCATAAAAATTGAATAATTGTTGCATTGGTTAGATACTATGTAAAGGGGCTAGCGGAGGATTATCTCTCCTATGAAAATTTCATTGATAAATTCTATGATTTAAGAGAAAAATTAAAAAGCAGTTTATCTCATTATTCAGACTTGAAATCCGCTGAGTCCACACATGAAAACAAAGCGTATGTGAAAGTTACAGATTTTGCGGGAGACTCAGAGCAGACAGAAATTTATCCGCAAATGTAATACCAATGTTTAATCTAAAAACTATTATGGAAAACGAAATTGATCTTTCTCAAGGAGATTAAGACTAACTGGATTCTCTTTTTAAAGAATCAGAATGTGTCTGTAGGAGTTGCTTTATACCTGCAGATGTTGACGAAGACCAAACACACACTTACTGTGAATTTTGCGATGCATTTACGAAGTGATTGAAAGAGATAAAGCAAGATCATTCATTTCTCGAAATCTCAAATATCATATCATAATAGCCCTAATAGTGTCCTTTCCGTAAGTTGTTATTAACACAGCAAAGCCATTCTATTTGAGTGGCTTTTATTTCAAGTTTTAAGTTCGATTGTATTTATCTCTTTGTATAATTTCCCAATCTATATATTCTTTAGGATCATTAATAAATTTTGACCATGCTGTGTTAAGAAGATTATATATTTCATTTTCCAAATCAGGATTTGCAATTTCGCATTTGATAGCTTTTGTTCCTTCTAAAGCCATAGCTGCACAATGCTCAAGAATCTCTTTTGGAAAAGCCATTTTGAAATTTGAAGTAGTTTCATTGCCATTCAATAAAATATATTTGTGCCAATACTTTGATATTGCTTTTGCTTCCGTTTTGAATCCAATCAAATCAAGTCCATGTAACATAACTTGCATTCTGGCATCATCCGCTGGATGTGAACTTGTTTCAAAATATGGAGTTTCAAAGGGATTAGATCCTCTTTTAACGCATAAATGTAAATTTGCCCAAGCGTAAGCAGGACCAAGTGTATATATCGCAAATAGATCACAAAATAATTCTATTCCCCAATTGACCCATGACTGATTAAACAAATCAAGATAACCGGCTTCCTCATGACCATTATTCTTCATGTAAATATTTATTTCTCTTTGACAATGGTTTTCTGCATAGCTGATAAACTGACCGAGACAGTCCTGAAATTTAGAAACTCTCGGATCGTTCGTCATAGCAATTATGGGATGCGCTAATTCATGATACAAATCTGGAATATGCAAAAGAAATTCTGATTCGAGTAAAGGAACTCTCATGTGGTTGAATTTTGTATCTATGCAGTAATATTCCTGAGATAATCTTGAGGCAACTGGTGACAAAAGTGGATATTTAATTTCTGTACACACCTTTTGAATAAACTTAGTAATCTTCAAATCATCATTACCCCATCTACTCAGTGGTGCAATGATTTTATTTTCCAAATAATCAGTATACTTGACCACTTCTTGGAAATCTATTAGTTTTCTACTTTGATTTGATATTACGAGATACTTTGGATTAGTAATAAATTGTTCAAGGGCATAAATAACATTATCAATGTCGTTTGTACAATTAGCAGCTAACTGATGGAAACAATCAGGCAAATCCTGTGTCGGAATTTTTGTCTTTAAAGATTTGACTCTCTCAAGCATTTCTAAAATTGTTCCATTTAAATACTTCTCCACTTACTATCTATTTCCTTTCATTCTTGCATATGATTGAGCACATTGAAATTTTAATATATCAACCAATGCTTCAATTTCTTCAATTGACTGAGTATCTAAGTCGGCTTTTTCAACCTTCTCTGCAAGTTTAAATAATTCTTTTTCAATATCTTTATCTCTTTCTTTGAAATAACGATTAAAAAATGAACGAAGCAGTTGATTTTCTGGATCTACTTTAGATTTATCACCGACCCGGTGAAAGAAGTGAACCACTGTATCATTTGTATGGGCCTTGCCCATCTCTTTTGCGTAGTTGAAATCAATTAAATAATTATTCAACAAATCAAGATAAGTTTTTGTTGAATGATAGATGTTTGAATTTAATCCTATATTACTCATTCATTGTTATGTTTAAGTCTTCTAATAAATTTTTAAGTGCGTCCTCATCGTATTCACTTGCAGCATCGCTTAGTTTAACATCATTGATTTTAATTGTTAAAGGAAACCTTGAACAATCATCAGGCTTCGTAAATGCCAACGTTGTTAATTTGAATAAATCATTTAGCAACTCTTCTTTTGACATTTCTCCATTACTAAATTTTACGTACAAAGGATTGCTAGTTCCATCTCGCTTAAACTCTTTGCCCGTTGAGCAAACAAATGCTTCATCACGTAAATAAAACTGTAAGCCAACTGGTGGATTTTCATATAGAGGCTTCTGTTTCTCATTATCCCATTTTTTGACAAATAATCGGACTGATAAAAAAGATTTTTTTGGAATTTCAAGAATGTTTAAACTCGCCTCTGATGGGACAAGTAATTCTTCTTTCAATTTATTAAGTGCAATCAATAATCCCTCAAGTTCTGTTTCAAATAATCTACCATCTCTGTGAATAACAATATTTTTGATAACAACCGCACTATTCAGTTTGATTTCTTCTTTAACTGCCTCGTACAAGAATTTTGCTAATTGATCAGCGGATAGTTTTTCTTTATTGCTTGATTCAATAAGTTCGGTTCTAAAATTTTTTCCTTCCTTATCTACAATTGTAAATCCTGCGGTATTGTCCTTCACATCAATTCCAATTGTAATGTCTGCATTTAACGCTTCATTTAAGACGAATGGCCATTTGTTACAATTCAACAAAACTTTATTGATAGCAACATTTCTTACATACCCGTTAAGTCTTCCAACTTTTTCATTTTTCACATTGTAAATTACTTTTCCGTCTCTTTTACTCTCAAAGAAACTTTGATTAACAACATCAGTGTGAATGATTGAACAATTAAATCCCAATTTTTTCAATTCAATAATCACTAGGGCTGAAAGTTTATCATGTTCTCTCTTTGCTTTCTTTTCCAAACGGGGAATCATTACCACTCCATAAATCATACCTGTTTTCTGAAAGTTTGACTTTACTGCTTTAATAATCTGATCACCTATTGCCCAATAATCTGTTCCTTCTTTAAACCTATCTTCATAAGTTATTATCGTTGGATTGTATTTGTCCGCTGGATACATATCGTTGACAGTTTGTTTCAACAGATTGATAAATAAATGTCCTTGTCTATCATGAATTGATCTAGGTAAAACAAAAATCTGATTCTGTAAAGGCGACTTAGTATAAAAACCTATTTTTGAATCATTAAGTTTATTCAATCTCTCTCGTGCTAAATCTTTAACATTTTTGAAATCGCTTGATTTAATAACATGGTTATTGCCAAGTTCAAAGCTCGGAAAACTCAAAACGTTTTTGTCAACTTCTAAAGTTTTCTCTGCAAGTTTCAAAAAGTTTTGTCCAAATTGTAATCGGTAGAAGAATTTAAACTTGTAATTATTTATCTCTTCAAAACGAATTTGAGGAGCAATGAGTGATTTCCGGTTAATCTCAGGATTGTTTGTATCTTGAAAGTCCAGTACTTGAAACAACAAACCGGCAGGTGCTCCACGTGTTTCTGCATTTGTTGAATAATAATCTAGCACAGCCGAATCATTCTGTAGATTTGCAAGGTGCTCCGAGTGAGGCTTTTGAATTGTGTTTCTCACAAAATCAATCAATGGTGTACCATCAACTTTGAATTGAGAAACATTCAGATCATCATATTCCCAAACTTGAATTTCGTACCAAGGATTGTATTGATAAATGAAAGATTTTCCTCGTAATCGTTTGTAAAATTCCTCTCTCGTCAAATATGGATTTAACGGTTTTGCATATGCAAACTTTCTTGTTGCATCAATAGTGATTCCGAATCCAGAATTTGGAATTTCAATAACTCTAAAATTGAATCCTTTGTAAACTCCAATTCCATCAAACACCTCAGGTGTTTTTAGAAAGAACGGACCACCGGTATATGGCTGCCACAAATTTTGATTCTTTCTTAATTCACTATTCAAATCAAACTGTAAAAATCTCAAACAGATTTGTTTTACTTGCAGATTTGGAGATACAAAATCCAATTCAAAAGTTTTGTCTGTTAATTCAAGATAAATAGTAATTCTATTGAAGTCATAGCTGGATTCAATTTTTTTTAAGGTTTCTTCATCATTCTTAATAACTAAGTTTGGTTCATCTCCAATATCAACGATTGTTACCGGGTGTTTCAGCATAGTGCTGAATTTGCGAATCAAGAACTGTTTTAAAGCGTCATAATCTTTTTTCCCCTTGAGCCCCTTGATCTTAAATAGACGATACTGGGCTGAGATTTCATTTAAGTTCACAATAGGATAAATGTTGGTGATGTATTTCATGATTAATTTTCCTTACATATTTTTTTAAAAGAACAGCTTTTACAATTGTTTAGATTTGATGTTTTTTCAAAATCATCAATATTTAATTTTTCATATTTTTCATCACAGCCTTTTCGTTGCATACTAAGTAATCCGTCCGCAATAAAATCGTTTATGATCTCGATATGATCATCAGTCACATTGTAATTTCTCATTGTGTCCTTTAGAAGTTGGTATTCAGTCAATCTAATATCCTGAATAGAATAATCCGCTAAATTAGTTGGAAAGTCTTTGTGAGGCGTGCAACTTTTAAGTGCTATAGCATAAACGAGTAATTGTTCATTGTATGATTTTGTTCCATAATAATGGACTTTCCAATCAATTATGTGAGGTGGTCGGTTGGGAAAAAAAGCAATTAGATCTGGAACCCCTTTGATATTATGCTCATGAGATTTGAATTGTAGGCTTCTTTGCTTTACTAAATAGTTTGCAGTTTTTAGATGTCTAATTAAATCTTGATTTCCCAAAAAATTTCCCAAAGCAATTTCAACCTCACTCCAGGCGTTTTTAAATTTTGCGTTTATATCGCTGCTTGCATTACTGTATTCAAATTCATAGAGTGCTGAATAATCATAATCATGTGCCGTTTTTTTTAATTTATCTTCTTTATAACGGAGAGCTTTTGCAAACTCATAGCGTGCTCTTGCAAGTCTCTTAGCAAAAGCAAAAACCTCTGAATTTGAAAAAGACTGATTTTTATTTAACTTCGGGACAATAAATTCGCTAATGGTATAGTCTACTATGTCTCCTCTCCACGCTTCGATTCCCCTTAGCTCTGATAGGAGGTAAATATCTCTTCTTAATTTATCTTTCTGGCCTTTACTTGCTACCTTATGATTTAAAAACCATTTTCTGTGACATCGTTGAAATTCTTTGTATGATGAAATAGACCAAATCATTTTTTTCGATTCCTTATAAATTTAAGATATTCCAAAAGTTCAAGTTCTTCCTCTTTGGAAACTTCGCCTAAACGATGTGAGACATTTGTTGTTCTTTTAAAATTTATTGATTTACTTGATGGAACTGGATAACCTACCTTTTCCATCAATACCTCATATTTTATCCCATAAAGTTCAGCTAATTTAAATAATGTTATTGGAGAAGGTTGTTTGATTTTGCTTGTCTCCAACTGACTCAAATAAGCATTAGAAATGTCAGTTTGTTTTTCAACATCTCTTAGAGTTAAGCCCTTTGATTCTCTAATTGCCTTAATGTATTCGCCATAGTTTTGCATTTCAGTATTATTAGCTTTGCTAAATATTTATAGCAAAAATAATAAGCACTGCAACTAATGTCAAGCAATTAATTAAGGAGTATATATTTTTTTGATTAGTTTTAATTAAGCGGTAGTAACTCGCCTTTTTGTTTATTTTAGCAACAGCCCTTCCTCAGTCAAGGTAGTATGCTTCGCATCCCCACCTGTGACTTCGGTGGGCTCCCGTTGCTTTTTTATTTTCAAAGGCGAGTTGGCAGATTACCTTTTGTTTTTTATTACTGCCGAATTATTTACAAGTATGTTAATTGCACGAAGTGAGATAAAAAAATTTGAGGAAGAAGTTTGTACATGGTTACAAACACAAGGAGTTATGTTAGATGATATTTTCGCCGCGCTTGGTGTTGCTCCATCCACCAATCGCCATCACCCGGTCTAAAGAAATTCCCATGGACTATTTCTTTTTAGTGAGTATTACACTAGAGATTTACTGAATTTAGGATTTCGGAGCAAAGATTGAAGACATCTGAGTATGAGGGATAAATATTGGATTGTCTTTATAATTTATTTCTTCCCTCCGGAACTCACTTATGAAAAGCAAACCCCTGTTGTTGGTCACTAAAAAGTTTGCAAAAAAACTTGAGATCAAAATTTGAAATTGGATAAGCAAATTTTTCAGTTGACCAACAACGGCAGAAAAGGTTTTCTTTGTAAAATTTCAATATCCTTTGAAGTGAGATTCTGAATTTTACTTATGCTAAGCTTCAGATATTCGAAAGATTGAAACAGGAAACCCGTGCTAAAAATTTTTATTATTTTTTTAACTGAGTTTATGTATTTTTCTAGAGCAAAGGGATTGAATCGAAAACTTTCTGATACCATTTAAACGCTTTACTAACTTAGCTACGACCCCAAAATGAACATATATAAATCTATCAAAAAAAATCCTATAACTAAGAATTAAAGAAATTTGGAAGGAAAAATAAACTTAAGATTACGGCCGATTAGATTCTGTTTTTTCATTAATAGTTCAAAGAGATCTGAAATATTGGAAGCCATTCAAATTAATAGTTTCTTATGGGGTGGAAGGTTTAATCCCATAATTCCAATAACAAATCAAATTCCAAAAGTTTGGAAAAAATCTATATTTAGACAAAATATGCAAAATATAATTGAAGGTTATATAGATGCATATGATCCAGATTACATTGTAAAATTTGGCGATATAAATACTCAAAAATATAAATTAGGTGAAAGAAAAATTATTGATTCAAAAGAAGTGCTCGGAGTTGAAACCTCTCATTATCCTAAAGTTGGAATTGGAATTTTCGAATTACTTAACCAAATCTATGAGGATGAATTTAAATATTTGAGAAAAATTCCCTATGAAGTAAGTATTCCTCAAATTAGTTCTGAAGATGAGTTGTTTTTGTCAGCAGTATTTGGAAATATTAAACGAGGAACAAAAGATGAGATAATCAAATTTTTTAATAAGAGATTGGAAATTGAAACTAAGGAATGTAATATAAACAATTTCTCAAACTTTCTAAAAGTCAATAAATTATTTTTAAGGCGTATTGGTGAAAGCTATATACAGCATGTAAGAAATGTACAATCTTTTCGAAATGATTATGTTATAATTCTTAATTCAAAAAATAATTATGACATAATCGATTATTGGAATTTAAGAGCGGCAGGTGTAAGGATATTACCATTACCTGTTCAATGTTTTCCCGAAAATGATATATATAGTCAAGTATCAGATTTTATTAATTCCAATTATTATCCAATAAATCAAAATAATGTTTATAATCAAACCATAATTTTAAAAGGGCGTTCAGTAAATGGTAAAGTATTTGAGAAGATTATTAACTCTTTGAAAAATCAAAACGATAATCAAACAATAGGTCACAAATTTTTGATACAAAGTTTTCATCCGAGAATTTGGAATAACTTTGGCCGAAGAGCTGATCATGTGGGATATTGTGATATAGAATCAATATCAAAAGAAATAAATGTCTCAAGTGAGAATAATTATATTTCCGTTAATACATTACCTCCACAATTTTCAACAAACAATTTTTCGGAATTAGGATTATACATAAATGAAGTTGAATTAAAATTTAATCGAGAGGATTCTTCACTTTATGCCCAAGCAATTCCGGAAGCAGGCGAAGAATTAGTCCATTCATTCAAGACATGGTCTTATGACCAATGGAGATTCAGTAGATACGGAGTTTTTTTTAAAATAAAGAATACAGGTTATGATACAATTAGCTTTAACGCTCCGAAATCTGAGGATGTATTTATAGATTGGTTTAAATACAATGGTTTGAAAATCAAACTCTCTAATTCTGGTATCATTGCTAAACAAATAATTAAACATTTGGGATCGATACATAATTTGCAAACGTTAGTTAACGAAGAAATAATAAAATTATTAATAAGATTTGTTAAAAAAAGGGATACAATATCATTCAGCGAATTAATTCATATTTTAAAAAAAGGTAAAGATAAAGGAGATTTCCATTTGGGTCATATTTCAAACACGCTAAATCGTTTATTGGATTTAAAAATTCTAAAATTAGGAGTTAGAATTCAATGTAGTAACTGTAAACAATTCCAATGGTATTCATTGACAGATTTAGACGATAGAATAAATTGTCCCATTTGTTTTACAAAATTTCCCTTTCCATCTAGTGAACCAAATAAGCTTAAATGGGAATACAAACCTATTGGACCATTTAGTTTACAAAGAGATCATATAGGAGTATATTGTTCATTATTATGTTTAAGCTTTTTTAATCGGCATGGATTGA
>WBZU01001601.1_pt2 | contig 14474 bp, 12 predicted proteins | sample 5204311 | NCBI WGS metagenome assembly WBZU01 (sample SAMN12344359, study PRJNA552823) | activated sludge metagenome | biome: Activated sludge suspended growth; feature: Nitrification reactor; material: Wastewater; isolation source: activated sludge from nitrification reactor of wastewater...
GTCCTGTTTCTTTGTGCCGCCTGGTGCGCTTCAAGGTTTCCCGGTGGTTTCCTCGCAATCTCTCAACGGTAATAGCTTGACAGCAGGGTGTCAAATAGCGCCGTCTGGATCTGCTCTTCCCAGCGGTAGAAGCCGGAGTAGGCGCCCTTGTACGTCTCCGGGTCACGGCCGGTGCCGCCAATGATGTAGACAAAGCCCAGGTCGCGCGCCGGGTCGAAGAGCATGGCGCTGAGCAGGCCGTAGGCGTCGCCGGTATGTCCCCATAACGCCGGCGATGGGCCGGCGACGATGCGATCGCCGGGACCGAAGCGGTCGGCCGGCGCGTTGGTGATGTGGTGCAGCCCCAGGCCAAACGCACGCATAAGGCCGCCGTACGGATCCCCGTTGCCGACGATCGGGTCGAAGCGCCACTGGTCGGTCAGGATCTGCCGCACGGTTGCCGGCGCCAGCACACGGCCATGCCTGCCCTGGCCGCCGCGCAGGAAGAGCTTCATGACCGCCACCAGGTCGCGTGCGGAGATGCGCAGACCGCCCTGCGGCGAAAAGAGCGTGCCGTTCGTACCGATCACGTACGCGTCAAGGTCGGCCGGCGGGACAGGACGGACGCCGCCATAGTCGTCGACTTGCGCGCACCAGGGCGCCGAAATGTCCCATGCCCCATCGCGCTGGCGGCGATAGAGCGTGGCAAGCTCGCCGAAACCAGCGTCGCTCAGGGCGCGCACATTGAAGGACGCATCGACACCCAGCGGTGCCAGCACATAGCCTTCCACATAGAGGTCGAAGCGTTCACCCGCGACGCACTCGACAATCGTGCCCAGCACGCCAAAGCCCAAGTTGCAGTATTCAAAATAGCTGCCGGGCGCCCGATCGGCATCGTCGGCAGGGACAGCAAAGTGCGCGCCATCCTCGTAATACTGGCTGCCGGGCTGGAAGACCGACTCCAATGTCGCCGGCAGCGGGAACGCGTACATCCCCCCGTCGCGCAGGGACGACGTATGCGTGAGCAACATGCGCGTGGTGACGGGCTGATCGGGCCAATGTGGGTTGCGCAGCGACCAGCCGAGATAGTCGCTGACGTCGGTATCGAGGTCAAGCCGGCCCGCCTCGACGAGTTGCATGACCGCCACCGTGGTGACCGTCTTCGAGATGGACGCTACACGGAATTTCGTGGCGTGGGTGACGGGCAAGCTGCGCGCCGGTTCGTTGGCGTCGATGATCCGGTGGCCGGCGGCGAACTCGTAGATTACGTCGCCGTCGGCGTAGACGGCAACCGCCAGGCCTGATAGGTCGGCGCCAGGCGTCTGCACGATGAGATCAAGACGTCGGTCAAGTCGGCTATTTGCTCCGTGCACCGGTGTCACCCCAAGACCATGCAGCTTTCCGGCGTAAAGTAGGTCGTCAGCGTCGAGCCGATGGCGGGCACCGATAGCTGCGGGTTGTTGAATTCGTCCACCAGGATGGTCGTGTCGCCGACGTTGAGATGGATGCGCGCCACGGCCCCCAGGAAGGCCACATTTTCGACCACGCCCGTGAGCTTGTTCTCGCTGGCCACCCCCGTCGACGCGATGTAGAGCAATTCTGGGCGTAGCGCCAGCTTGACCGTGTCGCCGGTGCGGTGGCCTTGCAGCGCCGCCGGCACGACATTGATGGTGGCGCCGGCCAGGCGCACCTGTCCCGCGGCTGAGTCGATCACGGTGACGTCGTGCATGTTCAGCGTGCCGACAAAGGACGCCACAAATGCGCTTTTCGGAAAATTGTAGATTTCGAAGGGCTGGCCCACCTGCTCGATGACGCCGTGATTCATCACCACGACGCGATCAGAGAGCGACAGTGCCTCCTCCTGGTCATGCGTGACGTAGATGGTCGTGATGCCAAGTTTGCGTTGGATCGCGCGAATCTCATTGCGCAGGGAGACGCGGATTTTGGCATCGAGCGCCGACAGCGGCTCGTCGAGCAGGAGCAACTGGGGTCGGATGGCGATGGCGCGCGCCAGGGCAACGCGCTGCTGCTGCCCGCCCGAGAGCTGGTACGGATAACGAGCGCCCAGTTGTTCGAGCTTGATAAGCGACAGCATTTCCGTCACACGCTGCTTGATGTCGGCCTTGGGTGCGCCCTTCACTTTCAACCCGAAACCGATGTTATCGGCCACGGTCATGTTGGGAAAGAGTGCATAGGACTGAAAGACCATGCCAATGTTGCGCTGGTTGGGCCGCTCGTTGGAGATCTCCTTGCCATCCATGACGATGGAGCCGGCGGTTGGCAACTCGAAGCCGGCGATCATGCGCAACGTCGTCGTCTTGCCGCAGCCGCTAGGACCGAGGAAGGAGACAAATTCACCGGGCTCGATGGCCAGATTGAAATCTTCGACGGCAGCGCCAGGGGCGCCAGGAAACACCTTGCGTAGATTGGTTAGCGTTAGGAAGGCCATAGGCTCTGAAGCGTTCTCATGCTGTGATTCAAGGTTGTATCGGTCAGGCAGTGAAGACAAAATCGTTGTGATCACCCCATCGACGCTGCGCTCATTTCACGTCGCAGCGCGCCGGCCATCAATGGGCGCCGGCCACCGTGCTCGTGCGCGATCCGTGCGTGATCCAGTTGATCAACCCCATGGCCAGCCACGTCAGGCCAAAGCTGACGATCGCCAGGGCGGCGGGCTCGTAGGCTTTGTGGTTGCCGAGCAGTGCCAGATAGGGACCGAAAGCGGGTCGTGCCAGGAAGGCGGCAATCGTCAATTCGCCGACGACGATGGCAAAGGTCAGTAAGGCGCCACTGAGCAGGGCCACGCGCAGATTGGGCATGATGACCTGCCACAAAATCGTGAACCAATTGGCGCCCAGGCTTTGCGCCGCTTCGGTCAAGGTACCGACGTCGATCGCACGCAGCCCATTATCCACGGCCCGGTACATGTAGGGGAGCGAAAGTACGGTGTACCCCATGACCAGCAAGAAATCCGTGGTCAGGCTGGAACTGGTCAAAGACGGCAGCACGGGAATTCCCAACACGGTCACGGGCTTGCTGTACAGCTTGATGAAGCCAAAGACGAGCACAATCGCCGGGATGACAAAGGGAATTAGCGTCACAAACTCAACGGCGGAGCGCATGCGCGGCACGCGCAGGTGTACCCAATAGGCGGTTGGCACCACGAGCAGCAGGCTTGCAATGATTGTCAGCACCGCCATCACATTCGAGTAAAGAAAGGTCTCGGCGAATTTTGGATCGGCAAAGGCAGACTGGTAGGCCGCCAGACTGTATGTCCCGCGCTCTTTGGTTAGCGAAAAAACAAAGGTGCCCCACAACGGCACAATAAAATAGAATGCGCCGATCACAAACCATATCCAGGCAAACCAGCTAATTCGTGTTTTCATGAGAATCCTACTTCAACCACCGTTCAGAGCGGCGTTGTAGCCACGTGTAGCCAAGAATGCAGACCGCCATGACGACGACCATGCCGAGCGCCATGGCATAGCCCAAGTTTGGATTACGCAACACATCGCCGCGCATCTGCGCACCGATCTGAATCGTGATCAAGTTCAGGCGCCCGCCCGTGAGCGCATAGGCTGTGGCATACGCGCCAAACGCATTGCCGAAGAGCAGCAGCATCGTCCCCAGAATCGACGGCAGCAGGATCGGCAGGCCCACGTTCCACCAATACTGCGTCGTGCTGGCGCCTAGATTTTCCGCCGCTTCGCGCCACTCGCGCTTCAACCCCTCAATCGCCGGCACCATGATCAGCAGCATCAGCGGAAACTGGAAGTACATATACGTCAGGCTCAGTCCCAGAAAACTATACAGATTGAAGCCTGTAGAATAAATATCCAAGCCGAACACGTCGCGCAGGACAACGGAGACGAACCCCGTACGCCCGAGGGTTGAGATGAATGCAAAGGCCAATGGTACGCCGGCAAAGTTGGAGGCCACGCCGGCAAAGGTCAACGTGACCGGTCGCATCCAGCGCGGCAAATTGCCCACCGTCAGCGCATAAGCCATGAAGAAGCCAAGCAGCCCGCCGCCCAGCGCCGTAAACGCACTGATACGGATACTGAGCCAGTACGATTCGGGAATCGGGGGTTGAAACAGGCCAGTAATGTTGGCAATGGTGAAGGTGCCTTCGCTGTTCAGAAAGCTGTCGATGAACAACGATGCCGACGGGAGAAAGATGAACAGAATGGCAAAGAGAAAGAAGGGCACAAGACCGAGCCAGGCCCAACTGATTCGCCGGCGAGATGGAGCAGGTATGGCTGAAGTGGTCATAGCTGTGCGCTTCTAATGAAGAATGGCGACATGCAAGAATGGTACAAGGAATGAAGATGGCAGGGCAACCACTTGTCGCCCCGCCATCTTGCTACAAAGCCTTACTGGCCGGCCTGAATATCCGCACCGACTGCAGCATCCCAACCAGCGACGATGACTTCCTTACCCTGCACCAGTTGGTCGACCGTGGGGAAGACGGCGCCCGTCACGTCGGGCAACTTGGCCGACAGTTCTTCGGGCACGACATTGCGCGCACGCAAGTCTGTCTCACGGATCGGGTGGCAGTAGCCCTTCATCCACAGGAGCTGGCCTTCGTCGGAATAGAGATATTCCATCCACAACTTGGCAGCGTTCGGGTGCGGGGCATACGCGCTGATCGCCTGTACGTAGACACCGGCCAGGCGGCCGTCAGTCGGCACGACTACCTCAATTGGCGGATTACCGCCCATGCCATCGGCACCTGCCAGGGCGTTGTAGTCCCAGGTAATGCGCACGGGCGTCTCGCCGCGGGCGACGAGCGCATTATTGGCAATGACCGGCACCAGGTTGCCCTTGGCGTTCATCTGGCTGAAATAGTCCAGGCCGGCGGTCGGATCTTCGAGCGTGCCGCCGTTGGCAATGCTGGCATTCTGCACCGTCAGGATCGCCTGATTGGAGGTACGCGGGTCGCCGGACATGGCCACGGCTGCCTTGTATTCATCCTTCAGCAGGTCAGCCCAGGTCTGCGGCGAGTTGGCAACAACGTCCTTGTTAATCATGAAGGACATGACGCCGTAGTAATCGCCGTACCAGTAGCCATCGGGATCCTTGGCATCGTCGGGAATTGAGTCCCACGTCGAAACCTTGTACGGCTGGATCAAGCCTTCGTCCATGGCCTGAGGGCCAAAGGCGAACCCAACGTCGATGACATCTGGCGCCTGCGGGCCCGGGTTATCTTTGTTGGCCTTGATCGCCTCAAGCTCATCGCCAGAGCCGGCGTCCGGGTTCAATTCGTTGACCGTCAAGCCGTACTTTGCCTTGAAGCCTTCGATCACTTCGCCGTAGTTGCACCAGTCATGGGGCAGAGCGATCACCGTCAGTTCGCCTTCGGCCTGCGCCGCGGCGACCAACTCTTCCATGCCGGCGGGCACTGCGGCGGCAGCTTCGGCCGCGGGTTCGGTGGCGGCGGCTTCTGGCGCAGCAGCACCGGGGGCGGGCGCCACCGCCGGCGCACAGCCCGACAGCGCAAAAACAATTGCCCCGATTAGCACTGAATACAACGCATGCTGCATTCGTGACCTCATGTTGGATCTCCTGTTGTGAAATGAAATAGGGCGTGCTGTGGACAGAATTCGGTGACCAGGCCGGTCTGCGTTGTTCAAGTACTCATCGACCGCACAGCCGAACCGTGACGCCGAATCTTCCTAATGCTTCTACCACATGTTGATGAACATGCGCCAATCGCATTATTAATCGAAGGTAAACAATTGGATACGACCGTGATATTTTCACCAACCGGCTGAAGATGGTTTGCTTGTGACAGGCATGATGATCGCGGTCGGCATTGGGCCGCGGAGTCCTGTCGCTGGCGTATTCGTCCGGGTGGCGGTGATTTTGTCAGGGTCGTGCGCGGTCATGTATCGCCACGACAGCGCGGTGGTCGCTGAGGATTGCGCCGCAGGTGGAGTCGCCGGCGGCGTGCGGGCAAACAAAAAGCCGACTGTTGTCCCCCGAAGGCTGGTTTGGGGCCAGCCACAACAGTCGGCTTATCAGTAGAATACACCGGGTCGGCGGGCGCGTCAAGTGGACGAATGTCGCGAAAATCTATTTCACGGTTGGGGTGAACGTGTTTTCGCAAGTCATCGTCGTGCACATGATAGGCGAGTGGTCGCCAAGATAAACCGCCGGCCAGACTCCACAGGCGTGGTCTACCCCTCGAACTGCTCGCGCAGGGCAGCTTCCTGCTCAGTGCTCAGGTTCGACGAGATCAGTTCCATGGTGACGCCCTTGAACTCGGCCATCACGCGATCCTGCACGGCATTGGCGCTGAGCAAGAAGAGCGCGGACGTACCTTCCGTCACTTTCTCACGCACTTCCTTGATGAAGCTGTCGTCGATGCCGTAGTCGGCGAACTTGCCGGCCAGCGCGCCCATCGCCGCACCGACCGCCATGCCGAAGAAGGGCACGAAGAAGATCAAGCCGAAGAGCATTCCCCAGAATGCGCCGGAAAGCGCGCCCTGCCCCGTTGTGCTGCCATAGTTCTTGGTCTTCGGGCTTTTCTTGCCCGCCGGCCACGACACGACGGCGGCGTCCTGGATCTGAATCAACTGCTGCTTGGATAGTTCGCCCAACTTGGCGAGTGCCTCATCGGCGCCGGTTGCGGTGTCGAACTTCCAGACGGTCAGTGTTGCCATACGATACCTATCCTCTCAGGTTATTAGTGAAAATATGTCCGCCCACAAGTCATGGGCAAACTCCGCAAACAATGTATACATGCCGATGCAACCACGCCAAGTTTGGACGCTTACAATCTGTCAGCATACCTACCAGTCATCAAGACAGCGTCGCATTCCCTGGCCGTCGCATTGAACGCCAAATAGCGGGAGCAGGGCCGCCCCTCGCTCCTCCCGGCTACCGCATCATGTCGATCGCCACCGTGATCGCCAGGATCACGATGTCGTTCTGGCTCGGCTCGATCTGCACGCCGTAGGTGTCGGCGATGCGGAACCACTTCTTGGATACCTGGGCGACCTTGGTGCGTCCCTCGCCGATCTCGTACTCGAAGTTGAGGATGTTACCCTGCACATCGAGGTCCGGCCCGTTGCCGATCTTGACCGTCCAGCGGTCGCGGAGCGGTGCAATCAACGCCTTGCGCAGCGTCGCCAGCGCTTCGCCGTTTGGCCCTTCGATCGTCATCGTGTCACGCACTGCCACCATGCGCTGCTGGATCTTGCACAACTCGCGGCCCTGCGTGTCCTCAAAGAAGAGCGTGTCGCGCACGCGTAGCATCTTGCCGTCCACCTTGAAGGCACGCTGGCCCTGCTCGTTTTCGATCCAGAAGTCATTGCCGAACGAAACCAGCTTTTCGCGCATGCGATAGCGGTTGGCGCTGCCGCCGCGGCCAAATACCTCGCGCTCCTCGCGCCGTTCTTCTCTTCGCCTACCCATGTTAGTTACTCCTTTTGCTGAACAATATTGACTTTCTGCCAGGGCCAATGCCCTTCAATCTCCACCACCAGCGCCCAGCTCAGAAAGGCGCGGATTGGCATCAATAAGCCCAATATGAACACGCTCTGCACTGTCGCTTCCAGGGCGACCATATGAACTACATCTGCTGCAATAAGCACCTCCAATCCAAGTAGCAAGGCTCTGCCCAGGCTCACTTTGAGTTCATCGTCAGGGGCGCGCTGCGCTACGCTCCCTGGGCATTCGTGGCAATCCACTTTTCAGCGTCATCGACTGCGTCCTGCAGCGCCTGCCCAACGCCAGCCTGAACCAGGAAGACGTTCTCGTGACCAATCTGATGCAGCACCGCCGTTCTTTCCATCTGCTCCTTGACGTTTGGATCTACGCCTGCCAGCATCAACTTGCTCTCTTGCTGGCGCAGCGCGTCGGCATAGCGGGTGAGCACTTCCAGAAGTGTACTGCCCACATCCGTCTTGCCGCGCAGCGCAAGAATCACGACAGCGTGGCGCGACGCCGCGGTCACTTCCGGGAGCTGCTCTGCGAACACCGGCGCCGCAGCATAGAACAGGCTGCCATAGGGCACCAGGACCGTGACGCGTTGCGCCGGGACCGCGGCCGGCGGTGCACTTTCCATCGGATAACGTCCCGGCTCGATCTTCCATGCCACTACGGTAATCTTGTTGGATTGCTGGAACACAAACAGCAGGACAGCCAGCCCGACGCCGATGAGCACCGCAAATTGCAGCGGCACAAACAAGGCGGTGGCAAAGGTGATCACCATCACCACCTGTTGCACCAATCCGGTCTTCCACACCATTTTCACCTGATCCAGCTTCAATGTGCGGAACCCGACCACGATCAACAGTCCGGCCAGCGCCGGCATCGCCAGCATACCCACCAGGCGGCCAAAGAGCAGGATCGCAAGCGCCATCGTCACGCCGGCGATCATATTGGCCAGGCGGGAGCGGGCACCGGCGCTGCGCACGAGCGCCGTAGCCGACATCGAGCCGCCCACCGGCATCCCCTGCAGCAGACCGGCAATGAGGTTTGCCGCGCCCTGTCCGATAAAATCACGCGACGCATCGGGATATTTGCCGTCGGGGTTGGGCACGGACTGGGTGATGCTGGCGCCCTGTACCAGCCCGACGAACGCCAGCGCAAGAGCCGGAATGATCAGGCCGGGTAACACGGAGAGCGACGGTAAGATTGGCCGCGGCAGCGAACCGGGAATCTCTGCAATGTCCCTGACCTGTGCAACTTGATCGGCGCCAAACAGCGGCACAACCAGCGAAGCGAAGATGATGGCCACCACCAACCCCATCGCTTTCAGGCTGGTCTTCTCCAGCGTCACGATCAAGATGATGGTGAGCAAGCCGACGATCAGGGTGGGCAGGTGCACTTGACCCAGGTTGAGCAAGAGATCAATCGTTCTGACAACCCGGTTTGGGCCGGTCGTGCTATACCCCGTGAAGTCGTCCAACTGACCGAGCACAATCAGGACGGCTACGGCGTTGACGAATCCAGTCATGACAGAGTTGGGTACAAAGCGCACCAGTGTGCCGAGCTTGAGAAAACCGGCCGCCAGCATGATCACGCCGGTTAGGATCGCCAGCGCAAACAAGGAGCTATTGGGGTCGGGCGACTGCGTCACCTGCGGCACGCTGGCCACGATCAACGCCATTGCGCTGGTGGCCTGAATCGACATGAAGGCCGAACTCGTAAAAAAAGCGCCGGAAAAAACACCTGTCATGTAGGCGTAGAGACCGTAGATCGGGTTGACCAGCGCCAACAGACCGGCGGCCATGCCGTCTGGGACGCTCTGAATGCCCAATACAAGGCCCGCGCTCAGATCCTCGCCGATGGTATTGCGATTGATGGATGGTAGCTTCATAGGGTTCGATCACTCCTTCTGGTGGATTGCGCGATTGTCCTGTCCCAGATATTCGACACTGATCACAGGCAGTCCCAATCCTTGCAGCACACCCAACACACCAACCAAGGCCGACTGATCGGCCAGCTCGCCTTCCAGCACGGTCTGTGCGGCCGCGCCGGCGCTATCGGTGTGTACGATGCTCATGCCTTCCAGCCAATCCGACCATCGCTCGTCGAGGCAGCCTTGGACCGTGATGCGATAGGCGGCGCGAACATACACATTGAGTTGTTCGCCTGTACCCACTGGTCAACCTCCAACTCTACCGGACGAACGAGCGCAGCTAGATGTCACACGAACAATCATGCACGCACAACCGGTGGATGTCATGATCCAAAGTGGATGATCTCTGTGGGTAAGCATGGGCGAGTTTGTGAGCTACGCGTCATGCATCACGCGTCATGAGTCAGCAGGTGTGGCTGGGCGACAAAGTGCGCCGCCCAGCCACAGGGAACACATCAATTACTGTGTACGGCCTCTTCCATCTTTTCGAGCACCTTGTCGATGCTGAAGCTGGCAGGCTTCATACGCGGCGGAAACTCGCGGAAGGTCTCCAGGAATTCGCGCACAATAAACTGGGCGGCGTAGACCAGGAAGACGCGGTCGATCATCCAGTCCCAATAGGTGTTGGACGTGATGTCGGCTCGCTCAAAGGGATCGGTGCGCAAGTTGAAGATTTTCGGGACACGCAGGAAGACGAAGGGTTCCGCCCAGATCTGGATTGTGCCCTGGACGCGCTGCTCGGCAAAGACAAATTTCCAGTTGTCGTAGCGGAGCCCCACCAAGTCGCCGTCATCGGAGAAGTAGATGATGCCTTTGCGTGGCCCTTGCTCCGTCTCGCCGGTCAGGTACGGCAGGAAGTTGTAACCGTCGATATGCACCTTGAACTGCTTTTCGCCAGCCTGGTGACCCTGCTTCAGCTTTTCCGAGATCTCCGGATCGCCAGCCGCAGCCAGGAGGGTGGGCAGCCAGTCGGTGTGGCTGATGATCTCGTTGGAAACCACGCCGGCCGGAATCTTGCCAGGCCAGCGTATCATTTCCGGCACGCGGAAGGCGCCCTCCCAGTTGGAGTTTTTCTCGTTACGGAAGGGCGTCATGGCGCCGTCGGGCCAGGTGTTGATGTGCGGGCCGTTATCGGTCGAGTAGATCACGATGGTGTCTTCGGCGATGCCCAGTTCATCCAGCAGGTCAAGCATCTGCCCGACGTGCTTGTCGTGCTCCACCATCACATCATGGTAGAAGGACTGCCAGCGTCCGGCCTGGCCGAGAACATGCTCTGGCGGACGAACGCGAAAGTGCATCCACGTCGTGTTGAACCAGACAAAGAAGGGCTGCTCATCGTCATGGGCGCGCTTGATAAAGTCCTGCGCCGCAGCCAGGAACTCGGTGTCGGCCGTCTCCATGCGCTTCCTGGTAAGCGGCCCGGTGTCTTCGATCTTCTGCTTGCCGACGCGCCCCCAGCGTGGTTGCTCGGTGAGATCGTCTTCCTCGGTGGTATAGGTGTGCAGGACGCCGCGCGGCCCAAAAATCTTCTTGAAATTGGGGAAGTCGGCTTCCGGCGGATAATCTTCATGTTCCGGTTCTTCAGAGGCGTTGAGGTGATAGAGGCACCCAAAGAACTCATCGAAACCGTGCGCGGTGGGCAGATACTTGTTCATGTCGCCGAAGTGATTTTTGCCGAACTGGCCGGTGGTGTAGCCCAGCGGCTTGAGCAGTTCGGCAATTGTCGCGTCCTCGGCCTGCAGGCCAATGTCGGCGCCGGGCATCCCCACCTTGGTGAGGCCGGTGCGATAGGGATTCTGCCCGGTGATGAATGCGGCGCGGCCGGCGGTGCAGCTCTGCTGGCCATACGAATCGGTGAAGCGCATCCCCTCGTTGGCGATGCGATCGATGTTGGGCGTACGATAGCCCATCAGCCCGTCGCTGTAGCAGCTGAGGTTGGTGATGCCGATGTCGTCGCCCCAGATGACGAGGATATTGGGTTTTCCATTTGGCATGAACGTCTCTCCTTCGATAGATTGGTAGGTCGGTAAATCGTTTCATTACGAGCGCGCTGGCTCGCGCACCAACAGGAAGATCAACCCCGCGCCGGCAGCCATCAACAGCGCGCTGATGCCGAACGCGCCCACTGCGGCAAAGCGATCGTAGAGCCAACCGCCCAGCAGCGGCCCGATCACTCCGCCCAGCCCCGCGGCGGCGGTGTAGAACCCTAACGCCTTTCCCTGGTGTTCTTCGTCCGAGAGATCCACAACCAGCGCCTCCTCGGCGGGCACCGCCACCGCGAAGGCTGCGGCCTCGAACACCCACAGTAGCGCCAGCGGCCAGAGCGACTGTACGAACGGGACGGCCAGGGCGGCCAGGGCACTCACCAGTAGCGCAATGATCAGAGGTGGGCTCCGTCCGAAACGGTCACTCAACCCGCCCAGACGTGAAGGCAGCACCGCCCCCGCCAGCGTGGCCGGTAAAAAGGCCAGCGCCACGATGAACAGATTGGTCGAGACGCTGTCATACAGGTGTTTGATCAGAATCGGGCTCAGGAGCGCGGCGGCAGTGGCCGTCAAGATCACGATGCCCAGAAAAATCCGCAGTTGGCCGGAAAGACGCCATCTGTCTGCCGCCTCCAACGAGTGAGCATTCGTCGCGACAGACGCTCTTGGCAGACGGTCAGCGCTGCGCTCAAGCGATTCGGGAACCCCGCGCCAGACAATGACCACGGCCAGCAGCGTAGCGGCCGTATACCCGAGGAACAGAAGACGCCAGCCCGCCAGGGGAAATTCTTCCCCACCGGAGACGGCGTCGAGGGCGCCCCCTCTCAGCAGGTAGAGCAGGGCGAAGCCAATAAGCGTACCGATCAGGATACCGCGGATTGACATTTCCTCGATTCGCCCATATTCCTTGCCAATACTGTCTTCGTGCGCCAGATCGGATACGACGGCCAGGACCGCCAGCCACAGCAGCCCCGCGCCTATGCCCTGCACCAACTGGGCAAGCAGTAGTCCTCCCACATCGGCAGTCAACCCGAAGATTGCGTTCGAAAACGCGTAACCTAGCAGCCCTACGAGTAGAAAAGGCCGCCGGCCAACGTGGTCTAGCCCATACCCGACGACAGGCTGGGCCGCAACCACGATCAGCGCGTAGGCTGCCAACAGCCCGCCGACTGCGAGCGCGCTGGCCCCCAACGCACGCGCAATCAAGGGCAATCCAAAGAAGAGCGTGCCGAAAGGCAGCGATGTCAGAAACACGCTAAGGTGCAACCTGCGCAGGATGGTGACGGTGTGCTTGGCGTCGGCCACTGCTCCGTTGGCGTCAGATTTCATGTCAGCGACTGTACCGATCCTCACCAGATTGGATGTCACTCAAGAAGACTCACTCAGGCGGTCCGGTTTGCGGCCGGATTCAGGCTATACTTCGGTGGGCGTAGAACATCTTCAGTAATCCAGGCCCGTTTCTCATGGGACACCTCGAACGGCGCCCCTTCTTCAGGAAAGACCAAACGCAGATCGTCCGGGCCGGCGGCGCCGAGCCCAAGCTCCCTCGCTCGTTGGATCGCAACCCAGTCCCAGTTGCTAAACTCTGGATCACAGAGTTTCGAGTCGGTTCCCCGGAAAATGTGTTCTTCTTCGGGCCAGCGCAAGTCTTTGTATTTAGAACGGAGGGCTTCAAGCCACCCGGCAGGCTGAGGTTCAGGCTGCCCGAGCAGGCCATCGGGCGCTTTCAAGGTGCCGTACCGCAGTATGGCCAGACCGGCCACATCCGCCGCTATGATATCGCTTGCTGCCAGCACCAAATTGGTCTGGCATAAAGGTCGGTTTGTCTGGTCAGGTCCCCCGGTCAAAATTATCTGAGTAGCATCGGCGACGCAAAGCCTTTCCTTTTCGATGTGGGCCAAGTGCAAATCTGCTAATTGTTCGTGATATGGTGGCTCGGTTCTGATCGGGTGATCACTCCCCAGCCCGTTCACGATATGCCGATTATTCCTGAGATAGTTGAGTTGATGCATCCAGACTCGATCATCCGGGCGCATTATCCCGATCCAGTTCTTAATGGCCATCGTGAACTGGGACCAGACATGGGTCGAAATGCGAAAAACATTGATGATATGATCGGCTTTATCCAGCAGAATTGGCACATACAACCCGCTGACCGCCTGGTTGGATTGCACTCCAACAATCTGAGGCACATATCTCCCATCAAAAAGCCGGGGTATGTACGCGCGCCGGGCTTTGCGGCCGGTGGATAACTCTTCGGCCTGCCTCAATTGCTTGCGGACCCATTTACGGCTTAGGGTAGAACCCTGACCGGTAAGCTCGTGCTTCCGCCAACCGTGCTCGCGGAAGGTCGTAATGTGGATGCGATCTCTGGCGTCAAGCTCGTCGGCAACCTGGTTGACAGCGTCAGCTATCCCGGTTTCCCGGAAAGATTGAACGGTTCGATCTTTATCATAGCCGGCATATTTCCCCGTTTTCCAATGTTTTAGCATCGTGTGCTCAAAACCCATTTCGTCGGCTACGAACACCATCGCTGCACCCCGTTCGAGGCACATTCGGACCAGCTCCGCACAGGAAGCTGGACTGGCTGTAAAGGGAAACTTTCCTGCGGAATTGAGCGCAGGCTTGATGACTACAGTCTGGCCGGCCTCGAGCCAATCCATCCCGCCGGCCAGCTCGACTACCTGGCGGATGGCCGCTCCAGTCATGTTTTGATTTGCATTTTCTGCAACTGCTGCTGTGCTGGTCATTGAGTTCCCTCCACTGTTTTGATTTGCTGTGCTCTCGTCAATAGTCCCAGGGTGCCTTGGGAAGGGCCTTGAGACGCTGCTGATGGCATGCCGATGGCGGCGACGGTCGAAACAAGGACTTCAGTACTCGCTATTCCGTCCGTTGGTTACCTACCGGCCGCCGCAGATCCTGGGAGAGTACGTATACGCTGATGGTAAACACCCAGGCCGGGAAAACCAGGACAATCCACAGACTGAAATTGATGGCGAACATCAACAGGAGGGCTATCGCCAGCGTCGCGACAGCCACGGGTACGGGCATCAGGCTTGTCCGCAGCCACATGGTGCTTAGTGAGATCATGAAGACGGCGGCCATCCGGATGGCATAGATGTTCAACATCTGATACATGA
>WBZU01002021.1_pt1 | contig 14469 bp, 4 predicted proteins | sample 5204311 | NCBI WGS metagenome assembly WBZU01 (sample SAMN12344359, study PRJNA552823) | activated sludge metagenome | biome: Activated sludge suspended growth; feature: Nitrification reactor; material: Wastewater; isolation source: activated sludge from nitrification reactor of wastewater treatment...
ATGGTCGTATGCCAAGGTATTTTGAACAATTTTATATTCGTAATCGTTGGCTCCACCTACTGAGTCAATATACAATGGAGTATACAAATCGGTGAGGATTGCTCCACAAGATGCACCGCGCAATTGAGTTGTTGGGAAAGGGCCCATGGTTACAGGGCAAGAAGGCCCGTATGGACTCCATACATTGTTCTTTTTATAAGATACAGATACATCGTAGGTTAGATCGTAGGTTACTCCCGGTGCCCATTTCAAACGGAAATCAGGAATTGGTAAGTTACGAGTATACTCATAGCTGAAGCTGTTTGCAAGGTTCTCAATTTTGAATTTGTAATCTTGAGCCTGGTAAACTGGTTGTACCAATAATTGATCGTACAAACTAGGAATAGTTACACAAGAGGCCGGATTCATAGCGGCAACTGGAATTTCTTTTACTTGAATGTCATCAACAAATAAACTTCCTCTGTTGGCAGGACTATTCGCATGCAATCCATAATAATAAATACCAGTTGTGCTTGGCAAAATATCGGATGTTGAATCGAGACGATAAATCAGTGAATTAGTATTTCCTGAAAAAATTGCTGAAGTTGTAAGCATTGTTGCAGCATCATTGCTATTGCTTAAAAAGAACTCAAAAGTTTCGGATGTAGCAGCAGAACTAACTCGTGTCCAAAAATAGATGCGATATAATTTACCAGCAGTCAAATTCATTGGAGCACTATACAACCAATCATCCTTAGGTATCACTAAAGAGGTAGCATTGTTATTTATTTGTAAATGGCGTGAACCGTTGTGAGGTAAAACGGTTGCTGTATACCAAGAATAACCATCATTAGGAAAGTTTTCATCTGAGCTAGACATTCCACAAGGTATTGCTGGAGGTAATAAACCATTTTCAACAGTTTCGGTATATGAATTGGGTGCCTGTGTTGGTGTTTGTGTAACAGATTGTCCGGTAGATACAAAGGATCCAATAGCACAGCTGGTATTTTCGCCGGAATTGTTGTAAGGTCGTACACTGTAATAATAGGTCTGACCCGGTATAAGAATTGGCAAGGTAACACTGGTAACATTAGGAAGTGAAAAGGAATTAACCGGAACAGTAACACCTCCACCATCAGTACCAAAATACACATTGTAACCGATAGGGAATCCCGCTGCTGGAGTCCAACTTATTGAGGTTGCAGTGATACAAGTAACATTGTCAATTGAAACAGAACTTACACAAGATGGGGGTACTGTTGGAGGAGCAAATTCGTAAGCCCCCATATCAGGTGCTATTAAGCTACGAGGAGCTGAATTAATATCATCTAATAAGCCTAAGGCTAATGCTACTCCATTTAAATTAGCATTATTAGGAGAAAAATCTAGTGCAGAAGGGTTGGTAAAATAAGGATCTTCAACTTTACTTAAAGCATCTTGCCCACCGGCTTGCCACAAACCAAGCGTAGTGTAGCCAAAATAAATATTAGCAGGCCCCATTAAATTTCTAACATAAAAGTTATTGGCATTCGAAACTAAAGTACCTCCAGCTGAATTAAATACGCAACTACTTCCGCCGGATGCACCGCAATTTTGGGTGATGTAAAAAATAGTATTCTTAATTTCTACACCTAAATCAGTTGAATTAACATTTATTCCACGAACTGCATTATTGGTAGCAATTGGATTGTCAAATACGATGGTATTGTGATACATTTTTACATAAGGAGCAGAGCTTAAATTTATACCTGTTTGGGATCCTAATCCTCCAAATGAATAAATTAAGTTGTTGTAAACTAAATTTTCACTGCCGGCAGCGGCATTGTTAATGGTGTTAAATTGTATAGCAATTGCACTTCGTGTTGAGTTTGGCAAGGCACCAAACAAATTGCCTATTTTGTTTTTAGTAATTAATAAATTAATGTTGTTTTGAACAACGTGTATACCTTCTATTATTGCATCATTTGTTTGGTTAAGGCGCTGAATACTATTGCCACTAATTAACAAACCATCTTGATTTTGAGAGAAGATACTGTATACATAAAAGTCATTTAGTGTGCAATTCACAATTTTATTACCCGTTGCTAAATTGGGTATATTATTTCCGATTGCAGTAAAATTGTAACCTCCACCATTTAATGTACAACCTGTTACTGTATTATTGTTTCCGGCAGCTCCTGAAGCTGTAGCATTGGCTGAAGAACCGCTTATTGCAAATGCAGCAGTGGCAGTGCTAGAAGCAATTGGAACATTAAAAGTACAATTTGTGAAGGTATTATTATCAGCTACATTCCATAAATGGCAAGCTATAACAGAATTTGTTCCGCTGGCAACTACAGTTAAATTAGAAACTTGAATATAATCAGCACCATCCAATGTAAGTGTATTAGGCGCCGCGTTAGTACCGGCAAAAGTTAAAGTATTGCCATTTCCATTAAAGGTAATAGTATTGACAGCACTTGCTCCCGCAATTTGTGGTATGCTAACTTGTTCAGTATAAGGTCCACTACCAGCCACCACATCAAACACAACTGGGGCAACCACACCACAAGCCAATGAAGAGATAGCAGCAGCAAATGAAGTAAAATTGCTTGCACTTGCCGGCTGAGTTTTATCAATCGTATAGTTTCCAAATGCGCCCAAACAAATTGGATAAACGATTACATCGTTTGCTTGGTTTCCGTCTGCTCCTCCATTAATAGTTACAATTCTACCAGTTAAGGTAACTGCAGCTGTAATAGTATAAGGAGTTGTAAATGTAAAATTTTGCGAATTTCCTTGTGTTATTGATAATCCTGTAAAGTTTTGGATTACCGGAACACCACCATCATCGTAAGACAAGGTAAGATCAGTAATAACGGTTGATTGATTATTGGTAATTTGTAAAATTACTGATGTTGCACCTAAAGAGCCAGGTGAAGTTGGTGAAATCCAAGAAACTGCTGCATCAAAATTTACCGGAGTAAATTCGTAAGCACCAATATCGGGAGTTGCAAGGTTTCGAGTTGCTCCATTAATATCTGTAGCTATACCTACATTCGCACCTGTATTATTCAAAGGTGAGCTGGTTGGTGAAAAGTTACCTGTACCGGCGCTAGCAAATAATGGATTAACACTTTTGCTATTTACATCCTGAAGTGGAAAAGCTGCCTGGTAAAGTGCTAAACTAGTGTAGCCTGCTGCAGTAGTATTATTTTTAAAAGCCACATAATTTGTTCCGGCAGCCGAAGCAATATATAAGTTATTATTATTGGTAACATGATTAACAGCTGAACTAAAGGATATACATTGTTTTGTGCCTGCACCTCCACGAGTAATGAATATATTGTTGTTTTTAACATCATTGGTCCCATTTGTACTCATCAATATTCCAGTACAAGCTTGTGCATTTGTGGCACTGATATCATCAAAGACAACCGTGTTGTGATACACTTTATTGCTAAGTCCTAATTGAAGATTAAATCCTGTTATAGCTCCCGCTGATACAAAATTTGAAATGATGTTATTTGAAATTTCTGTTTCAAAGCCGCTAGCTTGGGCCGCTGTGTTAGTTTGAATACCTACCGATGCTCCTGCACTACTTGTAGCAGCAGCATAAAAATTGCGAATTCGATTTTTAGTTACCAAACCACTCACCTGGCTGCCTAACAATTGAATACCGGTGCCACTTGTAAAATTTAATGTTCTGGTTAATCGTTCAATTATATTACCCGAAAAAACACTTCCAGTACAATTACTAGTGGTTATACCTGCCGAACTAAAGTCATTTAACTGACAATTTAAAACTTGATTGCCGGTTGTAAAAGGACTTACAGAATTACCGTACAAACTGTAATTCATATTACCATTGTTAAGGGTACAAGCACTAACAATATTATTATTACCACAATCGCCATTTACTGCAGCGGTAGTTTGCGAGCCACTGATGCTAAAAGGTACATGTTGAATTGCATTTGTATTTGCAGGTACAGTGAACGTACAGCTGTTAAACGTATTATTATTTGCCTGGTTCCATAAGTGACAAGCAAAACCAATGGTGGCTCCGGTTGCCTCAACAGTTAGGTTATTTATAGTAAAGTAATCAGCCCCATTAAACTCAAGTGTACTTGGCAGAAAGGTATTGCTTGCTGAAAACGTTAATTTTTCATTGTTTCCATTAATAGTAATGGTATTGGTAGAAGATGTTCCTGCAATTTGTGGAATTAGTACTTGTTCGGTGTAAGGACCGCTCAAAGCAACAACATTTGCAGTTACAGCCGCATTAATACCACTACAGCTCAATTGATTTACAAAAGCTGTAAAGGTTTGAAAATTGGTTCCCGAGCTTGCTGCTCCTGAGTTAATAGTATAAGTTCCTGCCATGGCTATGCATAGTGTTTTACTGGCAGTATTGTTAGCAGTTACAATGTCGGCTGCGCCATTTACATTTACTATAGTAACCGATAAGGTAACATTTCCGGTTAAGTTATAAGGTAGAGTAAAACTGATGTTTTGATTTCCAGATGCAGGAATGTTTAAACCTGTAAAACTTTCAGGTACAGTTGTAACACCATCAAAATAATTCAAATCTAAAGATGTAATTGTTGAAGGCGAGTTGTTGTTGATGTTTACTGTAATAATTTGCGTACCTGCGCCAACTGGAGCATTTGGCGAAACCCATGTAATACCTGCATCCGGAACCGGAGTAAATTCGTAAGCCCCCATGTCTGGCACAGTGGTACTGCGAACATTTGCAACCCCTGTAATGTCAGTTGTTACACCAACACCAGTAAAAACACCTAAATCGTTTAAAGGAAATGAATTCGGTTTGTAATTGTAGGTAACAGGATCAATGAAAAAGGGATTTAAACTAACAGAGTGTTGATCTCTAGCTAGTAGTTGATACGCTGGTAAAGTAGCTAACGTTTGATTAGCTCCTGTAAAATTTCCTTCAGCGTAAAAAACAAAAGAATTGGTATTAGACGTAAATAAATCATTGTAATCTGAAGTTACTAAAGTAATTGAGCTACTTGCAAAACGCAACAAATCAATTTGATTAGCGACTGAAGTACCTCCTGCACGAGTAATGTAAACAATATTATTAGTAACGAATACAGTATTGGGAATTCCAAAGTTGTTCATTTGAGCATTAATTCCATAACAAGTATTATTCGCTGTAACACCCGCTTGATTTAATACAATGGTGTTGTGAAATATGTTCATGTAACTTTGTGAACCATTGGCAGTAATAATTCCGTTCATTCCTCCAAAGCTATTGATATCTGAAATTACATTATTAATAACATTAGTTGTTTCATTTATATTTCCGGGGGTAGTTGTTTGTATAGAAATGCAGGAAGCTGTTGCAGAATTTTGTGACGGACTTAATGCAAAGGGATTGCGGATTCTATTTCGTTCAATTAAACCTGCTATTACTCCTCCATTAAAGATTATACCGGCATAGGTGGTAGAATATACCGTTCGAGTTAATCGTTCAAGCAAGTTATTACTAATGATAGGGCCAACTGAATTGGTGCAGGAGATACCATTGGAATAAAAATCAAGGATTGAGCAATTGCGTATGGTGTTAAATCGGTTTCCGCCGGTACCAAGCGGTCCGCCTAATCCACCACTCACAACAGTTGTTCCTACAAAGTTTACTCCTACCCCACCATTTCTAATGGTACAACCATCCAACACATTATTATTACCTGAACCTACTCCGGTTAAACCAGCCGATGTTCCACTGTTTTGCGATCCCGAAATTGAAAAAACAACCACTGATGTTGTAATAGAATTAAATGCTCCGCTAATTGTACAGTTTGTAAACGTATTATTATCAGCCCCATTCCATAAGTGACAAGGAAGTGCAATAGCTGTATTTGTTCCTTCAATAACTAAATTATTTACTGAAACGTAATCAGTGCCACTCAACATAAACGTCCAAGGAGCGGCTGCTAATGTTGCGGCGAAAGTTATTTTATTTCCATTACCATTAATGGTAATGGTATTGGTTGCATTATTGTTTTGAGGTGCTAAAAATTCTACTTGTTCGTTATATACACCTGTTCCATTCAATGGAAGCACATTAAAAACAATCGGACCATTAATTCCACAAGAAAGTGCGGCAGCAGCGGCGGTAAATGTTTGAAAATTGCTTCCGCTAGTTGGTTGACTGGCATCAATGGTATAAGTACCACCGTTTAACCATGGTCGAACAAAAACTTCTACCGGTGTTGAATAAGCCACTGCGCCTCCTGAACAACTAATTTCGCATTGATAAAATACAGAAGAATAAGGAAAAGTAGTAGACGTTGGATTAACTGTTAATGGAAAATTGTTTTGTGGTGTATTAACATCCGTCCAAGGACCTGAGCTGGTTGGACCGCTTTGCCATTTGTAAGTTTGATTATCGCCAAAGGTATGTCCGCTAAGTGCTAAGGTTGTAGCACCACCTGTACAAATTGGAGCCGATGAACTTGTTCCAGCAGTAGCTGTTGAAATTCCTGGAGTTACAGGGTTAATACAAACGCCAGCATTAATAAAATCAAGTTGCAAATAAGGTCGATTTTGGTTTGCTGATAAAGTAGCAGGAGGAGTAGTAGTATTCGAAGTTTGCCAAGCAGCAAAGGTTCCTGAAACACAAGTCCAGGTGATTTGAGTTGCCGGACGTGATGCACTTAAATACACCCACTCGGTCATTACTTCCAAATTTCGCGTGTTGTCCCATATATAGTTAGCCGCAGCAATATCTATTTCATACCAAGTTCCTGCTGAAGCGGCCGGAATAGTAATGGTAGTTGCAGAATAAACTAAATTGGCAGCAACAGGAGTTGTTATGTTCCACGATGTGCTTGGAACAGTTAAAGTGGTTGGTCGCAAATACACTTTAAGGGTAGCGCCAGTAAAAATAAATCCGGCAGTTGCACCCGAAATTTGAAAACGCAGTTTATTTATTTTTTGACCATTTAACACAAAGCCAGCATTATTAATTTCGGTGTTTGTATAAATATACGCACCTCGCGAGCTACCAAAAGTTGCAGTGGTACCGGTATAAAAGACAGTACTAGCGGAAGCATTTGGAGTAGCTACTACTCCCAAGGTTACTGTTGTAGTTTGTGCAAATATTAAGGGTATGTTACCCATTAATAACAAAGCTAAAATTAGTGTGCACTTTCGAAGCCAACCATCACTAATAAATTTTGTTGGCATACTGTTCATGTTTAAAGTGTTCATTTGAATTTTTTGATTAAATTTTTTTGACTACTAAATAATTTTTCAATTGCCAAAAGTAGATTTCACCATCTAAGCTTGTGTAGGCTAAATTCTACAAGTCAACACGAATCGGCTAACGCGCTATTTTTCACGTTTATTGAATTGTCCATTTTATTGCTAAATTTTCAATCCATTTTGGTGATTGTTTTCTCCGCTCAAGTTTACTTATCAAAGGATTTTTGTGAACTAGGTGACATTAAATAACATCAATTTAATACCCAATTTTTCAGCAAATTTTTCTTCAACTAAGGGATATTTTAACCCTATATTTTTTAGTGATTTTTTTTCAAATTGATTTTTTACATCAAAGCTTGAGCGGTTAACGGAACTTGTCCTGAGAAACGTTTTGCAAGAAAAGAATTAATGAAACCGGCTTCTAACGTGAATATTTTATATATTAGCACAGTCGAACAAGCGATGCACCAAAACGAAACATTGTAAAAGGGTGTATTCGAATTCAATTTTTCAATTATGAAATCAACTTCACTTTTAATTGCTGATGACCATGTAATTATTCGAAGGGGTTTAACGTTTTTGTTGGATACTTACATTGGAAAATTCCCAATAACAGAAGTTGAATCAACTACTGAAATACTTAGCGCTTTAGCTAAAAAATCGTTTACCCATCTCATACTCGACATGCAATTACAAGATGGAAATGTGATGGAGATTTTTGGAGAGCTTCGAAAGTCATTTCCGGATGTATACATTTTAATTTATACCATGAGCCCTGAAGATATTTTTGGTAGACGAATGATGCAAATGGGGGCTGATGGATTTTTAAGTAAATTGAGTCCTGAGCCCGAAGTATTAAATGCGTTGAGGATATTTATAGATGGTAAAAAATATGTAAGTAATCATTTAAACGATATTATTGAATCGCATAAAAATCCTAAAACACGAATTCAAAAATCGCCTTTCGAACAACTTTCAACCAGAGAAACTGAAGTATTAATTCGACTATTAAAAGGTCAAGGAGTTAAAGAAATATCCAGAGAATTAGACATTAAAAGCTCAACTGCAGCAACTTTTAAAGCACGACTATTCGACAAATTAGGCGTTTCAAATTTAATTGATTTGCAAAACTTGGCTCAAATGTATAACTTCTGATTGCAGCTATCGAATTATGCAGTGCCGGCTCTCATGAATACTTCCTTTCTTCGTTTCTTTTTTACTCTATTTCTGCTTGTTGCATTTTGCATTCCCAATAAGGCAATAACCAATTACACAATTATTAATTACAATTCCAAAAATGGACTCACACAAAACAACGTGTACTCCTTGTTCCTCGATACTTCCAATTTTTTATGGGCTTCATTCGACGATGGATTGATGCGCTTTGATGGAAAACAATTTCGTAAATATTTTTCAACCATCAATACTTACGGATCTTTACAATTGTGCAAAACAATGGCTGGCGAAATGTTAATTTTAGATGCCGATGGTGGTGTTTTTAGATTTTACAATCATCAACAAGATACCGTAAAAAAATCAATTATTAATTCACTAAACAGCACCATAATTAAAGGAACTTTACCTTCAACAAAAACCTACCTGAATATAATTACGCCACATTTAAATAAAAAAATAAATAAAGCTTGGATCTTTAATCCAATTACCTGGCTAACGACCAATGAAACTACTTATTTTATTAGAACTTATGACGGTTTGTATTATTATAAAAAAGACATCTTAGTTAAACAATTAAATTTAAACAGCTATCAACCATCAATTTATTTCAGCTGTAACGGCAAGAGCTACTTTTTTTCGAAAAGCAATAGGCTTTACTTTATTGATGAAGCAACTTACAAAATAAAGGAATGCGAGCTATTGGGCGACCTTACAAATTACCCTGGTTTTATGAATGCAAGTGCTTCCATTAGCGACATCTATTGGAACTATAATAATTCAGATCCCTGTTTACTTATCGAAAAATCGCTTTATGCCATTAGCGTTGATTCAACTGATAATACAAAACTTACTTGCCGATTACTCACGAATGAAGTACCCGACAAATGCGCCATTACTTCAGTTGTATTCAGCAATAAAAATCATTTCATTGCATTTGGAACCGACACCCGTGGTTTATTTATTTATAAAGAAGCTCAATTTAAAACGCTTATTTACCCTAATCCCGAAAACAATACAAGCAACGCGTATTATTCGCAAATTGAAATTGACAGCAATTGTTTGTTTACTGATTACAATCGTGATTTTACATTAAACGGTGGCAAAAAAAGTAAGTGGAATGTGAGACGTGAACCTGAAGAAAATATCTTTAAGGACAAGAAAGGATTTTTATGGGTGAGGCAGTTTGGCAAATTTGTGAAATACAATACCCATACCGGTGAAATCAAACAGATTTATAATCCAAGCAAAGAAATTCCCTTTTCTTTTTATGAAGAAGGTGATTCTCTTTGGGTTGGAACTACCAAGGGTTTTATGAATGTAAAAAATGATTCTGTGCATTTTATTGAATACCTTAATCGTGGTGAAACAAATACAAATCAGTCGCAAATTTTTAGGTGGATAGACCAAAAACTTTGGTTGTGCAACTTTACAGGAGTATATACCTATAATGAAAACACAAAATCAGTAGATACCTTAAAACCGCTCTATTTAAAATTTCCGTATAACATTTCCTTTTATCAAGATTTTTTGATGATTGGTACAAATGGCGGTGGATTTTATTTTTACAAAAATGGCAAAACGGTACACATGCCAGATGACAGGATGGGCGGATTAAGACAGGTGCACGCAATTTTTGTTGACCCTCAAAAATATGCCTGGATACCCACCAACAAAGGCCTTTACCGAACAGGAATTGAACAGCTAATTGCTTATTTCAACGATACTACTTTGCTTCCCAATTATGAATATTTTGGTGAAGAAAATGGAATTACATGCACGGAATTTAACGGGGGAGCCAATCCATCTTTTCTGTTTTTAAAAAATGGCTACCTATCCTTGCCTACGATGGATGGCTTAGTTTGGTTTAAGCCTAACAGCATTAACGAATTTACTACGAATTCGCCTATTTATATTGATGCAGTTTATTTAGATGGAAAATCATTTGCCAATCTTTCATCGGTTGTAACTCCATCTGATGTAGCCAACATACAGATAGATTTTACTACTGCTTATTGGGGCAATGCTGAAAATTTATATTTAGAATACTACTTAAAGGGTTACACGAAAAATTGGATTTCAATGAATAGTTTGCAGAGAAGCATAAACTTTTCGAATTTACCTTCCGGTAATTATACTTTACAAATTCGTAAAAGAAGTCGCCTGCTTGCCGCATCCTTTATTACCATTGAGATTCCAATTCATGTCGAAAAAAAATTCTTTGAAACTTGGTGGTTTGCGCTTTTGTGTGCTACTGGCGTTGTACTTTTAATTATTGCTGTAGCACGATTATATGCTTACAACATAAATAAACGAAATAGCCTGTTAGAAGCCAATGTTAAACAACGTACTTTTGAGTTGACACTTGCGAATAAAGAACTTCAAAATTCAGTCTCCGAAAAAGATAAATTAATTTCAATCATCTCGCATGATATTTTAACTCCTTTACGTTTTATTAAAATGGTGGCCGGCAAAGGAGCTGATAAATCTACCTTATTAGAAAAAGAAAAAATTCAAAGTGCTTTAAACGACATTAAAAATACCTCTGAGCGATTATATGATAATGCGCAAAATATTTTGAATTGGATTAAACATCAAAACAAACGCATTGTAGTAAGCAAAACCAATGTTGCTATTGGCGCTTTGGCAGAAGAAATTATCGAAATGTTTACCGAAATTGCTACTAGCAAAGGATCTAAACTAGTAAATTTAGTTTCGATTGACGATGTTATTAAAACCGATAAAAATATCATCTCAATAATTTTGCACAACCTAATTTCAAATGCTGTAAAGTTTACACATCACGGTACAATAACTATTGCAGGACATCAACAAAGCAATTACTACTTTCTGACTATTGAAGACACAGGATACGGAATTAATGAAGAAGTGCTGAGCAGAATTAAAAAAACATTGAGAAAAGAAGCGCATCTCTCGATAAATATTTCATCCGGTGAAAACGGAAACGGACTAGGTTATTTAATTATTACCGAATTGCTAGAACTTATTGAAGGCAAATTGCTCATTGAAAGTACCGTTGGTAAAGGAACCAAAGTAACTATTGAACTAGTTTTATAACTATTTCAAAACTATTGAATTCGCAGCTTAAAAAATTGTATCTCTCATAGCTATTGCTTAAATTTGCGTCCCTTTTTCAAGCAATCACAAAACAATACTCAACCAAGATTGTTACTGAACTAGGAAAAAATAAAAAAAATAAAAATGGAAAATTTAACAATGAATAAAACAGAGAAATTTAAAGTAAAAGACATTTCTCTTGCTGCATGGGGACGTAAGGAAATTATGTTGGCCGAAGCAGAAATGCCGGGCTTAATGAGCCTGAGAGAAGAATTTGGTGCTAGTAAACCATTAAAAGGAGCCCGCATTGCCGGTTGCCTTCACATGACTATACAAACCGCTGTTCTTATCGAAACTTTGCAAGTATTAGGAGCTGAAGTGAGCTGGTCATCTTGCAATATTTTTTCAACACAAGATCAAGCCGCTGCTGCTATTGCTGCTGCCGGAACCCCTGTTTTTGCCTGGAAAGGAATGAACGAAACCGAGTTTGATTGGTGTATTGAACAAACTTTACATGCATTTGAAGGTGGAAAACCATTAAACATGATTTTAGATGATGGTGGAGATTTAACAAACATGGTGTTTGATCGTTATCCTGAATTAGTGAAAGGTATTAAAGGATTATCTGAAGAAACAACTACCGGTGTGCATCGTTTGCACGAGCGCGTAGCAAATGGTACTTTGCCAATTCCTGCTATCAATATTAATGACTCTGTAACAAAATCAAAGTTCGATAATAAGTACGGTTGCCGTGAATCATTGGTTGATGCGATTCGTCGTGCTACCGATATTATGATGGCAGGGAAAGTTGCTGTTGTTGCCGGTTTTGGAGATGTTGGAAAAGGTTCGGCCGACTCACTGAAAAATGCTGGTGTACGTGTTATCGTTACTGAAATTGATCCAATTTGTGCATTACAAGCTGCAATGGAAGGATACGAAGTGAAAAAAATGGATACCGCGGTTAAAGAAGCAGATATTATTGTTACAGCTACTGGTAATAAAAACATTATTGTTGACCGTCATTTTAAAGCTATGAAAGACAAGGCAATTGTTTGCAACATTGGTCACTTCGACAATGAAATTGACATGGCTTGGCTCAATAAAAACTATGGTAGTAGTAAAAATGAAATTAAACCACAGGTTGACTTATACACGGTTGATGGTAAACACATTTTAGTTTTGGCTGAAGGTAGATTGGTAAACTTGGGTTGTGCAACCGGACATCCATCTTTTGTAATGAGTAATTCATTTACTAACCAAACCTTGGCTCAACTAGAACTATGGCAAAACAGCAAAAATTACGAAAACAAAGTGTATACCCTGCCTAAACATTTAGATGAAAAAGTAGCCCGCTTACACCTTTCAAAAATTGGCGTTGAGTTGGATGTTTTAAGTCCAGATCAAGCTAAGTATATTGGTGTGGCAGTAGAAGGTCCTTTCAAACAAGAAATGTATCGCTACTAATCACTTGATTGCAATAAAAAAGGGGAAAAAGTACATCTTTTTCCCCTTTTCTTTTTTCATTATTATTTTAGAATTCAACCAAGGTACCAATTTTATTACCCAGCATTAATTGCTTCAAATTTCCGCCAGTATTCATATCAAAAACCACAATTGGAAGTTTATTTTCATTGCACAGAGTAAAGGCAGTCATATCCATAACATTTAAGCCTTTTTCATACACTTCATTAAAAGAAATGGTATCGTATTTTGTTGCGGACTTGTCCTTTTCAGGATCGGCGGTGTAAATTCCATCTACACGTGTTCCTTTTAAAATTACGTTTGCCTCAATTTCAATTGCGCGCAAAGAAGCTGCTGTATCTGTTGTAAAATATGGATTACCTGTTCCTGCTCCAAATATTACCACTCTTCCCTTTTCCAAATGCCGAACGGCTCTTCGACGTATAAAGGGTTCACAAATTTGCTCCATTTTAATTGCCGACATCAATCGGGTATTTACATTTAATCGTTCAAGCGCGCTTTGCAATGCCATGCTATTTATTACTGTGGCAAGCATTCCCATGTAATCGCCTTGTACTCGGTCCATTCCTCCCTTTTCGGCTTGAATGCCTCTAAAAATATTTCCGCCACCAATTACAATTGCCACTTCAGCTCCCAATTCAACAATGGATTTTATATCACTGGCATATTGACCTAATCGAGCAGGATCAATACCAAATTGTTTCTCACCCATTAATGCCTCTCCGCTCAATTTCAATAATACGCGTTTATATTTCATAGTTTAAATTTTAAATTATACCACTTGTAACAACAGGAATTGCACTTTCAACTTTGTATTGACTACCATCAAAAATTCTTGTTCTATTAAGCAAATCAACTAATCCGTCCAGTTAAGGCCATGAAAAATCGAAACGCTAGTGCAAAAAAAATCCCGACTTAAAAGTCGGGATTCAATTACTAAAGAATTAACTTAATGCTACACGCTTAAAGGCGGTAACGGTTAAGCCCTTTTCCGCATCATTTAAATATTGCGAAACTGTTTTTTTGCTATCTTTTATAAATTCCTGATTCAATAGGGTTGATTCTTTGTAAAACTTTTCAATTTTACCTTTTGCAATCATTTCAATTTTGTCTTCAGGTTTGCCTTCATTTCGTAATTGCTCTTTTGCAATTTCAACTTCTCTTTCTAACATTGATGGATCAACATCTCCTTTATCAACAGCAACAGGCGACATCGCTGCAATTTGCATGGCAACATCTTTACCTACTTGCTCATCAGCTATTGCTTTGTTAAATCCAACAAGCGTTGCCAATTTGTTTCCTGGGTGGATATAGGCAACTACCTTCTCGGCTGAAACAACTTCATAGCGTGATAATTCAATTTTTTCACCAATCTTACCTACGTATTCTGTAATTTTTTCAGCTACAGTTAAGTTTTCATAGGGCAATGCTAAAAATGCCTCAGTTGAAGCAGGGTTTTTGTCAATGGCCAAGTTTAACAAGTTGGTAGTAAATCCAACAAAATCTTCATTAATTGCAACGAAATCTGTTTCACAGCTAAGGGTTACA
>WBZU01002022.1_pt1 | contig 14468 bp, 32 predicted proteins | sample 5204311 | NCBI WGS metagenome assembly WBZU01 (sample SAMN12344359, study PRJNA552823) | activated sludge metagenome | biome: Activated sludge suspended growth; feature: Nitrification reactor; material: Wastewater; isolation source: activated sludge from nitrification reactor of wastewater...
AACGCAGTGTGGGTCAAGGGTCAGGATGTTCCAGGGCATCTCAGCCCGGGAGAAGGCCAACGGTTTCTTCGCAGGTACATGGCCGGCACGTTCGCCCCGGTGGTTGCCCGACTGTTCGACAAGGACGGTCCGCTTCACGGCATGTTCACCCAGGAATTCTTCGACGGGCTCTGTTCCGTCGCGTGGAACCTCGGCACCGGCTCGGTAACCCCGGGCACGTCGGGGTTCGAAACGTTGGGAGCTGCGATCGAAGCGCGATCCCGCCGCAAGATCGCGGACGCCTTGCTGCTCTACATCAACCCGGGTTCCAGGTTTGAAGAAGGGCTGCTCCGTCGCCGGAAGGCGGAGGGCCAACTGATCCTGTTCGGCAACTACGGCAAATGAAAGTCGAGATCGAGACAGACATGACCTATCAACAGCATCGAGTCGCGCTCAACACCGCGTTCGCCTCTGTTATCGCCCTGATCCTCACCAAGTTCGGACTGGACGTGCCGAACGGGGTGATCGTCGCAGCGGTCGGTTTGGTCGGGATCGTCACCGCCTATTTCTCGCCCGGCTGGGCCAACAAGGTTGGGTTGAAGGCATACCCGGCCGGCATCACCGCCGCGGTCACCACGATCCTCGCCTGGCTTCTTCCGGTTCTGGGTGTTGACGAACTCACCCAGGCTGATCTCGTCACGCTGGTTGGTGCGCTCACCCTGATCGTCGGGCTGCTCACCCCGGCCGCCGCCACTCCTGAAGTTCACATCACCCCTGAAGCCGACCTTGGCCACGACCGCGTCGGGGAGTAACCGGTTGCGTGAAGAACCTCGACACAGACGAACTACGAGCGATCGTGGTCCTTTCGGGCCTTTTCGGCCTGTTCTTCATGCTGCTCCTGTACTCGTTCGCGGGAATCACCCCGGACCACGGAGTGCTCGGAGTTTTCGGGTCGATGGCCGCGCTTCCCTTTGGAGCTTCAGCACTGGAAAAACTGGGGGAGAAAAGAAACACGCCGCCCGACGACCCGCCGCCGCCGGCGCAACGAGAGGATCCGTCACCACCGGAGCAGCCGAATCATCCGGTCGAGTTCATGGTGGCTCCGGCGTGAAACTTGCGGCTGACATTGCCGCAGCAACAAGAGAAGCGTTGGTGGACTTGCTCGATGCGGTGGCCCGTCTTCGCCCAAGGGTCTGGGTGATCATGGTGATTGCCATGTTCCTCGTGAACGTCTTCCTCGTTTGGGGTCCGTCGATTCACAAGGTGCCGGGCCTTTGAGCCGCGAAACGTACAGGGACGAAAACGGGGTGGAGCATCCCGAACGCCGCCGGAACCCGGAGATTCCCAGGTGGATTCGTGTGGTGATTGCGCTTGGTGCCGTAATGATGATCGGCACCTTCGCGATTGCCGCCTGGTTCGTTGGTGGTGTGAAAGACCTCGAGAGCCAGAATCACGCCAACGATCTCGTTGCGTGCGCCCAAGCGAACATTTCCCGGGCCGGTGACGTGAACAACCTGCGGCAGGACATTGCCCGGCTGAAAACGACGAAGCGGGCTGATCTTGCGGACGTGGCGGCGTTGAAGCGGCTTCCTGAGCCTGACCCGGTTTGGATTCAGGCACGGGAGGATGAGATCGAAGCTATTGACTTGAATATCAGGCAGAAGCACAAGTCGATTCGGGTGAAGCTCAACAGCATTGAGCCGTTCCCGATCCGGCCGGGTTCACCGGTGAAGGATTGCGAGAGGGCGTATCCGGACTGATGCGGGTTTGTGGGAACCCGGATTGTGGCGGGTCGTTGGAGGGTCGGAAGGCGTCGGCCAGGTATTGCTCGGGGTCTTGTCGCGCCCGGGCGTCTGAGCAGCGTCAGGGGTCCAGGTTGCCGGTTGCGGCCACTACCGCGTTTTGGACTGGGTTGGGTCGTGTGCGGCGGCCTCGTGCGCTTAGTGCGCGTCCTTGACTTGGTCGGCGTGGGCCGGTTAGGTTGGGGGTGAATCGACTGTTCTTAGACGGTTCAGTCGTATGAGCCCCGGGAGCCCCACTCCCGGGGCTCGATTCTTTTACAACAAGTGAAGGCGTGACTTCTCGGTCAGTTCTTCCAACGCTCTGCCACAGCCAGCTGAATGTCTCTGGGCAACCCGTCCCTAATCGACTTGGCTGACATTGCGACCTTCGTCTTGAAGGAATTCAGAGCGACAACGAACAGATCGTTGAATCCGAGCCGAGCGGCAAGCAGAGTCTCGTACCCAGCGAGTTCGTAGAACGCGATGCTTGTCTGCTCGTCATATTTCCGAGCCTCATCGTCCATGTAACGAGGGGGAAGTTGAGCTACCGCGTTATCTAGCCGGGTCAGGCCGTTTAGCGCCCTGACCGCGAGCTGGAGTGATTCGTCCACGATTCTTCGAACATCGGACTCAGCCGCCAGCTTGCGGTCTTGCCGGTCCTTCAGCCACACTCCCGTCAGCGTTATGGAGCCGCCGACGATTCCGCCAGCCAGCGAAGCAAGCGCGGGGTCCATCAGCCTAGAAAGGTGTAGCGACTTGGATGTAGCGTCCCCAGTTCCGCATCGTGATGATCAACAACCCACCGTAAGGAAAGGCCGACCCGTTGAGTCTCTTGCCGTTGACTCTGATCCGAAACGAATAGTTGACCCCGCCGTCCTGGCGAGTCTGCTTCACCAGCTTCCTGAAAGCCGCACGGGCAAACTCGCACGACGTTTTCGGGTATCGGGGAGGATTGTTTCCGGCCACGATCATGGATTTCCCGCTGGCGCTGTGGCCGCAGTACTTCACGTTCTCGGCCGCGGCAGCGGAGGTCGGGAGCAACATGATGGTGAGCGCCAAGGCTGTCCCGAGGATGGTCTTCTTCACGATTTTTGCTCCCTTGCAGGGGTTTTCTTTTCCGCCGGACGAAGGGGTACGGTGGGAACAGGTGTTCGATGGAATCGAGCATCGGGTTGGAGGGTCGGCGAACGTGGGAGATCCATGTCCGCTGACCGAAATGAAGCCCAAGCCGATGAAGCGCAGATCCTTGGTGAAGCGATAGTCGCTCTTCGCCGTGCCACCACTACTGACCTGCTGACTGACGCCGAGCGTCGCGCTGCCCTTGCTCACGCCGATCTTTTAGAAGCCGCTCTACCCTCAAGGCCGTTGCGTTCAGTTCCTGCTGAGTCGCCAGCAGGTCGCGCAGAAGATCCTGCGTCGAACGTTCGTCAACCTCCGCTTCTCCGGTTGATCCACTGACAATCTCGTCCTGGCTGACTCCAAGTGTCTCGGCCAGCTTGGCGAGGTTGATCCCCCCAATGGAGTTGCCGCGCATGTAGCCGTAAAGGGAGGTGCGGCCGATACCGGTTTGCCGACTGAACTCTCCGATCTCTCGGGAGCCTATGAGCGCCTTCAACCGCTCCCCGCGTTTCGGGTCGAACGGCATTTTGGACTTGCGTCCACCGGGCGGAGGTGGCTTTGCCATGCGAGAAATGTACGGCTGAAGATTTGGGTGCGAGTAATGGCTTGACTTATGTGCGGGATATGTGCTACTAATGGTCATATGGAAACCGCAAGGAAAGTCAAACGCCTTCCAGTCGAGATGCGACCAGACCTATATGACCGGCTCAGGGAGATGGCGGAGGCCCGGGATCGCTCCGCTGCCGCGGAGGTGCGGCGGGCAATCGAGGACCGCCTGAACTCGTTCGAGGCTGAGAAGAAGGTCGCGGCATGATCCGTCCCGGTCCGGAAGAACGATTTGAGCGGTTTCGGGTTACACCGGTTTCGATACTGACCTCGAAGCAGGCCAGGCATCAGCTTGGCAAGGCGAAGATGGCGAAACTCGAGGAATTCCTTGGGGGCCAGCAGTGAACGCGCTGCTCGAATCCGTGGTGATCGCCGTCCTGATTTGCGGTATCCCGTTCGCCCTCGCCGGCGTTGCCGCTTTCGGTGAGTGGGTCACTCGCCAGCCTGAACCGCCGCGTCCGTACCTGCCTGATGACGGCATGGACCTCGAGATCGTCAACGACTTTTTCCATCCGACCGGCCGTGTTTCGACGGCGGTCGCTTTTGCCCGTTCAAAGAGTGAGGTGAACGAGTGAGCGCTCGTTACGACTTGATCGAATCAATGTGGCGCGAGGGTGCGTCGATGGACGAAATAGCCGAGCGACTTGGTTCGACGAAGGCCTCGGTCGGCGTGAGCATGCAGCGAATGCGAGCGAGGGGCTGTCAACTGCCCTATCGCAAGGTGCCGCTCAATCCGGCTTACCCGGATCAGGCTCCGTACGAAAAACCTGGGTTCCGGATTTGCGGCCACTGCGGAGAGTTGAAGCCCGAAATCGCATTCCCGTTTCCCCTGCGAACTCGCTGCTGTTTCGAGTGCGCAGCTGAGCGAAGCCGGAATTTTGACCAGGACCGAACCGCCAATAGTCGCCGCACGCGCAGTCGCCGTCCCGACAGAAGTAGGGCTCGCCAGCGTGTTCAAGAGGCGGTGAAAACGGGGCGCCTAGTGAAGCCCCACGCTTGTGAGCGGTGCGGCTTCATACCGAAACGGGTGAGCGAAATTCACGGCCACCACGCGGACTACTCCCGGCCACTCGACGTCGAGTGGCTTTGCGAGCGCTGTCACAGGGCCGAGCACATCCGTTTGAAGTTCACCGAGAAAGAAAAGAGCGCCGCGAGTTGTGGCTCGGCGGCGCTCAACACGAGCAAGGAGAGTACCCATGCCCGCATTGAGGCCCAGTAAATCACCCTCGGTCCCGGAACGGTTGACCGAGGCTGCCCGTCAGTTGGAGAAGGCCCGGGTCGCGCAGATGGAAGCGGCGAAGGCCCTTGACTGCGATCTGATCCCGACCAGCATTCATCGGGATTGCCTGTTCGCGATGGATGCGACCCGTGACGTTGAGGGTTCGATCGTGGATCTGTACGTCGGATTGCGAGGCAACCGGTGAGCACGGTCACGGAGTTGAAGCCGGGTCCGACCATGAACGACCGGTATCCCACGGTTCGCATCCGTCGAAACGACAACCACGCGAACTATGGCGAGCCTGGCACGTTCTCGATTGAGGGTTTCGTGATCGGAACCCGGATCATGAAACTGTCGAGTCGCAGCCTTGTCACGGTTGATGTGGGTGCCGGCTCCATCACCCTGCAGGTTCCGAATGAGGACGTCGAGGTGATCTCGTGAAGTTCTCAGAGATCAAAGACGAACTTCGGCGTCCGTTCACCCCTGCCGCAGTCAAGTTCAAGGTGCAGGCGACGTGGCCGAAGGGCCAGCCGACCGGGGGCCAGGTCGTGGCGTATGTCGATGCCCGACTCGTTTCCGACCGGCTCAACGCGGTTTGCCCGGATGATTGGCAGTCCGACATTGTTGAGGGTGCCGGCGGCGCGATCTGCCGCCTCACGATTTGCGGTCAGACCCGAACGGATTTCGGGAAGGTCGAGTTCGTTGACGCGAAGGGCTCGTTCTCGGATTCGTTCAAGAGGGCGGCTGTTCACTTCGGGATTGCGGCGTCGCTTTACCAGCTGCCGCGCATGGTTCTGAACGTCGGGAACGGCTTGGATTTGCGTGGCCCGAAGAACTCGGTGGTTCTCACTCCGCAGGGCGTGAACATTTGCCGCCGGACCTACACGGACTGGCTCAACACGGTCGGGATCGCTGAGTTCGGTGAACCGTTCGATCACGGCGACAAGATCGACCAGGGCGAGCAAACCCCGAATGAGGTTCTGGCGGACCTGATCGCGCAGGCGGATTTCAACACGGATCAGATCGACAGTATCCGTGCCTGGGCGAAGAACGGGAATGGTCTTGATGCCGCGAAGGTTCAGAAGGCCACGAACCTTTTGTTGGCTGATGAACCGGAGGTTCTTCTGGAAAGGGCGGGGGCATGAACTGGTCAGCCGGGTTCCGGAAGGCTTGTGCGGAGTACGGGATCGATCCTTCGGATCCGATCTATAACACCGATGATCATTACGACCGGGGCGGTGAGTCCCGTTGCCGGGTGTGTCTCGGCCATGTGAAAGATCATCGCCGGGCAAGGTGCGATCTTGAACTGACCCGGGCCGCTGAAATGGACGATCCGCGGGTTTGCGTGTACTGCCGTCGCGCCTACGATTACCGGTCCTGCGAACCGGACGGCGACTCCGGCTGGTTCGGCACTTGCGGTGAATGCCAGGCCCGTCACGCGGCCGAGGAACGGCGCCGGCAGCAGCGCATCGCCAGGTTGCCTCGCCGGTTGTCCCTGTCACCGGCCCGTGCCGCGTATGTGCGCCACCAGTTCCCGGAACGGAACCTGAACGACTTTTCACCGGCCGAGCTTTTCGCGAACGCCTACGACGAGGTTCCGGACTGATGGACGACCCGAAGATTCTGTGTGCCGGATGCGAAGCGGACATTGTGCTGCCTGATCAGCCGTGCCCGTTTTGCGGGGAAACGGAGCAGCTGAATGGCTAGGCCCCTTCCATGGTCCATTGACGACTCTGCCGCGCAACTGCGGGAAGCGTCAACCCACCAGCAACGACAGGAGGAAGCCCTGAAGGCGGCCTACCGGAAGTGGGGGAAAGCGAAGGACGCCTACGCGAAGGCGCTCGCGTTAAAGATCACCGAACTCAAGAACATGGGAACGGCCGCGACCTTGGCGAAGGAACTCGCGAAAGGTGACGAGAAAGTCGCCGAGCTCCGGATGCTTCAAGACACCGCAGAGGGTGAAGCGAAGGCTGCCGAGCAGGCCTGCTGGCGCCGCAACGCTGACAGGAAAGACGCCCAGGCGTTGGCGGACTGGTCGCAGCGGCGGGAGTTCGCCGAAGCGAGAGGCGACGTTGTCCACCAGTTCGAGAAGCCGATCGGGAGGGCAGCATGACCTATTCACTGAACGAGGTCCTGGTTCCGATGGAGCGGGAGGTTCGCGAAAGCTCCGAACTGGCGGTGCTTCTGTGGGAGCGTGACCGCCGGAACCTTGGAGGCAACCGGTTTCACTTCTGGCGGGTTTGTGACGACGAGGGCCAACCGGTCGATTGGGGGGCGCTCGCATGATCTGGGATTTCGTTCAGATCTTCGCTTCGGTTTGGCTGGTCTTTTCGTTTGGCCGCTGGCGTGGTCGTCGCGGCGCTGTCGCTGCGGCCCGTCGTGCCTATATCGCCGGCGTTCAGGACGGCTTGCTCTGGCAGGAACCCTCGGCACCTGATGTGCCGCCTTCGCCCGAAGTTCAGGCTGAGGATCGGAGGCGGTCATGATCGGTGAACGCGGCGGATCCACCGCCACCCTGGACGAAGGTATCGCCCGGATCGAGCAGCACAAACCGATCCTGTCGAACGCGATCCGCTTCGACATTCTCGACTGGTTGGAAACCCATCCGGAGTGGCATCGAAACCATCTTCGTGTCGCTGTTCCGGCTGATTCGAAGAACGCTGTCGGGGCGGTCGTCAACGCGTTGATTCGGTCCGGAAAGATCGAGGAAACGGGGGAGCGTCGCAAGAGTTCCGATCCGGCTTCGCATGGCCGCAAATCGAATGTGTATCGGTTGTTGTTCAGGACTGGAACTGGAAGTAGCCGGGTCGATCACCTGGGTACGTCGGCTGCTTCCAGTTGCGGTCCTGGCAGGACCGAAGGGGATGCCACCGAGGGGTTCGGGGGCCAGTCATCGGCGGGGGCAACATCTTCGGCTCCCGTCGATCCTCCCCGCCTGTTCGAGGTTGGGGAACTTTCCCGACCTGACCACTACGAAGCCGAGGCCGCGTAAGTGGCCTGGGCGCGAATTGACGATGGGTTCCACGACAACCCCAAGATCATCCGAATCTTCGACCAGGACCCCGGCGCGGTGGCCCTGCTCGTTTTCTGCATTTCGTACTGCGCCAAGCATGAAACCGATGGCTTCGTCCATTCCGGGACCGTTGCCCGACTCTCGCCCGTCCAACAAGACCGAGACAGGCAGGTGGGCACGTTGATAGCTGAGGGAGCGTTGCACGAACACGAAGACGGCTTCGTGGTGAACGACTACCTGATCTACAACCGGTCGAAGGAACAGATCGAGGCACAGCGGAAAGAGGACCGTGAGCGGAAGGCGAGGTCGAGGAAGTGAGTTTTCCCGGCAATGGCGCTAACAAACCTTCCAAGGTTCGTCCGTCCGGAGTCCGTCCGGAGTCACAACCATTTACCACTTCGGTGTCCGGGCGTCCAGGACACCGGGATGGGATGGGTAGGGATGGGAAGGGCAGGGAGGACTACCACCGTGCAACCCGTAGGTCAGCGGAGTTGATGGCCCGTGCGGTTCAGTGGGCGAAAGTCAACCTGCCGGATGAGTCCCGGAATCGGGCTGTGGCCGCGTTCCTTGCCGAGCGGGGCCGGTTGAAGCGTGATCCCTCGACAACTGAGGTGCTAACCCGGTTGAAGGCGTGGGGCCATGACCGGGAATCTTGGATCGCCCGGTTCGGCCTGGAATCGTTGAATGCCGAGAGGGCTTGGCTGGAAGCGAGGGGATTGTGAACGGCATCCGGCCGGGTGACATTGTGGAGGTTGAGAAGGGCGGCATCCGGTATCTCGGTTCGGTGACTGGCAAGGCTGCCGGCGTTTTGGATTTGGAACCGGTCGCTGGTTCTTGCCCGTCGACGGTGAAGGCCCGGCAGGTGAAGGGTTTGTGGCGGAAGGTTCGGAAATGATCCGGGCCGGCAGTCTGATCGTCACCCAGGGCGGTTTCATTGGCACAGTCCGCGAGATCGTTGGTGACATCGCCTGGGTGGAGTTCCCGAAGCGCGGAAACCTGAACCGGATCGAGCCGTACAAGCTCGGCTCCTTGAGCGTGTACAGGGGGGCAGCATGAGTCAGCCTTCGGAAAGGCACAGGTGGCTGGACGGCCCCTTGTTCGTGGAGTGGCTTTACGGCCGGTTCCCCGACCTTGACGGCCACGCAAAAGACCTGCTTTCAAGTTCGGACATTCGTCGCCTGTTCGACTACCGGCATGGTGTGTGCCCGGAGGCATACGGGATCCCTGACCGAATCTGCGTTGCCCTTGAAATCCACCTGGATGAGATTCCGGACAAGGTGTGGCGAACCTCTCCGCGCCGAAGGAAAGTTCAGCGTCGCAGCCGGAACGCTTCACCTTGGGAGAGGCGCAGGGCGTTGGAGATGCTGGCGGAAGGATATTTTCCGTTGGAGGTTGCTCGGGAGGTCGGGGTTACGGCCCGAACGGTTGAACGTTGGCGGAAGGTCGCGGCGTGAGAAGGGGCCGTCGCACAGAGTCCAGGGCATCCCGCGAGGCCAGGTGTTTGTTCACCGAAACGGTTCTGGATCGTGGCGAGTGCGAGATCCAGCAGTTCATCGCCCATCGGTGCGGTGGCGGCTGGGTCGATGCCTGCCACATCCTCCCGAAGCAGTTCATCCGGAGGGAAACGAACCTGTGGGCCGAGCCCGAAGCACTCGCCGCTTTGTGGAATCCGGACAACGCTCTGTGCGGCTGCCGGACCGGCCATAACCTTTTCGATGCTCCGGGGCATGGGGTTCAGTGGTGGCAGCTGCCGGCCCCCGCCATTGAGTTCGCTGAGTCACATGGCTGGTTGTGGAAGCTCGAGCGGGACTACCCGGCCAGTGAGGTGATCGCGGCATGAGCGAAGTGACCGTGATCACCGAGCGTCGGGCGTTCTTCACGACCGTCACCCTGGCGAAGTACCTGGACCTTTCGGAACGGTATGTGCGGGAACTCGTAAAGAGCGGAGAAATCCCTTCGTACAAGTTCGGACGCAAACGGCGGATCGATCCGAAGGACATAGATTCGTGGCTCAAATCACAGCGCGAAAGGAGCGCAGCATGAGCCACAGGGAATCCCCGTACAAGCGGGTGAATCCGTCCGGGAAGGTGGTGTGGGTTGCCCGGTACACCGACAGCCGGGGCCGTCGGCAGATTGCCCGTCCGTCATGGAACCGGGGGAAGGGCACGTTCAAGCTGAAGAAGGACGCCCAACGGGCTATCGACGAGGCGTACGGGCTGCCGGATCAGATCGACACGATCCGCAACTACCTTCCGACCTGGCTGGCCCAGTCGGACCGTTCAGAGCGAACCGACGACACGAACCGGGACCGCATCAATTCGGTTCTTGACGTGACGATCGAAGGCCGCATCTTCGGTGACATTCCGTTCCCGGAAATCCGGCGTCGGCATGTGAAGAAACTGATCGGTCACATGCTGGTTGTCGATGGCCGGGCCGCGACGGGTGCGGCCGGGGTGATCCGGGCTTTGTCAACGATGACGGAGGACGCGATCGACGATGACCTGGCCGCTGCGAACCCGTTTCGTGGCGCGAAGATCCGCCGGGACGACAAGAGGGCAGTCAAGAAGAGCCGTGAGGTCAGGGTGTTTTCGTTCGAGCAGATGCGCGAGTTCGCTGCGTGCGGCCGTCCGGAAGTTCGGAAGGTGACCGAGCGACCGAGGAAGAACCCGGATGATCCCGAGGAGGCTCCGCGCTACTTCAGTGAGGTCAACTACGAACCGATGATTCTCGCGATCGCCCTGTCAGGGATGCGGTTGGGGGAGATCCTGGCGTTGCGTCGGTCCCAGTTCTCGAACGGGGAGTTCAGGCCGTCCGGGACCGCGTATCGGGGCCGGATCATTGAGGGTGACACAGAAGAGAAGAAGCACTGCCGGACGGTGCCGGTGCCGGCGTCGCTCGAGTTCCTGATCCAGACCGAGGCATTGCGGGACGACACGGACATTCTGTTTCCGAACCCGAAGGGGAATGTTTGGCATTCGGGCACGTTCTACCGTGATGTGTGGAAGCCGGCGCAGGTCGCTTCGGGCATGGACATCAGGCCACACGAGTGCCGGCATTCGTATGTGACCCATCTTCGGGCAGCTGGTGTTGACGACGCGGACCTGGCCGCTATTGCGGGGCACGGGGTGGACACGATGCTGGCGACTTACACGCATGCGGTTGGCCGGTCGAACGAGCAGGTGAGGGAAATTCTCGGTTAGGTGATGGCTACTCCTCCGGCTACATACCATCGCAAACCGGTTTGTGAAGCGGGTTTGGCCTGTTCTTCTAAGCCGGATGTCGCAGGTTCGAATCCTGCCGGGGGTGCTTTCGTTGTTCCGCTCCTGATGCGGTTTGGTCGCATCGGGTGCGGGATGGTCGGCATTGAGAGCCGTTCGCTCTGTCGGCGTGTGCCGTCGCTTGCCGTCGCCTGCCGGGGGTTGATGGCTACATATTGGCGTCATTTTTCGCCTATCCCCAACCGAGGGGATGGGATCCCCTCACGACGAGAGGAACCACGAATGACGAACACAGGTGAACGCGACCAGCTGGCCGCGGAAATCGATGAGCAACTTCACCACGGACGGAACTGATGGCCGCGATCGGTGATTACAAGATGAGCCAGGTCGAACAGGCTGAAGCGGATGCGGGTCGTGCGCGTGACGACAACAGCAGGTGGGTTCAACGGCCTGAAGTTGACCGGCTGGTTGCTGCTGCTGTAGAGGAACGGGACCGGGAAATCGAACGGTTGAAACAAGGCTTGTGGGATTGCGCCGGGGCCGCGGGAACCGACCTTGACGGTGACCCGACCCCTCGCCACCTTGCCTACCCGGACATTGTGGATTTCGCGCTCAATGCTGTTCGTGAGTTGCGTAGGGATTACGACGAGGGGTTGGGGGAGGCGGCGCTAGTCGCGCCTGCGGTCACGACTGGCTTGGAAATGAACACGAACCCGGAGGGGACGAGAAACCTTGATTGAGATCAAGCATCGCTGGAACGGCAAGGTGCTTTACGCGGCGAAAACCGCGAAGGATGTTCGGTCGGCGGTGTTGGAGGCCCGGCGGGAGGGAGCCAGCCTGCGGGGAGCGAACCTGTGGGGAGCGAACCTGTGGGGAGCGAACCTGGGGGGAGCGAACCTGGGGGGAGCGAACCTGGGGGGAGCGGACCTGGGGGGAGCGGACCTGGGGGGAGCGGACCTGTGGGGAGCGAACCTGGGGGGAGCGAACCTGGGGGGAGCGAACCTGGGGGGAGCGGACCTGTGGGGAGCGGACCTGTGGGGAGCGAACCTGCGGGGAGCGAACCTGCGGGGAGCGAACCTGCGGGGAGCGGAAGGATTTGCCCCTGAGCGTGTCAATGATCTGCTGATTCTGCTGGATCAGGTCGGTCCGATCCGGGCGTACAAACTGGTGGATTCGGGGTACCGGTCACCGATCCAAAGCAGCGGCAAGTTGACCTACCGGGTTGGGGAAACGGTCGAGGCGAAGGCGAATACTGATTCGCGGGTGGATTGCGGCGCGGGCGTGAATTTGGCAACCCTGCCGTGGTGCCTGTCGAACTGGCGGTCGGGTTATCGGATTCTCGTTTGTGAGTTCAAGCGGTCGGATATCGCGGCTATTCCGGTGGGGGACGGAAAGTTTCGGGTCGGTAAATGCAAGGTGGTCAGGGAGATCGACCAGGACCAGATTTACGAGTGGCTTGGGTTTGACGCCTGACACGCCAGAGCGCGAAAGTGCTCCCTCAACCAAAACCTCCGAGGCTGATCGGCGTTCTGGGGGTTCTGTCCAATGACCGGGAGGCGACCGGCTGCCCTTACGGATACGGAGGGGCGGGAACCGGCTTCGGTTGAGGGAGGGCGTTCGCCCTCAGCGGCCACGACTGACTCTGATGTGAAAACCAACCCTGTGGAGGGCGAGAACTGATGGGCAAGGAAACGATCAAGGCAGTCACCGAGTTCGAGCGGCCCGAGGACGACGACCGCTGGAACACCGAGGCGGGCTTCGATATCGAGACGACCGAGCAGACGATCACTCTCGCCATCGACAACGACGCAAGCTGCTGTGAGTCCTGGGGGTACTTCCTCACCGAAGATGACACCGAGAAGTTCATCGGGGCCGAACTGCTCGGGGTAGAGATCACCGACACGAACCGATCCAACCGCACGTTTAAAGAATGGGACTGGCGGAAGGAGGAGCCGGAGAACAACGAGGATCTGGACGCGGGCGATGTCATGTTCGTGGATATCAGGACCAACCGGGGCATCCTCCAGTTTGTCGCCTACAACGCCCACAACGGTTATTACGGCCATAAGGCCCGGGTGTCGTCCAAGCAACTGACGCACTCGGAGGTTCTCTGATGCCCGCTGATTCCCCGGAGAACAAGTGCCCGGGCGATTTCATTGGGGATGACTTGAGCGGGGTCCATACCTGCCATGCGGGTTGTCCCTGCCATTCTTCCGGGGGAGGGTGCGTGTCGAACAAGGCCGCTCAGGGTGACGATCCTGCCCGGCCCGATGGACCTCCCCCGGTTGACCCTCAATGCCCGTCCCGTTCCCCCCAGGTACCTGACCGAGACGTGGTTTGCCCGGAATGTGGAAAGCCTGACCCCGTACTGATCGACGGCGGGTTTGAAATGGCCTGCGGAAACCATTGGCACAAGACCTGCGCGTTTCCCGGCTCCCACGAAATGCGGATCGAACGCGAAAGCGAAGGCCCGGACTCTGCCTCGCCCCCTTCCCCTGACCGAGAAACAGGGGAACTGGTGATTGAAGAACATGTGCCGTGCGAGGGCGACTGCGAGTTTTGTAAAGAAACGGCCCGGGCTGGTGACGATTACCAGTATGAGTTCGGCTCGACCGCTGAATCGGTTGCGTGGTTGAACGGCTCTTTGGACGCATCGTCCGGGGTGTTCAAGTGGGTTCCGAATTCGGTTGAGGCGACGGCTTCGCCGTCTGCTGCCCCGACCAACCAGGAGAGCGTTGCCCGGACTGATGGTGAGGGCGAGGGGCCGCGCTGCCGTGAGCATGGTCACGGTCCCGACGAGGACGGCCAATGCTTCCAGTGTGGCGATCAGTTGGTGCCCTATCCCTATCCCCCTGACCTTTCAGCCGGGGAGGGCGAGGGGCTAGAGGTAACGCGGTACCGGACCGACAGCGACGGCCAAATATGGCCCGACCCCGAAGGGCAGCTTGTGTCCTACTCGGACTGGAGGCGGGGGGAGAAGAAGGTTCTGGAACTCCGCACCACGCTCCATAGGGTGTCTGTGTTCGTTGCCCGGATGGAGGCCCGGCAGGAACGGCTTGCGGACCTCGCACGGGATACCGCCGACAAGCTCGACCGGTCGAAGCCGGGTAGCTCGGACATGTTCAACGCTCTCACACAGGAAGTTTCGTGGCGGCGCACTTTCTCCCGTGATCTGGAACAGGTGCAGCGGGTGATTTCGGGTTATTCGCCGGATGAGGTAGAGGAATGAACGCTCGGTGGTAGTGTCCGGTTTGTGGTCGCAAGTCGGATCGCACGGGAACGAACGCTCCGGTGTGCGCCGGGTCCGGTTCTGGACTTCATCGCGCCGCGTATATGTGGCGGCGTCAGGGTTCTGGCTATTACGCCCGGCCCTTCCTGCTTGACCCCAAGGAGGAAGCATGAGCGGCCAGAAGGACCAAGACGAGTTCACGGCGCTTCAGGAGTCGAATGACGCCCGGAGCATCGAAGAGATGATCTCGGACGACCGTTACGAGGAGTGGCCCATAGAGAAGGTTGAAGTGGGCGAAGACAAC
>WBZU01001535.1_pt1 | contig 14462 bp, 8 predicted proteins | sample 5204311 | NCBI WGS metagenome assembly WBZU01 (sample SAMN12344359, study PRJNA552823) | activated sludge metagenome | biome: Activated sludge suspended growth; feature: Nitrification reactor; material: Wastewater; isolation source: activated sludge from nitrification reactor of wastewater treatment...
CCAGCACGCAGTTCAGCGCCGAAACGAAGTTGTATGGCTCAACGCCCATGTTGATAAAACGACCGATCACATCAATCACGTTGTTGGCGTGAACCGTGGTGAAAACCAGGTGTCCGGTCAGCGCGGAGTTGATGGCGATTTGCGCCGTTTCGTTGTCGCGAATTTCACCGACCATGATCTTGTCCGGGTCGTGGCGCAAAATCGAGCGCAACCCGCGGGCAAACGTCAGCCCTTTCTTTTCATTGACGGCGATCTGCGCGACACCTCGAAGCTGGTATTCGACCGGGTCTTCGATGGTGATGATCTTGTCGCGACCGTTGTTGATCTCGGAAATCGCGCCGTACAGCGTCGTGGTCTTGCCCGAGCCGGTCGGGCCGGTGACCAGCAACATCCCGTAGGGTTCTTCGACCAGCCTGCGCAGCGACTTCAGGGCATGCTCGTCAAAGCCCAGCGAGTCGAGCGTCAGCGAACCATGCGCCTCGATGACGCCGCGCTTGTCGAGAATGCGCACGACCGCGTCCTCGCCGTGGATGCACGGCATGATCGACACCCGCAGGTCGATGTCGCGGCCGGCGACCTCGACCCGGAAGCTGCCGTCCTGCGGGATGCGTCGCTCGGCGATGTCGAGTTCGGCCAGTACCTTGAGGCGCGAGATCACCTGCTCGGCGAGCGCCACGCCGCTGATCTGGGCAACCGTATCGAGGACGCCGTCGAGACGGTACTTGATGGTGATGCCGCTGGGCGTGCTTTCAAGGTGGATGTCGCTGGCGGCGGCCCGCACTGCATCATAGACGGTCGAGTTGACGAGTTTCACCGCCGGACTCGAAGCGCCACTGACCGAAGCGAAGCTGAGCACCTCGGCGGTACGCCGCTCGGGCGCGCTGCCGCCCTCCTGCACCAGCGAATGCACCGCGTGCAGCGACTCCTCGTGCTTCGACAGATAGGCCTGGATGTCCGCCGCCAGCGCCAGGCGGTAATGCACCGGCGAGCCGGCCAGGCTGCCGAGCCAGACCATGCTGTCGGCGTCGAAAGGATCGGCGATGACGCCGATGATTTGGCCGTCACCCACTGCCTGCGGCGAGCGCAGCAGCACGCAGCCGCGCGTCTGGGCCTTGACCAGCGGCAAGCGATCGAACGCTGGATCACAGGCCAGCATCTCGGTAGTCTCGATGGCCGGCAGGCGAAAGCGCCTGGCCAGATCGGCGACCAGTTGGCGGGGTTCGCTGCCGGTCAGCGTCTCAAGTTCGGCAAGCAGAGAACGTCCCGACAACAGCGCCTGGCGCCTGGCCTGCGCCAGGAGGTCGTCGGCCAGGAGGCGGTCGCCGGGCGCGGGCGCGTTCATTGCAACGCCCCGGCGAGGTCGAAGATCGGCAGGTACAGCAGCACCACGATCAGCCCGACCAGGAGGCCGATGGCAGTCATCAGCGCAGGTTCGAAGACCTTGGTGAAGCGCTCGATCCAGCGCGCACTTTCGCCCTCGTAGAACAGCGCCGAACGGGTCAGCATCGCTCCGAGCTGTCCGGATCGCTCGCCGACGCGCAGCATGCGCAAGGCGATCGGCGTCGCCAGGCCGCAGTGGTCGAAACCCTGCGACAGCGTGCCGCCGTCGGAGATGATGCCGCGAGCGACCAGCAGAGCCGCGCGCGTCGTCGGTGAAACGGTGTGGCCGACGATATCGAGCGCCGCCAGGATCGGAATGCCGCCTTCGAGCAGCATGCCGGTGGTCAGGTACAGCCGCGACAGTTCGATGATGCGTACCCGTTCGCCGATGCCGGGCAGGCGCGTCAGGAAGACGATCCAGCGCCCGCTGCCGATAAATCGACGCAGCCCGTAGGCCGCCACCAGCGCCAGCGCCAACGAGCTGGAGAACACCAGGTCGGTATGCTGGCCGACGAACTGTCCCCAGTCGAGCAGTAATTGTGACAGCCAGGGCAGCGAACGGCCGCTGCCCTGATAGACACCGGCAAAGCGCGGCACCACGTAGCCCATCAGGAACAGGGTCACGCCACAACCGACGATCAGCAGGATCACCGGGTAGATGAGGGCGCTGATCATCCTGTTGCGCACCGTCTCCAGGCGCGTCTGGTAGTCGAGGTAGCGCGCCAGCGCGCGCGGCAGATCGCTGGTTCCCTCGGCAGCGCGGACGATACCGACATAGAGCGGCGGGAAGACGTCGGGTTGGCGGGCCAGCGCCGCCGAAAAACGCAGACCCTCGCGCAGGTCGCGCGTCAGGCGCTCGAGCACCGACCGCGAACTCGACGAAGACTCTTTCTCGAGCAGCGCCTCGAAGGCCTCGACCAGGCTCAGTCCGGCTTCCAGCAAAGCCAGGAGTTCGGCGCTGAAGAGTAGCAGCGAGAACGCCTTGTTGCCGCGCCCCGGCACAGCTCCCATGACCGGGGTGGCGGCAGCCTGGATCGACAGCGGTTGCAGTCTCTGCTGCTGCAGCATGCGGCCCGCTTCAGCGGCATCCGGGGCATCGACGCTGTGCGTCTCGATCAGATTGTCGGGTGATAAGGCGCGAACCTCAAAGCGCATCCCGTCTCCGCAACAGACTCATTGATTGCTGACGTCGGCGGCATCACCGCTGCCGCCGGGCTGGCCGTCCTTGCCGTAGGACACGATGTCGAAGTCACCGGTAGTGCCAGGCGAGCGGTAGAGGTACGCGCGCCCCCAGGGGTCGAGCGGCACCGCTTTCTGCAGATACGGCCCGTTCCAGCGGGTGGCATTGGCCGGCCTGGTCAGCAGCGCATTGAGCCCTTCTTCCGTCGTCGGGTAGTGGCCGACGTCGAGCCGGTAAGTATCGAGCGCGCGCGCGAAAGCCTCGACCTGCGCCTTGGCGACGCCCTGCTCCGACTTGCCTAGCTGCGAGAAATACTTCGGGCCGACATAGGCGGCCAGGAGGCCGATGATCGTCACCACCACCAGCAGTTCAAGCAGGGTGAAGCCGCGCGCGCGGCGACGATCCGGTGCGTGGCCGTCTGCGGGTCGAATCATGGCCGGTTTCCCCGTGCCGCCGCGGCAAGGACCGCCGGGACATACAGCATGGTTTCGGGATACGGTGGGATGCGCCCGCGGTGCCTGGCCACCGCTCCCTGACCGGCGTTGTAGGCGGCCAGGGCAAGGGCGACGTTGCCCTGATGCGCGTTGAGCAGATCCTTGAGATGACGCACGCCGGCATCGATGTTCTGTGCCACATCGCCGGCATCGGTGACCCCATAGCGGGCGGCCGTCGCCGGCATGAGCTGCATGGCGCCGAGAGCGCCTTTCGGCGAGACGGCCCGGGCGTTATACCCGGACTCCACCCCGACCACCGCCGCCACGAGTTCGGGAGCGACCTGGTGAAGGCGTGCGTAGTGGTCGATCAGCGGCGTCAATTGCAGTTTTCCGGCGGCCTGATCCACCCTCGCGAACTTCCTTGAAACCGTGCCGCGATCCTGGGGCGGGTTCTCGCCGCGGATCAGCAGCCGGTAGCTCGGATCGAGGCGCTGGCTGGCGTAGCTCGGAACCCCATCGGCAGCATACGAGACGTAAACGCTGCCTGTCGCGCTGGCCATCGCCGGATGCAGCAGCAGCGCGCCGACGAGCCCGGCCAAGGCAACTCGCAGCCGCTCAGGCTGCGCCCAGGAACCAGCAGATTTCCCCCTTGAACGACCCATTGGTGACTCGGCAGGCAAATTTCGAGCGCAGAGGATAACACGCTGCCAGCCAAAGCTGGTGATCCTGGGATCCTGGATGAGAGGGAGACGAATGAAAGTGTTGGGAGCTAGCGATATACTCCCCTCCCCTTGTGGGGGAGGGGCAATCACCGATGTAACGCCTCTCCATTGCACAAGAGACTTTGACCAACACTTTCAATTGCAGCCACTGACGAGCGTATTGAATGATTTCCCCGCCAACTCCGCTAGAATACGAAGGATACGAAGGCGCAGGCCTGTCCCTCGAACTTTGACGGCCACAGTGATTCTACAGGCCCGATCACCCATTCATTCTCATCCTGCCATGACCCACCATCCCTACGATTTGCTGCCACTTGGCAATAACGGCGCAGGCCTGATTCTGACCCCTTGCCCAGGAACCAAAGGGGTGGAACTGGCCACTGCACTCGAACAATTGAAAACGGCCGGTGCCGACGCCGTGATCACGCTGATGCCGGGTACCGAAATGGCCAGCAATGCCGTGACGAACATGGCTGATCTCTGTCCGGAACTCGGTTTGCAATGGTTTCACCTGCCTATCGAAGACGATCATGCGCCGGAGGAAGCATTTGCGGTTGCCTGGTCTGCGCAACGACAGGCCGTGCACCAACTGCTCGACGCCGGCAAGAAAATAGCAATCCATTGCAAGGGCGGTTCCGGTCGAACTGGCCTGGTCGCTGCACAGATCCTGGTCGAACGGGGTGATTCGTTGGCTGCAGCGACAGCGACCATCCAGGCGATTCGCCCCAATGCGCTGACGCTCAACGTTCATCAGGACTATCTGGCCCGCCTGGCCGTCGCGCAACCGGACAGCTAATGTGAAAGTCGCGTCAGCGACGCATGATCTCCCCTCCCCTCTTGCAGAGGAGGGGTCGGGGGAAAGGGGAACGGTCATGACCAGACCACCTGTCGCCTCGGGCGGCGCTTCGATGCAAAAGCGTGCTTCACTCGAAAGCGCGGGGGAGCACGTAAAATGCTGTACGGGTTTGCCTGTCCTCTGCTGACCCGTACCATCTCGCTGCCGAACAGGATCCCGTGATGGGTTACAAGATATCGCTCATCGTTCAACCCGGCGACAGCTTCTTTCCGATCGTGCGCGCCGTCGACCGGGCAGAGCGCTCGATCAACCTGACCGTATTCCGGATGGACGACCCGATCATCCAGCGAGCCCTGATCGAGGCCCGCCAGCGTGGCGTTCGTATCCGCGTGCTGATCTCGAGCAGCGCGCGCGGTTGGGAAGAGCAAAACCGAAAGCTCCTCAAGGACGCCAACGAGGCCGGCATTTCGACCAAAGAGCCCGCCGGCGACAGCAAGCGAGCCCGTTACCACTACAAGACGATGACGGTGGACGACACAGAAGCGCTGGTGTTCACGTTCAACCCGACGCGCGAGAATCTCCACTACGCGCGTGACTTTGGTGTTGAAGTCTACCACCCGGCGATCGCCGCCGAGATCAACAGGCTCTTTGACGCAGACTGGGACGACAGGCCCTTCGAACCCGACAGGGACTCGCCGCTCCTGGTCAGCCCGTTCAACAGCCGCAAAAAGATGAAGGCCTTGCTGCAGACGGCCACGGATTCGATCGACATCGCCGACGCGAAAGTGGAGGACCCGGCAATCATCCGCCTGCTGGTGGAGAAAGCCAGAAGTGGAGTGCTGGTCCGCGTTCTCGGTGACGCGGAGCATCGAGTCCGGTTGCCACCCGGGATCGAGTTCCGGGCAGCCCCGCGCTACAAGCTGCACGCCAAGTGCACGATCGTCGACGGTGCCACGGCGGTCATTGGCAGCATGAACCTGCGGACGGAGAGCCTCGACCGCCGCCGCGAGCTTAGCATCTCGGTCGACGACGCCGACGTTCTGCGACGGTTGAATGCCGTGTTCGAAAACGACTGGGCGCACCAGGCGCCGATGCTGGGCAGCACCGCGACCCAGGTGCTGCGGGTGTTTCCGCCGCCGCCCCCGGAGCTGGCCAAGCGGTCATCGCTTCGTCTGGTACTCATCTCGCGCATCGACACGCTCGTACGGCATGAAATCCGCGAAGGCATCACCAGCATCGGACGCGCCAAGGAAAACGACTTCGTCATCAGCGACGCCCTGGTGAGCAGGCTGCACGCGCAGATCAGGCTCGACGGGGAGCGCTGTACGATCCGGGACCTGGGAAGCGGCAACGGGACCTTCCTGAACGGCGAACGGATCGATCGGGAAATGCGCCTGCACCCCGGCGATGTCGTCAGAATCGCGGAAAGTCAGGAGTTTCGTCTCCTCGAGCTTTGAGGGGAAATCGGGGTCACTTGATGTCGTATGCAGTCAGTTCCTGGCGGAACTGGTCCCGTGTTCGCAGGTGGCCCATGGTGTCGCGATACTCGTGCTTGACCATGGACCGGATCTCGGGCGCGTACCAGAAGGTTTCGGAAACATTACTCGACAGTAGGCCCGCCCGGCCTGGCCGCTCGGCGCTGCCGGAATGAACCACCCGTAATGCCCGGAACCTTCCTGCCGGCACCTCGACGTCCTCCCAGGCTTCAACCCGGGCAGAGCGTTTATGTGTCACGACATCTCCATCCGGGCGTTTGATTGAATACTCGAAATCCCAGGTTTTCCCAACCTCCAGGGGGAACACCAGGGTCAGGCGCTTGCCCTGCGTCACGTTGGGGTCCAGGAGGGTCCAGGTCGATCGATCGGCCGTTCTCCTGAACGAACGCTCGACTCCTGCCCCTGCAGCGCCCTTCGAATCGATCAATGTTCGATCGACGGTCATGGCGTCTCCTTTGATTGCCGCCACTTTCAATTCGACACGGGTGCTTTCTTCGTTCTTCCAGAGGTTGATGTTTCGATAAACCCATCGGTCACCGACCTTGATATCCGGTTTGTCCACCGGGGCGAGTACCGGAGCGGGGCCTTTCTGGGTCTTTTCGGTTCTGGCCGGTACCGTTCCTCCGACCGCCTTACGTTCGATGCTTTCCTGTGGCTTCGACGCACGCTCGGGTTCTTCCCACTTTCTGAGTTCTCCCCGTGCGAGTGCGACATGGGTACCCGACGGAAAGCGCTTGAGGTAGGCTTCAAAAGCTTCCCGTGTGCCGCTTGCCTTGACTTCGTTCCAGAATCGGGCTTCAGTTTCTGTGGGGTCGGGTGCCATGGCGACGTTGAAGCTGAAATTCTTCTGCAGGGTCTTGGGACCGTTGACGTAGGGCGTCTGGGTTTGCCGGCTGGCACGTTCGACTTCCGCGCTGGCGATCGTCAGAACGCCATCGAGGCTCAGATCCCTGCCCTGAAAAGCGGTCAGCAGCCCGGCGGTAAACAAGCCGTTGCGGCCATCGCCATCGGCCGCCACGTTACCCGGATCGGTGGCATACACGATCACCGTGCCTTTGGGTACGACGTCAGGGCTCGCCAGGCCGCGCGACCGGCCCGAGCGGAACTTGCCACTGACCGGATTGTTGCGGCAGGCATCGAGGATCACGATGTTGACGCTGCTTTTGGCATTGTCCATTTCGTCGAGGATCTGGTTGACGTTGACGCCCTGGTAGGGAACCATCGCTTCGCTTTCCACCCTCGCATTGACCGGCATCAGATAGTTCTGGTTCTTGACCTGAATGCCATGCCCGGCAAAGAAAAACAAGGCCGCTTCGCTGCCACCGATTGTGCTGCCAAATTCGGCGATACTCTGGTGCATGGCTTCAAGCGTCTGGTTCTTTCGCTCGATGACTTCGAAACCGAAGCGGCGCAGGGCAGCGGCGATGTCCTCTGCATCATGCGCGGGGTTGACGAGTTTGGGCAGGTTGTCGGGGTGCTGATAGGCGCTGTTCCCGATCACCAGGGCGATGCGCCGTCCCTGACTGGAGGGGGTGACGCCGGCCATTCGGCTTGCCGTCCCCGGCGCCAATCCAGCGGGCGACGGAGCGAGGGGTTTGCCGAGCGAATCCGTCCGTCCCGGCGGCGCCGGCTGCGGCTGCGCAGGCGCGGCAGAAAGGCATGCTGCCGCCACGATCAGCGCGCGCAGAACAGAGAGGAATGTCGTTCGAAGCAATCGGAATGGCATGGCCCGCGAATCTTATGCCTGCAGCGTGGGCAACACAATAGGATCAGAATCGCGCGGCGAATCTTCGCCATGCCTCTTGGCCATGCCCCTCCGGAACAGGACTCGTTCAATGGGGTCGGTTGGCGTTGCCGCGGCGCCAGGCCAGCCGATCCTGAGGCCCCTGAACATCCCGCCCGTCTGGCTGATCGATCGGGCTGCCATGAACGGCATCACGGCATCACCGCCACCTTGACATCGGCGTGGCCATGTTCCATGCTGATTTCGTTAATGTGAAGGTCGCGTATGCGACTCAAGAATCTCCCCTCCCCCTTCGCGGTGGCGAAGGCGGGGTTTCGCGGAGCACTGCTCCGCGCTGCCGTAGCCGGCCCGCGATGCAGCGTGGGCTGTGGGAAGGGTTGGGGGAGAGGGAAACGGTCATGACTTTCATGATCGGGTGTGCCCGGAAAAGTCATGACCGTCAGTGCCGGCGGCCTTGCTTCGGCGTGCTGCGGTGCACTGGCAATGTCGTATCAATGTCGCATGTCTGTTGTTGGCCACGGTGCCAGCCGGGGCCGACGAACCATGCCGGGCTGGCCATTCCGCGCTGGCCTGCAACCCTCGGGAGGTGACTTGTCATGGCAAGAAGCGCTTTATGCATCGGCATCAACGATTATCCGGGCACCCGCAACGACCTGTCGGGCTGCGTCAATGACGCCAAGGACTGGGCGACCGAACTCGGTGGCCGCGGCTTCACCGTTACCACGCTGATCGACGCCCAGGCAACACGGGCGGCGATCAGCGCCGGCATCGGCGGCCTGATCACCGGCGCCCAGCCCAATGATTCGGTGGTCATCACCTATTCCGGCCACGGCACCTGGGTACCGGACAGCAACGGCGACGAACCCGACGGTCGTGACGAGGGCCTCTGCCCCTGGGACATCAGCACGGTCGGGCCGTTACTCGACGACGAAATCAGGGTCCTGTTCGCCCAGCGCGCCGCCGGCGTGCGCGTACTGCTGATCTCGGACAGTTGCCATTCGGGTTCGGTCACGCGCGGCGACGAGTCGGACATCGATCCGGGCATGCCACGGGCACGCTATATGCCCTTGCAGGACTGGATGCCGGGCAACGAACTGCCGGCTTCGGCAAACCGGCCGCGCGCCCTGGTCGGTGGTCTCCGGCGCAGCGGTGGCGACCTGCTCCTGGCTGGCTGCCAGGACACCGAATACAGTTGGGATACCAGCTTCCGTGGCCGGCCCAACGGCGCCTTCACCTACTACGCGCTGAAATGCCTGCGCGAGCAGAAGCCGGCGACCTATGAGGCCTGGTTCGCTGCGATTCGCGGCTACCTGCCGAGCACCCGTCTGCCGCAGTCGCCACAGATCCTCGGCTCGGCCACGGCCCGCCGTTTCCGCGTCTTCGAGTGAATTGCCATCACCGGGGTTTGCCGCCCGCCGCGGCAGGCGCCGGAAATTCTGTTCGCCCCGCCCCTCTGCGAGGAGTCTCTCATGCCCAGTGACAAGACCTATCTGATCCGCGGCACGGTCAGCGACATCAGCAAGCCGAGCCTCCCCGGCATCGCCATCACCAGCGCTCGCCGTGTCGTTCCCGGCAGCGGGCGCGACGCAGCGCTCGGCGAGCTGACGGTGCGAGGCGACGAAGCGGTCCGGCTCGAACTGGCGAACGGTTTCGTGCTCTGGTCGCGAGCCGACGACCTGATCCGCGAACGTGGCCGCCAGACGGTCGGACGCGACGGCGGTGCCGCCTGGGAGATCGACGCCCGGCCGCGCGCGCGTGCTGCCGATCGCGCCGGCAGTCGCGGCTGGCTGGGACTCGGCGTCCGTGCACTGGAGTTCTTCGGAGTAGACCTGACCGGGACCTCGGCGGCCAAACTGGGTTCGGTGATCGAGGAGCGGCTGCTCGGCGGCAATGCACCGGGCATTTACCGCTGCGACCTCGCCAATCACGGCCGGCTGACCGCACTTGCTGACGACGCCGACATTCCTGGCGCCACGGGGCCGCTCCTGGTCTTCCTGCACGGCACGGCGTCGAGTTTCAAGGGCAGCTACGGCAAGCTATGGGAGCCCGGCAGCAAGGCCCGCACGGCAACACTCGCGCAGTTCGCGGCCACCTACGGCGAACGCGTTTATACGCTCGAGCACCGCAGCCTGACGGTCAGCCCGATCGGCAATGCGCTCGATCTGGCGAAACGGCTGCCGCCGAACGCAGAACTGCATCTGGTTTCGCATTCGCGCGGCGGTCTGGTCGGCGAACTGCTGTGCCTCGGCGAACGCGAGCGGCGCGACGATCCACTCACGCCAGGTTTTGCCGAGACCCTGTTCAAGGCCGATCGCACCGTCGCCGCACAACTCGGGCTGAGCCCGCTCGACGAAACGGCGATGGCGGCGCGCGACCAGGCCTACGCAGCCGACCGCGCTGCGCTGGTCGAGCTGCTCGGAATTCTTGACGCCAAAGCCCTCCGCGTGCGCCGCTTCGTCCGTGTCGCCTGTCCGGCGCGCGGCACGACGCTCGCTTCCGGCCGGCTCGACCGCTGGCTGTCGGTGCTCAAGTATTTCGTGCCGGACGGTGTCGGTGAAGACCTGCTCGATTTCCTGCTGGCGGTACTCAAGGAGAGGACCGACCCGCGCACGCTGCCGGGCCTCGAGGCGATGCTGCCCGGATCGGCGCTGACTCGTCTGCTGCAGCATCCGCAATTGGTCACCAACGCCGACCTGACGGTGATTGCCGGCGATCTCGAACAGGGCGATTCGCTGTGGAGCCAGATCAAGCTCTTTGCCAGCGACTGGTTCTATGGTGCCGACCACGACCTGGTGGTCAACACCGGCTCGATGTACGGTGGCATCCGCCGACCGGAGAAAGGCGCGCGCTTCCTGCTCGACCGCGGCGCGCAGGTCAATCATTTCAGTTATTTTCTCAACGAGCGCAGCGTCCGCTGGTTGCAGTCCGGCCTCGGCCGGGCCGACGGCAGCGACGGCGGCTTCCAGCCGCTGCTCGAGGCCCGGTCGGTCGAGCCGCGCTGGCGCGAGGCAGTCGGCCGCAGTCGGGCGGTGACGACGCCGCGACCGCTGGCGGTCGTGCTGCCGGGAACCATGGGCAGCGCGCTGAAGGCATCGGGTGAAAAAGTCTGGCTCGATTACTGGGCGCTGTTCAAGGGGGGCCTCGGTCGCCTGCGCATGGGCCGGCCGGAGATCGAGGCAGTCGACCTGCTCGGTGATTTCTACGGGCCGCTGCTCGAATTTCTGGCGCGCAGCCACCGCGTCGAGATTCTCCCCTACGACTGGCGCTTGTCGGTGCGCGACGCAGCCCGCGAGCTGGTCGACAAACTCGAACTCTGGCTGCCGGAATGCGAGCGGCAACAGCAGCCGGTGCATCTCGTCGCGCATTCGATGGGCGGACTGGTGGTGCGCGCGATGATCGCCGACGGCGGTCGTGGCGCGGCGCTGTGGCGGCGCATCGTCGCCCTGCCGAACAGCCGCCTGATGATGCTCGGCACGCCCAACCTCGGTTCGCACGAGGCGGTGCGCTGGCTGACCGGTACCAACCCGACCGAAGCCAAGCTGAGCCTGCTCGACATCGCCCACAGCAGCGACGAGATCGTCGACATCGTCCGCAATTTCCCCGGCCTGCTCGAACTGCTGCCCTTCGACGACCCGCAGTTGCCCTTTGCCGAGCAAAAACGGTGGACAGCGATCAAGCAGCAGATCGACGCCCGCTGGCCGGTCGCCGATGCCGGTTCGCTGGCACGGGCGCGCTCGACCTGGGAATTGCTCAGGCAGGCACCGCTCGACCCGAACTGCATGGTCTACATCGCCGGCTGCCAGGAGGCGACAGTCATCGATTACCGCATCGCCGAGTACCCGGAGACCTGGCTGGCGAAGCGCCGGCGGCTCGAATTCATCGCCACCACCGAAGGTGACGGCACGGTAACATGGCAGTCCGGCCTGCTCCGTGAAGTGCCGACCTGGTACGTCGAGAATACCGCGCACGACGAACTGTGTGCGAAGACCCGAGCCTTTCCCGGCTACCTCGACCTGCTGATGACCGGCAAGACCACCCGGCTACCGGCGACGCCGCCTGGACGGCGGCGCGACGAGGTGGCGCCGGCACCCTTCGTGCTGCCGGCGAGGCCGCAGTTTGACGGCATTCCCTCCGACGTGCGCGGCTTCGGCTTCGGGCCAGCGCGGCCGCTCGAGGAGGCGCCGGCAGCCGGCGTGCCGGTGCTGCGCGTTTGCATCGTCCATGGCGACCTGGCCTATGTCCGGCACCCGGTAGTCGTCGGGCATTACCAGGGCGACACCATCGTCAACGCCGAGCAGGCGCTCGACGAGCGTCTCGACAAGGCGCTGACGCAACGCCTCGACCTTGGACTTTACCCAGGGCCACTCGGCAGCCACGCGCTGTTCTTCAATGCCGACAAGGACGCCAGACCCGGCGGTGCCATCGTCGTCGGTCTCGGCCAGATCGGTGAGTTGTCGCCAGGGCTGCTGATCAGGGCGCTGCGCGATGCCATGCTCGACTTTGCCATCCGTGTGGCGCGCTGGCCAGACGACGACCGCTATGGTCCCTCGAACCGGCCACGTTCGGCGGCACTCAGTTGTCTGCTGGTTGGCACCGGGGCCGGCGGCGGCATCTCCGCACGCGAGTCGCTGGCGGCGCTGCTGCACGCGGCAACGGCGGCCAATACCCGACTGATGCAGGCGCGGATGGAGGACCGAGTCGTCATCGACCGCCTCGAGATCGTCGAACTGATGCACGACGTCGCCATCGGCGCGGCACGCGCGCTCGAGGATCTGCTGAACGACGGGCAACTGGCGATCGACGTCGAATGGCCGGAACGGACCCTCGTCGCGGGTGACGGCGGCCACCGTCGCGTCGTCTTCGAGGAAACCGGCGGCTGGTGGCAACGCCTCGACATCGGCCGGGACAAGTCCAGCGGCATGCTGCGCTTCGTCGCCACCACCAACCGTGCGCGAGCCGAGGAAACGCTGGCGACCGGCCAGATGGCGCTCGCCGAAGGCTTCGTTCGTCAGGCCAGCCAGTCGCCGGCCGCCAATGCCGAGGTGGCCAAGACACTGTTCGAAATGCTCTTGCCGAACCGGCTCAAGGAATTGGCACCGCGCCAGGATGACCTGGTACTGCTGGTCGACCGCGAGTCGGCCTGCTTTCCCTGGGAGCTGCTCGAGGACCGCTGGAGTCACAGCCAGCGGCCGCCAGCGGTCGAGGCGGGTCTTGTCCGGCAACTGAAGACGGCGCGCTTTCGCCCGCATCCAGGCCACGCCAGCGCCCATACCGCTTTCGTCGTCGGCAATCCCGATGTCGGCAAGGCGGCGTTCTGCGAACTGCCGGGAGCCCGGCGCGAGGCGCAGAAGGTGGTCGAGGTGCTGGGTCGCCATGGCTACCGCAGCGTCGAATGCATCGACGAGAAGTCCGACGCGATCCTGTCCGGCCTGCACAAGGATGCCTGGCGGATTCTGCATCTGGCCGGCCACGGCGTGCACGAGCATCGGGTCGAGACCCGTGACGGACCCTCGCAGCCTTTCTCGGGGATGGTCATCGGCGACGACGTCTTCCTGACGCCCGGCGACGTCGAGCAGATGCGCTGGGTGCCGGAACTGGTCTTCATCAACTGCTGCCACCTCGGCAAGACGGCCAGCGTGGCCTCCGGCGGGCACAGTCCGCAACTGGCTGCGAACCTGGCGGTGCAGTTCATCGAGATGGGCGTCAGGGCGGTAGTCGCCGCTGGCTGGGCGGTCGATGACGCGGCCGCCGAAGCCTTCTGCGAGAGCTTCTATACGCACATGCTGCAGGGCCTGCCCTTCGGCGAATCGGTTCGCCTCGCCCGCGAGGCGATCTGGGTCCGTTTCCCCGACGTCAACACCTGGGGGGCGTATCAGTGTTATGGCGACCCGGCCTTCAGGCTGCATGCCGACCATCGCGCCAGCAACGGCCGCCGGCCGGGTGAATACCGCGATCCGAGCGAACTGGTCGCCACGCTCGACAACCTGTGCCAGTCGATCCGCATGGAGAAACGCCATCGGGGCGATGACGCGGCACCGTTGGCGGCACATCGCAGCAAGGTCGGCGATGCGCTCGAACGGATGCCGCAGGCGGTGCGCGAAGACTGGCGCGAGCGTGCCGACGTGGCGGCGGCGATCGGCCTCGCCTGGGGCGAGACCGGCGACTATGCGCAGGCAGTCGAATGGCTTGACAAGGCCTTGCTCGCAAACGTCGGCGACTGCCCGCTGCGGGTCGTCGAGCAATGTGCGAACTTCAACGTGCGACTGGCCGGACAGCGCTGGCAGGAATTGCGCAACACCGCCGCGGCGCCCGACGAAGCCCTGCGGGACGAACTCGTCGACCGCATCGAAAGGTCCATCGGCGAACTTGAGCTGATCGCCGAACGGGCGCCGACAGTCGAGCGCCTCAGCCTGCTCGGCAGTGCCTGCAAACGACTGACGTGGATCATCGAGGCACCGTCGAGGCGCCTGGAAGCCGTGCAGAAAATGGCCCATTTCTACCTGCGAGCCTTTGAACTCAGCCAGCACGACGACCCCTACCCGTTCAGCAACTGGGCGCTTGCCGCGCTGATCGGCGAGATGCTCGGGCGCGCCCCGGACATGAACTGGCGCCGGTCGCTCGAAGACGACTGCCAGCGGATGGTCGAACTCGCCCGCCAGCGCAATGCCGAGAAGCCGAATTTCTGGAGCGCCGTCGGTGCGGCGATTGCC
>WBZU01002025.1_pt1 | contig 14461 bp, 9 predicted proteins | sample 5204311 | NCBI WGS metagenome assembly WBZU01 (sample SAMN12344359, study PRJNA552823) | activated sludge metagenome | biome: Activated sludge suspended growth; feature: Nitrification reactor; material: Wastewater; isolation source: activated sludge from nitrification reactor of wastewater treatment...
AGCTATTTCAACCGGTAAGGAATTGAGCAATGATAAAAATGTGCGCATTTATCCAAACCCTGCATCAGGATTTGTAACCGTTGAATACCGTTCGGAAGAAGCAAAAAGTTTACAGATAAAACTCATGAATCCTGAGGGAAGAGTGATTTATACCGAAAACAACGATAAATTCAAGGGTAGCTATTCACACAAGTTGAATGTAAACGACCTTGCTCGTGGAATTTACTTTGTACAATTTATTAGCGACAAGCAAGTGCTTACTAAGAAGGTAATACTTAATTAAAAAAATCAAAGCAACACAAACAAGGGCTGGGTTAATTGACTCAGCCCTTGTTTTATTTTATATTTTTGCACTCCATTTTTATAATAGCAATGAGCAGAACAAAAATTTGTGATTTACTGGTATCAAGCGAATACCAAAAAGAGGTAACCGTTAAGGGTTGGGTACGCACCAAAAGAGGCAATAAAAATGTTGCCTTTATTGCCGTAAATGATGGTTCCACTATACATACCATTCAGGCAGTGGTTGATGTAGCTCAATTTGATGAAGAAATTTTAAAATTAATTACTACAGGTTCCTGTGTTAAAATTGACGGATTATTAGTGCAATCGCAAGGACAGGGACAAACGGTTGAAATACAAGCAAAAAATATTGAAGTTTACGGTACTGCCGATGCCGAAACTTATCCCCTACAAAAAAAGGGACACACCTTGGAGTTTTTACGTGAAATAGCGCACCTTCGCCCGCGTACCAATACCTTTGGCGCTGTGTTGCGTATACGGCATCACATGGCTTTTGCCATACACAATTATTTTAATTCGAAAGGGTTTTTTTATTTGCATACTCCCATTATTACAGGTTCGGATGCAGAAGGAGCAGGTGAAATGTTTCATGTTACCAATTTTGACATTGCCAATCCTCCCAAAAATGAAGATGGCACAATCAATTATGCGGAAGATTTTTTCGGGAAAGAAACCAACCTTACTGTTTCAGGTCAATTAGAAGGTGAGTTGGGAGCTATGGCACTTTCACAAATTTATACGTTTGGACCCACCTTTAGAGCCGAAAACTCGAATACAGCCCGACACCTTGCTGAATTTTGGATGATAGAACCCGAAATGGCATTTTACGAGTTGGAAGACAACATGAATTTGGTGGAAGATTTTTTAAAATATTTAATTGGATATTGTTTGCAACATTGTAAAGATGATTTGGAGTTTTTGAACAAAATGTACGACACCGAACTGATTGAACGTTTACAAATGGTGCAGTCTACAGCGTTTGAACGACTCACTTATACAGCTGCCATTGAGATTTTAAAAGCGAGCAAACATCCATTTGAATACCCTGTTGATTGGGGAACTGATTTGCAGTCGGAACATGAGCGCTATTTGGTTGAGAAACACTTTAAAAAACCGGTTATATTAACCAATTATCCAAAGCATATAAAAGCCTTTTACATGAAGCAAGATGAAGATGGAAAAACGGTGCGTGCTATGGATGTTTTGTTTCCCGGAATAGGCGAAATAGTTGGAGGTTCACAACGTGAAGATAACTATGAAAAATTGCTCACTCGAGTACGTGAAATGGGAATCCCCGAAAAAGATATTTGGTGGTATTTAGAAACGCGCAAATTTGGAACAGCTCCACATAGTGGATTTGGATTGGGTTTTGAGCGATTAATTTTGTTTGTTACAGGCATGAGTAATATCCGCGATGTAATTCCTTTTCCACGTACACCTAAAAATGCAGAATTTTAAGTACAAATAGTTTGAAAAAGCTATTTTTGGAGGAATATAATTTGGCAAATTAAAAGTTTCAATTAGCAATGGACTTCTAAGGCCAAACAAAAAAAATCCCAATTAAATATATAATCGTTACAACATGAAAACAGTACAATTTAGAGAAGCACTTCGGGAGGCCATGAATGAAGAAATGCGCCGGGATGAAAAAATATTTTTGATGGGCGAGGAAGTTGCTGAATACAATGGTGCTTACAAAGTTAGTCAAGGAATGCTGGCTGAATTTGGTGCCAAACGTGTAATCGATACCCCAATCGCAGAGCTTGGTTTTGCCGGTATTGCGGTAGGTGCAGCTATGAATGGTTTACGCCCTATTGTAGAGTTTATGACTTTTAACTTTTCGCTTGTTGCAATAGATCAAGTAATAAACTCGGCTGCAAAAATGATGAGCATGAGCGGCGGTCAATTTACCGTTCCCATTGTTTTTAGAGGACCAACCGGATCAGCCGGAATGCTTAGTTCGCAGCACTCTCAAGCATTTGAGAGCTGGTATGCCAACTGTCCCGGATTAAAAGTGGTAGTTCCTTCCAATCCTGCAGATGCTAAAGGTCTTTTAAAATCGGCTATTCGCGATAACGATCCGGTTATTTTTATGGAAAGCGAACAGATGTATGGCGATAACGGAGAAATTCCGGAAGGTGAATATTTAATACCTATTGGAGTTGCCGATATTAAGCGTGAAGGGAAAGATGTTACGATTGTTTCGTTCGGAAAAATTATGAAAGTTGCTTTGGCTGCTGCAGCCGAATTAGCCAATGAAGGGATACAAGCTGAAGTAATCGATTTACGTACTGTACGACCTATTGATTATGCCACCGTTATTAATTCAGTAAAAAAGACCAATCGTTTGGTTGTTGTTGAAGAAGCTTGGCCACTAGCATCAATTGCTTCTGAAATTGCCTTCAAAGTTCAAAAAGATGCATTCGATTATTTGGATGCTCCGGTTTTGCGCGTTACTTCTGCCGATGTACCCTTGCCCTATGCTCCAACTTTAATTGATGCAGCTTTGCCTAATGTAAGCAGAGTCGTTAAAGCAGTAAAACAAGTATTGTATGTAGCTAAATAAGCTACTATCAGCGACCTAATCAAATTAATAGTCCCAATCTCAAACATGAAAAAACATTTTTATTACCTAACTGCATTAACTGTAGCCTTAGTTTCTTGCAAGAATTCATCAACAAGCACCGACAAAAACGCCTTGCTGCAACAACAAGCTCAAAGCTATTTGAATTCCTACAATGTCGAATATCAGCGCCTATCAATAGTCGCCAACGAAGCTTCGTGGAAATCGAACACCTACATTGTTGAAGGCGATACTGCAACAAAAAATGCTACTAACCGAAGCAGTGAAGCTATTGCTGAGTTTACAGGAAGTAATTCGAATATTGACAGTGCTAAAAAATACCTGGCTGTAAAAGAGCAGTTAACGGAAATTCAAGTGAAGCAATTTCAGTTTATTTTGTATAACGCAGCCAATAATCCTGAAAGTTTGAAGGACATGGTTAAATCGCGAATAACTGCCGAAACTGAGCAAAACGACAAGCTATTTGGCTACAATTTTATGATTGATGGCAAAAAGGTTTCTACGAATGAAATTGATGCAGTTTTATCCAATGAAACAGACATAAATAAACGCGAAAAAGCCTGGGAGTCGAGCAAACAAGTTGGATTAGTTTTAAAAGACGGATTAGCCAATTTACAGCAATTACGCAACAATACGGTAAAGCCACTTGGTTATCCCGACTACTTTACCTACCAGGTTTCGGACTACGGTATGACTACCGAAGAAATGATGAAAATGAACAATCAAATGATTAAAGACATTTGGCCTTTGTACCGTGAATTACATACTTGGGCGCGTTATAATTTGGCTGCAAAATATAAGGTAAAAGAAATTCCTGAATATTTACCTGCACATTGGCTGAGCAATCGTTGGGGACAAGACTGGAGCGGACTTGTTGAAGTAAAAGGTTTAAATCTTGATAGCGTATTGAAATCGAAAAGTAAGGAGTGGATGGTGGAACAGGCTGAGCGCTTTTATGTGAGTTTAGGAATGCCTACTTTACCTAAATCGTTTTATGAAAAATCTAGTTTGTATCCTGCCCCGGCTGATGCTACTTACAAAAAAAACAACCATGCTTCAGCTTGGCATATGGACTATGATCAGGATGTAAGAAGTTTAATGAGCATAGTTCCAAATTCAGAATGGTATGAAACGTTACACCATGAACTGGGACATATTTATTATTATTTGTGTTATTCAAATCCGGAGGTTCCCATTATTTTACGCAGCGGAGCCAACCGTGCTTATCATGAAGGTTTTGGAAGTATGATAGGAATGGCAGCTATGCAAAAACCATTTTTAGAAGGCTTGAAATTGATACCTGAAAACACTCCAACAGATGATACACAAACCTTGTTAAAAGAGGCTTTAAATTACATTGTATTTATACCTTGGAGTGCCGGTGTGATGACGAATTTTGAACATGAATTGTATACCAACAATCTTTCAAAAGATGCCTACAACAAAACCTGGTGGGAATTGGTTAAAAAATATCAAGGAATTGTACCTCCTAACCCGCGTGGAGAAGAGTATTGTGATGCAGCATCTAAAACACATATTAATAACGATGCAGCGCAATATTATGATTATGCTTTATCCTACCTATTTATTTTTCAGGTGCATGAACATATTGCTAAAAACATTTTGCATCAGGACCCACATGCTACCAATTATTATGGCAGTAAAGAAGTAGGAACCTTTTTAAAAAACATAATGACACCGGGTGCCAGCAAAGATTGGAGAGAAGTATTTAAAGCTAACATGGGTGAAGATTTAAGTGCGAAAGCCATGTTAAACTATTTTATGCCATTAATGGAATATTTGAAAAAAGAAAATGCAGGCAGAAAATATACCTTGCCTGAAACTATTGATTAAGTAAATCCAATTAATTCAAAAAGGCCGACAGAAAATAATTTCTCTGTTGGCCTTTTTGTTTATTAATTTTGACTACCCGAAGCACATAAATATTAAAATATATAGTTGAGCTAATGTCCAATTCGAAATCAAATTTTTTCACTGTTTTTCATGCTATTGCTTTTTTATTGGGAACTTTTTTATTGCTTTCTTTTAGGTTACATGCGCAACAGGACTATGTAGAAACAAGCAACAAAAACAAGAATTGCTACGTTACCATTAGTCAAGAACAAGGACTAACCATAAACCTCGCAGAGAAACAAAATAGTCCGGATTACAAACAAGTGGCAACGGCAAATTTGCAAGTAGGATTAAGTGCAAAACTTGACTATATGAATTACTTTGTCTCTATTGGATACTTCCATCATGGATACACGGTTGGTGTTAGCTCGCACGACCAACCTATTAATACTGGACGGCAGCACAAAAGCACGAGCGATTTTTATGCCTATAAACGCATACCGCTTAAGCTTGGGTATAGTTTTGAAACGGGCAAAACTTGGCTTACCGTTTCGCCCTTTATTGCAGAGAATTTATTGCATAGCACTCGTTCAGGAATTTCTTTTACAAGTAATGGAAGTGGATCATCGATGAGTTCTGAAGATACCATTTTTACTACAACTCATACAAGTATGGCTCGTCCTTATCGTACGCTCTTTGCACCCGGTGCAGGAATATTGCTTTGTGTCGGAAAAAATTTTTTCAAAATTTCATTACTCGCTGAGTACTTTCAAGCAAGTAAAAACTGGACAGAAATTCGCGATATTTATACCCGCGATTCAAAGGTACATGGCTTTTATTCGCATACAGAATATTATCATTCAAAAGCACGAACAATAAACTTAAGTTTGCTGCTCAGTTTCCGTTTTTAACTTGCCTCTCAAATTGATTAATTGCCCATGAAAAAGTTAGTATTTATTTGTGGATTGCTTTATAGTTTAAGCGTCCTATCACAAAACAAACTAAGCATTTTAGGAAGTGCTGAATGTTGTGAAGGAGATACTATTACACTTACTTCAGACAAATATTATTTGGGTAAAAAGTCTGAAATTGTTACTACAATTAGTAAAACTAATTCGTTTAGTTTTATGGTTCCAATAGAAAAAGCATGCTTCGTTGAATTGAAGCACAAATCGAAGTTAAGCTCTATTTATGCTGAGCCCAATTCAGAACTTCATCTAAAACTGAACAGTACGAATGAAATTATTTTTGATGAAAATGAATCGGCCAACAATGTGTTTCTTCAGCAATTTAATAAGCAGTTTTTTGCTGATTTTGATAAACCAACATTAGAGAAAAAAATGTTGGAACAAAACATTGACGCATTTGAAATTGATGTGTTTGCCGCCAAACAAAAACAGCATACATTTTTAACTAACTATGTTTCGATTACTAAATTGAGCGACACTTTTAAGCAGCTAATTAAAAAACGAATAAATTACAATTATTGGTTTTGCTTGCTCGATTTTCCTGCAGTAAATGCAAATTCGGCAAAGGCAAAAATAGTAAAAGCGCTTCCTGCAATTATGTTGGAAAGTTTGGATAAAACAACTGTTGTTGATGAAGAAGCTATGATACTTGAAAGCTATCGTGAATTTATTGCGGCCTATGTTACTTACTTTAATTCGGAAGCCAATGGTTTTAATACTTTCCATGATTTTAATACGGCGGTTGAACGTAAATGCAACTTCGCCAAAAACCATTTAAGTGGGACTCCCTACTCGTATTTTGTGTGCAAGCAATTGCTTGAATATTGCGAAAAAATGACTCCATCGTTGGTAAAAGAGATTCATAAAAACTTTGAAATTCTTGATAAAAAAGGAGCTTATTCAGCGCTTGCAAAAGAAAAATGTGGCGACCGAATGAATGAAAAAGACCCTAAAAAAGTTGATCAAGCTAAAAGCGGAACCCTTCGAGAACCTGCCGCATCGGAAGGAAATCAAGCTCCAAAATTTATTGATAAAAATGGAAAAGAAGTTTCATTAAACAGTTTAAAAGGAAAAGTACTTTATGTTGATTTTTGGGCAAGCTGGTGTGGCCCTTGCAGAATGCAATTTCCATTTTCAAAAATCATGCATTCAGGTTTAACGGATAAGCAAAAAAAGCAAATTGAATTTGTTTACATCAGCATTGATGATGATGAATCGCGCTGGAAAAAGGGAATTGAAGACAATCAACTTGATTATGGTATACAGTTATTATCGCCGGGTGGATGGAAATCCAAAGCATGCAGCTATTATCAAATAAACAGTATTCCTCGCTACATGATTATTGATCAAAAAGGGAATATTGTAAATATCAATGCAACACGTCCATCGGATGAAAATACGTTGAAAGAATTGTTAGATCTGTTGAAGTAACCAACCAATCCTAAAAAAGCAATTGACACATAGGCATTTTATTTTTCACAAACCCTTTGGCTATTTAAGTCAGTTTGTGTGCGAACTAAAAAAGAAAAAACTGTTGGGAGAATTGTATGATTTTCCGGAAGGAACTATGGCCATTGGACGTTTAGATGAAGATAGTGAAGGGCTATTACTGCTCACTACAGATGGTAAGGTGAGCGAACAAATTCGCAGCAAAAATATAACTAAAGAATATTATGCACAGATAGATGGATTAATTACTCCAGCTGCTATTAATCAATTGCAACAAGGGGTTGAAATTGGTGTAAGAAATGTAAAATACACTACCTTGCCCTGTAGTGCCTTCATCCTAAAAGAAGATCCCGGCTTCGCAACCAGAACAAAAAAAATACGCGACGATAGACATGGTCCTACTTGTTGGATATCGATTACCCTGAATGAGGGAAAAGTACGTCAGGTGCGAAAAATGACTGCTGCGGTTGGATTTCCCACATTGCGACTGGTGCGGGTACGAATTGGTAACATAAATTTAGCTGGGCTTTCCGCAGGAGAAGTGATTGAATCTTCATCCTTGCCCCAAGATATATAAACTAGAGTTCACAAGTTAAATATCTGAAATCCATTTGTTTATTTCCAAAAAATAGCTACATTCGTTAAACTTGCTTTAGTTCTATTCACTTATTTAAATCCTGCCTTATGAAAACAGTTGCAACAATTTTAAAAAACAAAGGGAGTGAAGTTAGTTTTGTGTCGCCCGACACTATGGTACGTGATGCCTTAAAAATCATGGCCGAAAAAAACATTGGAGCCATCGTAGTGATGAACAATACAAAACTGGTGGGGATATTTTCGGAACGCGATTATGCACGTAAAATTGTGCTAAAAGACAAGTCATCAAAATCTACAGCTATTAGTGAAATTATGACCAGTGAAGATTTGGTTACTGTAAAACCAAGTACCTCAATTGACGATTGCATGGTATTAATGACCGAGCGTAGAATTCGCCATTTGCCTGTTGTTGAAAATGAGCAATTGCTTGGCGTTATATCAATCGGTGATTTGGTAAAACACATCATTGAAGACCAAAAAATCACCATCGAAAACTTACAGAATTACATTAGCGGACAATAAAATTTAGTACGAAATAATTCTGAATTCGGTACGTCGGTTTTGTTGTTGTTCTTCTTTTGTGCATTTCACATGATCGGCACAACGATTCGCAAGTTGCTTTTCGCCGTAGAATGTTGACTTGATTCTTCTTCCGGATATTCCTTTTATAACAAGATAATGCTTAGAAGCAGAAGCTCGTTTTTGCGATAATTTATAGTTGTATTTATTGCTTCCCCTTGAATCGGTATGCGAATACATTTCAACTTTCATATCGGGATATTGTTTCATAATATCGGCCACATGATCGAGCTGTAACGCAGCATCCTTGCGAATTGTATATTTATCAAAGTTGTAGTAAATTGACTGAATTACAAAATCCTTTTCGAGTTTGAATTCTGTTTTTACACCGTTGGTATCCTCTTTAGCCGGCTCAGGAATAGCGGCCTTTGTGCTTTTCTTTTTGTCCTTTTCTAATTTATCCGCATTCTTTTGCAATAGTGCAAGCGCATCTGAAATGCTGTCGTTGTTCAATTTTGCAGCAGCCGTATTGATAAAATTCAATGGTTCCATTAACATGCGAATGGTATCGTTGTTTTTCATACGTAAAATAGAATCGGCGATAACCTCCATCTTAACGGTCTTAAAGCCATTTTTACTGGCCATAATTTCGTACTCTTCGTTAGGTCGGAAATTAAATTCGATTTTCCCTTTATCGTTGGTGATGGTTTCGGTTGATTCGCCGGATTGTTTGTTTTTAACTACTATGCTTGCAGCGGGAATTGGCTTTTTTAGCGGATCCATTACAATTGAGCGAATTGAAATGATGCGACTTATTGGAATGATGGTATTGAATTTATAAATGTCATCATCACCTAAATTATTTAATCGATTACTTGAGAAATAACCTTCGGTTTCATCTTCATTCACTGTAATTCCAAAATCATCTTTGGATGAACTTAACGGATAACCAATGTTTCGTGGAGTTTCGTATTTACCGTCTCTGAATCTTGAAAAGAATATATCCAAACCACCCAGTCCTCCTCTTCCATCAGTTGAGAAGAACAAAGTATTTTTACTGTCAACATACGGAAACATTTCATTCCCTTCGGTATTCACTTCAAAACCTAAATTCACAGGTTTACTCCATTGGTTATTGGCATCAAGTGTACATTTAAAAATGTCGGTACCTCCCATACTGCCGGGCATATCGGATGCAAAATAAATGGTTTTATTATCTGCAGAAAGAGCTGGTTGTCCAACTGAATATTGGTCGTCGTTATAAGGGAAAGGTGATAGGTTTTGCCATTTGTTATTTTTATTAATGGCCATAAAGAGTTTCAGTTTATTGATGTTTTCGTCACTCTTCTTAAACTTCCCATCGAAATAATTGCTTCGAGTAAAATACATCGTATCAAGAGTTTTACTAAACACTGCAGAACCTTCGTGGTATTTTGAATTAATTTCTTTACTAAATTTAGAAATCTTTCCATCCGAAAAATTCTTGTAAAAGAGGTCGAGATAAGGTGTATTATTCCAACCGAAAACGCGCTCAAAAAGGCTAAAAGTTTCGCGGTTGGAAACAAACAATAATCCCGATTTATAATATATCGGACTAAATTCAGAATGATCAGTATTGAAGTCAACTTGCTTCACAGTAAACAGGGTTGAGTCTTCATAAAAAGGATTTAGGTTCTCGTAAGCGTATACGAATACTTCACCTCTTGAATCGGTTGATTTTAGTTTAGAAAACTTTTTGTATCCATTTTTTGATTCATCGTATTTGCCATTACTTGCTAATGCTTGAGCATAGTACAATGAAAACAAAGAGTTGTCGGGAAAATGCTCTGTAAGTTTTTTATACCACTTTTCTGAATTGTTTGTATCGTGTAGTTTTCGGTAAGAATGCGCAAGCTTTTCGATAGCTTCATAATTGCTGCTATCTTCGTCAATAACATCCTCATAAATTTCAACTGCTTCGACATAATGAAAATTATCATAATACGAATTGGCTAATTGCATTTTGTAATCTTGCGCCTTGGCAAAAAAAGAAGTGATTAAAAATGCGAAAATCAAACTGTGTTTTTTCATACTGTATTGCTTAATTAGGCTTTCGGCGGTTGATTTCCATTAATAAATTGTTTAAAAATAACGTGGTGTTAAAAGTTTAGATTTTTGATAACTAAATTCGTATCGAACCATAATTTCATGGCTACCTGAATTGTACTTTCTAAGCTTCGTGTAAGAATAGTCGTAAGAATAACCAAAACGCCATTGTTTAGTAGCTTGAGCTTCGAGAAGCACCGCAATTGCATCCGCAGTTCTTACCGATAAACCAACTGCATATTTTTCATAAAACCAAAGATTGGCATTTAAATCAAGTTCAACAGGGGCACCGTACACATACTTAATTAAAATAGAAGGCTTCAATTTTAAATACTTCTTTGGAAACTTCATTAAATATCCCATGGTAATAAATGCATGTCTAAATTGCCTGGCCTTTTCTGTATCACTTAGGTATCCATAAGCACTGTTTACATTGTCTTGCTTACTAATAAGTTTGTTGTTTAACAAGTGTGGTAAAGAAATTCCTGCATAAAAAATCTTGGTATAATAATAAGCACCAAAACCAAAATTTGGATCCCATCGGTTAATATTGTTTTGAAATGCACCGTCTTGCTGAGCAGTAATATCTTTCGACAAGTTTACAGAATTGAAGTTGGCTCTATACTGCCAAATACCTGCTTGTATCCCCAGTGAAAGCGTTTTGTAGCGATTAATTTTTATTCTATATGCATAAATTAAATCGATTGCGAGTGCATTGGTAACACCAATTTTGTCGTTAATTAAATTGATTCCTAATGCGGTTTTCTTTTTAGGCAATGGTGTGTCCATAGTAAAGGTTTCGGTTATTGGCGCACCTTCAATTTTTTTACCGGCCCATTGTCTTCGGAATAATCCACTCGCCGAAAGCACATTTCTGGTTCCTGCATAAGCCGGATTTATTGCCAATCCGTTAAACATGTACTGTGAGTACATAGCATCCTGTTGAGCTTGTACTTGCTCAATTTCTGCGCAAATAAACAAAAACACAAAGCCTAAAAATCCACGTTGCATTTTTGATTTTCGAAAAATCTGAAAAGATGTTTTCATTTGATTGTTGTATTAACTGTTTTTACTAATGCTATCTAATTTATCTTCAACACCCACAAGGGGAAATTCTCTTTATCGTTTAATGGTTAATATGTGTATTTGAGGTTCCTTGCCATCAAACAAATCAACAATGTACCAATAGGTTCCATCCGGTAATCCTTCGCCTATAACAAGCCCTTTGTTGGCACTTCCATTCCAGGTGTTTTTATAGTTGTTGTCTTCAAATACTTTATTTCCCCAACGATTAAACACTGTTAAACCAACGCGCAATGATTCAGCTCCGCTAATTATTAAGTAATCGTTTACTCCATCACCATTTGGTGAAAATCCTTCAGGGTAGAATACTGGAGTAATGTAAATGTGGAGTGTATAGGTTACACAATTCTTAGGTGAACCATCATCACAAATCGTGTATACAAAATAGTCATCAGCATTTGTAACATTAAATGGAGGTGTGTAGGTATAATTTCCTAATGAATCAATGGTTATAGTTCCACCTAAATCAGTAGTAGCATTAAATACAGGCACTACAAACACGTTGTCGCCATTAGGATCGGTAACACCAAACAACAAGTTTTCTTGAGGTGCTGAATTGTTGATGGCTACATTTACACTTGTTGTATCATAGTGATCAATTCCTTGCGGAGGTTGATTAATACGTATCCATACGATGGCAGTATCACACAATGGCGGTGTTTGATTATCGCAAATTTCATAAATAAAGAAGTCGCTGATTGCAGAAGTTCCATTTGGATTGTAAAGGAATGTTCCGGTTGCCAAATTCATTGTTAATGTACCATAAGTTGGTTGAGTAATCACCGTCATAGTGTATGGGTCGTTATTAGGATCGCTGTCATTCACAAACACAGTTCCTCCACTAATTGGCACACTAGGTATGGTTGGATAAGTATCGGCATTTGCAATTGGTGCTGCGTTCAATACAGTGATGAATACAATTGCAGTATCGCATAATATCGGATTTCCATTATCACAAATTCGGTAAATAAAACTATCCGGACCATGATACGCAGTATTAGGTACATACGTAAATGTACCATTAGCATTCAACACAATAGTACCATTAGTAGTACCCGAAATGAGCGTAATGGTTAAAGGATCATTATTTGGATCGAAGTCGTTTGCGAGAACCGTACTACCTGTTAAGGTGGTATTTGTTGGAGTAGTGTAAGTATCAAAAGTTGCAACTGGTGCAATATTTCCAACGTAAATAAACACAATGGCAGTGTCACAAGCCGGTGGAATACGAGTGTCGCATAAATTATAAATAAATGTATCAACACCCGAGAATCCAGCATTTGGAGTATAATTAAATATTCCATTTGCTCCCATTACCAGTGTTCCATTGCTTGTTGTAGAAACAATGCTAACAACTAATGAATCTCCATTTGGATCAAAGTCGTTAACAATTACTGTATCTGAGAAGGCTGTATTAAATGGAGTTGCAAAATGATCGACATTTGCAACCGGACTTCCATTACCAACAGTAATCGTTACAACTGCAGTATCGCAGAGATTATTTGAGTTACAAATAACATAAACAAAAGTATCTATTCCACTAAATCCGTTTGCCGGAGTGTAGGTAAATGTTCCATTAAGGTTCATAACCAAAATACCATTTGTGGTAGTTGTAAGTACTGATACCGTTAAGGTACTTCCATTTGGATCGGTATCATTTGATAATACAGATGTTCCGATTAGTACTGTTTGGAAAGGTGTTGAATAAATGTCATCAACTGCTATTGGAGAACAAACATTAGTTATTGTAACCTGCGCTGAACTACTTGGACAAGGGTTATTGCTGATTGTCCATTGGAATATATTTGTTCCAATACCAACACCGGTTACTAAAGTTGTGGCACTATTGGCATTTGCAAAAATTCCAGATCCGCTAATGAGCGACCAAGTACCTTGACCTACCAGTGCTGCATTTGCATTCATGAATACGCTATCGTTGCACAAAGTTTGGTTTGCACCTGCATTCGCAATTGTAGCGCTGTCGGCAATTACAATTGAAACTGTGTCTTTGCTTGCTGCACAACTTCCATTTGTGATGGTCCATACAAATGTATTTACTCCGGTTGTTAATCCTGTTACTCCACTGTTCGGATTATTGGTGCTTGTTACTGCTCCTGTTCCTGCAATTACGGTCCAGATGCCTATTCCTACTGTTGGAGCATTCGCATTTAATGTAGCTGATGTTGCACTACAAATGTTTTGGTCTGTTCCCGCGTTTGCAGTAGTTGGAATTGCATCAACATTTATGTTTACTGTGTCTCTTCTCGTTGCGCATGTTCCATTGCTAATTGACCAAACAAAAGTATTTAAACCACTACTTAATCCTGTTACTGCACTCGTAGGATTGGCAGGATTTGTAACTACTGCTGTTCCTGCTATTACAGTCCATGCTCCTACTCCTATAGTCGGAGTATTTCCAGCTAAAATAGATGAAGTAGTACAAATTGTTTGATCGCTTCCTGCATTAGCAGCGGATGTTAATGGGTCAACAGTGATGGTTAATGTATCGCTGCTTGGTGCACAGGTTCCATTGCTGATTGTCCATACAAAGGTGTTTACACTTGTTAGTAAGCCGGTTACTCCAGTTGTTGGGCTGGTTGGATTTACAACAGTTCCAGCACCTGCAATCACTGTCCATACTCCTGTTCCAATAATTGGAGTATTAGCTGATATGGTGGCTGTGTCTGTACAAATTGTTTGATCAACACCTGTAACTGCTACCGTTGGTAATGGATCTACGGTGATACTAATGGTATCGGTACTTGCTGCACAGGTTCCGTTTGTAATCGTCCATACAAAAGTATTTGTTCCAACTGTTAAGCCGGTTACTCCACTGTTAGGGTCGTTTGCTGTAGTTACAACTCCGGTTCCTGCAATTACTGTCCATGCTCCTGTTCCGATTACCGGGGTGTTCGCTGCTAGTGTTGCTGTTGGAGCACAGATCGTTTGATCTACTCCTGCGTTCGCTACCGTTGGTAATGGATCTACGGTGATGCTAATCGTATCGGTACTTGCTGCA
>WBZU01002026.1_pt1 | contig 14459 bp, 4 predicted proteins | sample 5204311 | NCBI WGS metagenome assembly WBZU01 (sample SAMN12344359, study PRJNA552823) | activated sludge metagenome | biome: Activated sludge suspended growth; feature: Nitrification reactor; material: Wastewater; isolation source: activated sludge from nitrification reactor of wastewater treatment...
CTGCAACGCCGGGTTCCTCCGCGACGACGCGTTGCTGATGGTGACCTTCATCGGCGGCTACGACTACGACTCCAAGTGGGATCCCGGCACCTGGGCCGCCAACGTGCTCAAGGCCAAGAAGGACGACCCGGGCGCGGTCGTCATGCTCAGCATCCTCGACCCCACGTGCCCCCCTCCCGATCGCATCTGCGCGTTGGTCAAGAAGTTCCCCTACCACATGGTCGCCGACGGGGACCTCGACTTCGACATGGCCTTCGACGCTGCGACCGACCTCGTCGAGGTCGCCTGCACCGAGTACATCCCCGGCTGACGCGCTCAGCCGCCGACGTAGGCCACCGCTGGGTAGCTGTTCATGCCGAACCCGCCCACGTAGACCTCGCCGAAGTGCCCCACAGCTAGCGCGCGCGCCATCTGGAAGTACTGGTTGTCCTTGCGGCTGTAGATCCAAAGCGGGTCCGCCTGCGTCGTCGCGTAGGCCCGCACCGAGAAGGCGATCTCGTTGCCCTTGGTCCCCCCGAGCGCGATGATCGCGTAGCCGGCGGGGCTCCACACCAGGTCATGTGGGCCGAAGGTCTTGAGCGGCATCTCGCCGATCTGAGACTTCCAGAGGACGGTGCCCCCGGGGTCGTACGCGCGGATCTCGGCGATGGGGCTGCAGGTGTCGCCGCACACGTATCCGCCCGTGAAGTAGCGACCCTGGTCGTCGACGGCGATCGTCGTCGCGCCGCTCTGCGACCACAGGTTGTCGCTGGTCACCTTCCAGCTCTCGGACTTCTCCTTCGTGTCGAAAGGAAGAATGAAGTGGCGGTCGAGCTGGAGGTTCGACCACATCTCGTGCTTCCCAAACACCTCTCCAACCATCACCAGCGTGTCTCCCGCAAACGCGCAGTCTCGGTTCGTCTCCGCGAAGCGGTGCGGCTTGTCACCCTCCGGCCGGTAGTCGAACACCCGCGACTCGCCCGGCAGGTTCGGCCGGAAGAGCCACGTCGCCGCGTCCTTGCCGTCGACCTCCTGCGTCGGCACCGACCCGCACACCGCGACCATCCCGGACGCATGGAGCCCCAGGGCCGCCGCGACGTGGTCCTTCTCGCCGAGCCCGCGGTTCGCCGGGCTCGCGCCCCAGGTGGCGAACTCTCCGAGCCACCAGCGCATGCTGTTGTTGCTGGCCCGCCTCGCCAGCACGAAGATCGCCCCGGCTGGCGAGATCTTCATGTCGATGGCCTCGCACTCGACGCCCGGCAGCACCGGCAGGAAGTCGCTCTGCTTCCACGCGCCGCTCTTGTCGCGCCGCCGCAAGTAGCAGCGCTCGCCCCCCTGGACCCACTGCGTGCCGAACTCGACGACCTTGCCGTCCGGCAGCACGCCCATCGACACGACCTGCCCGCCGCCGATCAGATCGCCGGCCTCCCAGAACGCCTCGCTCCCCGGCGCGGGCAGGGCGATCGTGTAGCTCGCCTCGACCGCCTCCCCCACCAGCTCGCCCGCCCACGGCGTGACCACCACCACGCGGTCGCCGTTCAGGAGCCCGGTCATCACGGCGATCTCCCCGACGAACACGCCGGGCTCCGCCTCCACCAGCTCCACCTCCTCGCCGTCCTCGAGCTTCATCCGCACGCCCTCGGCGTGCTCGGCGTTCACCGTCACCGCGATCGGCCCGTTGAAGATGATCGGGTCCGGCGTCAGCTCGACCTCGACGATCGCCGGCGGCTCGATCGACTCGCCGGTCGTCGCGCCGGTCGTCTGCTCCTCGCCGGTCTCACCCACCGTCGCGCTGTCGCTCCCCGCCGCCGTCCCGTCGTCGCTCGCCCCGCTCGTCACCCCGGTCACGGTCCCCGTGACCTCACCGAAGGACCCGCCGCTGCTAGAGCTCGTGTCCGTCGAGCTCGCGCAACGGGTGCCGGAGCACTCGGCCGCCGGCCACTCCGGCCACGGCGCGCAGGCCGACAGCAGGGTCACGAGCATGAACGAGAGCTGGGTTCGGTTCGGCGTGGCCATGGCTGACTCCTGGATTGGCTCAAAATCGCACATGAAACGCAAGGCCCCCGGGAACGGGCGCCCAGGCGGTCTGCGAGCCCGCCCGCGCGAGCCGCCGGCCCCCGACGCCGGCCATCACGGCCCCGACGATCACCGCCACCCCGCCGCCGATCGCCGTCCCGATCGCTACCGGCCCCATCCGCCGGTACTCGGCCTCGAGTTCGGCGTCTCGCGCCAGCGTCGCGGCGTCCGGTGGACCCTGCACATCTTTGTGCAGGTCAACACCTGCCTGGTACGCCACGAGCGCACGACGCCCGGTGTAGGCCGCGACACCGCCGAGCGAGAGCCCGATCGCCAGCGTCACGCTGCCCGCGATCAGCAGGGGGCGACCCGGCACACGCGAGCCACCGACGCGCCGCGGATCCACAGCCGGCGTCGTCGAGCTCGCCGACGATGCCGCGGCGCTCGACCGCACCGGCAGCAGCGTGTCCTCGCTGGGGGCCACCGCTGCCGCCGACGTGACCGCCTCGCTCGGCGACCCGCTCACGCTGTCTTCGACCGGCGTGCTCGAAGCGGGCCGCATCGTCAACAAGGGCGGCGGCTCCTTGTCGCCCGCGCTCGCCGCCGCCTCGACCTTCGCCGCCAGCGCTGGCGCGTGGGTCTTGGCCGAGCGTCGCGCCGATCCGCATCGAGCCCCGCGCTGCTTCTCGCGCGCTTCAAGCTCCACCCGCGCCGTCTCGAAGGATGCGCGCTGACCCTCGGGTTGGCCCTCGACCGCGAGGCTCTTGTCGAACGCCCGCCGCGCCGCGCAGAGGGCCCCCACATCCCCCGTCTCGTCGAAGACCGCCAGGTGCGAGAGGTGTGCCGCGTGCAGGTACACCGCCTGCTTCCTCGGCGTCGTGGCGCGCCCGGCCTTCTGCTCGAAGCGCTTCGCCTGGCAGCGGTTGTCGGTGATGACGCACTCGATCTCATCGGCCCGCGGAGTCGGTGCCGGGCTCTCGCCGACGAGCGACACGGTGAGCAGGCAGGCGATCATCTTCATGGCGCGTACTCCTTCCTCATCGACTGCGACGTCGCAGGCGTGAAGCGGATCGCCGCCCCCGCCTCACGAACACAGCGCTCGACCTCGTCGTCGTGGCCTCCGAGGACCGTCACGGCCTCGAACCTATCGCGACCCCGAGCCGCGGAGAAGTTGACCACGAGGGTCTCGCCCGCGAGCCCGGCGCAGCGGCGAAGACTCGGCGATGCGGACTCGATCGCGGCGGTCATCGGCATCAGCTCCGCCGTCATGGGCTCGGCGACCGCGGCCGCGATCACCTCCGTCTTCGCCTCGAGATCCGCCGGCTGCTCCTCGGCCCGCGGCTCCTCGGCGACCACCACCACGTCGCCGATCCTCGACCCCGGCGCGGTCGCCCGCCCGCCCCACCAGGCGAGCACCGCGACCGCGGCCATCATCCCCGCCTGCAACGCCCGTCGTCTCCACGGCTGTGGCACCTCCACGTCGACCTGCGGGGCGCGCGAGGTCATCGACGGGACCGCCGAGACTCCGCCCGCCTCGGCGACCATGGTGGTCGCCGTCTCGGCCGCGCCCTCCGCACGGCTCACCGTGCCCGCGCCGGCTGCCTCCGCGCTGCCTGCCGCCCTCGCGTTCGCACCCGGCGTCACAGCCTGACCCCGCGAGCTCGACCTCCCGTTCGGAGCCTCGCTCACCTCGTCGTCCGCCGCGTCGTCGAGCGCCTCCTCCTCCATCTCGAGCACCGCCTCGTCGAGCTGGTCGACGAGCACCTGCGCGTCGCACCGCCGCGCCGGGTCATGCTCGAGCGCCCGTCGCAGCGCCCTCTCGAGCGCCCGCGGGCACGCGAGCCCGTGCACCCGCGGCGGCACCATCTCCACCGCCTCGCCCGCGAACGGCCGCTTCCCGGTCAACATCTTGTAGAGCAGAAGCCCCAGCGAGAACACGTCGCTCTTCGCCGTCCACCCCTTGCCCGCGCGGGCCTCCGGCGCCGTCCACTCCAGCCCCTCGAGCCCGCCCGTCCCGAGCGCCCGCCGCTCCTCCGGCGGCGTCGGGTAGCGCTGCTCGACCGTCGCGTAGAACTTGTCGGTCAGCTCCGCCATCCCGACGTCGATCAGCGTCGCCGTCGTCTCGCGCCCGCGGTCGATCAGCACGTTCGACGCGTTGATGTCGCGGTGCAGCACCCCGCGCTCGTGCAAGGCCACCAGGGCCCCCGCGAGCATCCGCCCCGCCGCGACGACCTCCGCCGCCGCCAGCGTCTTGCCGGCGATGCAGAACTCGCCCGCGCGCTTCCCCTTCACCAGGCTCATCGAGATGTACGGCTGCGCCCGCTTCGCCGACGTCCGGCACTCGACCAGCTCCGGCAGCGCCGCGTGCCGCACCGCCCCCATCACCCGGGCCTCCCGCGCGAAGCGCAGCCGCTCCTCCGGCTTCGCCTGCGCCTTCACGCTCAGCAGCTTCAGCGCCACGTAGCGCCCCGCGTCGCGGTGGTACGCGCGGTACACCTCCGCCTTCGCCCCCGCGCCGATCACCTCGAGCAGCTCGTAGCACCCGTCGAAGAGGTGCGGCGTCGCCTCGTCCGCGTGCGCCACCCGGATCGCCTCGAGCCGCCGCGCGAACTCCTCGGCGCTCGCCACCCGATCCTCCGGCAGCACCGCCACCGCCGCCTCGACCAGCGCCTCGAGCTCCGCCGGGATCCCCGCCTTCGGCGCCAGCTCCCGCATCGGCCGGTACTCGCCCGGCACCGGCAGCACCCCGGTGCAGAGCTGGTAGATCGTCACCCCGAGCCCGTAGGTGTCGTAGCGGGGATCGGCCTCGGTCAGCGCCGCCTCCGGCGGGTAGAACCCGTGCGTCCCGACGACCTGCCCGATCTCCGTCTTCCGCCGCCAGCTCGTCGTGAACCCGCCGCCCTGCACCCGCGACCAGTCGAGGACCTTGGCGATCCCCAGGTCGATCAGCTTCGCCACCGGCCGCCCCGTCGCCCCGTCGAGCTGGACGATGTTCGAGGGCTTCACGTCCCGGTGGATGACCCCGACCCGATGCAACGCCGCCAGCGCCCCCGCCACCTGCCCCGCGAGGTCGACCACCTCCCGCCACGGCAGCGGCCCGACCCGCAGCCGCCCCTCCAGGCTCGGCCCGTCCAGGTACTCCAGCGCCATGTACGGTGCCCCGTCCACGGTCTCCCCGACCGCGAGCACCCTGACCAGGTGCGGATCGCGCAGGTTGGCCAGCAACCGGCCCTCATCCGCGAACCGCCGGCGCGCCTCTATGTTACCCTCCCGCAGCACTTTCACCGCCGCCAGCCCGTGGAGCAGCAGGTCCTTGCTCAGGAACACTTCGGCCATCCCCCCACGTCCGATGCGCTTCTCGATCTCGAAGCGTCCCCCGAGCACGACCCCGGTCATGTCCTCCCCCCGCTCGGGGAACACCGTCCACCCCTTCGCGTGGTGCGCGGTCATCGCGGGGGCCTCCGGGGGCGCAGGTGGCGGGGTCGGAGTCGAGTCCGTCATGGCCTTCCCGGCGTATAAGGAAGGCGTTTTCAGAAAAATCAAGGGCAAAATTCAAGCGCGAGCCTGGATTCACACCCGCCAGAACCGAGAAATGCGAGCTGCGCCTCGTCGGCCGAAGAGACCCGGCGTTGCGACGGCGGAGATCGACCTGCCCCTGCGCAGTGGGGAGAGTCAGCAATGAGCCTACCTCGCGAGGGAATGATGGCCATCGTCCGCAACCGGCGGGCGATGATCACGGGGGTCCGCCCCTTCGACGCCGATCGCGGCCGCTACCACCTTGTCGAGGTCGAGTACAGCGACGGCGTCGGCGCCGATACCGACCAGCTCCTGTGGGAGGTCGAGCCCGGGACGGATGTGCTCGAGCCATCGGCGCTTCCGCGAGTCGGCGACACCGCGCCCATGGACCCCCGCGAATTCGACGCCATGGTCCGCGCTACGCGCTGGTCGGCGCTCACGCCCTCGCTGCCGTTCTCCGGCCTCGACGAGGATCGGCCGCCGCTCGCCGCGCCGCTGTTCGGCGCGATCCACCCCGAAGCCTATCAGCTCGTCCCGGTGCTCCGCGCGCTCGAGATGCCGCGCGTCGCGCTCATGCTCGCCGACGCCGTCGGCCTCGGCAAGACGATCCAGGCGGGCATGATCCTCCGCGAGCTCATGCTCCGGCGACGGATCCGCCGCGTCCTGATCCTCTGCCCTGCCTCGCTGCGCACCCAGTGGCGCGACGAGATGATCGAGAAGTTCGCGCTCCCCTTCGAGGTCGTCGACCGCGGCGAGACCCTCAAACTCCGCCGGGAGCTCGGGATCGATGCTAACCCGTGGCGCACCCACGAGCGGCTGATCACCAGCTATCACTACTTGAAGCAGCCCGACGTCCTTGAGCAATTTCGCAGCGCCGCCGAGCCCAAGGACGGCCGCCTCCGCTGGGACTTGCTCATCGTCGACGAGGCGCACAACCTCGCGCCCGCGGCCAGCGTTAGCGCCGACTCGGACGTCGCCCAAATGCTGCGATCGCTCGCTCCGTGGTTCGAGCACCGGATCTTCCTGACCGCCACTCCTCACAATGGCCATACCTTCTCGTTCTCCGGGCTTCTGGAGGCGCTCGACCCGGTTCGATTTACCCGCACGTCGAAGATGGGCGATGAAGACCGTCGCCGCGTCGCTGACACCGTCATCCGCCGGCTCAAGAGCGAGATCAACGCCTGCTACACGGCCGCGAATGAACCGCCCCGTTTCTCAGAGCGCATCGTAGAGGCCCTGCCGCAGCTCCGCTTCGGCGCCCATGAGCGGGACATTCACCTCGCGGTGCGCGACTTCCAGCGCGCCGTGAAGGGCGCGCTCGCCTCCGCCAGCGCTCAGGATCGCACCGCAGCGATGTTCGCCACCGAGGTCCTGCAAAAGCGGTTGCTCTCCGGGCCGTGGGCGTTCGGCCAGAGTTGGCTCGCCCTCGTCGAGGGCCTCGACGAGCCGGACCACGCCGCTACCGCCGATGCCGTTGTTCGCGTGCGCGCCGCCCAGGCCGAAGACACCGAGGACGACAGCGAACGCGAGAGCCGCCAGCGTCTTGCCGAGCGCACGGTCGGCGCCTGGCTCCGCCCCTGGCGCGACAAGGTCGCCACCGAGCTCGCCCGTGTGACCGAGCTTATCAAGACCGTGGGCGTGACTCGCGTGCAGCCCGGGCTCGAGCCCGACGCGCATGCGGTCGCGGTCGCGGAAAAGGCCGCACAGGTCAAGGCTGACGCTCGCCTGCGCTCACTCGAGGCGTTCATCGACGAGCGGCTCCGCAGCGGCCAAGGGTGGCTTAACGACGAGCGCCTCGTCGTTTTCACCGAGTACCTCGCTACGCTCGAGTACCTGCGCGCCCGCCTCCGCTTGCGCCACGGCGAGGGCGACTGGTTACTCGCGCTCCACGGCGGCATGAACGACCTCCAGCGCGACGACATCAAGCGCCGGTTCAACGATCCCAGCGGCCCCGCCCGTCTGCTTCTCGCCACCGACGCCGCCGGCGAAGGTCTCAACCTCCAGCGCGTCGCGCGTTACCTGCTCCATTGGGACATCCCGTGGAACCCGGGCCGCATGGAGCAGCGCAACGGCCGCCTCGATCGCCACGGCCAGGAGCGCGACGTCCATGTCTTCCACTTCGACAGCAACGACGACGCGTCGATGCGCTTCATGGCCAAGGTCCTGCGCAAGCGCAGCCAGACCCGCGAGGATCGCGTCGTCACCGACGAGATCTTCGCCGATGCCATCCTCGCCCACTTCGAGCACGACGAGGATATCGCCCAGAGCGAGGAGCGCCTCGAGCGCGTGATCACTTGCGCGCAGCAAGTCAACGCCGAGATCGCCGACGATCTACCCACCGGTTCGGCGCTCCCTGGCAAGGACGACGAGGCGCGCCTCAAGGCCCTGCGGGCCGAGCTCGACCTCTCACCCACGAGCATCCGAGAGACCCTCGAGACCGCGATGGCCATCGACGCCGGGCGCCCGCGGCTCATGCCCGACGGGCGGGGTCGCGACAAGTTCGTTTCCCCGGTGCCGCCGCTATGGCGAGAGCTCGTCGAGGAGAGCCTCCGCGAGAAGGGTCCCGACGGGGCCATGCCGGCGCTGGTGTTCGACCCGGCCCATTACGTGCGGCAACGCAACGGACGCCCGGTCTACGTCCCCGAGCCCGACTCACGGCTGCTCCACCTCGGCGACGCGATTTATCACCGGGTCATGTCTACGTTCGCCAGCTTCCGCTTCCCCGGTGGTCCGAGCGGCGCGACGCGATGGGTCGTCCGCCAGGGGCCGGTCCTCGCCGACGCCGATGCCCTCGTGCTGCTCACGGTCGAGGAGCTCGCCGTGAACGAATTGCGCGAGCCCTGTCATCACTGGGTTCGGACCCTCGCGCTGCCGATCCGCGGCGGTAACCTCGGCGCTCCGCTCCCCGAGCACCCGGCCGCCGCGTGGGCCACATCACCGACGCCCGGCAATCGCGATGCCGCGCGCGCCCTATGGGACGAGGTCGCCGACGACGTCAAGCAGCACGTCCAGCGTCTCCAGCGTGAATTGACGACCTCCCTGAAGGCCCGCCTCGCCTCCGCGAGCAAGGTCGTCCGCGATCAGGAGAAGAAGCGCTTCGAGCGGCGCCGGCGCGAGCTCGAGAAGGCCATGAGCGACAACGTCCGCAACAAGCTGCTCAAGGAGCGCGAGGCGGCGGAGGCCAGGGCTCGCCAGATCGAGATGTACGCCGAGCACGAGATGGCCGACCAGCGGAAGATCATCGACATCGATGTCGAGCTCGCCCTGCGCGCGACGCACTACAAGGTCGTGCTCGATCTCCTGAAGGCCGAGGAGGACCGGACGTTGAAGCAGATTCTCCCCGCGCGCTACGCCTTGCGGGGTGATGCGCACGTGTATCCGGTCGCTGTCGAGATCCGCATGCCCGGAGGTGCAGCATGAATCTGCACGACGCCTGGATCTCGCTGCGGCACGGCGGTAACCTCCTCTCCCCGACCGAGCTCGGGCGTCTGCCCGAGCCGCCGCCGGCGCCCTACCGCCTGGCCGAGCGACTTCGCGCGGCCATCGTTGCATTCGATCCAGACAGGCCCGACGGCGAAGCCCTGAGCGCCTTGCTCGATGTCGTGCTCGAGGACGCCTGTGGCCTGGGCATCGGGTGGCGCAAGGGCCCCGCCGTCAAAGAGCCGGACGCCGTGCTCCTGCTCGACGGCACCCGGCTCAAGCCCCAGCGCGTGTGGGAGACGGCGGCCGGCGACAGCCTCCCGCTGTTCACCACGCACACTCCGCGGATCGGCGTCGGCAAGGGGAAGCAGGCCGCCGCCCACGTCGTCGAGTACCTTCGTCGCCGCCGCGCTCCGCTCGCGCTCCTTACCAACGGCCGCGAGTGGCGCCTCGTGTGGACCGACGCGGACAACCTCGCCTGGGTCGAGTGGGACGCCGATCGCTGGCTCGACGCCGATCAACTCTCCGACACCTTCCACCTGCTTCGGCGGATCGTCGCGCGCCCCGTGCTCGACCGCGACACCGCCGAGCGCGGTCTCTTGCTCGAGGCCATCCGCGCCACGCGGCGGGGCCAGGCGAAGCTCTCGAGCGAACTCGGCGAGCGGGTCCGGCGCGCTGTCGAGCTCCTGCTCCGTGGGCGCCTGCCAGTCCTCGCGCCCACCTGGGATCCTGACGCCAGTTCCGACGTCTACAACGCCGCCTGCCACTTCATCATGCGGCTCGTGGTGATCCTCTTCGCCGAGGCCCGCGAGCTGTTCCCCGTCGACAATCAGGTCTATCACCAGGCGTACGGAATCGGGGGACTCTTCGACCGCCTCGGTCGCCTCACCGCCGAGCGCCGCCGCGAGCGGAAGTCGGCGTGGAACCAGCTATTGGCGCTCTTCAAGCTGCTCCATCAGGGCTCTCCGCATCCGGCGTTGAACCTCCCGGAGTATAGCGGCGACCTCTTCAAGCCCGGCGATCCCGACGGCGACGGCGTGCAGAGGGCGCTCGCCCGGATCGAGTCGCTCGAGCATCCCCCGAGTGACGACACGATCTACCGGATCCTCGAGCTCATCACCCGCACGCGGCAGCAGGGCATGCCGACGCCGGTCAACTTCACCGAGCTCACCAGCGAGTACATCGGGATCCTTTACGAGGGCCTTCTCGATTACGAGCTCCATCGCGCTGGCGACCAGCCGGTTGTGTTCCTCAACCTCGGCAACCAGCCGGCGCTTCCGCTCGACCAGCTCGAGGGCATGAAGGACAAGGCCCTCGCAGCGCTGGTCGAGAAAGCCAGAATCACCAGCAAGCCGAGTGGCGAGGACGAGGCCGAGAGTGAAGGCGAGGGCGAAGACGCCGACGAAGCCGAGGGCGACGAGGACTCCGATTCTAGCGAGGATGCCCCGGTCGAGGGCGACCTCTCTGAAGCCCCCGAAGGCGACCAATTCGTTGAAGCCCGCCGCCGGGCGCTCGAGTGGAGCCGTCGCGCTGTCCTCGCGGGCAAACTGGTCAAGAAGCCAGCCGGCCGCAACGCCGAGCGGAACCGCGAGTACCTCGACGAGCTCGACCGCGTCGCCCTCCAACTCGTCCCCGACGCCAACATCAAGCTCCCCGGCGAGCTCTACCTCGTCCGCTGGGGCGGCACCCGCAAGGGCGCAGGCACTTTCTACACCCGGCCTCAGCTCACCCAGCCGACCGTGCGGCGCACGCTCGAGCCGCTCACCCACGACGCCGAGGGCCGCGTTCGCCCGCCGGAGGTGCTCCTCGACCTCAAGATCTGCGACCCCGCGATGGGTTCGGGGAGCTTCCTGGTCGCCGCCCTGCGCGTGCTCACCGAGCTGGTCGTCGAGTCGCTCCGCGTCCACAAGCGAGTCCACGTCGTCAACGGCCACACGATGGTCGACTGCGACCGCCTTCCGGACGCCGACCGCGACCTCGCCACCGATACCTTCGACGAGCGCCTCGCCCCCTTCGTCCGTCGCGCCGTCGTCGAGCGCTGCCTTTACGGTGTCGACATCAACCCCCTGGCGACCGAGCTGGGACGCGTCGCCCTGTGGGTCGAGACCCTCGATCGCACGCTCCCCTTCACGTTCCTCGACCACAAGCTCCGCTGCGGCGACGCCCTCGTCGGCGCATGGATTGACCGCTTCCGCGACTATCCCCTGCTCGCCTGGTGGCGCCAGAGTCCCGATGAAAAGTGGCGCGGCGTGACCCACGAGGGCGACACGTGGGCAGGTGTCCTCAAGGACATGCGAGAGAACGTCCTGAAGGAGCAAGTCGAGCGGATCTCGGGCCAGCAACGCACCGACACTTCCGAGGTCTCCGATGACGCGATCGAGAAGGCCCTCTCGCGGGTGCGCGAGCTCTACCGTCGCCTCCGCAACGTTCCCGCGTCACAGCCCGACAAGCGCGCTGCGTTGTGGCGCACCCAGGTCGCGCCGGACCCCGAGCTCGCTCGTGTCCGCGAGGCCTGCGACCTGTGGTGCGCCCTGTGGTTCTGGCCGCTCGATCAACTCGCCGAGGCGCCGACCCCCACCACCCTCGCCGCGCCCTCAGCCGCCGCCCGCGCGATCGCGCGCGACCTACGAGATTCCCGTCGTTTCTTCCACTGGGAACTCGAGTTTCCCGACGTGTTCAACCAAAAAGGCGCCGGCTTCGACGCGATCGTGGGCAATCCGCCATGGGAGACTCGAAAGCCGAGCAGCAAAGAATTCTTCAGCGACCTCGATCCGCTCTATCGCTCCTATGGCAAGCAGGAGGCGCTGACGCGTCAGCGCGAACTATTCGCCGCCGATCCCAAGATCGAGCGCAGGTGGCTCGATCACGTCGGGCTGTTCAAGGATGCCGGCAATTTTGTCAGGCACGCGGCCGAGCCCTTCGGCGATACGGAGGATGAGAAGGGAAAGTTGCGCATCGTCCTCGTTCCCCGCAAGGTCGACGAGTCCCGCAAGCTGCACAAGAAGTGGGCCGGACAACGCGCCCGCAGAACCGGCTACGCCGACCCCACACACGCTTTCCGCCACCAAGGCTCGGCCGACCTCAACAGCTACAAGCTGTTCGCCGAGCAGGCGCACGCGCTCCTGAAAACCGGCGGCCAGTTCGGCCTCATCACCCCGAGCAGTCTGTACACGGACAAGGGCTCAGTGGATCTGCGCCGGCTCCTACTGGACCATTGTCAGTGGCGCTGGCTCTACGGCTTCGAGAACCGCCACAAACTGTTCGATATCGACAGCCGCTTCAAGTTCGCCGTTACCATCGCCGAGAAGGGCGGCAAGACGGCAGCGATCCAGGCAGCCTTCATGCGCCATCAGCTCGAGGACTGGGCCGAGGGCAAGGGCTCCCTCGCGTACCCCGCCGAGCGCGTCCACGCCTTTAGCCCCAAGAGCCTCTCCGTGCTCGAGATCCGCAGCGAGCGCGACCTCGGGGTGCTCACAAAGATGTACGCGACCAGCGTCCTCCTCGGTGACGACGGTCCGAACGGCTGGGGCATCAAGTACGCGCGCGAGTTCGATATGACGATCGACTCGAGGCTCTTCATCCCGCGGGACAAGGCCGACGAGGCGGGCTACAAACCAGATGAGTACGGCCGCTGGATCAATGCCGAGGGAAACGTGCTCCTGCCGCTCTACGAGGGGCGGATGATCGGTCAGTTCGACTTCAGCAAGAAGGGCTGGGTCAGCGGTAAGGGCCGCGGGGCTGTGTGGCGGGACATCCCGTGGGAAAGAAAGATCATCGAGCCGCAATTCCTCATGGGGCAATCGGACGCGTGGAGCCCAGAAGCCAAGACTCATCGCGGACCGAAGATTGCTTACATGCGGATTGGCTCGGCAACGAACGCACGGACCGTGATCTCGACCTATCTCCGCGACACGCCTGCCGGAGACAGCGTCTTCTACTTCATTCCCAAGTTGGGGTCGATCTCAACGGCGCTCTCTGTCGTCGGAATGTTCGGCACATTCACTTACGACTTTGCGGTACGCGCCCGGGTCGGTGGATTGAACCTGAGCGAATTCTTGATGGTGGAGACGCCCCTTATCGGACGGGGCTCCTTCGAGGAAGCTAGACTGCTCCCGAAGATCCTTACTCTCGCGTGCAGCGGGGCCTGGTTCGCGCCAGAGTGGCTTGAGGTCGCGCGAGAGGCGGCTCGATGCGAAATTTCGGGTATCAGTGAGCATGAGCGGCTCCGGCTCCGGTGCATTCTTGATGCCATCGTCGCTGCTTTGTACGGACTCTCGCGCGAAGACCTGCGTTGGATCTTGCGCGACTGCGACCACCCGAAAGAGCACCTCTCGGACCAAGTTTTCTGCCGATCGCTCGATCCCAAGGGATTTTGGCGGATCGACAGAGAGCAGGACCCCGAGCTGCGCCACACCGTCCTCACTCTCGTCGCTTTCGATGCTCTCGAACGTCTGATCGCGGACCACGAAGGCGACCAGGAGGCCGGCATTCGCGCATTCTCGATGCTGAACGGAGGCGAGGGCTGGATGCTCCCTGAAAACCTCTGTCTTAGCGAGCTCGACCTTGGCCACGACGCCCGCGCCCGCGTGCTGCAACCAGTTGCTAGCCGCCTCGGCCCACGCTTCCTCGACCGGCAGCTCGCACTGTCCCCCGAGGAGAGCTGGGCCAAGTGCGAGCGCCACGCCCGCGCAATCCTCGGCGACGAGGAATTCCAGCGCCAATTCGCCGAGACGGGCGAATCGGCACCTAACGTCTTCCCACCTGGCACCTTCGGCGAAAAAGCCGCGCTCATTCTTCGAGATACGTTCATTTCCGCGCACGGCACCCAGCCGGAGCGTGGCGTCCAGAACGCTCGGCTTGATCCACCGGCCCGAACGGCTGATGATGCAGTGGACCCCCAGCTCTCGCTCCTCGCGCGGGCGACCGCCGCTCCGCCAACCTCGGAGCGTCCGCCCCCCACAGTGCCCGCGACCTCGGAGCCGCTCCCGATGACCATCTCGCAGATCCGCCTCCTGAATTTCCGCAACTGGGCCGAGGAGCACTGGGACACCGGGATCCTCCTCAGGACAATCACTCTGATCCTCGGCCGCAACTCTGCCGGCAAGACCAGTATCCTCCAGCCGTTGCGGATGCTCAAGCAGACCATCGAGACAACCGATGCCGGCACGCAGCTTCTGCTCGATTCAGGCACCGACGGCGTCGACCTCGGCCAGTGCGAGGACGTCGTCCACGGCCACGACATCAAGCGTGAGTTCGGGGTTGGTATCGACATCGCCGACCAACGCATCATGGGCGATGTGCGATTCCGCGAGATCGGCGATCGCCCCACCATCACCTCGCTCGTCTACCGGATCGGCGATGAGAAGGTCGAGGTCAGTCACGGCAGCAACGGCGCCTACCAGCTCGCCAGCCCGCGGTTTAGCCTTCCGAACTGGGACGGCGACAAACGGGTCCACGAACCGAAGCAGGACTACCGCCCTGGACGGGCCATTGAACTGTCGGAGCTTGCACTCAAGGACCTCGGCCCG
>WBZU01002028.1_pt1 | contig 14450 bp, 10 predicted proteins | sample 5204311 | NCBI WGS metagenome assembly WBZU01 (sample SAMN12344359, study PRJNA552823) | activated sludge metagenome | biome: Activated sludge suspended growth; feature: Nitrification reactor; material: Wastewater; isolation source: activated sludge from nitrification reactor of wastewater...
CGCGTCCGAGGCGCCGGACGACGCCGCGCCGACGACCGACGACGCCGGTCCGACGGCCGTTCGAGCGGCGCTCGGCGACCGCCTGCGGGCGCGCTGGCGGCTGGCTCGGGAGCGGTGGGGCGACCGGCGCGACCTCGGGATCGTCGACACGGTCCGGTCCCGGTTGCCGCAGGGCGAAGATCTGCCCCTCGCCGTGCTCACCGTGGTGGTGGCGGCGTGGGCGGTGGTCATCTACCGGCTGATCCGGTTGCGCCACGCGCACTACGGGACCTTCGACTTCGACGAGGGGATCTACGACCAGTACTTCTGGAACCTGGCCCACGGCAGCCAGGCCAACACGGTCCGAGGCGTCCCGTTCTTCGGTCACCACGCCAGCTACGCGATGTTCCTCCTGCTGCCGCTCGTGTGGCTCGGGGGCGACGTGAACACGTGGAACGGCCTCCACGTCATCGCGCTGGGCGCCACCGCGTTCGTGCTCTACGCGCTGGCCCGGGACAAGCTCGGGTCGGCCTGGTGGGGCCTGGCCGCCGGACTCCTGTGGCTGGCCCAGCCCACCGTCTCCTGGCTGGTCCACGAGGGGTACCACCCCGACGGCATGGCGCTGCCGTTCCTGGTGGGTACCTACCTGCTCGGCGAGCGGTGGGCCGCTGAACGCAAGGACGGGGCGGTGCGGCCGATCACCCGCTGGCTGTTCGTGGGCGCCTTCGTCCTCACGATCAGCTGGAAGGAGGACCTCGCGCTCGCCCTGTTCGGCATCGGCCTCGTCTGGGTGGTGCGGCGGCGGTGGTACCTCGCCCGCTGGGTCCTGGCCGCCTCGGCCCTCTGGTTCGTGGTCTTCGGCATGGTCGTCGTGCCCCACGTGGCCGGCGGCACGGTCTACGGCGGCATCTACGACCTCGGCAGCACGCCGAGCGAGATCATCCGCACCAGCGCCGAGCACCCGTCGCGGCTGCTCGAGAAGCTCGACGAGAACGACGCGCCGAAGTACGGCACCGACCTCACCAAGAGCTGGGGCTTCGTGCCGGTGCTGTCCCCGCTGACGCTGATCATCGGGGCGCCGATGATGGGCACGAACATCATCTCGGCCTCGGGGTTCACCTGGGACCTGCACTTCCACTACCAGGCGATCCCGGTGGCCACGATGGCGATCAGCACGATCGAGGGCCTGGCGTTCCTGAAGCGGCGGCGGCGGGCCCTGGCCGAGGTGGCGGTGATCGTCGCCATCGTGAGCGCGTTCGTGTGCGCCCGCTGGTACGGGCCGCTGCCGGGCTCGAACCTCTACCGGGCGGGGTACTGGCCGCTGACCGAGGACCAGGGCGACCGCGACATCGCCGGCGGGCTGGCGCTGATCCCGAGCAAGGCCGGGGTGTCGGCCTTCTACCTCGCCGTGCCCCACCTGACCCACCGCACGACGATCTACACGTTCCCCAACCCGTGGCGGCCGAGCAACTACGGCGTCCGGCCGGGGGTCACCGGCGACCCGGCGAAGGTGGACTGGCTGGCCATGGACGTCGCGGTGCTCAACCCCGACGATCGCGCCCTGTTCGATTCGATCCAGGCCAGCGGCGAGTTCGCCATCCGCTACGCCCGCGGAACGGTGGTCGTGCTCGAACGGGTGGCGGCCCCGGGGAAGGGCTCGGCGCCGATCGACCCGGAGGCCAAGGCCCCGGTGGAGGCCGCGCCGTCCTGAGGCCGCCGCCGGTGCGGTCCGCCGGGCCGCCACCCTCGGGCGGATCGGTAGGTTCTGCGCCCGTGACGCTGTTCGACCCCGCCGAGCTGCGCGTCGGCCCGTCCACGCCCACCGTGCGGGTGCGGCTGGTGGTGGCCTACGACGGGTCGGGCCACCACGGCTTCGCCGTCAACCGCGGCGTCCGCACGGTGGCCGGCGACCTGACCGACGCCTTGGGCACCGTGCTCGGCCACGAGGTGGTGCTCACCGGCGCCGGGCGCACCGACAAGGGCGTCCACGCCCGGGCCCAGGTGGTCACCTTCGACGCCGACCCGTCGCGGCTCGACCTGGTCTCGCTCCAGCGATCGCTGAACAAGCTCTGCGGACCGGCGATCGCGGTGACCGCGGCCGAGGTGGTCGACGACGCCTTCGACGCCCGCTTCTCCGCCGTGGCCCGCCGGTACCGCTACCTGGTGGTCAACCGTGCCGCCCCCGACCCGTTCCTGGCCCACCTCGCCTGGCACGTCCCCGACCCCCTGTCGCTGGCCACGATGCGCCTGGCCACCGACCCCCTGGTGGGCGAGCACGACTTCGCCGCCTTCTGTCGCCGCCCCAAGCGCCGCGACGGCGAGGTCGCCTCGCTGGTGCGCCGGGTGACCGAGGCGGTCTGGCACGACGACGGCGACGGCGTGCTCCGCTTCGAGATCGAGGCCAGCTCGTTCTGCCACCAGATGGTGCGGTCGACCGTCGGCACGCTGGTGGAGGTCGGCCGGGGCCGGCGGCGGGCCGGCGACCTCTCGGCGGTGATCCGCTCCGGCGATCGCGATCGCGCCGGCGATCTCGCCCCGCCCCAGGGCCTCACCCTCTGGACCGTTCGCTACCCCGGCTGGGACTCGGGCTCCTAGGGCCGCCGACCCTCCGGAGTGCTGCGGGGGAGTCGAGGGTGGCTCGGGGCCGAGCGTTCCCGTCCTCCCGGACGGTTCGGGGGCGTTCGGCTCAGTCGGCGGCCGGGCGGCGGGCGACGGGGATGCCGTCGGCCTCGAAGCCGACGCGCTTGTGGGTGCCGTCGCACAGCGGCTTGGTGGCGGAGCTCCCACAGCGGCACAGGAACAGGCGGTCGGCGTCGGTCGTGCTGCCGTCCGGGGCGGTCAGGCGCAGGCGCCCCTCGACCACCAGCGGGCCGTCCTCCCGGGGCGTGATCACCGTGCAGGAGGCCGGGTCGGCGCTCGGGTCGCCCAAGCCACCCAGCTCGGTCGTGGCGCCGCCGGTCGCCCCGTCTGCCTCGTGGGCCTCGTCGTCGGCTCGGACGGCCCGCTCGTGGTCGTCCTCGACGGCCCAACCGCGACGGCCGTGGGCGCCGCCGTCGGTCCGCGTGTAGCTGAGGGCGCCGCTGGGGCAGGTGTCGATCACCGCAGCCAGGTCGTCCACCGGCGTCCCGTCGGGCTGGACCCACGGTCGGGCCTGCGGATCGAAGGTGCCGGGCGCGCCGTGGAAGCACCGCTCGGAGTGGATGCAGCGCGCCGAGTCCCAGTGCACGACGATCGCCGTGCCGACGTACTCGCGGGTCGCCATGGTTCCTCCGTCCCCGCCGGCGGTCCCTCCGGCGTGTCGCCCGGCGGTCCTCCGGGTGCGGGCACGGTACCGGGCACGGCGTCGACGTCGACCCCACCGACCCCGTCCGACCCGAACGTGTCTTCGTGCGCGCCGTGATGGGCACGCCTGAAGACACGTTCGGGATGGGGTGGTCGGTCCGCCGTGGCCATTTGCCCCGCTCCTGGCACCGGTCGTATCGTTGTCCCTCGGCCCTGGCGCCCCCTCGCGGGCGCGCCACCCGCCATCGAGTCGTCGCCGTCGAGGATCCATCGTGCCCACCTACAGCCCCAAAGCCTCCGAGATCGAACGGTCCTGGGTGTTGATCGACGCCGAGGGCCTCGTGCTGGGCCGGTTGGCCACCGAGGTCGCCCGGCTCCTGCGCGGCAAGCACAAGCCCGGGTTCGCCCCCCACCTGGACACCGGCGACTTCGTGATCATCATCAACGCCGACGAGGTGGTCCTGACCGCCGGCAAGGCCGAGAAGAAGATGGTGTACCGCCACTCCGGCTTCCCGGGCGGCATCAAGGAGCAGACCTACGCCAACGCGCTCGGCACCAAGCCGGCCGAGGCGGTCCGTCGCACGATCAAGGGGATGCTGCCCCACACCCGGCTCGGCGCCGCCCAGCTCAAGAAGCTGAAGGTCTACGCCGGCCCGAACCACCCGCACGCCGCCCAGCAGCCCGTGGCGCTGGACCTCGCCCACGCCCGTCGGGCGTCCTAGGAGCAACCCCCGTGAGCAAGCCCCTCGTGCAGTCCACCGGTCGTCGCAAGGAGGCCGTGGCCCGCGCCCGGCTCCGCACCGGCGACGGCAAGGTCACCATCAACGGTCGGGAGCTGGAGACCTACTTCCCGAACCCGACCCACCGCATGATCCTCACCGAGCCGCTCCGCGTGGTGGAGCTCGAGGAGGCCTACGACGTGGACGTCACGCTGCACGGCGGCGGCGTCACCGGGCAGGCCGGTGCGGTGCGCCTGGCCATCGCCCGGGGCCTGATCGAGCTCGACCCCGAGCTGCGGGTCACCCTCAAGCGGGCCGGGTTCCTCACGCGGGACGACCGCAAGAAGGAGTCCAAGAAGTACGGCCTCAAGAAGGCCCGCAAGGCTCCGCAGTACTCCAAGCGGTAGTGCGCCGCCCCCGGGTGCTCCCTGGGGCCGTGGCCCACCGCCCGGAGGGTCCGCGATGACCCTCGAGTTCGGCACCGACGGCGTTCGCGGCGTCGCCAACACCGAGATCACGCCCGAGCTGGCCCTGACCCTGGGTCGGGCCGCGGCGCGGGTGCTCGGCGGCTCGACGTGGCTGATCGGCCGGGACACCCGGCGCTCGGGGCCGCTCCTGGTGGCCGCGCTGGCCGCCGGCCTGGCGTCGGAGGGCGTCGAGGTGGTCGACCTCGGCGTGGCGCCCACCCCGGCGGTGGCCCACCTGGCCGCGGTGCGGGGGGTGGCCGGTGCGGTGGTCTCGGCCTCCCACAACCCCTTCGGGGACAACGGCATCAAGCTCTTCGCCTCCGGCGGGCGCAAGCTCGACGACGAGACCGAGTCGCGCCTCGAAGCCGAGTTGGCCGCCCTCGCCGCCCACGGTGATCCTCGGCCCCGGCCCGACGGCGCCGAGGTCGGCACGATCGTCGACGGCCGGGCCGAGGTGGCCGCCTACGCCGCCCACCTGCGCGACGACGTGCTCGAAGGGCGTCGGCTCGACGGGCTCCGCCTCGTGGTGGACGCCGCCCACGGCGCCGCCTCGGCCCTCCCCGCCGAGGTGTTCGGCGCGCTCGGCGCCGAGGTGGTCGTCGTCGCCGACGCGCCCGACGGCACCAACATCAACGACGCCTGCGGCTCCACCCACCCCGCCGCCCTCCAGCGCGAGGTGGTGGCCCGGGGCGCCGACCTCGGCCTCGCCCTCGACGGCGACGCCGACCGCGTGTTGGCGGTCGACGCCGCCGGTCGCCTGGTGGACGGCGACCACCTGATCGCCATGTGCGCCATCGATCGCCACGAGCGGGGCCTGCTCCACGACGGCACCGTCGTCGTCACGGTGCTCAGCAACCTGGGGTTCCGCCAGGCGATGGCCGAGCGCGGCATCACCGTGGTCGACACCGCGGTGGGGGATCGCTACGTGCTCGAGGCCCTCGATCGGGGCGGCTGGACCCTCGGCGGCGAGCAGTCGGGCCACCTGATCTTCCGGGACCTCGCCACCACCGGCGACGGCCTCCTCGCCGGCCTCGCGGTGGCCGACCTCGTCGTGCGGTCGGGCCGGTCCCTGGCCGACCTGGCCGACGAGGCGATGGTCCGGCTCCCCCAGGTGATGGTCAACGTGCGGGTCGCCCGCCGAGACCCGGCGCTGATCGAGCGCCTCGCCCCCCAGGTGGCCGAGGCCGAGGCCCGCCTCGCCGGCCGTGGCCGGGTCCTCCTCCGGCCGAGCGGCACCGAGCCCCTGATCCGCGTGATGGTGGAGGCCCCCGACGAGGCGGAGGCGCAAGCCGAAGCCGACGCCCTCGCCGCCGCCGTCCGAGCCGCCGCCGGCTGACCGCTCAGGACCTGGGTTCGAGCGCGGGCGAGGCGGGCACTCCGTCGATGTCGAACGCACGGACCGACGAGCCGGTCGACGTGGCCCAGTCGAGGGCCTCGCCGTCCCCTTCCTCCAGACGTCGCACGAACGACTCCACCAGGCGGTCGAGGTAGGTCGCCGGCGCCCTGCCGTCGAACTCGAACACGAGGCCGAGCGGGCAGGGAACGCGATCGGCGGTGATCGTGCAGCCCCATCGATCGGTCTCGACGCGGAGGCTCGCGCCGATGGGCGCACGGGTCGGCCCGGCCACTTCCTCGAAGGCAGCCAAGACGGCACGCGCATCGATCACCCACAGGTCCTCGTGCTCCAGGGTCACCAGGTAGCGGCGCTGCACCGGATGAGTTGACCACAGCCGGCCCGCCCCGCCGGCAGGCGCTGGCCCGGGGCGCATCCGGGGGGCAGAGGGCTCGCCGGTAGGATCGGTTCCCAGCCGGGAACCCGGCTCGATCCCGTCCCCGGAGGCTCGCCATGTGCGGCATCATCGCCGTGCTCCGTCGCCCGAGCGATCGTCCCGTCCCCACCGCCGACGACCTGCTCGGGCCGTTGGTCGGGGTGGCGGCCGGCCTCGACGCCGCCGATGCGGACCTCGTGGAGGCGTTGGCCGGCGCCGCCGAGCGGGTGGAGATCGTCGACCGGGCGCTGCGGGGGACCCCGGGCATCCGCGCCCTGCTGACCGACGCCGGACTGGCGCCGGCGATCGACCGGGCGGTGGCCGAGGTGGTCCACGCGCTGGCGGCGCGGGAGGTCCAGCTCGACGAGGCCGGCGCCGAGGTGGCCTCCGAGGAGCTCAACGCCGCGCTGATCCGGCTCAAGGACGCCACGTGGGCGGTCCGGCGCGATCGGCTGCGCACGGCGGAGGCGGTGGCCGAGCTGGTGGGGCCCGACCCGAGCCGGGCGGCGGTGGAGGCGATGGCCTCGGTGCAGGCCGCGCTGTCGGCGCTCGATCGCCTGGAGGTCCGCGGCCGGGATTCGGCGGGGCTCGACCTGCTCGTCCGCAACCACGGCATCGACCTCGCCGACGCCACCGTCGAGGTGCTGCTGGCCGAGCGCCGCGGCGACGGGCTGTTCACCGACGGGACCGTGCGGGTCACGCCGGAGGGTCACCTGAGCTTCGTGTACAAGGCGGCGGCGGAGATCGGCGAGCTGGGCGACAACACCGCCGTGCTGCGGGCGGCGATCCGTGATGACGCCCTGCTGCACCGGGCGCTCGACACCGTGGGGGCGCGGGTGACCGTGCTCGGCCACACCCGCTGGGCCTCGATCGGGATCATCTCCCAGCCCAACGCCCACCCGATGGACTCCGAGGAGCTGGGCCGCGCCGACGGTCCCTACGTGGTGGCGTCGCTCAACGGCGACGTCGACAACTTCGCGGACCTCAAGGTCTCCGACGACCTGCGCATCGCCCCCGAGATCACCAGCGACGCCAAGGTGATCCCCACGCTGGTGTCGCACCGCCTCGCGGCGGGCGACGAGCCGCTGGAGGCGTTCCGCCAGAGCGTCGGCCGGTTCGACGGGTCGGTGGCCATCGCCGCCTGCGCCTCCCAGGAGCCCGACCGCATCCAGCTCGGCCTGCGGGGCAGCGGCCAGGCGCTCTACGTCGGCCTCGACGACGACCTGTTCGTGGTGGCGTCGGAGCCCTACGGGGTGGTCGAGGACGCCTCCCGGTACTTCCGGCTCGACGGCGAGACGCCGGCCCGCGCCGACGATCCGGCGTCGCGGGGCCAGGTGGTCGAGCTGGACGCCGCCGCCGCCGGGACGCTCGACGGCGTCCGGCGCCTGGCCTACGACGGCACGGCCCTGCCGCTCTCGGCCGACGAGCTGCTGACCCCGGAGGTCACCACCCGCGACATCGACCGTGGCGACCACCCGCACTTCCTCCTCAAGGAGATCGAGGAGGCGCCGGGGTCGTTCCGCAAGACGCTGCGGGGCAAGATCGCCGCCGGCCCCGACGGCGAGCTGCACGCCGCGCTGGGCGAGGCCACGCTGCCGCAGCGGGTGCGGGACGGCCTGGCCGACGGGCGCATCGGGCGGGTGCTGGTGATCGGCCAGGGCACCGCCGCGGTGGCCGGCCAGAGCCTCGGCCGGGCGCTCACCGCGGAGCTCGCCACCACGGCGGTGCGGGTGGAGGCGCTGCCGGCCACCGAGCTGTCGGGGTTCTCGTTGCGGCCGGACATGTCGGACACGCTGGTGGTGGCGATCAGCCAGTCGGGCACCACCACCGACACCAACCGCACCGTCGACCTCTGTCGGGCCCGCGGCGCGCAGGTGATCGCCATCGTGAACCGGCGGGGGAGCGACCTCACCGACAAGAGCGACGGCGTCCTCTACACCTCCGACGGGCGCGACGTGGAGATGAGCGTCGCCTCCACCAAGGCCTTCTACGCGCAGATCGCCGCCGGGTTCCTGCTGGCCGCCGCCATCGCCCAGGAGGTGCCGGGGGCGGCGTCCGGTGGCGCCCGCCGCAGCGCCCTGCTGGCCGGCCTGCGCGAGCTACCGGCGGCCATGGAGGCCACGATCGAACGGCGCCCGGTGATCGCCGAGGCCGCCCGGGAGCTGGCGCCGTCCCGTCGGTACTGGGCCATCGTCGGCTCGGGCTCGAACCGGGTCTCGGCCGAGGAGATCCGGATCAAACTGTCCGAGCTCTGCTACAAGGCGATCGCCTCGGACGCCATCGAGGACAAGAAGCACATCGACCTCTCGTCGGAGCCGCTGATCCTGGTGTGCGCCGCCGGCCTGTCGGGCTCCAACGCCGACGACGTGGCCAAGGAGGTGGCGATCTACCGGGCCCACAAGGCCACCCCGATCGTGGTGGCCACCGAGGGCGAGGACCGCTTCGGCGCCGCCCTTCGGGTGATCACCGTGCCGGCGGTCCACCCCGAGCTGGCCTTCGTGCTGACCACGGTGGTCGGCCACCTGTTCGGCTACGAGGCGGCGCTGGCCATCGACGCCCAGGCCCGTCCGCTCCGCGAGGCCCGCGGTGCCATCGAGGACGCCGTGTCCGACGCCCACGCCCCGGGGGCCGAGGAGCTGCTGCGCGAGCTGCGGCCCGCCTTCGAGCCCGCCGCGGCGCGGTTCCACGACGGCCTGCGCACCGGTGCCTACGACGGCCACCTCGAGGCCGGCACGGCGGTGCGGTTGGCCTCGGTGTTCCGGTACGCGGTGGGCGTCGCCCCGCTCGACGCCTACCAGCTCGAACACGGCCGGGTCGGCACGCCGAGCGTGGTCATCGAAGACCTCACCGCCGCCCTCACCTCGGCCATCGAGGAGCTGACCCGCCCGGTCGACGCCATCAAGCACCAGGCCAAGACGGTCACGGTCGGGATCTCCCGGTCCGACGAAGGCCTGCTCGACGTGCGGCTGGTGGCCGAGAGCCTGGCCGCCGGCGCCGCCCGCGACCGCTTGTCGTACAAGGCCCTGCGCACCCTGGCCGGTCTCGACCCGGCGGTCGAGGAGGTGCTCGGCTACACGCGGTACCGGATCGACGGCGAGATCGACGGTGCCGAGGACCCCACGATCGTGGTGATCGATCGGGGCGGGATCGCCCGAGACCTGCCGCTGCGCACCGAGCGCAACCCGCTCCTGCGCGGCACCAAGCACCGGGTGGCCACCGAGCGGGAGGTCACCGTGGCCGTCGGCCGCAGCGACGGGCGCAACCTCGTGCTGATCCCCGAGGTCAAGGGCAACCAGTGCACCGAGATCACGCTCCTGCACGTGCGGTTCGCGGCCACGCTGCCCGCGGGGCGGATGCGCTCGGTGCTCGAGTCCTACCGCGGCCGGTACGCGGCGCTGAAGGACGCCGTCACCGAGACCGAGCCGACCTTCCGCGACGACCTGCTGGGCACCATCCCGCCGGTCGAGCTGCTGACCGTCCCGGTCAACGTCCTCGCCGACCGCTGGCGAGCGGGCGAGGTCCCGGCGTGATCGTCCTGGCCCTGGTGGCGGCGGTGGCCCTGGTGATGATCGTGATCGCCTTCGTCGACAACCGCCGACGGTGAGGGCCACGGCTCGGTGATCGGGCTCGGGATCGACCTGGTCGACGTCGACCGGATGCGCGCCGCCCTCGACCGCACGCCCACGCTCGCCGAGCGGGTCTTCACCGCCGGCGAGCGGGCCTACGCCGACGCCGCCCGTGACCCCGCCGAGCGCTACGCCGTGCGGTTCGCGGCCAAGGAGGCGGTGATGAAGGCCCTCGGCGTCGGCCTCGGCTCGATCGACTGGCACGACGTCGAGGTCCTCCGGGCCGACAGCGGCGTCCCGTCGCTGCGCATCACCGGCCGGGCTGCCGCCCTCGCCGCCGACCTCGGCGTCTCCGCCTGGCACCTCAGCCTCACCCACACCGAACGTTCGGCGGGAGCGGTGGTCATCGCCGCCTGACGACGCGCGACGGGTCGACGAGGCGGGCGAGGATGGGTTGCCAGCGGGTGAGGGCGATCAGGTGGCCCTCGGTGGGTTCGACGGTGAGCTCGGCGGCGGTGAGGTGGTCGGCCCACCAGGCGCCGAATGCCGGCGGCGCGGTGGTGTCGTGGGCGCCGTACCAGAGGTCGACGGGGCAGGTGGCGTCGGACCAGGCGACGTCGGGCGGCTCGACCTGGAGCTCGAGGTCGCGGCGCAGGCCGCCGTCGCCCTGGGCCACGGCGTCGACCACGCCCTCGGCCATCGCCTCGAGCGCGCCCGGGATGGCGTCGAGGATCGCTCGACGGGCCGGGTCGGCCGTCTCGAGCAGGAACTCGCGGGCCAGCGCGAGGTCGCAGGGGATCGGCGCCAGCATCGGCGCCGCCGCGTCGGCCAGGCCGGCCGGTCCCAGGTCGGCGCCCAGTTCGGCCACGAGGTGGCGACCGCCGTCGGCGCCGTCGAGGATCCCCGGCGTGGCGTAGGCCTCGAACGGCACGAGCCCGGCGGCGATCGCGACGCGCTCGACGCGCTCGGGGTGGCGGGCGGCGACGGCGAGGGCGAACGGGGCGCCGGCCGACCAGCCGAAGGGACGCCACCGGTCGATGCCCAGGTGGTCGGCGAGGGCGATCGCATCGTCGGCAAACGAGCCGACCGTGCCGGTGGCGTGGACCGTGGAGCGGCCCGACCCCGGCCGATCGACCGCCACGAGCCGCACGCCGAGGTCCGCTGCGATGGCGTCGTCGGGGTGGCGGGCCCGGGCCGAGTCCGGCGACCCGTGGACGAACAGCACGGGCACCCCGTGCGCGTCGCCCACGTCGTCGAACCCGAGGTCCCGCCCGTCGGCCAGCGTCAGCACGTGGTCGGTCACGGCGCCCGACGGTAGGGCCGCACGCGTCCCTGCACGAGATCGGGGGCGAGCCGCCGCCCAGCTCGTGCCGGTTCGGAGTCGGCCGTGAACGTGCACGGGTTCGGCGGCGGCGTGCAGCCCTGCTCGTGCAGGTTGGAGTCGGCCGTGAACGTGCACGGGTTCGGCGGCGAGGCGCAGCCCAGCTCGTGCAGGTTTGAGTCGGCCGTGAACGTGCACGGGTTCGGCGGCGGGTTGCAGCTCAGCTCGTGCAGGTTCGAGTGGGGGTGGGAGGGGGCGGGCAGGATGGCGGGCGTGGAGGCGATCGTGACGCCGGAGGAGATGGCGGCGATCGACGCCGACGCGCCCGAGCCGGTCGAGGTGCTGATCGGACGGGCCGGGTTCGCGGTGGCCCGGGTCGCACTGGGGATGCTCGGCGGGGGGTACGGGCGGCGGGTGGTGGTGCTCGCCGGCAAGGGCAACAACGGCGCCGACGGCCGTGCCGCCGCCCGGGTGCTGGAGCGACGGGGCGTCCGCTGTCGGGTGATCGACGCCGGCGCCGCGCCCGATCGACTTCCCGCGGCGGACCTGGTGATCGACGCCGCCTACGGGACCGGCTTCCGGGGCGAGTTCGTCGCCCCCGCCCTGCCCGATCCGGCGCCGCCGGTGCTCGCCGTCGACATCCCTTCGGGCGTGGACGGCACCACCGGGGTGGCGTCGGGCCGGCCGTGGCGGGCGAAACGCACCGTCACGTTCGCGGCGTGGAAGCCGGGGCTCCTGTTGGCCGACGGCGCCGAGCTGGCCGGCACGGTCGAGGTGGCCGACATCGGGCTCGACGTGGCGGGGGCCCGGGCCCACCTCGTGGACGACGGCGACGTCGCGGCCTGGCTCCCCGCCCGGGCTCGCGCCGCCCACAAGTGGCGGGGCGCGGTGCGGCTCGTCGCCGGTTCGCCGGGCATGACCGGGGCCGCCCACCTCGCCGCGGCGGCGGCCATGCGGGCCGGCGCGGGCTACGTGCGGCTGTCGTCGCCGGGGAGCGACCACGATCCGTTCGCCCCGACCGAGGTGGTGGTGACGCCGCTCGCCTCCGAGGCCTGGGCCGCCGTCGTCCTCGACGACGTCGGGCGGTTCGGCGCGCTGGCGGTCGGGCCGGGGCTCGGGACCGATCGCTCGGTGGCCCCCGAGGTGCGGCGCCTCGTGGCCGAGGCGACGGTGCCGGTGGTGGTCGACGGCGACGGGCTGCGGGCCCTCGGCCGATCGGCCGGCGAGGTGATCGGCCGGCGCCCGTCCGGTGCGCCGCCGGTGGTGCTCACCCCCCACGACGGCGAGTTCGAGGCGCTGACCGGCGCGATGCCCGCCGCCGACCGGTTCGACGCGGTGCGCTCGCTGGCCGCGGCGACCGGCGCCGTGGTCCTCCTGAAGGGCCCGACCACCCTGGTGGCCGGGCCCGCCGCGGGGACCGTGTGGGCGGTCACCGCCGGCGACGCCCGCCTCGCCACCGCCGGCACCGGTGACGTGCTCACCGGGATCGTGGCCGCCCTCCTCGCCGCCGGCCTGCCCGCCGATCGGGCCGCGGCCGCCGCCGCCCACCTCCACGGCCGGGCCGGCGCCCTCGGGCCGGCGGTGGGCCTCGTCGCCTCCGATCTCCCCGGCCGCCTGCCGACGGTCATCGGTCACCTGGCCGGTCGGGCGGCGCCGGGGTCGCCCTACGCTTCGCCGGTCCCGCCGCCGACCCCGTAGGAGCCGGACCGGTGTCGTCTCCCCCCGCCACCACCATCGACGCTGCGGACCGCTCCACCGCCGGCGAGGGCCAGCGCCAGGGCGATCCTCGGCGCTGGACCGTGCTCGCCGTCCTGTGCATGGGCCTGCTGGTGGTCGGCATCGACGGCACGATCGTCAACGTCGCCCTCCCCACCCTCGTGCGCGAGTTGGAGGCGAGCAGCAGCCAGCTCCAGTGGATCGTCGACGCCTACACGATCGTGTTCGCCGGCCTGCTGCTGATCGCCGGGAACACCGGCGACCGGCTGGGACGGAAGTGGTGCTTCGTGGCGGGCCTGCTGGTGTTCGGCGGGGGCTCGTTCCTGTGCGCGTTCGCCTCCGGCCCGGCGGAGCTGATCGTGCTGCGCGGCGTGCAGGGCCTCGGGGCGGCGCTGATCATGCCGGCCACGCTGTCGATCCTGACCAACGTGTTCCCCGATCCGTCGGAGCGAGCGCGGGCCATCGCCACCTGGGCCGGGGTGTCCGGGCTCGGGGTGGCGATCGGCCCGCTGGCCGGCGGGTTCCTGCTCGAGCACTTCTGGTGGGGGTCGATCTTCCTGGTGAACGTGCCGGTGATCGCCCTCACCCTGGTGGCGGTGATCGCGCTCGTCCCGGACTCTCGTGACCCGGAGGCGCCCCGGCTCGACGTGCTCGGCACCGTGCTGTTCACCGTCGGCCTCGTGTCGGCGCTCTACGGGATCATCGAGGGCCCGAGCCGCGGGTGGACCGACCCCGAGATCCTGCTGGCCTTCGGCGTGGGCATCGTCCTGCTGGTGGGCTTCGTCCTGTGGGAGCGGCGCACCGACCACCCGATCCTCGACGTCACGTTCTTCGCCAACCCCCGCTTCTCGGCGGCCTCGCTGGCGGTGACCTTCGTGTTCTTCGCGATGTTCGGGTCGCTGTTCTTCGTGAGCCAGTACCTCCAGTTCGTGCTCGGCTACTCGGCGCTGCGGTCTGGTGCCGCGCTCCTGCCGGTGGCGGCGGCGCTGATGGTGGCGGCGCCGTCCAGCGCCAAGCTGGTGGCCCGGTTCGGGACGAAGGTGGTGGTGAGCGGCGGGCTGGTCGTGGTGGCCACCGCCCTGCTGCTGTTCTCCCGGGCCAGCGCCACGAGCGGGTACCCCCTCGTCGGCGCCGTGCTGGTCATCATCGGCCTGGGGATGGGGTTGGCCATGGCGCCGGCCACCGACTCGATCATGGGGTCGCTGCCGCCGGAGAAGGCCGGGGTCGGCTCGGCGATGAACGACACCACCCGGGAGATCGGCGGCGCGCTGGGCGTGGCGGTCATGGGCAGCATCACCAGCTCGGTGTACGGCAGTCGGATCGCCGGCACCGAGGCGTACCGCACGCTGGTCGGCACCGGCGACGCGCAGGCGGCGCTGGCCGCGGACACGATCCGCTCGTCGATCGGCGGGGCGAACCTGGTGGTCGAGCGCCTGCCGGGCCAGTTCCGGTCGTTCGGGCCGACGATCATCGGGGCCGCCAACGACGCCTTCGTGCACGCGCTCGACCGCACGGTCGTCGTCGCCGCGCTGGTCGCCCTGGTCGGTGCCGCCGTGGCCTTCGTGTGGCTGCCGGCGCGCGCCGACGACGCCGACGGCCTCGCCGAGCTGGTGGACGGCGCCGCGCTTCGC
>WBZU01002029.1_pt1 | contig 14446 bp, 13 predicted proteins | sample 5204311 | NCBI WGS metagenome assembly WBZU01 (sample SAMN12344359, study PRJNA552823) | activated sludge metagenome | biome: Activated sludge suspended growth; feature: Nitrification reactor; material: Wastewater; isolation source: activated sludge from nitrification reactor of wastewater...
CCGCGGCGGCGCGGACGTGCTCGACGTCGACGAGGACGCCGCCGAGCCGCTCCTCGCCGCCTATCGCAGCGCCGACGCGGCCTCCACGTTGACCGAGGTGACCCCGGCCGAGGTCACCGTCCGGGTCGTCAACGGGACCGACGTCGCCAACCAGGCCACCGACACCACCGACTCGTTCGAGGCGCTCGGGTTCAACGTCGCCTCGCCCGGCGCCGACGACCCCTCAGAGCGGACCGAGGTGCGCTACGCCCCCGGCCAGGAGGCGGGCGCCCGCCTCGTCGCCCGCTACCTCGGCACCACCGGGTCGCCGGCCGTGCTGGTCCCCGACGCCAGCGCCAACGAGGTCACCGTCATCACCGGCCCCGACTTCTTCACCGTGCTCGACGCGCCGATCCCCGATGCCGAGCTCGACGCCTCGTCGACCACCACCACGACGATCCTCGCCGACCCGACCTCCACGACCTCGGCCGACGACCAGGCGGGCGAGTCCGGAACCACCGACGGCGGCGACGAGACGACCACCACCACCGAGCCCGAGGACGCCGGCTACCTGCCCGGCACCCCGCCGCCCGGGGAGACCTGCTGAGCCCGTAGCCCGTCCCGGCCCCCGCACTACTGTGCTCGGGTCCACTCCCGACCACCGAGGCTGCATTCGTGGCAAGCAAGATCGCCATCATCGGGACCGGGTACGTCGGCCTGACCACCGGCGCGTGCCTCGCCCACCTCGGCCACGACGTGACCTGCGCCGACGTGGTCCCCGAGAAGGTCGAGGCCCTCAACGCCGGCCGCATCCCGATCCTCGAGGCCGGCCTGGACGAGCTGGTGGCCGAGGGGGCGTCGGCCGGACGGCTGCGCTTCGTGCTGGGGGCCCGCACCGCGGTGGCCGACGCCGAGTTCGTGTTCCTGTGCCTCCCGACGCCCCAGGGCGCGGACGGCGCCGCCGACCTCTCCTTCATCAAGGACGCCGCCGCCGACATCGGCCCCGCGCTCCAGCCGCAGGCGGTCGTGATCAACAAGTCGACCGTGCCCGTCGGATCCGCGGGCGAGGTGGCCCGCAAGCTCGCCCGAGACGACGTCCACGTGGTCTCCAACCCCGAGTTCCTCCGCGAGGGCACCGCGGTCGCCGACTTCCTCCACCCCGACCGCGTGGTGATCGGGGCCTCCGACGACACCGCGGCCAAGCGGGTGGCCGAGCTCTACGCCAACCTCCCCGGCGAGGTCGTCCTCACCGACCCGGCGTCGGCCGAGACGATCAAGTACGCGTCGAACGCCTTCCTCGCCACCAAGATCAGCTTCGTCAACGCGATGGCGGCGGTGTGCGAGGAGGTGGGCGCCGACGTGTCCGACGTCGTCCGGGGCATGGGGCTCGACCGTCGCATCGGCGACCGCTTCCTCGTGCCCGGCCCCGGCTGGGGCGGCAGCTGCTTCCCCAAGGATTCCCACGCCCTGGTCCGCATCGCCGAGAACTCCGGCTACCAGTTCGGGCTGCTGCGCCAGGTGATCGCGGTCAACGAGGAGCAGTTCGGCCGGGTGGCGAACAAGATCGCCCGCCTGGTCGGTGGCTCGGTCGAGGGCCGGCGCATCGCCGTGTGGGGTCTGACCTTCAAGGCCCACACGGACGACCTGCGCGACTCGCCGTCGCTGAACATCATCAACCGGCTCCTCGAGGTCGGCGCCGTCGTCCGGGCCTACGACCCGTCCCACCCCGATGCCGCCGACCCCCGGCTGGAAGGCATCGACGTGGTCGACGACCCGATCGCCGCCGCCGCCGATGCCGAGGTGCTGGTCGTGTTGACCGAGTGGCCCGAGTTCCGGGAGGTGGACCTCGGCGCCCTCGGCGGGGCGATGGCCACCCGCCAGGTGGTCGACGCCCGCAACCTGCTCGACCGTGATGCCCTCAAGGATCTCGGCTTCACCTACGACGGCATCGGAAGGCGCTGAACATGGCTCGCATCGTGGTCACCGGCGGGGCCGGGTTCCTCGGGTCCCACCTCTGTCGTCGGCTCTTGGATCGGGGCGACGAGGTCGTCTGCCTCGACAACCTCATCACCGGTTCGATCTCCAACATCGAGGGCCTGTTCGGCACCCGCGGGTTCACCTTCGCCGAGGTCGACGTCAGCCGCTACGTCTGGGTCCCCGGCGAGGTGGACGCGGTGCTGCACTTCGCCAGCCCGGCGTCGCCGGTCGACTTCGAGCGCATCCCGATCCAGATCCTCAAGGTGGGCAGCCTCGGCACCCACAACGCCCTCGGCCTGGCCAAGGCGAAGGGCGCACGGTTCTTCCTCGCCTCCACCAGCGAGGTCTACGGCGATCCGCAGGTCCACCCGCAGCCCGAGACCTACTGGGGCAACGTCAACCCGATCGGGCCGCGCGGCGTGTACGACGAGGCCAAGCGGTTCGCCGAGGCGATGACGATGGCGTACCACCGCCACCACGGCCTCGACGTGCGGATCGTCCGGATCTTCAACACCTACGGGCCTCAGATGCGCCCCGACGACGGCCGGGCCGTGTCCAACTTCATCGTGCAGGCGCTCCAGGGCCAGGACCTGACCGTGTACGGCGACGGCAGCCAGACCCGGAGCTTCTGCTACGTCGACGACGAGGTGCGGGGCTTCCTGGCCCTGCTCGACGGCCCGATCACCGGCCCCTGCAACATCGGCAACCCGAACGAGTACACGATCCGAGAGCTGGCCGAGATGGTCCTCGAGGTGACCGGCTCGGATTCGAAGCTGGTGTTCGAGCCGCTGCCGGTCGACGATCCGACGCAGCGCAAGCCCGACATCGGCCTCGCGACCGAGCACCTCGGCTGGGCCCCCGAGGTCGACCTGCGCACCGGGATCGAGCGGACCGCCGAGTACTTCCGCTCGGTGCTCACCGCCGGCTGACCAGCGCGGTCAGTCGGCCCGGGATTCCGCCTCGTCGCGGTGGGCGAGGTACCAGGCGACGGTGGCCGCGAGCCCCTCGGCGAACGACGTGGTCGCCTCGAACCCGAACGACTTGCGGGCCCGGCTGGCGTCGACCCGCCGCCGGGGCTGCCCGTCGGGCTTGGACGGATCCCAGCGGACCTCGCCGGTGAACCCGGTGGCCTCGGCGATGTGGCCGACGAGCTCTCGGACCGGCATCTCCCGGTCGGTCCCGAGGTTGACCGGCTCGGCGCCCGAGTAGTGCTCGGCGGCGAGCACGATGCCGGCGGCGGCGTCGTCGACGTAGAGGAACTCGCGGCTGGCCGAGCCGGTGCCCCAGAGCTCGATGTGGTCCGCCCCGGCCTCGACCGCGTCCACGCACTTCTTGATCAGCGCCGGGATGACGTGGCTGACCGCCGGGTGGAACTTGTCGCCCGGGCCGTAGAGGTTGGTGGGGATCAAGTAGGCGATGTCCTGGCCGTACTGCTCCCGGGCGGTCTGGGCGTGCACGAGCTGGGCCAGCTTGGCGATCCCGTAGGGCGCGTTGGTCTCCTCCGGGTAGCCGTCCCACAGCGACTCCTCGTGGAAGGGGACCGGCGGCTCCTTGGGGTAGGAGCAGACGGTGCCGACCACCACGGTGCGCTCGACCTCGTGGGCCCGCGCCTCCTCGATCACGTAGGTGCCCATCAGGAGGTTGTCGAGGTAGAGCTCGGCCGGGTGGACCTGGTTGTACCCGATGCCCCCGACGCGGGCGGCGAGGTGGATGACCGTGTCCGGCCGGGTGCGGGCGAAGAGCTCGGCGGTGGCGGAGCGATCCCGCAGGTCGGTCTCGGCGCTACGGGGCACGATCACCGCGCCGACGCCGGCCGCATCGAGCTGGGCCACCACCGCCCGGCCGAGGAACCCCGACCCGCCGGTGACGAGGACGCGGCGGGCGCTCCAGTGGTCGCTCATGGCCGACGAGCGTACCGACCGATCGCACCGGCCAGAATCTCGGGGTGCAGCGCAGGCGCCGGATCGCGGTCACCGTCGAGCAGTGCTGGCACCGGGTGCCCGGCGGGACCGCCACCGCCATGCTCGGCACCGTCGCCGCCCTCCGCGAGCGGGACGATCTGGACCTCGTCGGCGTGGCCGCCGCCCACCGCGGCCCCCCGCCGGCCGCCTTCACGCCGCCGATCCCGGTGCGCCACCTGCCGCTCGAGCGCCGCCTCCTCTACGAGACCTGGCACGCCCTCCGTCGTCCGCGGGTCGAACGAGCCACCGGCCCGGTCGATGTGGTCCACGGCACCGCGGTGGCCGTGCCCCCGTCGGAGGCCCCGCTGGTCATGACGATCAACGACCTGGCGTTCCACGCCGACCCCGACCACCCGACGCGCCACGGCGCCAGGTTCTTCCGGCGGGGGACCGAGCTGGCCCGGCGCCACGCCCAGCTGGTCCTCGTGCCGTCCGAGGCCACCGCCGCCGAATGTCGAGATGCCGGCTTCGACCCCGAACGCCTCCGGGTGGTCCCCTACGGCGTCACCCCGGGGACCGCCGATGCGGCCGCCGTCGCCCGGGTGCGGGCCGACCACGACCTCGACCGTCCGTACGTCCTGTTCGTCGGGACCGTCGAGCCCCGGAAGAACCTGGCGGCGGTGGTGGGTGGGCTGGTGCCGCTGGCCGACCGGCCGATCGACCTGGTGCTCGTCGGCCCCGACGGGTGGAACGAGGACCTGCGCGCCCGAACCGCCCCGCTCGACGGCCGGCGCCTGCGGGTCCGACGGCTGGGGTTCGTGCCCGCCGACGACCTGGCCGCGCTCTACGCCGGTGCCGCCGCCTGCTGCTACCCGAGCCTCCGCGAGGGGTTCGGGCTGCCGGTGCTCGAGGCGATGGCCAACGGGGCGCCGGTGGTCACCTCGACGGGCACCGCCACCGAGGAGGTGGCCGGCCCGGACGCCCTGCTGGTCGACCCGCTCGACCACGGCGCGGTCGCCGAGGCGCTCACCCGGCTGCTCGACGATCCCGACCTCGCCGACGACCTGCGCCGCCGGGGCAGGGCGCGGGCGGCGGGCTACACCTGGGCGCGCACCGCCGAGCTCACCGCGGCGGCCTACGCCGAGGTCGCACCGTGACCGGCGCGCCGCGCCACGTGGGGGTCAACCTGCTGTGGCTCGTCCCCGGGGTGGTGGGCGGGAGCGAGGAGTACACGACGCGCCTCCTGCGGGCGGTGGCCGAGCTCGACCCGGCCGACCTTCGGCTCACCCTCTTCGCCCTCGAACCGTTCGTCGAGGCCCACCCGGACCTGGTCGCCGCGTTCCCCACGGTCGTCGCCCCGCTCGACGGGCACCGTCGACCCGAACGGGTGGCCACCGAGGCGACCTGGCTGGCCCTCCAGGCCGGCCGCCGTGGGGTCGACCTGCTGCACCACGCCGGCGGCGTCGTCCCTCCCGGACCGGCGTCGGCTCGGGTCCCCTCGGTGCTGACCGTGCACGACCTCCAGCCCTTGGAGCACCCGGAGCACTTCTCGCCGGTGAAGCGGCGCTGGCTGGCCACGATGCTGCCCCGCTCGGTCCGGCGGGCCCGGCTGGTCCTGACCCCGAGCGACCCTGCCTCGGCCTCGGTCGTCCGGCTCCTGGGGGTGCCCGCCGACCGAGTGGCCACCGTGCCCCACGGCGTCGTCGCCCCCGGCGACCCGGACGAGTCGGCCCGCCGACGGGTCCGTGACCGCTACCGCCTCGACGGCCCGATCGTCCTCTACCCGGCGATCACCTACCCCCACAAGGGCCACGAACGCCTGGTCACCGCATTCGCCGAGGCCGCGAAGCTCGGCGTCGAATCGACGTCGAATCGCTCCGACCACCTCGGCGTCGAATCGACGTCGAATCGACGCCAGGGCGCGCCGGGCGGTGGGGAGCCGGTGCTGGTGCTGACCGGGGGAGCCGGATCGAGGGAGGCGGCGGTGGCGGCGGCGGTGCGACGGGCCGGGGTCGGGGATCGGGTCCGGCGGACCGGACGGGTGCCGTGGGCCGACCTCGAGGTGCTCTACGCCGAGGCCGCCGTCGTCGCCGTGCCCAGTCGCTACGAGGGCTTCGGGGCGCCGGCCCTCGAGGCGATGGCCGCCGGCGCCCCGCTCGTGGCGGCGGACGCCACCGCCCTGCCCTGGGTGGTCGGTGACGGCGGCCTGCTCGTCGACCCCGACGACGCCGCCGTCTGGGCGTCCACCCTCCGGGCGGTCCTCGACGACGACGTCCTCCGGGCCGACCTGGCCGCCCGTGGCCGGGCTCGCGCCGCCTCTTTCACCTGGGACCGGGCCGGACGGGCCCTGCTCGACGGCTACCGCCGGGCGCTCGAGCTCCGCGAGGATGGATCGTCGTGAACCTGCTCGTCCTCTGCCCGCACTTCGCCCCGGACGTGGCGCCCACCGGCGACGTGATGACCCAGATCGTCGAGCAGCTCGCCGCCCGGGGCCACCGCCTCCAGGTGGTCACCACCCTCCCGTGGTACCGCGATCACGCCATCGAGGACGGGTGGCGGGGCCCGATGGTCCGTCACGCCGACACCGACTGGGGTCGGATCACCCGGGTCCACCCGTTCCCGACCGACAAGGGCAACATCCCGGCGCGCGCCCTGGCCTTCGGCGGCTCGACCGCCCTGACGGGGCTGGCCGGCCTCGTCGCCCGCCTGCGGCCCGACGCCGTGCTGGCGATGTCGCCCCCGCTCACCCTGGGGCCCGCGGGGGTCGCGGTCGCCCGCCGCCACCGCGTCCCCCTCGTGTTCAACATCCAGGACGTGTTCCCCGACGTGGCCATCGAGGTCGGGGCCATCCGCAACCGACAGGTGATCGCCGCCGCCAGCTGGCTGGAGCAGCGGACCTACCGCTGGGCCGACGCGGTCACCGTGCTCTCCGACGACCTCCGCGACAACGTGATCGCCAAGATCGCCGGTCGGCCGGGCGGCGATCCGGACAAGGTGCGGGTGATCCCGAACTTCATCGACACCGAGTGGATCCGACCCGGCGAGCGCCGCAACGCCTACCGGGCCGAGCTCGGGATCGGTGACGAGTTCGTCGTGATGTACGCCGGCAACATCGGGTTCTCCCAGTCGCTCGACCTGGTGATCGCCGCGGCCCAGCACCTCGCGCACGACCCCGACGTGGTCTTCGTCATCAACGGCGGCGGGTCGGCCCGGCCTGCGCTCGAACGGGCGGCGGCCGGCCTGGCCAATGTCCGCTTCGTCGACATGCAGCCCCGGGCCCGCCTCCCCGAGGTGGCCGCCGCCGCCGATCTGCACGTCGTCCCCCTCCGGGCGGGGCTGGCCCGGTCGAGCGTCCCGTCGAAGCTCTACACGATCCTCGCCGCCGGTCGGCCGGTGGTCGCCTCGGTCGATCCGGGGACCGAGGTCGCCCGCACCGTCGACGCTGCCGGCGCCGGCATCGCCGTGGCGCCCGAGGATCCGGAGGCGTTCACCAAGGCGATCGCCCGCCTCGTGGCCGCCCCCGACGACGCCCGGCGCATGGGCGCGTCCGGCCGGCGGTTCGTCGAGCGCTGGGCGTCGCCCGCTGCGGTGGCCGAGGCCTACGAGGACCTGTTCGAGGAGCTGGTCGGCGCCGCGAACGCCGCGCCCGACTCGGGAGGGCGAGGGGCCGCCGGGTAGCGTGGCGCCCCATGGCATCGTCCTCCTCGGCCAACAAGGTCGCGCGCGTGGCCGCCCGAAGCGGCGGTGGTTCCCAGGCCAAGAAGCGGGCCAACTGGCTCTTCCCGGCGGCGATCGTGGTCATCGTCGCGCTGGGCGTGGCCATCGTGGCGTTTGCCCGCAACGAGAACCAGGGCACCGCCGGCAACACCACGCCGCCCCGGGCCCAGCTCAGCCAGGGCACCGCCTACGACCACTGGCACAACGCCTTCGCCATCAGCGTGTGCGGCAAGGAGCTGACGCCGCCCACCGACGTGCAGGAGGACCTGCTCGGCATCCACACCCACGGTGACGGGCTGATCCACATCCACCCGTTCTCGCTGCGCTCCGCCGGCAAGCGGGCCACGCTGAAGCGCTTCTTCGACCAGATCGGCCTGAAGGTCACCGACACGGGGTTCAGCACCGCGGACGGCAAGGTGTACCAGGCCGGCAAGACCGAGTGCGCGGGCAAGAAGACCGAGGTCGTCCTGGCCCACTGGAAGGACGCCACCAAGGCCACCTCCACCCCGCCGGACAAGGTGTTCACGAAGGACTTCGGCTCGGTCCGCCTCTCCGAGGACGGCGGCGCCTTTACCCTCGCCCTGATCCCGGTCGGTACCGAGGACGAGATCCCGGCCCCGTCGGCCGCCGCCGAGATCGAGTCGCTGGGTGCGGTCGACGGTGGGAGCGGGTCGTCCGACGCGCCGACCCAGGGCGACGAGACGCCGACCACCGCGTCCGCCGACGTCACCGACGACACCACCCCGGAGACGACCGCCACCTCCGACACCACGGCGACCACCACCGCGACGACCACGGCCACCACCGCGGCGGGCGGCTGATGCGGGCGGTGGTGCTCGTGGGCGGATTCGGCACCCGCCTCCGACCGCTGACGCTCACCACGCCGAAGCAGATGCTGCCGATCCTCCACAAGCCGATGATCGAGCACGTCCTCGAGCACCTGTCCCACCACGGGATCGACGACGCGGTGCTCTCGATGGGGTACCGACCCGATGCCTTCGCCGACGCCTACGCCGACGGCGTGTGCGCCGGGGTCAGCCTCCACTACGCCATCGAGCCCGAGCCGCTCGACACCGCCGGCGCCATCCGGTTCGCGGCGCTCGACGCGGGGATCGACGAGCGGTTCGTGGTGGTCAACGGCGACGTGCTGACCGACCTCGACATCGGCGCCCTGGTCGACTTCCACGATCGCTGCGAGGCCGAGGGGACGATCGCCCTGCACAAGGTGGAAGATCCCTCCGCCTTCGGCGTGGTGCCCACCGACGGCGACGGTCGGGTTCTCGCCTTCGTGGAGAAGCCCCCGCGTGACGAGGCCCCCACCGACCTGATCAACGCCGGCACGTACGTGCTCGAGCCGCAGGTGCTCGACCGCATCGCCGACGGGCGCAAGGTGTCGATCGAGCGGGAGGTGTTCCCGGCGATGGTGGCCGACGGCGTGCTGTTCGCCATGTCCGGCGACACGTACTGGATCGACACGGGGACTCCGCCCAAGTACCTCCAGGCCCAGTTGGACCTGCTCTCGGGGCTGCGGGGCGAGCCAGAGCAGGGCGTCCACCCGGACGCCTCGATCGATCCGACCGCCGACGTGTCGCGGTCGGTGGTCGGTGCCGGATGCGTCGTCGAGGCCGGTGCGGTCGTGCGCCGCTCGGTGCTGCTGCCCGGAAGCGTCGTGCGGGCCGGCGCGGTGATCGACCGGGCCATCCTCGGCCGGGGCGCCGAGGTGGGCGGCGGCGCCCGCGTCGAGGACGTGGCGGTGCTGGGCGATCGGTCCTCGGTCGGCGCCGGCCTGCGGATGTCGGGCGGCACGCTCGGGCTCGACGAGCACCTCGAGGGTTCGGGAGGCAAGCGCTGATGCGCGCCCTCGTCACCGGCGGTGCCGGGTTCATCGGTTCGACGCTGGTCGACCGGCTGCTGGCCGAGGGCCACGAGGTCGATGTCGTCGACGATCTGTCCTCGGGCTCGCTGGCCAACCTGGCCAGCGCCCGCGGCAACCCGGAGCACGGTTTCCAGCTCCATCGCCTCGACATCCGGGACCCGTCGGTCACCGAGCTGATCGAGCGCCGCCGCCCCGAGGTCGTGTTCCACCTCGCCGCGCAGATCGACGTGCGCACCTCGGTGGCCGACCCGGTGCTCGACGCGTCGATCAACGTGATCGGCAGCCTCAACGTGCTGGAGGGCGCCCGCCGGGCCGGCAGCCGCAAGGTCGTGTTCGCCTCGAGCGGCGGCACGATCTACGGCGAGCCCGACGGCGACGCCATCCCGGTCAAGGAGAGCTACCCGCAGCAACCGATCTCGCCCTACGGCGTGGCCAAGAAGGTGGTCAGCGACTACCTCTTCGCCTACCGGCAGCTCCACGACCTCGAGTTCACGTCGCTGGCGCTGGCCAACGTCTACGGCCCGCGCCAGGACCCCCACGGCGAGGCCGGGGTGGTGGCGATCTTCGCCGGGCGACTCCTGGCCGGCGAGCCGTGCACCGTCTTCGGCGACGGTTCCCAGACCCGGGACTACGTGTACGTGGACGACGTGGTGGATGCGTTCGCCCGGGCCGCCGACAAGGGCTCCGGCCTGGTGCTCAACATCGGCACGGGCGTGGAGACCTCGGTGAACGACCTCTACGCCACGATGGCCCGCGTCGCCGGGGTGGAGGCGCCGGCCACGCCGGCACCGGCCCGCGGCGGCGAGGTCCCCCGATCGGCGCTCGACGCCGGACGGGCCGGCACCTACCTCGGCTGGACCCCGTGGACCGACCTGGCCTCGGGCACGGCGGCGGTCCTGGAGTACTTCCGCACCAGGTAACCCGGCTGCTCGAGGCGATTCGCTCGGCGTCGAATCGACGTCGAATCGACGCCGAGGCGCATCCCGGCCCAGCTCAGGCCGAGTGGCGGTCGCGCAGTTCGATGGCCCGCCGGAGCAGGCGGGCGCGGGCATCGGCCCGGCGGGCGAGGTGGCGCAGGCCCGCCTCGGCGTCCCAGAGCGCATCCTGGGGCGCCCCCCGGGACTCGGCACGGTCGAGGGTGCGGCGCAGGTCGGTCAGCTCGGAGATCAGCACGTCGATCTCGTCGATGGTGTCTCGCAGCGGCACGGCGTCGAGCGTATTGGGGTCCGCTTGCTGGAGCAAGCACCTTGCTAGACGCGGTGAGCGGCTGCCGACCGGTGAGGTCGGGGCGATGTCCGATTCCCGGCGAATCGACACCGAATCGACGTCGATTCGACGCCGGGGCGCGATCAGCGGAACAGGTCCTCGTCCGGCGGACGGATCAGCTCGCCGCGGACCTCGCCCCGCCGCAGCCAGGACGGGTCGACGCCGCGGATGACCGCCACCGGACAGCCGGTCGCCTTGCCGAGCACCAGGTCGGCGGCGCCGGCCAACTCGTCGACCACGGCGACCTCGGTCACGTGGAGCTCGCGGCCGGAGCCATCCTCGGTCCCACGGAGGTCGACGATGGCCCCGATCCCGGCGCAGCCGATGGCCACGTCGGTCAGGCCCCGCCGCCAGGGCCGTCCGAACGTGTCGCTCACGATCACCGCCACCTCGACCCCGGCCCGGGCGCGCAGGCCGTCGCGGATGCGGCGGGCGGATCGGTCGCTGTCGTCGGGGAGCAGGGCGGCGTAGCCCCGCTCGACGTTGGACAGGTCGACCCCGGCGTTGGCGCAGACGAACCCGTGGCGGGTCTCGGAGATCACGAGATCGCCGCGCCGCCGCAGCACCCGCACCGTCTCGGCCTCCACCACGTCCCGGTGGCCGCGAGGGTCGTCCGGGTCGACCGCCACCAGCTTGCCCTCGGCCTTCGAGACGACCTTCTGGGTGACGACCACCACGTCGCCGTCGGCCAGGCCGTCGGGGCCGGCCGCCTCGGCGATCAGCCCGGCGAGGTCGTCGCCGGGGCGCACCTCGCCGATGCCCGCCAGCGCGCGGATCGACAGGCCGGTCACGGGGCCAGCACGACCCGGGCCAGCGCCGCCGCCCGCTCCGGGGTGGACATGATCGACGGCGCCACGACCGGCTCCACGCCGGCGTCGGCCACCGCCGGCGCCAGCGGGGCATCGGCGTCGTCGATCACGAGGCGTGCGGCGAACGGCGCGCACCACCGGGCCACCCCGGTCACCGTGGCCTCGTGGCCGAGCTCGGCCAGCAGGCGGTCGGCGGGGCCCTTGAGGGCGGCGCCGGCCACGATCGGCGACACCGCCACCACGTCCTCGCGGCGCTCGGCCAGCGCCGAGCGCAGGCCCGGCACCGCCAGCACCGGATCGATCGACACCAGGGGGTTCGACGGCGCGATCACGATCCGGGCGGCGTGGCGCAGGGCGTCGAGCACCCCCGGCCCCGGCCGGGCCGCCGCCGCCCCGTCGAACCGCAGCGACCGGACCGCCACCGCGTGGCGGCGCTGCACGAAGTACTCCTGGAAGCCCACCTCGACGCCGGCGTCGGCGCCCGGCCCGTCGAGGGTGAGGCGGGTGCGCAGCGGGTCGTCGGTGGCCGGCAGCAGGCGCAACCCGAGTCCCCAGGCGGCGGCGATCTCGGCGGTCACCGTGGACAGTGCCGCCCCCTCGCCGAGGCGCTGGGTCCGGTAGAGGTGGGTGCCGAGGTCGCGGTCGCCGAGCCCGAACCACGACACGCCGCCGTAGCGGGCGACGGTGGCCATCGCCTGCCAGGACTCGTCGCGCAGCCCCCAGCCGGTCTCGGGGTTGATCTCGCCGGCCAGCGTGTAGGTGATCGTGTCGAGATCCGGCGAGATGTGCAGCCCGTGGAGGACGAGGTCGTCGCCGACGTTGACGATCGCGGTGAGCGCCTCGGGGGCCACCACCTGGACGAGCCCCCCGAGCATCCGGGCGGCACCGACGCCCCCGCAGATCACCGCCACCGGTCCGTGCTGGTCGGGCTGCGGCACGGCGGGGACCTTACCGGCGAGCGCCGTCGCCTCCGACGGCCCCGACGCCGCCCGGCTCGTCCACCCGGCGCCCGCCGTCGAGGCGCACGACGACGTCGGCCCGGTCGAGCACCCGGGGCCGGTGGCTGACCGCCAGGACCGTGGCGTGGCCGTCGGCCGCCGCGAACAGGCCGTCCCAGAGCCGCGCCTCGGTGGCCAGGTCGAGCGCGCTCGACAGGTCGTCGACCACCAGCAGCTCGGGCTGGCGCACCAGGGCACGGGCGGCGGCGGTGCGCTGGACCTGGCCGCCGGAGAGACGGACGCCCTTGGGGCCGACGGCGGTGGCGATCCCGTCGGGCAGGTCGGCGAGGTCCTCGTCGAGGGTGGCCAGGCGGAGCGCGGCGTCGAGGCCCGACCCGTCGACGCCGAGCAGCACGGTGTCGGCCAGCGGCTCGGAGAAGAGGCGGGGGACCTGGGGCACGAACGCGGCCCGCGGCGGCACCAGGATCGTCGACGGGTCCTCGATCACCTCGCCGTTCCACTCGATCGTCCCGCTCGCTCGCGGCACGAGGCCGAGCAGGGCCCGCAGGAGCACGGACTTGCCCGACCCCACCGGACCGGTGACCACGACGAGCTGCCCTCGCGCCACGTCGAGGTCGAGGTCCCGCACCTGCTCGGTGCCGTCGAGGCGCACGGTCAGGCCCCGGACGGCGAGGTGCTCGAGCCGGTCCGGGCGCCGACGATCGGCGCGGGGGACCACCGGGACGGGATCGAGCGCGGGGGGCCCGGACCGCAGGTGGGTGGGGGTGGCCGCCGAGGCGTCGTCGGCGTCCCGACTGGCGGTGAGGCGGGCGAGGCGGGCCGCGCCCACCTCGCCCTGGCGCTGGAGCGCGGCCCACCGGCCGCTGACACGGGGGAACCCGGCCACGGTGCTGGCATAGGTGCTGAACAGGCCGATGTCGCCCACGGTGAGCTCGCCCCGGCGCAGCGCCGGCGCCACGAGGACGAGGGCGAGGCCGAGCCCGGCGTTGGCGGTGATGCCGCCGAGCACCTGGGCGAGCTGGGTGCCCATCTCGTCGCGTCGGGCCGAGGTGGCCCGGTCGTGGCCGAGCTGGTCGAACCGGGCCAGCACCGCCTCTTCGGCGGCGCCGACCTTGATCGCGCCGATCCCGCCGAAGGTGTCCCCGATGAACCCGGTGACCCGGGCGGTGGCCCGTCGCTGCTCGAGGCGCCACCGCCGAAGTCGAGACGCCAGCAGCCCGCCCATCCACAGCACGATCACCACCGGGAGGCCGACGGCGAGTGCGGCCGGCGGGAACACGACGGCCAGCACGGCCAGGCCGATCACCGCGGCCGAGAGTCCGGCCACCATGTCGAGCCAGGTGTCGACCATCTCGGCGAGGTCGTGGCCGTCGTCGCGCAGCCGGCTGATCGCCTCGCCGGCCGAGCCGGGCAGGCGGTCGGTCACCGGCCCCGGGTCGAGCACGAGCGAGCGGACGACGTTGACCCGCGGCAGCGTCTGCCAGAACACGAAGGCGCCGTGCCACTGGACGATGGCCGGCAGCAGCAGGACCCAACGACCGATCTCGAGGCCGGCCAGCGCCGCCACCAGGTACCAGAGCCCGCCGCCGTCCGCCGGGGGCAGCCGATCGAGGATCGCCTTGAGCACCAGGCCGGAGGCGAGCGGGAGCAGGAAGAAGCCGAGCCAGAGGGCCAGGGCGATCAGCCACGCCGCCGGGTCGGCCCGCACCAGCCGCCAGCCGAAGCGGTAGCTGCTGGCGGTCTCGGGGCCGTCGCCGTCGTCGCCGTCGTCGCCGCCGTCGGTCGGCCCGAGGGCCACGGCCGGATCGAGGTCGGTCATCGGATCGCCTCGGTGGCTCGGCCGGCGTCGAGCAGGGCGCGGTAGCGCGAGCCGGCGTCGGCGGCGAGGTCGTCACGGGCGCCGTGCTCGGCGATGCGCCCGTGGTCGAGCACGAGCAGGTCGTCCACGCGGTCCAGGGTGGC
>WBZU01002031.1_pt1 | contig 14441 bp, 10 predicted proteins | sample 5204311 | NCBI WGS metagenome assembly WBZU01 (sample SAMN12344359, study PRJNA552823) | activated sludge metagenome | biome: Activated sludge suspended growth; feature: Nitrification reactor; material: Wastewater; isolation source: activated sludge from nitrification reactor of wastewater...
CTGGGTCGTAGGCACTGTCCCGGTTTGCCACGGCCAGCACGCCGATTGCCTCAGCACCCTGCATCAGCGGCATGATGATCGCACGGTCGAACACCATCTCGCCGATGGGCAACTCAACGCGCCGATCGATGGCCACCGTACCGCGTACCTCACCTGTTTCACCAAACAGTCTCTTCCAGCCACCAGACAGGCGAATGGGCTGTCCATCTCCCACCTCGATCTTGTGCCTGGCGCAGGTCACCGCCGGGCAGACAAGATCGCCGCCGGCTGCAATATAGCCAAAGAAACCACAGCGGCTTGCCGTCGCCTCTTTGAGAATCGTCAGCACCTGGTAGTACATACCGTCATCATTCTCGAGCTGAAAGACGGTGAGGATGCGGTTCAACAGCTCGCGCTGCCATTCGCTGCGTTTGCGCTCGGCAAGTTCCCGCTCGACCTGGGCGTATAGCTTGGCGTTCTGGAACGCCAGCGCAAACTGGTTGGCCATTCCCGTCAACAGCGGAATATCGACGGCCGAGTAGGCGCCTGGCTCGTAACTCTGCATCTGCATGGTGCCGACGACCTGGTCGCCAACCACCAGCGGCACGGTCAATATCGCTCGCGTGCGCCGCGGGTCGCGGGTCTGCACATTGACATAGGTTTTGACACGCGCTCGCTCGATCTCCATGTCGTCGACGATGTCAGGTAGGTGCGTCGTGATCGCACGGCTCTGGGGGCCGGTGCCCGGCTCCAGCGCAATGGCGGGCAGGCGGCTGACATCCACGAACTCGCCATCGGCGATAATAAATAGCGCCTGGATCTGCTGGGTTGTGGCGTCGTAAGTGGAGATACCCAGGTTGGTGAATCCGACGATCTTCTCGATCTCGCGGTGCGCAATGCGGCATAGTTCGTTCAGATCGAGCGTGCTGCCCAGTTGGCGGGCAAGCTGATTGACGGCCATCTGTTGCTTGAGCAACTGCTCGATGCGCCGACGTGCGTCGTCTGCCGCGCCATGTGTGTGGGAAACCGTCTGCTGCGGTGGGCCGGAGGTCGATTGTTGATCTGGCGTGCTTTGTTTACTCGCCATAGAAACGCCAACTCATGTGGAAGCCTGTGTCAGCGTCGGCACAATGATTTTGGGTCGACAGATAATGAAGTGGTGAAGTCAGAGCAATTATACCATGCCGGCACCCGGCAGGCTCTGCTCAAATCGACACCCTGCCGTCCGGCGCCAGGGGCATAGCACGCAGGCGCCGCCCCGTGGCGTGGAAGATAGCGTTGGCCAGCGCCGGCGCAATGGCCGCGATCGGTGTCTCACCCGCGCCCACCGATGGCAGGTCGCGGCGATCGAGCAGGACCGTCTCAATGCGCGGCAGGTCGAGGAAGCGCGGCACGCGGTAGCCGTCAAAGCCGGGGTTGAGGATGCGGCCGTTGGCAAACTCGACGCGCTCGAAGAGCGCGCCGCCCAGCCCCTGGATGATGGCGCCCTCCACCTGGGCCTGCACGTTGTCCGGGTTGATGATGGCGCCGCACTCAAAGGCCTCGACCACATGCAGTACCGTCAGCGCGCCGCTGTCCGGATCGACCGCCACTTCGACACACGCCGCCACGTACGATCCCTTGTCCGTGCCCCCGGCGATACCGAAACCGTGGTGCGCTGCCGGCGTGCGGCTCTCCCAGCCAAAGGTAACAGCCGCAGCAACGAAGACCGCGCGCAGCCGCTCGTCGTCGATGTGGCGCAGGCGGAAGGCCAGCGGATCCTCGCCCAGCCGGTGCGCCCAGCCGTCGATGTGCGACTCACGCGCGAAGTGATTGGCGGTAGTCGCCAGCGCCCGGTACGCGCCCTGGCGCAGCGGCGGCTCGGCAGGCAAGAATGTGATGCGCTGGTTCGGGATCGTGTAGCGCGACTCGATGCCGGCGGCGCCGGAATTGTAATTCGTCATGTCCAGCACGGAGAGATTGCCTGCCTCGTCCGCGGCGCTGGCAAGCTCGATGAGCCCGGCGGGCCGGAAGTACGCCCACGTGAACTCTTCCTGCCGCGTCCAGACAATCTTGACGGGTCGCCCCACCGCCCTGGCCAGCCGCGCCGCCTCGATGGCCGCATCGCCGGCGTGCTTGCCGCCGTAGCCGGCGCCCGTCTCCGGGACGATCACGCGTACATTGGCCAGGTCAATGCCAAAGAACGCGGCCAATTCGGCCTGCACGCCAAAGGGTCGTTGCGAGCCGGTCCAGACAGTCAGAAGCTCCCCCTCCCATACCGCCAGCGCCGCACGTGGCTCCAGCGGGGCATGGGCAATGTAATCCACCGTGTACGTTTCGGCCATCTGCTGCGCCGCGCCGGCCATTGCCTTATCCGGGTCGCCCGTCACCGTGAAAAGCGGTCCGCGCCAGCCGTCGGCCGGCGTCAGCTCGGGGTCGCGCAAGCTCTCACGTTCGAGCGCCGTCGTCTTGAGGTAATCAAAGAGTTCCGGCGACGAGACCTGCAACTCCGTCTGCCAGCGTGCCCGCAAGGCGTCGATCGCCCGCGTCGCCGCCAACTCGTCTGGCGCCACCACGCCCACAAAGTTACCTTCCCGCACGACGGTCACGCCTGGCAACTGCCCGGCAGCGTCTGCGTCGAGCGATTCAAGCGTTGCGCGGAACGCAGGCGGGCGCAGCACCTTGCCGGCCAGCATGCCCGGCAGCGCCATGTCGGCGGCAAAGCGGTGGCTGCCCGTGACAAAGGCCGCGCCGTTCGGCTTGCGCACGGGCCGGCCGGCGACCGTCCATTCCGCAGGCGGCGTCACCGGCTGGTCGGGATCGGCAATGCGCGTGATCTGGCGATCGCGGGCGAGCTCGCCAAAGCTGACCACCCGCCCACTTGGCGCGTGTACGACCTGGCCATCAAGGACGCTCAAATCGGCAGCGTCGACCGCCCAGCCGGCTGCAGCGAGATCGACGAGCAGGCCGCGCATGGCCGCGCCCGCGCGCAGCACCTGCGGCCCAGTAATGGGCGTCGTGCGGCTGCCGAAAGTGCCCACGTCGTAGGGGTCGCGGCCGGTGTCGGCGGCGATCACCTCGATCTGCCCCGGGGCCACGCGCAGTTCCTCGGCCACCAGTTGCGCCACCGACGCGCGCATGTTCTGGCCGACCTCCGCCTTGCCCACATAGACACGGATCGCGCCATCTTCGGCGATGTGAACCAGCGGGCCCACCTGCGTCAATGCGCGGCGATCAGGCGGCGGGGCATCGTCGCCAAACGTAGCGGCTGCGACGTCCGGGTCGGGGTAGGCGACGACCAGACCGTCCTCGAAGCGATCGGGCGACAGCGGTGCGACCGGCCCGGCGGGCGCGGCCGCATAGTCAGGCCAGGCACCGTCGCGCAGCCATTTCGCCGCCTGCCGCACAGCGGCGACGATGCGCGGCTGCGCGCCGCAGCGGCAGATGTTGTCTTGCAGCGCGTGCATGATCTCGGCCTCGCTGGGGTCCGAGTTCGCCGCCAGCAGCGCCGTCGCCGTCATGATCATGCCGGGCGTGCAGTAGCCGCATTGGAGCGCGCTCGTCGCCACGAACGCAGCCTGCACAGCATCCAGGCGACCGGCCGCAGCCAGCCCTTCCACGGTGGTGATACGCTTGCCGGCCACTTCGGCGGCGGCGACGCTGCACGCCTGTACGGGGTTGCCGTCGACGAGCACGGTACACGCGCCGCACTTGCCGTCGCCGCAGCCATACTTCGTGCCGGTCAAGTCGAGTTCCTCGCGCAGCACGCTCAGCAACGAGCGTTCGGCGGCAATCTCGACGTCGCGATCAAGCTGGTTGATAGATAGGGTGATGCGCGTCATGGCAGATACTCCGTGAGGCTGTGAGCGGTTGATTGGGCTTGCCACAACGATAGACGGCAATGCGGCGGCTGTCAATCTGGCTCCAGATGCCGCCTTGCCCGCCCTGGCGCGCCCCGGCCGACATCATCTGACGTGGCGGTGAGCACGGATTCACTAAACAGGTGATGGCCCACCGCAAAAGAGCGCCGCCGGGAAATCCTTGTGATTTCCCGGCGGCGCTCTTCACCTCAGTTATGTGTCGTATCAGCCCGTTAGGACTTATCGACCAATGCGCGCGCCTGCGCCCGCCAGCTTTGATAATCGGGCTGGAGCGGCTTCTGCGCCTTGACGATTGCCGCCAATTGCTCGGGCGAGGCTTCCGCCAGCGCGCGATAGGTGCGAATCCCCGCCGCGTAGAGACGCTGCTCAAAGACTTTGCCGATGCCGTCGATCGGCTCGAAATCATCAGGGGTCTGCCCATCCCAGATCTGCCCGACGGTCGCGCTTTCCTCGGCAAGACGCCGCGCATCGGCGCGGATCTCGGGCAGTTCGACCTGGGTAGCCTGTAATTCGGTGATTTCGAGCGTCACACGCAGTTCGTCGTCGGTGAGGCAGGCCACCTCCCAGAAGGCGCCGATGCCCGCCCGGTAGAGGCGTTGCTCGTAGATGGTACCGATGCCCTTGACATCGGCGAGATCCTGGGGCGTGTCCACGAAGCGCGGCAGGACACCGGCAGCGACGGCGGCATTGGCCGCCGCCAGCTTGGCAGGCGGCAGTGCCGACAGCCTTCGCTCCAAATCGGCGATGGCGGGGGTGCGTACCTGCGCCGCGACGGCCGTATCGTAGAGGGTGCGCAGCTTCGCCGTCTCGGCACTTTGCGCGTCGTAGGCGGAACGCAGGCCGGCAAGCTGGCCGTCCGCGTCTCGGAAGCGCGTCTCCAGGGTAGCCAGTTCGCCGCTCCTGGCTTGCAGTTGATCCTGAAGCGCCGCCTGTTGCGCCCGAAGTTGCTTGATCTCATTGCGCAGGTCGGACAGGTCGGCGGTCGATCCACCGTTCGTCGTGGCTGCTCCAGGCGCGGCCGGGACAGCGGCATCCTCGCGCACCCGAATCGGTTGAGCATTGAACGCGGACGTTCCACTCGCCGGTGCCGGATTCGTAGCAGCCGGCGCAGGTCCACTGCTGCTTGCCGGGACAGATGTCGCAGTCGCGGTCGCTGCGAGCACCGGCGCCGCGGGTGCGGAGATGGCAGCCAGCGTCGGTGTGCGCGTCACCGGCGGAAGCGCGGTGGATGCAGGCGTACCCTGAGCCGAGCTGGCGGCGCCACGCGCTGAACTGGCAGTGGTGGGCGTTTGCGGGCCGAGGTCGTAGCGACGAATCACCGCAGCCGTGCGCTGCGACACCAGCTTGACCAGCGCGTCAATATCGTCATCGCGGGCAACGACTGCCAGCGCGAAGTGATCGTTGGGGATACCGGACCTGATCTGCTCGAGGCGCTCGGGAGTGAAGCCGGCTTCGTCGACAAGCTTCTGCGAGTTGGCGGTATCAGCCGCCAGTTCGTCATCGTCGAGGCGACTCATTTGCCCGGAAGCGTCCTTGGCATATTCGAGCATGCCGAAAATGTTATACAGCCCGTTTTGCCGGCCATTCTGCACGATACGCACCAAGGTACGCATGTCGTCATAGCCGGGCACGGATAGGGTCACGAGATCGTTGCTGTGTGTGGAGAGCGCGTCGACCACCGCCTGCCGGTCTCCTACCTTTCGGCGACGGCCAAAGAAGCGTTGGATGCGACCGAGCATCATCATGTTCTGCTGCGCGCGCCAGGAATAGATGACACAGGTGCCCGCCATATGATCGTGCAAGGCGCGACGCTGTGCGTCAAAGATGACCCAGATGAAACCGATGCCCAGCGTCGCTATCGAAACAAAATAGCCGACATAGCGGACAAACGCTTTGACATAGCCCATCTGTTTGCCATCAACGCGGACGATGCGCACGCCCATGACGTACTTGCCGACCGTCTGCCCCCCAGCCGTCGAAAGAAAGATGAAATAGACGGGGCCAGTCAGCACGGCAACCGCAATGACGATCCAATCAAAGATAAAACAGAGCCACGTCCTCAAAAAACCCCAGTTGCCGGCACCGGTAAAGCCGACGGCGCATGACTGTTTGTTGATCCCCAGAAAGAAGTCCAGCGGCAGGCTGATCGACGCGTTGATGACGAGCGCCGCCACGATGACGATCAGAATGTCGATGATCAGGGCAACGCCGCGCGTCACAATCCCGGCATATTGGCCCATCAGGCCGCGGCGGCTATCCATTCCCATTTTGGCGCCCCTTCACAAAGTCTGAAGTGAGTTTGCCCGCTTCTGCGCGACGTTGGATGTCGGCATCGGGCGGCGGAAGATCCTCGCGCGACTTCATGCGGAAAATGCCGCGCACGATGGCATCCACGACCGAGTCGCCGGTGACCGTCCGCTCGCGTACCTCGTCGCGCATCTGCCCGGCCAGGGTGAGGCTCTGCCCCTGCACCAGGTTCTGCACCGAGGCCGGGTGGGCGTTGAGATAGTCGATATAGGTGTCGCCCTGCGAGCGGATGAGCGGCTGCACCTGGTCCGGGTTCTGGTTGAGGTACTGGATATATGCCCCGGCCTGGGCACGGATGAGCGCCTGAATCTGCGGGTCGTTGACCAGGTCGGGCAAGATGGCCTCCACCTGCTGCCGAACCAGTTGCTGCACGGCCGGGTTCTGGCCGAGCACGGGCAGAATGCGCGACACCTGCGTATCGATGAGGCTGGTCACTTCGGGGTTGTCGGCGAGGTAGTCGAGCACGCTGTTGATGATGCCGTCGAGCGTGTAGGCCACGGCGTTGTTGCCTTGGATCAGGCCACTGCGCCCGCGCGCTTCCAGCGTGCCGGTCACCTGCTCGACGCGATCGGTGACGGCAGCGACCGGCTTCTTGACGGCGGCGGTCACGCCCATGTCGTCAAGCGGCTTCACCAGCGGCTCGGCCACGCGGTCGACGGTCTCCCAGACGCGGCGGTTGGCATCGGCCACAGCCGCCAAGCCGTCGTCGACCACTTCGACCGCCGTCAATGCCGTCCCAATCGCCAGATTCGTGAGTCGTCCCAGTATGGAGCGGCGCCTGCCAGACGATTTGGCCATGGTTCCCCCTTTTGGCCTGCTACCCTTCCGATAACAAGATTATACCCGTCAAACCGCGGCTTGTGAACTGGTGAACTGACACGGTGATCGATTGCGCCAGTCTAGCGGAAGAGGCGGCCGATCACGTTGAACAGCACCGTAAGCACGATGCTGACCAGAATCATGGTGCCGATCGGCGCATACAGGGTAAAGTTGTCGCGCTTAACCATGATATCGCCGGGCAGGTTGCCAAACCAGGGCAGGCGCGCACCTAGCACCAGCAAGGCGCCCACCAACAGCAGTCCTGCGCCGGCCACGATTAGAAGTTTGCCAAGTTCATTCATCCTCACCATTGTAGCACAGTGCGAAATCTGACGCGCCAAAGGCTTGACAAGCGGATCGCTGCTCGGTATACTTGCCCACAATCGAACATCAAGCAACGACGTTGAACCGGACGAGTAACGGTCGAAGCGAGCTTCAGAGAGCCTTCGGTAGCTGGAAAGAAGGCAGCAGCGCAGACGGCGAATGGACCGGGGAGTCGAAGGACGAACGGCAGCGATGCCCAATAGTCTTTTCCGGAGACGCCACCGTTATCAAGGCGCGGAGAATCGGAGCGATTGCTCTCGTTCTCGCAGAGTGAGACTGGTATGAATCCTGCGTTTCACGGCAGGATTTTTTGTTGCCCGTCTAAGCGGGGTGGCACCGCGGGGGAATCTGAACCCTCGTCCCTGAAGTGGGGACGAGGGTTTTTCTATTGGAGAAATGGAGATTGAGAGATTGGAGATTGGAGGTTTAGGTAAGAGCGTCGTCGGCGCCGCGCACCAATCTCCAATCTCTACTCTCCAATCCCCAATCTCAACCAAGGAGTTCACTATGGCCGCACCGTACAAACCATCGCTGGACGAAGTACGCGAATTGGCAGGACATGGCAACATTATCCCGATCTATCGTGAGTTGCCGGCCGACCTGGAGACGCCGGTCTCGGTCTATCTCAAGCTGTGCGGGCAGGGCAGCAGCAACGGCCGCGGGCCGAGCTTTCTGCTGGAGTCGGTGGAAAAGGGCGAGCAACTGGGCCGCTACAGCTTCATCGGCGTGCACGCACCCATGACCATCACCGCACATGGCGACCACGTGACCATCGGCGGCGCGGGTGGCACGGTGCTGGAGACGCGCACGGGCGACCCGCTGGCCGTCGTGCACGAATTGATGGCGCATCGCAGCCCGGCGCCGGTGCCGGGACTGCCGCGCTTCAACGGCGGCGTCGTAGGCTACTTCGGCTACGATCTCGTGCGCTTTATGGAACGGCTACCCGCCACAGCACGCACCGACCTGCACGTGCCCGACATGGCGCTGATGATGGCCGACAACCTGGTCGTCTTCGACCACGTGCGCCATCGCATCACCGTCATCGCCAATCTGCGCGTTGAGGCCGACCTGCGCGCGGCCTATGCCGACGCCGTTGCGCGCATTGACCACATCATCGCTGACCTGCGCAAGCCGTTGACACCGCCGGCGCCGCAGGAGTTGCCCGCCGGCGACCAGTGGCGCAGCAACTTCGCCCAGGCCGACTACGAGAATATGGTGCGCGCCGCCAAAGAGTACATCGCCGCGGGCGACATCTTCCAGGTGGTGTTGAGCCAGCGCCTCTCGCGGCAGACCGAGGCCGACCCGTTCACGATCTATCGCGCGCTGCGCATGCTCAACCCGTCGCCCTACATGTTCTTCCTGGACTTCAAGGGTGTGGCCGCCATCGGTGACGAACCGCTGTGGCTCATCGGCTCCAGCCCGGAGATGCACGTACGCCTTGAGGATGGCTACGCGCACCTACACCCGATTGCCGGGACGCGCTGGCGCGGCACGACCGAGGAGGAGGACGCGGCGCTAGCCGAAGACCTGTTGGCCGATCCAAAGGAACGCGCCGAGCATGTCATGCTGGTCGATCTGGGTCGCAACGACCTGGGCCGCGTCTCGGAGTACGGCAGCGTCAGCGTGCCGGTGATGATGGCGGTGGAGCGTTACAGCCACGTCATGCACATCGTCAGCGACGTGCGCGGCAAGGTGCGGCCCGAGCACGATGCCTTCAGCCTGCTGCGCGCCACCTTCCCGGCCGGCACGCTGAGCGGCGCACCCAAGATTCGCGCCATGGAGATCATCGAGGAACTGGAAGGCGTGCGGCGCGGCGTCTATGCCGGCGCCGTGGGCTATATCGACAACGACGGCGCAATGGATACGTGCATCGCCATCCGCACCATCGTCATGCAAGGAACGAACTGCCACCTGCAAGCCGGCGCCGGCATCGTGGCCGACAGCGACCCGACCTACGAGTTCAACGAGTCGATGAATAAGCTGAAGGCACTGGCGGTGGCGGTGGAGCAAGCAGAACGCGGGATATAAGGAGAAAGAAATGTCTGATCAACTTCGCAAACGCATCCTGACCGGCGACCGGCCGACGGGGAAACTTCATCTCGGGCACTATATCGGCAGCCACCGCAACCGGCTCAAGTTTCAGGAGCAGTACGAGTGCTTCTTCCTGATCGCCGACTTGCACATGCTGACGACGAAGCCCGATAAGGAGAGCATCGAGCACATCGCCGAGATCGCGCGCATCATCGTGCTCGATCACCTGGCCATCGGCATCGACCCGACCAAGGTAACTTTCTACCTGCAATCGGCGGTGCACGAGGTCTACGAACTGCAACTGCTGCTCAGCAGCCTGGTGACGGTCGAGCGCTTGCAGCAATTGCCCACGATCAAGGACATGGCCGCCGCGGCCGGCATGGACCAGATCCCGTACAACCTGCTCGGCTATCCAGTCTTGCAGGCGGCGGACATCCTCATGCCGCGTGCCAACCTGGTGCCGGTAGGCAAGGACAACGAGAGCCACGTCGAACTGGCGCGGCAGATCGCACGGCGCTTCAACAATGCCTACGGCGAGGTCTTCCCGCTGCCCGATCCCTTTGTAGAAGGCGGCACCCTCGTCGGCACCGACGGCCAGGCCAAGATGAGCAAGAGCCTCGACAACGCCATCTTCCTGAGCGACGATGCCAAGACGGTGCAGCGCCGTGTCATGAGCATGTACACCGACCCCAACCGCATTCGCGCCGACATCCCGGGCACGGTCGAGGGTAACCCGGTCTTCGTCTACCACGACACCTTCAACCCGAACAAGGCCGAGGTGGAGGATCTCAAGGAGCGCTATCGCACCGGCAATGTGGGCGATGTCGAGGTCAAGGAGAAGCTCGCCGTGGCACTCAACAACTTCCTGGAGCCGACGCGCGAACGCCGCGCCTACTATGAAGCGCAGACCGGCTACGTGGACGAACTCATCTACAACGGCACGCTGCGCGCCCGCGAGGAAGGCAAGCAGACGCTCTCCGCTGTGAAGAAGGCGATGGGACTGGCCGGCGCCTGGAACCGCATCAGCCGGGCGGCGGAGAAGAGAACAAAGAAGCAAGGGCAGTGAGAGATTGGAGACTGGAGATTGGGGATTGGCGCACGGTGAAAGCCCGGCCCCTAATCTCCAATCTCCAGTCTCAACTCTCCATACCATACAGGAGATTCGGCATGATCGCCGTCATCGACAATTACGACAGTTTCACTTACAATCTCGTGCAGTTCCTGGGCGAACTGGTGCAGTACGTGCCGGTGCACGGCGAACTCAATGCCGAGATCCGCGTCTGGCGCAATGACGAGATCGACGTCGAGGAGCTGGCCGAGCTCCATCCGACGCACATCGTCATCAGCCCCGGACCGGGTTCGCCGGAGAAGGACAGCGGCGTCAGCAATGACGTCATCCGCGTCCTCGGCGAGACGACGCCGATCCTGGGCGTATGCCTGGGCCAGCAGTGCATGGGCTACGTCTTTGGCGGCGAGGTCGTACGCGCGCCGCGGCTCATGCACGGCAAGGTCAGCCCGGTGCACCACAAGGGGACCGGCGTCTTCAAGGGCTTGCCCAGCCCCATGACCGCCACGCGCTACCACAGCCTCATCGTCGCCGAACCGCTACCCGACGTGCTGGAAGTCACCGCCTTCACCGCCGACGGCGAGCTCATGGGCATCCGCCACAAGACGCTGCCGATCCACGGCGTCCAGTTTCACCCGGAGAGTATCCTGACCGAGCACGGCAAGGATCTGCTGGCGAATTTTCTGAGGATGTAGCGATGAGGGGATGAGAGGATGACAAGATGAAGGGATGAGGGGGACACGAGCTGAATGGTCGATTGCCAACGGTCAATGGTCAATCGTCGAAGCCCAGTCATCCTGTCATCCAGACATCTTGTCACCCCCTCATCTTGTCAAAAATATGACAAACGACCTGACCACCGCCATCCACACCTATCTCACGACGGCGCCGGCCAGCGGCTTTGCCGGGCAGGACGTGCGCGTGATCGACGCGTGGCGCGGCAGCGACAATCTGCTGTGGCGCATTGACGCCGGTGGTGCGGATGCGGTCGTCAAGCTCTTCCTGGACGCCGGGCAGGCACGCGGGCGCCGGCAGTTCGATGGACAGCGACTCTTTGCGCCGCTCGGCCTGGCACCGGAGCCGCTCTGGTTCGACCGCTATCCCGACGGGCTGGCGCGGCAGGTGCTCGTCTACCGCTGGGTCGCTGGAGAAGCGATCGACGCTACGGACGAAGGGGCGCTAGCGCAGATGGCGGAGAATGCGGCCCGCATCCACAACAGCGACGCAGGCGACGTCCGGCGCTTTTGCCCGCGACCGGTCAATCTCGACTACTTCTGGCGCGTGTTGGCGGGCGGCATCGCGCCGGTGCGGCAGTGGTGCGATGCGCTCGAATGTCTTGCGCTGGCTTCATCCATACAAATGCTCGGCGAGCAGGCCGCTGCGCTGGTGGCGGAAGCGCTGCCGCTATGGCAAGCAGCGCCGCCCACGCCGGTACACGGCGACCTGTCACTGGCAAACAGCCTGTACGCCGGTGGCCGCATCGTCTTTGTCGACTGGGAGATGTTCGGGCTGGGCGACCCCGCGCTGGAGATCGCACGCTTCCTGTCTGACAGCCACATGCTGCTGGCGCTAGCGGTGCGAGCGACCTGGCTTGCGCGCTACGAGGAGGCCGTGCAAGATACCAACATCCTGCCGCGCATCCGCATCTATGAGAAGCTGCTGCCGCTGGATCGCCTGTCGACTCTGCTCAACGGGCTGCGGGCGCTCACCGATACCGACCGGCGCGACGACGCCTTTCGCAGTAGGGCCGACTTTCTGGCCGATACCATCTTGACCGCCACTGTCGCTGCCAGTGCGGCGCTGGACGTTGAACTGCCGTTCCCCGAAAGCGCACTGCGCTCCGATGTCGAGCGCCTCATTTCATAAGGGAGGAAGCACGCCATGACCACGACCGCCATCCAACAGGCAATTCACCAGCTCTTCGCCGGGCACGATCTCACCGCTGCCGAGGCCGACGCCGCCATGACCCAAATCATGGAAGGCGAGGCGACGCCGGCCCAGGTCGGCGCGTTCCTGGCCGCGCTGCGCATGAAGGGCGAAACGGTGGACGAGATCACCGGCTGTGCGCGCGCCATGAAGCGCAGTGCCGTGCAGGTGCGCCCGGCCATCGGCGACGCTATGCTCGTCGACGTCGTCGGCACGGGCGGCGACAGCATCGGCACCTTCAACATCAGCACGACTGCAGCCTTCGTCGTAGCCGGGCATGGCGTCAAAGTTGCCAAGCATGGCAACCGCGCCGTGAGCAGCCGCAGCGGCAGCGCCGACGTGCTGGCCGCGCTGGGCGTCAACCTCCAACTGAGCGCCGAGCAGGCCGCCGAGTGCATCGAGGAGGTCGGCCTGGCCTTTCTCTTTGCGCCCGCCTTCCACCCGGCCATGCGCCACGCCATCGGCCCGCGCCGCGAGCTGGCCGCCCGCACAATCTTCAACATTCTCGGCCCGCTCACCAATCCGGCCGGCGCGACCAACCTGCTTGTCGGCGTCTTCGATCCCGCGCTGACCGAGCCAATGGCCAGCGTACTCGGGCAGATGGGCGCACGCGCGGCCTATGTCGTGCACGGCGCGGGCGGCGCCGACGAGCTGAGCCTCACTGGCGCAAACCGCGTCAGCCACCTGCACGAAGGCAGCGTGCGCACGTACGAATTCGATGCGTTGGAACTGGGTCTGGCCCGCGCCGGTATCGACGAGTTGATCGGCGGCACGGCTGAGGAAAACGCCGTCATCACGCGCGGCATCCTGGCCGGCGAGATCCACGGCGCCAAGCGCGACGCCGTGCTGCTCAACACCGCCTTCGCCCTCAGCACCGAATGCGGCGATCTGCCGGCGGGTCTCGACGAAGCCCGCGCCAGTGTAGACAGCGGCGCTGCCTTCCGTGTGTTAGAATCGTATGTGAAAAAGACGCAAGGCTTTTTGGCTTGAGGTGTTGGGGTGTTGAGGTTGTGGGGGAGATCCCCACACACCATCAGGGGGAGAAACAGGATGGCATCTGGAGACGGTACGCGGCTGATCCGAAGCCATTTTGACTGGGACGTTTTCAAGCAGGCTTATCGGGCGGCAATGGAAGTATTTCACGTAACGAAGCGGTTTCCAGCAGACGAGCGCTATTCGCTGACCGACCAAGTGCGGCGCTCCTCGCGTAGCGTCTCTGCGAATCTTGCTGAAGCGTGGCGTCGACGCCGGTATGAAGGCACCTTTTTGATGCGTCTCAATGACGCCGAGGCCGAAGCTGCCGAGACGCAGACCTGGCTGGCATTTGCCGTTAGCTGCGACTATGTGAAAAAAGACGAAGTCGCCGAACTGGTGGGTGCCTACGATACAATCATCGGTACCATCGTCAACATGACGCGCAACCCCTCGCCATGGTTACTACAAGACTCGGCATCGGCGCGCCAGAATTCAACCACAAAACCCAAAGACCCCACAACCTCAACACATCACGAACACAGATGAAACCTTCACAGCTCGATATCGCCAAACATAAGGGCGAAGTGCTCGACCAGATCATGGCGTGGAAGCGGCAGGAAGTACCGAAGCAGATGGACCTGGTACCGCTGAGCCAGGCCAAGGCCTTCGCACGGCTTGCGCCGCCGGCCCTCGATTTTGCCGCCGCGCTGACGGCGCGCCCTGGCGCCAGCCTCATCGCCGAGGTGAAGCGCGCCAGCCCCTCCAAGGGTGTCATCGCCCAGGAGTGGAACCCGGTGCTCATCGCCGAAACCTACGCCCGCAACGGCGCCGCGGCCATCTCCTGCCTGACCGACAGCCGCTTCTTCCAGGGCAAACTGGAATATCTCACCGAGATCAAGGAGCATCTGCGCGTGCTGGGTAAGGAAGTGCCCGTGCTGCGCAAGGACTTTGTCTACCACGAATACCAGGTCCACGAGGCGCGCATGGCCGGCGCCGATGCCATCCTGCTCATCGTCGGCGTGCTGGGCGACAAGGATTTGCGCAGCCTGCGCGAGCTGGCCGAAAGCCTGGGCATGGCCGCGCTCGTCGAGGTCCACGACGATGCCGAAACCGAGCGCGCGCTCAAGAGTGGGGCGCGCATCATCGGCGTCAAC
>WBZU01002033.1_pt1 | contig 14440 bp, 10 predicted proteins | sample 5204311 | NCBI WGS metagenome assembly WBZU01 (sample SAMN12344359, study PRJNA552823) | activated sludge metagenome | biome: Activated sludge suspended growth; feature: Nitrification reactor; material: Wastewater; isolation source: activated sludge from nitrification reactor of wastewater...
GATGAAGAATATGGGCGCGGCCGGATCCGTCGCGCCGACGTAATCACGGGGAAGCGACGCATCGTCGAGCACGTCTGGCAAGAAAAACAGTCCGCCGGAGGCTCGACCAAAACCATCGAGCGACGACAAACCCGCTTGAATGGCTTCATTTGCTGATGAAACTCGCTGCAAATTCGGAACATCGGCAATACGTCCATCGGCGCCGAGGTACAAATCGCTGGGCCAGGGAATATCCCCGAACGGGGGTGGATCACTTGATGCCGCTGCAAAAGGCAGCACGACGACGTCCGCGGAAGCCGGCGGATCGGATCCACATCCCGCGAGCAGCGGAAGGACAAACAAGAGACAAGCGTTTCGTTTGCGCATCGTTGCAGCCTCACTTTCTCGAACGATTCGAATCTTCAACGTCACTCTATCGCGCACCCCGCCGCCTGTGCTATACGCGCGGCATGGCACAAGTTCACGGTGGAAGGCTCGTCAGCAAAGCACTCGCACGACACGGAATTACACATCTTTTCACGCTGTGCGGGGGGCATATTCAAGCAATCTACGACGGATGCCTCGATGATGGGATCCGAGTCGTCGATGTTCGCCACGAACAAACGGCGGGACATGCGGCGGATGCTTATGCGCGCGTCACGGGAAAACCCGGCGTTTGCGCGGTCACGGCGGGTCCGGGTGTGACCGACGTCGTCACGGCAGTGGCCAATGCGCAGCGAGCCGGAGTGCCGATGATCGTGATTGGCGGCGCGGGTCCGCGCATTCTGCAAGATATGGGATCCTTGCAAGACATGAATCACGTCGAGCTGATGCGCCCCATCACGAAATGGAGTGTCGCGATTCCTTCGACCGATCGCATTGCCGAATATATTGATTCCGCATTTCGCATTTCACAGGCCAATGTGCCCGGGCCGGTTTTTCTCGAAATGCCGCTCGATTTGTTGATGAACTATGGCGACGATGCTCCGCCGCAAACCGGACCGTTCGCCCAGACGCCCCGCCCCGGCGGAGATCCGCACTCCATTGCGAAAGCCGCGGAAATGTTGCAACAAGCCGAGCGACCCATGTTCATCGTCGGCACGCAATTGCGTTGGTCGGCGCGGCGCGAGATTCTGCGCGAATTTGCCGACGCCGTCGACGGAGCATATTTCTTGAATGGCATGGCGCGTGGTGGATTGCCGCATGCGCACCCGAACTTCTTCGCCCGTTCGCGACGTGTAGCGCTTGGACAAACGGATTTGTGTTTCGTGTTCGGAACGCCTTTCGATTTCCGCTTGGAATACGGGCGAGCGATCAATCCCGGCGCGAAGGTGGTGCAGGTCGATTTGGATGGCGGCGAAATGGGTCGCAATCGACGCGTCGACGTGCCGATTCATGGCGACAGCGGACTCGTGCTCGAGCAGCTTTTGGCGCATGTCAAAGAAAAGCGTGCCCCGTCTTGGGTGGCGACGATGCGTGCGGCCGAAGAAAAGTCGCGGGCGAAAATGCAATCGGAAATCACCTCGGATTCGAATCCGCCGAATCCTCTGCGCGTATGCGATGAAATCGGCAAGCGCCTTGGAAAAAACGATATCGTCATCGGCGACGGCGGGGATTTCGTGGCGACGGCGGCGAACGTGATCAAGCTCGAATGGCCGCAGATGTGGATGGATCCGGGACCGTTGGGAACGTTGGGCGTTGGTCCGGGATATGCCATGGCGGCGAAACTCGCGCGCCCGGATGCACGTGTGGTGCTGATTTACGGCGATGGATCGTTCGGATTCAATGCCCTCGAATTCGAAGCCATGGTGCGGCAAAACATTCCGGTCGTGTCGATTATCGGCAATGACGCGGCGTGGATGCAGATTCGTCGCGGGCAATTGGATCTTTATGGTTCGGACCGCGCTCCCGCCACGGCGCTCGAATACACGCATTACGAAAAGGTCGTCGAAGCTGTCGGCGGCGTGGGATATTGGGTCGAGCGAATCGAGGATTTGGGTCCGGCGCTCGATGCGGCATTTGCCGCAAACAAACCCTCGTGCGTGAACGTGAAAATCGCGTCGAGCGATTTCCGCAAAGGCGCCATCAGCGTTTGATCGCGACCCGTGGAATTACGCTTCTGTAATCCCGAGCTCGCGAGCCTCGACGATCTCGATACGGAAATTCTCGCGTGCACTGTGTGGACGGATGTTCGTCCGTTACACGGTGTCGCGGGACTTTGCGATTGGCGATTGGCGGGAGGTTTGTCGGCTTTATTGCGCAGCGCATTCATGACCGGCAAAAGCGGAGAAGTGGTGATGCTCCCGGGCAAACCGCGGCTCACGTTCGACAAACTGCTCGTTTTCGGCGCCGGAGCGCGAAGTGAATTCGGCGAGGATGCGTTTCGAAAAACCATTTTGCACATGCTCGATGTGATGGACGGGCTGGGTGCACGCGTGGCCGTGGCGGAATTACCAGGTCGTCCCGACGAACTCATCGCGGCGGAACGAGCTGCGGATATTTTATTGGCGAGCGCGGGGCGAAAACGCGAACATGATGTGTGGACGTTGGTGGAGGGGCCGGATGCGCGCAAACGCATTACGCAGCACATGATCGAGGAGCGTCGGCGCGTGCGGCGGGTGATTTGACTCGATTATCCGCCCGGGAGGCATACTCGAGGCATTTCCGGCATCACGGGGCGCCGCAAGCGAGCCATTCGGCGAGTTTCGTTCGTTCGGACAAAGGCGGATCGTCGGGTCCGGGCGGCATGGAATCGTTTTCGGCTGCGCTGCGCACGAAGATGCGATCCTTGTGGCGGATGATTTGTTCCTGCGTGTCGAAGATGAATTCGCCGGGAGCTCCTTCCCGGTTTGTCGCATTGGAACCATGGCAAGATTGGCAATACGATTGCATGAATCCGGCGCCGAAGTTGGTATACGTCAAGGTGGTTCCTCCCGACGAACAGGGATAATCTTCGATTTCGGTGTAAAACGTCCCGCACGAGATGGTGCCGAATCCCAAGAGTCCCAAACCGATCAAAAACGAATATTTCATTGCGGTTTCCTAGAATAGTCGGAAATGACCTTGCGCGACCGCGCCGATTTGACCGTACCACGAAGGACCGCTCGAATACGTCAAATACGCTGCGCGGATTTCCGGACCAACGGAGAGAACAAAACGCCCTTTTCCGTAAACGGTAAAATCGCACGCAACGCCGAATTGAACCCCGGCGCGATGTCGAATACCTCCGCCGATACCCAAGAGTGCCCCCCAAGGTTCTTGGGCGACGGCGGCGAGCGATTCTTCGTGTTGATGAACCGCACCGACGAGAATACGGGGCGCGATCTTGTTTGTCACGTGATACGTCCCCATCACGCCGATGGACAAAAACGTGAGCAATCGCTGATCCACGCGGCCATAACCAATACGCGCTTCGGCAAATGGCGTAATCATTTCATAAAGGCGCAAGCCCAATCCAAAGGCGCCGTAACTCACGGGATCCCCGGACCAATTCGTGAGTCCCGCCGAACCTCCAAGGCCCGCAAAAAGCTCACCACGCGTTCGCGCAGGTTTGGCATCTCCCGGCGCCTCGGCCGCTTGCCCGGACGAAGACCAAAGCGACGCGACAGCCAGGACAAACAGCCCCGCTCGACGTGCCGAAAGAGCTTTTCCAAAGACCATCCGCCCAGCCTATCACGACGACATTGGCAAAACCCGTCCCGCGAAATCTCACGCACCGTGAGTTGTTGAAAATGTTGTTGACTTGCATTTTCAACAGGACTAAGCAGCGTGGAAGCTGGTCGTTGCGGTTTTCGCGACGTGATTGCTTTGTGTATTCGCCATGAAATCGCTGCATATTCGCGTTGTTCTCGGTTCGATCGTTCTGCTTTACGCGGCCCATCCGGCCCTTGCCGACGACACGACCAAAACGGATGCGTCGCCGAACTCGACAGAAACGACTGCACCCGAGGCAGGAGCATCGTCGGGGACGGAGATTGCGGCGCCTCCCGCGACAAACCCCGAAGAAGCAGCGGCGCCGCCATCGAATACGCCGGTTGAAGTGAGCGTCTTTGGTCGACGAGACGACGCATTGCAAAAAGTGCCGGGCTCGGGGACGCTGATCGGCGCGAAAGAGGTTCGTCGCGCCGTCCCTCAAGATACGGGTGAGGTTTTGCGGCGTGTACCCGGATTGCACGTTCGTCCGGAAGAAGGCCAAGGAATGCGCCTGAATTTGGGCATGCGCGGGCTCGATCCGACACGCAGTCGGCAGGTGTTGGTGCTGGAAGACGGTATGCCCGTCGCGATCAATCCTTATGGCGAACCGGATCTGTATTATTCAACGCCGGTGGATCGCGTGCGCGCCATTGAAGTGGTGAAAGGCTCGGGAGCCATTCTCTTTGGACCTCAAACGATCGGCGGCGTGGTCAATTTTCTCACGACGGCGCCTCCGGACAAACCAGAATGGGCGCTCGAAACCCAATACGGCCAAAGGAATTATCTGAAATTGTTCGGCATGTACGGCAATTCGACCGCGGATGGATCGGCGCGATACGTCGTGCAAGTAGCGCATCGACAAGGTGACGGGATTCGTGGATTCGGTTTCAATACAACGGATTTTCTGGGCAAACTCGCCATTGCGACGTCGAGCAAAGGGGAAGCGACGGTGAAAGTCGCCGTGTATGACGAGTTTTCCCGTTCGACGTACGTCGGGTTGACGCAAAGCTTGTTCGAGCAGGATCCACGCCATCCGTCGATTGCTCCGCACGATGCATTTTACGTTCGGCGTTATGACGCCTCGCTGACGCATGAATATCGCGCAAGCGACGCGACGACCTTGCGCACGTTCGTTTACGGCTACATCACCAATCGCGCGTGGCGCCGGCAGAATTATGATCGTGGGGAAAATTCGGCGCATTCTTATGAGCGCGTCGTGGGAAATCCTTTATTGCCCGGAAGCGCCATTTTTTTCCTAAACAATTCGACGACGCGAGATCGTCGTTATGAAGCGCTGGGTATCGAGCCGCGCATCGAGCATCGATTCTTGACGGGGCGAATTCGCCACACACTGACCGCGGGAGCGCGGTTGCACGTCGAAACGGCGGATCGTCGGCAATTTCTGAGCGATCTATTGACATCCAATACAGGCGAATTGGAAACCGCCGAGCAACATCGCACGTACGCGTTCGCCGCCTACGTACAAGATCGAATTGCATTTCGTGACGAATTGCTGGTGACGCCGGGGGTTCGCATGGAATCCATGAATTCTTCGCGAAATGTCCGACGCGTCGAGGAAAACGATAGGCCGAAGGACGTAGCCATCGATGGGCAAAGTGCGAATACAGCCTTCATGCCGGGAATCGGGCTCGTTGGCGGAACGCCCAAGCTGAACGTATTCGGCGGTGTGTATGTCGGTTATGCGCCGCCACGGGTCACGGCGGCGATTTCAGCCGCCGGAAAAGACGCCAGTTTGGAGGCCGAGCAGAGCACGAATTACGAAATCGGGGTTCGTCTGGCCAAGCCGCGTTGGTTGCGGGCCGAAGTCACCGGTTTTTTGATGAATTTCCGCAATCAAATCGTGACCGGAACATTGGCGAGCGGTCAACAAAGCGAACTCGTCAATGGTGGACAAACTCTGCATCAAGGCGTGGAATCCGGCGTCACCTTGGGTATCGGACAAGCCTTGAAGTTGCCGATTACGCTGGATTTGAACGCACGGTATACGTTTTCCCGAGCCACTTACAACGGCGGCCGGTTCGACGGCAATTATCTGCCTTATGCCCCGCAACATACGGCGAGCTTGGCGCTCGATGTCGAACACAAAATCGGCGTGGCCGGTGAAGTCGCTTGGACCCACGTCTCCGATCAATTCGCGGATGAAAACAATACGGTGACGGCCGATCCCACAGGGCGCATCGGATTGATTCCCGCGTACGACGTCGTGGACGTGAATGTTCGTTATCGACACGCGAAAACAGGACTCGGCGCCATGCTCACCGTCAAGAATGCGCTCGATCAAGTATTCATTGCGACGAGGTTGCCCGACGGTATTCACACCGGAGGATTCCGGCAAGTGAACATCGGGCTGCGGTGGGATCACAAATGAGGTTCAGCGCGGGCGGCCGATTTCGGACATCGTCCGGAAAAACCGTTCGAGTCGATGTTCGATGGCTCCGAATACCGTCCCCGAAGGGTAATGCCCATTGTCATCAAGAACGCCCGCGGGCGAACCCGTGAGCAACTCAATGCCTTCTTCGACGGCGCTGATGACGTACACATGAAATTGCCCACGGGCAACGGCATCGACGACGTCGGGGCGCAACATCAAGGCCACTTGATTCGCCGCCGGAATGAGCACGCCTTGCTCTCCGGTCAAACCTTTCGCGGCACATAAATCGTAAAACGCCTCGATTTTTTCATTCAATCCGCCGACCGGCAATACGCTGCCTTGTTGATCGACGCTGCCCGTGACCGCGAGGTCCTGACGTAATGCATATCCACTGAGCGCCGAGAGCAACGCGAAAAGCTCGCTCGCCGAAGCACTGTCGCCATCGACGGGTTCGTACGTCTGTTCGAACACGAGCGACGCGCCGAACGACAACGGACGATTTTGCGCAAAACGCAGCGACAAAAATCCCGACAAGACGAGGACGCCTTTCGAATGCAATGGGCCGCTCATTTCGACTTCTCGAGCGATATTCACGGGACCTTCGGTACCCGGATAAACCACGGCGGTCACTCGGCTGGGGCGACCGAACATGACGGGCCCGTCGCTCAAAATGGAAATGGCATTGACTTGGCCGGTACGTTTGCCGGTCGTTTCAATGCGAATCGTGCCGTCGGCCAATAACTCGTGCACTTGATCGCGAAATTGATCACTGCGTCGTTGCGCGGCGCCGAGTGCGCCCAGAATTTCGGCGGCGTCGACGACCGTACGGTTTTTCCTTTGCGCCCGATAACTCGCTTCCGTCGCTACTTCGGCCAATAATCCGAGTTGCGCCGTGACTTTGCGTTGGCTCTCCGCTTCTCGACCGCCATAAAAAAACAATTCGGTCACGGCGTCCGCGGTGAGCGGCAACAAACGACGCTCGCGGACGACATCCGCCAGAAACGATGGATACGTCGCCAGCGCGGCGCCGAGCGGCATGGTGCTGTCGAATCGCGCTTGCACTTTGAAGAGCTGCGAAAACTCGGGATCGGCTTCGTGCAATTCTTGGTATAGCTCGGGGCTCGAAATGAGGACGACCTTCAAATCGAGCGGCATGGGCGGGAACATCAGCTCTTCGCTGGTTCCTCGATAATACGTGGGATTGTGTTCCGGAACGATGAACTTGCCGGAGAGCAAACACGCTTTGAGTTGTTCGTAGAGGGCTTCATTTTTGAGCAATGCATTGGCCGGCAGAATCAAGAAACCACCGTTGGCCAAATGCAATGCGCCGGCGACGGCAAACCCGGGCTCGGGCGGCGTTCCCGAATCCGGAGGCGCATGGCTGCGGCCGAAAAGCGCGGGCAACGTCGGATACGGCACCTCCACGACGGGCGCACCGGATCCCGGCTTATGCTCCGTCAATAACGTCGGAACGACGACTCCCCGTACGAGCGTCGGCGTTTCATCACCACCGGGTTCGTCCACGAGGAGCCGGGTTTGTCGCGTAACGAGCGCCTCGACGTCGGTCAAAAATGCCACGAGCTCGGGACGCGATTCGAATCGGGTGCGTACCGGGACAAACGCGGCTTTGATTGCGTCGCATAAAAATTGTTTCGTCGCCGCCCGCAATTCGGTGTCGCCGTCGTCTTGTACGGATGCCAAACGATCCTCGAACGCATCGATGGCCGAAGTAACCGAACGCAAGGATTCGCTCGACGGGCTCTCCGTTTCGAGCGGCCCGACTTGGAATTCACGACCCGATCGAGTGACCTCCAGACCCAAGGATTGGGCGTGCGTTTTCAATTCTTCTTCGAGCTTTGCTTCTTCCGCTTCGACGCGTCTTTGCACCCGCGCCCGCGTCTGCTTGAACCTTTCGCCTTCGGTGGCTCCACGGATACCTTCGAGCAATTTTTCATAAAGCTCGTCGAGAGCTTCGGTGAATGGACGTCCTTCACCGGCAGGCAAAGTCAAAACCGTGGGTTCATTGGGACGACCGGGGTTTGGCAAAAGCAAAATATCGTCCGGCGTAGACAATGTGGCCGCAATACGCCGGGCAACTTGACGAGCACAAAAGGTTCGTCCGCAACCGGATGGTCCGACGACGACGACATGAAAACGCGAATGTCGAATGTCGAGGCCGAAGGACAATGCCGCGAGCGCTCGTTCTTGCGCCGCGATTCCCGAAACCGGTTCGACATCGTCCGTCGTTTTGAAGGACAATTCCGAAGGAGCAATGCGCTTGTGAACTTCGTGGCTGGCGAGTTTTCGTGCGGGCATGATGGGTCCGGAGGATATACCACCCGCGAAGCTCAGCCGCTCGATCGTATTGGCGTCATTGCGAACGCAAAATCAACACCGGACAGTTTGCTCGACGCACGACCGACTGAAATATCGCGCCATGTCGGGCACTTGCAAGACCGTGCCACACCAGAACGGCCAGGTCGGAACGCAATATGTGCGCATAACGAAGAATTTCGTCACCCGGGTCTCCGGCCCCCAAAAAAAAGCGCATTGGAACATCGGACGGACAATGTCCGAGCGTATGCAGGAAACGCTCGACGAATTCTCCGGAAAATGCCGGCCACTCATGATGCGGCTGATCGACGTATTGCGGAGGAGCCATTGCCCCATGCTCCGTCGACAGCGGCGGGTGTTGCGCTTCGCCGACGAGCACGACGTCGAGCGACGCTCCTGCTGCACGGGCCAACTCCGCAACCGGCTCGAGAGCGCAGGCGGTGCTCGGAGTCCCATCGAGCGGCACGAGAATTCGTTCGAGTTTCGCTGTTACACCAGGACGAACAACCAACACGGGCGCGTTTGACTCTTCAATCGCCCGAGTGGCCACTTCGCCGACGCCGAGTTTGTCCCCGGTGGATGGATCTGCACCCACGATCAAAAACGACGTCGGATGGAGACCCGAGATTTCTAGCAGCCTGGCGGCGGGGTCGCCCTCTTCCACTTCGAGCACGATGCCTTCGAACGCATGGGCCGGAACGCGAAGAATTTCCGGAACATCGTGAACGTTGGTCGGTCCGGTGGATCCGGTGGAAACGAACACTCCATGGAGCGCGTGACGCAACATGTTGGAAACGAGGCGCCCCATGGCAATCGATTCATGTGGCGCGCTGGTCTCGTGAAGGGCCACGAGGACCCGCGGGCGCAAGATCCGCCGTTCACTTTTGGGTGATTGTTTGTGTGCCAAGTGTTCGTCTTGGGCTGGTTCGCGGATCATGGCGTAAATTCCTCCCATGGGGAAAAACCGTCGGCGACGTGCTTGCTCGCGTAGGCCTGTCCGGGTTTGGCGCGTACGCTTTGCCTGACTCCGTGCGGCGAAATCACGTCGATATCGAGGGGTTCGTTGCCGTCGACGACCTGCACTTCCACGGCGGAGCGACAGACATGCAGCTCGAGACTTCGACCGCGAAGCATGAACGGCAGCGAGACCCGCCGCATACCCGGAAGCAGGTTTGGCTCGACCAACAAGCGCTCGGGGTTGTCCAACTCCTGGCGTAATCCGGCCACGCCGAAGACGACGGCCTGCCACAAACTCCCCATCGCCGCGGCGTGCACACCGCCCGCGGAGTTACCCATGTTGTTGCCGAGATCGATGTCCGCGGTCTGCTCGAGATACCGATTGGCTAGGTCCGACAAACCAAGACGGGCAGCGATCCACGCATGAACGCCGGGCGACAGCGAACTGCCGTGCGCCGTCCGCGGTTCATAATAAAGAAAACTCTTTCGGCGCAGGACGGGATCGATTTCGTCCCAGAGCAGGGCGATGAGCTGCACGACATCGGCTTGCTTGACGACTTGTGACGCCTGAATTCGCTCGCGCCCGAGCAAGACGTCCATGGGTGCGCTACGCGGAGCAAACGCCGACAAGTCCACTTGTTCCAGTTGGAAAAACCCTTTGTGTTGTTCGATGACCCGGGCATTTTCATCGACACCGAGATACATACGTTGGGCGATATTTTCCCATTCGGTGATTTCATCGGGCGTCACACCGAGGGTCGCGGCTTTGGGCCGGCCGATTTGACGGGCGACGGCGGCCGCGACCAAGAGGTTTTTCTTGGCCATATAATTCGTGAATGCATTGTCATCGACGCTTTCGTGGTATTCATCCGGTCCGATGATGCGTTCGACGTGGAACGATCCGTCCTTTTTCGACTGCGCACGGCTCGCCCAAAAACGCGCGGTCTCGATCAATATCTCCGCCCCTTCGTCCGCGAGGAATTCGTCGTCTCCGGTAGCGCGCGTATACGCCCAAATCGCATACGCGACGTCGGCGCTGATATGGTGTTCTTCGATTCCCGAGAGAATGGGAATGATTTCGCCATAAGGCGTGAGGACCATGGGCGGCGTTGTTTCATCACCCGTATCCGCGGATTCCCAAGCAAAGAGGGCACCTCGATAATTCTGGCCCTGAGCTTTGCGGCGAGCGCCGTCGAGCGTTCGATGACGATAACGCAGAAGCGTCCGCGCCGCTTCGGGCCAGACATGCGTATAAAACGGCAGCATGAATATTTCGGTATCCCAAAAAACGTGGCCCCGATAAGCTTGTCCGGACAAAGCGCGAGCGCCAATCGACGTACGTGGGTCCGTGGGATGAACGGCGCCGAGCAGATGGTACATGCCAAACCGCAATGCCCGCTCGATTTTCGGTGCGCCGTCGATTTCGATATCGGCTCTTTGCCAACGCGTCTCCCAAGCCGCCGCATGTTCGTCGAGCAATTCCATGGATGAAACGCGCGCGACCTCGAGCTCCAGAGATTCGGCGCGAATCACGGGATCTCCTTCGTCCCGCGAGGAATACATGCCGACGATTCGATGCAAAATGGAGCGTTCGCCCAGACGAACATGCAATTCACACCGCTCCATCGCCGAGGTCGGGCCGAATTCTCGTCGGCAATTCATAATGGAATCAGGACCGCTGACGGCATTGGTATGGGATGTCAACGCGAGCTGAAAACCGGCACGCGTCATTCCCACGAGCATGGGACCTTGACGACAATCACGCGGCTCGAATCGATTCCAATGAACGCCACCGCTTTCGCTCCGCACGTCCCCCGAGAGAATGGCATCGATTTGCACGGTGCCGGAGAAGTTGCGGGGAACGATTTCCACGAATTCGATCAACAAATGACGAGCGGCCATGGAAGCGGCGTGCAGGGTCCGAATCTCCGTCGCATGACCTCCATCGCCGATGGCAATGCCTTCCCGCAAGAGCACCCCACGACGCATATCGAGCGTCCGGTGATGGTGATGCATGGCGGTGCTCGCGGCGGAGAATAATTCACCTTCAATGGTGAATCGCAATCGTCCCCAATCCGGAGCGATCACCAATTCCGGGACGGGCGACACGTCCGAAGATTGCTCAAATACGCCGGCCAAGAACGTCGCCGGACGTGATACCGCGCTTCCTTCGGCAATCGAACCGCGCACCCCGACATACCCATTGGCGATCGCCAACAGCGATTCGATTTCGTGTTCGCGGGCCATATCGAAACCGCTTTCGACGATCGTCCATGCGGCGTCGCGAGGCACCGCAAAGTCGCCGAGGCGCGCATCCAAATCCGTTTGTCGGCGTAGAACATCCGCCACTTGAGCCAACGCGCAACGCGACCACGTCGACGGCCCGACACATTCCTCGAGCCATACGGAACTTTGCGTATTGACTCCCGCAGACCCTTCGCTTGATGCGTCATCGATGACGAGTATTTGTGCCGAATCAACCGCAAGCGGGCGAATTTCCCGTTCGATGAAATACTTGAGGGCGGCGCCTCGGCCCGAGAGAGCCCGATGGACGACCTCCACCGGCGTGCCTCGATGATCAAAACCAAATACGGTGCCTTCGTCGTTGGTAGCCAGAAATAGCTTCCGCCGATGCGTCTTGTGGATGGAGTCGATCATATACGACAGCACGGGCGCATTGCTGGTCGTCGTAATCACGACGCGCGTCCCCGCACCGAGGAGTTTGTTGAGACAATCGGCGATATCGAATATTTCCGTAGGTTGAGGCTGGTTTGTCGGTTCGTTCCAGTTCCATACGATAAACCGAAACACCCGGTCGCATTCGAGCTTGGGCCCCGTTCCGCGAGACACTTCCGCCGTGGATTCGACCATGCGCGCGTCCCTCGCTAAAAACATGCCGCACACTTGGGCATGCACGAGACGCTCATGAAAGCAATCGCCGAATGCAATCAACCGTTGGAAATCAAACAGGTTCCGTCGATCGCCGGTCGAGGTCGCCGGCCGATGTGAACGTCTTGCACGCCATGGGCATAATCGATTCGCGGCATCAGCGTGTTTTCGCCGTTTTTTCTGTCTTCCGTCGAATATGCAGTTTGAACGGAATGCGGTATTTTCAGTGGTCCGTCAATCGCGTGTTGGCAGTGAAATCAGGTTCTTCCCGATGCTTGGTTGCGAGCCGGACCGACAGTAACATGACTTGACGTGGCCGGCTTATTGAGGCCCAATGCGTCCAAGGGTGGCGTGATCGCATGACTGATACGAGCACAATAAGAGTTTTTCTTATCGATGATCATCCTGTCCTGCGCGACAGTTTGGCGCGAGCATTGAGTGCCGAACCGGAAATGCTGGTCGTCGGCGGTGTGGGCACGGCATCGGAAGCGCTGTATGAAATCGCCCGGCTGAGACCCGACGTGGTTCTCGTGGATCTCAACATACCCGATCGCGACGGCATCGAGCTGCTCTCGGCGCTGCATACACTTTATCCAATCGCGCGATTGCTCGTTTTGAGCGGTTATGACGATGAATATCGCGTGGCGGAGGCTCTGCGTGCCGGCGCGCAAGGATATCTCGTGAAAACGGCCGAAGTCGCCGAAGTCATCGATGGAATTCGCGCGGTCATGCGGGGCGAAGCGCCCCTGAGTCAACGTATTGCGAGCGCCGTCGTACGCGCCATGCGCAAGCCCATTCCCGAGGGGCTGGGTGGTCTCGACGCGCTCACCCCGCGAGAACGTCAAGTTTTGCGATTATTGGCCACGGGTCAGTCGACACGCGAAGCGGCGGCGCAATTGACGATCAGCCCCAAAACCGTCGAAACCCATCGCGTGCGCATTTATCAAAAACTCGGCTGCCGAAGCGCGGTCGAATTGACTCGCATCGCCGTCCGCAGCGGTCTCATCGAGCCCTGAATTCACGTTCGCATTTCGGATCTTTCTTCACCGACGTGATGAAACCACTCCGTGCATTTCATCACGGGGCAAAAATGGCCTGAAACAACAACGTCGCGCCGGACAACAGAATGATGCGTGCGAGCCAAACCGGCGTTCGTTCCGAAGTTTCTCGAGACAAGCGGTAGCCGCCAAAAACGCCCGCCCCGCCGAGGTACATCGCAATCACGGCCCGCCACACGAAGCGACTGCGATCGGTCCAAATGACGACCACCGGATTGGGTTCGGGAAAAAGAACCACATCGATGACTCGCACAGCCGCGTAAGCAAACGTCGCGACGCAAAGTCCGAAAGCCAAAGCCATGACCGATCGCTCGAGCATGGTTGGTCTGGTGAAACCCTTCGGCTCAATCACAATCCCAGGGTCTCCAGGTAAGTCGCATCCGCGTATTGAAGCGCCAAAAAAGCGACCGCCACGACCGCGACCCCACTGGCAATCGCTCGACCCAGCCGCGCTCCGATCCGTTCGTCGACAAACCCGACGCGCCATCCACGCACCGCAACATCCACCGCGAGCGCCCCAAAACCAAGCCACAAGAACGGACGCACGTCCCCTTCCCCGTGCCACTTCACGAGCATCGCGGCGACGCCCCCGATGTACAACGCGAAGGCCATCGACGACGCGCGCACCGCTTCGCGAAGCACGACATCCGCTTGCCGATGTAGCCAAAAGATCGCCCGTAACACGGCGGATACCCCCACGAACAGAACCGTCGCCACCAGCCCGAGCGCGATACGACCAAGCCAAACGCGACGCACGAGCCGCCGCACCTCGGCGTGAAGGTTCGGCGCAAGATCCGGAAAGCGCGACAAAACATGCGCTGCGGCTGCGAGTCGATCGCGCTCACGCTCGAGCGCGACGAGCTCGCTCAAGGCCAGGGCGCGCGTGAGGCGATCGGCGGACGTATCGGAAAGCGCTTTTTCCAAAGCATTCGCCGCGGAGTCTGGCGAGCCAAACCGATGCCAATACGCCTCCGCGATGACGAGCTGCGCTTCGGAACGTACGCGCCCGACGGGAAATCGTTCGGCATCCCGCGACAGTGATTCGATCTCGTCACGCGTGGCCGACGGACGACGTCGCACCGCCTCGAGCCGAGCAAGAGGAACGAAGTCGCCCTCCGCATGCGCTCGAAGATCCGCT